>OOCM01000019.1_pt1 | contig 159594 bp, 121 predicted proteins | sample 1671111 | NCBI WGS metagenome assembly OOCM01 (sample SAMN06348123, study PRJEB24527) | human gut metagenome | biome: human gut; feature: ankylosing spondylitis patient; material: feces | host: Homo sapiens | place: China | collected 2015-10 | reverse complement strand
GTGTTTTAGCATGGCATTAGATTTATGCAGACTATACCGAGGACACACAGCACACTCGGCATAGTTCACAAAGGAAATCAACAACACACAACTGAAACACTTGGCAAGTTTCACACTGAAAATATCACCTTTTCCTTTGCAAACTCCATGTACAAAGTAGCTTGTGTCTGTGACCTTGTTCTTTCAATGTGGCAGCTTTGATGTTTGGCGCAAATTGAGAGAATTAAGGTCTGCAACCTTGGGCATGGAAAGCCGAAAGGCAAATATCTCGTCTTTTGTTCTTAGAGGAGGGAGCGAGGTTATGTTTTGGGAACCCCAAAACTCCTCGCTCAACCATGAGGTCGGAGAAATTTTGCTCCCGATGGTCGCAGAAAGTGAGTGTACCAACTGTAAACAGTATGTCAAGTAACAAACACCCATGAACAGCGAAGCAACTTCTTTGCTAATGCCACTAAGCAGATGCAACAAAGCTATGTTCCATCTTTTATTGAGCAACCATTTCTGTTGATTTTGGCAATTTACTTTTCACTAACTCATATGATTCTTTTATCCAATCCTCTATCATTCTATTAGGAAAAGACCCCTCAATAAAAATGTCGTTCCAATGTTTCTTATTCAAATGGTACGCAGGAGAAAAGGCATTGTACTCTTCCCTCAATTCCTCTCCACGTTCGGGTAGCAGCTTTACTGCAATAGTTGGTATCGGTGCTTCCAACCAAATATGCAGAAATATCTTTCCTCCTACACGGAATACCACCCAATCTTCACCATAAGGCATAGCTTCTTCTGTATCTGGCAATGATAAGCAATACTTTCTAACTTCTTCAATGTTCATCTTGTACTTACGGTTTTATCTTTCAATGTGCCTAAGATATTCTAATATTTGCTGTTGCTCCAAATTCTGCATATATGCCTCCATATAGTCCCAATTTGGTTGGCTATTGCCATCTATAGGCAAGAGAATCTTTTGGCGTTTCAAACGTCCTGTTCCCATTTTATAGCCATATCCATATTTGGCACGTTGATTTGTTATGCACATGGATATGAAAAGAGAAACATACTTGTTGTTTCTTATAGGTTTCAGCTTGCGAGTGTCGTTTCCATATAGTGCATCGTATGGATGATAAAAGCAATACCCAACAGAGCCGTTTCGATTTACAGACAGGCTTCCCTTTTCCAATGTTTCGTTTTGATTGCCAACGAAATAACCGATGCCATTATTATTGGCTGTCGCCGTAACATAAGGGGTTTGCCCACTTGTACGCTCTCTTTCGTAGATGTCTTTTCCCGAAGATATTTGTGCAATTTCTTCAAGGAAGAACGCTTTCCATTTTACCCCCCCCCATTTTGTTCTCATTGGCGTTCAAGCGCTTCTTGAAAACCTTTAGAGTTGTTTTGAGTATATCAGCTTCTACCTCTTGCATGAACGAGGACATGAAATCGAAATCTATTTCACCCTTATCATTAATGGGGAGTAATATCTTTTCTCGCTTTATACGCTCGTCATTTATTTCTCTGTTGAAACTGTACTTCTCCGACAAACGGTTGATTATTGGCACCATGAAGAGGTAGGCATATTTATCCAATCCCTTACGTTTAAGCTGAGTAACATGGTCACTTGCCACAAACTCGTATTGATGGAAGAATGCACTACCAACACTACCACTATTGGCAATGGTTATGCAATCCTCGAACTTTCTTACGCTGCCCTCGTTGCCGACAAATCCATCCACGCCATTGTTGAGTGCCGTGGATGATACGTATGGAACTGTACCTTCTGTGTGGTCTGCCTTTTTGAGACGTTTGCCACGCTGTATTTCTGTGAATACTTCTGTAAAACTAAAAGGTTTCCAATGAGAGCGGAGCAGTTTACCCCCTAAAATTTCTTTGTGTATCAGTCGCTTGCATAATTTCTCTACTGCTGGTTTCAATAATAATGTTTCTTTTCGACGCATGTATTCCTCCATGAACTGCCAATCAGGATTTGTGCAATCAGCAGCAAGAGGAAGCATAATTTTAAAGGCTCTTAATCTGTTACCGTTTATTGAATACCCATGTCCAAAGCGTTCCCTTTGCTTTGTTATACACATTGAGACAAACAGCAAATGGTATTTATTCAAATCACTCTTGGGTATCAATGCGGAAACATGACTATCCAAAGCCATAGAGGTAGGTTGGTAGTAAGCTATTCCTGCACCGCCATCTCCATCGTTATTCAATGTCAGAATATCACCTCGAAAGATTTTCTTTTGTTCCTTTGATACGAAGCCTTTATAACCATTGTCTGTCTTTTTGGCAGAGACCAAAGGTAAAGTTCCTGTCGTCAAAGATGCCATATTATTTTGGTTTCCCTTTTCAAAGTCAAAGAAATCTGAAAGATAGAAATCTTTCCAATCTTTATTTTTGAGTGATAGCTTATCCATTCGCCACCTCCTTTTCTTCAAACAAGTAACCTCGTCCATGAGTAATCATGTTAAACTCAAATGTCAGATAGTCAGCCATTGTCTTTTCAAAGTCTTCATCTGATGGTATCTCTTCGTTGAAATAGTAAAACGAGTGCAGCCATTCGTCATCTGCTTCAATGGTGCTACGCACAATAAAAGAGTTTGGTGCAGTCTTGCCTTGAAACCAACAATCAAGCAGGTATTTCTTTCTCTCGGCAGCTCTATCTGTTGGCATCAATCCAACATGGGCAAAGACTTCATAACCATCATCTTTGAAATCGACAAACTTCACTAACTTATCCTTTGGGTGTGGTTGATGCGCTGTAAATACGGCTATCACAGGATTTGTTCCTACGCCATAGAACGTATCTGTATTAAGCGTTATAACACCCTCAAGCGTATGGTTATCGAGAATATACTGTTTGTCGATTTTGTCTTCTTTCGTTTTGCCGACCATTGTGCTTTGTGGAACTATGACAACACAACGAGCACCATCACCTACGCAATCCAACAAGTGACAGATAAATTTCAACTCCGTCAAGTGTGCCGTGCTTTTTGTCTTTCCTTGTGAATACGGTGGGTTCATCAAACCAACGGTAAAGCCTTTCTTGTACATGTCTTCTAATTTTTGCTTCAAGAAGTCTGCACAGATGAGATTGCTCTTTCCGTCACCACGCAGAATCATGTTGGTTGTGGCAATGGAAAACATATCGTCACGCAACTCTATACCGTGAAGATTGTTTCTTCTGATGTTTTCCTTGTCTTCCTCTTTTGCCTGTGTCAGCATTCTGTGCATGGCAGCTATCAAGAAGCCACCTGTTCCGCAGCAAGGGTCAAGCACCTTGTCGGTAGGCTTGATTTCAGCCAATTCTGTAAACAATTCGGTTATGTGCTTTGGAGTAAGAACTACGCCAAGTGTTTGCCCATCGCCACCACTATAACTGATGAACTCTCCATAGAAACGACCAAGTACGTCTTCTGGTGAGTTGTTGCAAATGGCAGTTAGAATATTTGAGTGCAAGTATTCCGCAAAGTAGCGCAAAGGGGATTTGCCCAATCGCTCATCCTTTTCAGACAACACAGGTCTATTGATGATGAGGTTAAATTGGTCTATAACCCTTTTCTTTTTCACCTGTGGCTCAACCTTTACTCTTTCCATGTGTGCGGACATGGCATCAAATATCTTTTGACCATCAGTTTTGATAGAATCCCCTGTCAGATTCTCTGTTGAGAAATCCTTTTCTTCTAATGCCAAAAGAATAGCAGATACGACCAAAGGTTTCTCGCTATCTCCGAGTTGTCCATAGTTGCGCAAATCCTCATGCAAAGTCTTTGCACGGCTAAGAATGGTTTTCAGTTCAACACGTTCAATACTTTCGTTACCGCAAATAATCTCATTGTAGTAACGCTCTATATTTTCGGTCGAGAATTGACTGAAGTCCTTGACCTTTGGAAGAATTTTGTAACCTGTAGGACTAACGTAAATAGGACGAATAACAATGCGCTTCTCGTCTGTTCCCGAACAACCAAAGGCAATGACTTTCTTGAAGTTTGTGTTTTGAATGATACTGAGCGCATAATGCAGCGCACCATTCTCCGCATACTTGGTTACGCTTGAAGTATCCATCAGCAAAGTTTCATTATCTTTCAAGTACTTTGCCTGGTCCTCAACCTTTGCCTTATCTTCTATTACGATAACAAAGTCACCCGATATTGCCAAGTATTCAGGAAAGCCTTTCTTTCCTGTACCACGTTTAGAGACCATAGCCTTGTTGATTTCCTCAATAGGGCATGACTCTGCGTAGTGCTCTATACTTGAAGCATCGAGCAGCTTTGATATAATGAGGTCTGTTGTCTTTTCTGTCATTTTTATACCATAGATAATTGGATTTTACCACAATGCAACTTTACCTGCTATACCTAAGTCAATCGTTGCAGTAACTACACCCAGTGCTTTGAACACTCTCCTCATGGTTGGAATAGTGATACTATAACCTCTTTCCAATCGAGAAATCTGTGCTCTTTTCACGCCAATACGCTCACCAAGTTGTTCTTGTGTCAAGTTCTGTTCTATACGAGCTTTCTTGATGGCTTCGCCTAATCTATAGGCATGTAAAGCTCCATCCACATCACTCTCAAAAGCATCACGTTTTGGTGTGCCTACTTTACCGAAATGCTTGTCAAGCACATCGTCCAATGGGGTAAGATTCATCTGTGCCATAATCACTTGTTTTTGAAATATTCTCTTCTTATTGCTTCTGCTTTTGCTATCTCCTTGCTTGGTGTCTTCTGAGTTTTCTTGATAATGCCGTGGGTGGCAATTACCAATGTTTCTTTATCCTTGTCCCAAAAAGCAAACAAGCGATAAGCAGTTTTGTTATACAATGTACGAAATTCCCATATCTCCGAGTTTTCCAACTTCTTGAAGAGTTCTTTGTTGCGTTCTCCACCTGCAACACGCTTGATGTTGTAGTAAATCTTGTAAGATACCGCTTCGGGTAAACTCTCAATAAAGTTCTGTGCCTCGTCTGTCAAGACAAGTTTGAAGATATTTTGCGCCATACATTTTTGTACAAAGGTAAGCATATTGTTTCATAAAGAAGAAACAATGACCATTTAAATATAATCTACAGCTCTTTTTTAACATTTTGGCGATAGATAATTGCGTATAAGAAACTTGCAAACCTCGTAGAACATCTAACTGAAAATAAAATCTAAAAAATGAATGAGATTGCCGTTTATCCACATAAAACTTGTATCTTTGCCCTCGAAAAGAGTTGTTTGACAAGCAAAGCAAACTTATGTATTATGCAGAAGTTAGAACCGTTGCTAAATCATTACCTCTATAGAGGTGGAACACTCGTAAATCGCTCATTTTAAGCTGTTAGGCAGAATTTAGCCGAATTTTAGGGAAAAATACTTGAAAAGGGGGAGAAGAAAAAGAAAATAGGCGACTCCCGAAATTGAGAGCCGCCTATTGAATGTTATTCTTTAATTTTCTAATAATCTCCAAATGTTTAGGGGGATATTATTCTTCCTTGTTTTTTAGCAAGTCCATCATTTTCTTCATATCAGGCAAAGCCTTGCGTAACCTTTCAGGCATGTCATCCAACGTCTTGTAGGTAGCAACTCCCATCGGCTTGCTGTAGTCTCGAACAGCATATTCTGCATAAGAGTAGTTTGCTGATTGGCAAAGAATGATTCCAATAGACGGATTCTCGTGTGGCTTACGCACCTTGTCGTCGAGAATTTGGAGATAGCCAAAAAGTTGCCCAAGATAAGAGGTCTTAAACTCGCCAAGTTTTAGCTCTATGCAAACCATGGCGTTCAATTCTCGATTGAAAAACAGCAGGTCTGGGAATTGTTCAACACTAATGATGGCAGAGTGGTGTGTGAATGGTACTTTAAAGAAGTCCTCAACAGGAAAATCTGGAATATTAGAAATAGATAAAGTATGGAATATATCTATCTGATTTTCACTATTTTGTAATTCAGCGGTTCAACCGCTGAATTCTCAAAGCACAATTCGGCGGTTGCAACCGCCGAATTGCTGTCAAGCATATTCCATGCTTCATAAAAACGTCTCATATCCTACATTTGAGTTCCTGAAAGTTCAGCCAGTTTCAGGCTTGTTCCTTTAATTTCTGGATTTCCTCCAGTGGAAGTTCGGTGGCTGTTGATACTTGCTCATCAGAAAGGCCCATTGACAGAAGGCGGCGAGCTGTGGCTAGCTTTTCTTTTTCCATACCTTTTTCCATCCCTTTCTTTTCATCAAACTTTCTGGTGGCATATATATCACGCATATTCTTGATGTCCTCGTCATACAGCTCTAGTTCCTCTCGGGAGAGCTTGCGGAGGTCGCCTATTTCTGCCAACTTGCGGAAGACTGGATACTTCTCGCTGAATGGCATCTGTTCAAACATGTTCATATTCTTCACTATATAAATCCAACAATCAAATATATCCATACACTCTGCCTCCGTGTGCTTGTCGAACAATGGCAACTGGAGGTACACAATACGCATCCTGTCGGACACCCGCTGGCGTGTCTGCAAGTCGGTAAGCACTAAATCGGTGCGAAACTCCTTTAATATCGGACTTTGCGATACAAAGTCCATGAAACATACCGTATAGACTGGAGCCAAGTGGTAGTCCCAGATTCCACGGATGCCTTGCTGCACAATGGCACGTGCCGTGTAATACAATGCCCTGTCGGCAAAGTATTCCTGCTCTTTCTTCTGCATCTCTACGATGACATGCTTGCCTTCGTTTGTGATGCAATAGACATCGAAGACCACACCGCGGTCATCGGGGCGCAAGCCAAGTTTTTCGGTCTTGGCAAACGTCACGTCCTTGATTACCAACTCGTCTTCAAACAGTCCGTTGAGGAATGTGATCAGACATTCTTTCGTGTCTTCGCTTCCAAATATCCTCTTGAAAGCCCAGTCAACACGTGGGTCTATAAATCTTGCCATCTGCTTACGCTTTATAAGGTCGTGGACGCAATATTGCTATTCGTTGGCAAAGATACGACTTTTCCTCGTAACTTCCAAGGTTTTAGGGAAAAAATACTTGAAAAGGGGGAGGAGAAAAAGAAAATAGGCGACTCCCGGAATTGAGAGCCGCCCATTGAATGTTATTACATTATATTTCAATTGCGCAATCATTGATTGCGTAATTGGGATGTTTCCAACTTGAGCCATGGTCAACTCCTTGTTTCATATAGAAGATTGTTTGTTCCAATCTGCAAAGAAAATGCAAAATCATCATTCATCGTCCTTTGCAGGTTCAAATAAGTCCTTATATCCAAAGAAGATGTTTCCATCTGCGGTTTTTGCGGAAATGACAATTCCTACGAAAGGATTGTTCTCAACTTCAATCACTTCGCCCTGTGTCCAGTCTTTGGCATGTGTCAAGTCTGGAGATATTAATACTTTGTCGCCTGTTCTCATAATCATAAAAATATAAATGTTGTACTTATTCGGTGCAAAGAAAATGCAAACGAGCGCAAAGAAAGCTTGCTTTCAATTTGCCGAGTGCAGCTTTTCTTATGCAAAGATACGACTTTTCCTTGTAACTTCCAAGGTTTTAGGGAAAAAATACTTGAAAAGGATGAGGAGAAAGAAAAAAATAGGCGGCTCCCGGAATTGAGAGTCGCCTATTGAATATTGTTGTTTCGATGATGAAACGAAGGATTATTTATTCTTTGATTTCCCAATGGCCTCCAAATGTAGAAGAACCAACACGCTCTATTCTTTTTTGAGCCTTTAGCTTTTCTATGTGTTTTTGTATTGCACTTGCCTTGATACCTATTTTGTCCACGAGTTCTTGTCTTGTTATATACGGATTGTCTTTTATTAATTCAAAAACTTTTTCAATGGTTTTTGGTAATCCAGTTTGACCACCAGTTTGACCACCAGTTTGACCACCAGTTTGACCACCAGTTTCATTAGGAATAGGTAATCGTAGTTCTACCTCTTGTAACTCGTATTTATCTATTAATTCAGGCTTACCCCAACCTGCCTTTTGCCAAGCAGAGATAATTTTAGGAAATCCAGAACCTATATTCTCACCATATCCTATCATACGGAGCATATTCTGTATTCTTGGGTTGCGTGCTTTTGAAACCCCACCTTCATAGATGTTTTCTATCGGAAGTTTCAAATTTCCAGGATTCCGTAAGCATAGGCAGTCATCATGCTTTTCTATTCTTAAGATACCACTATCCAAGAATAGGTCAGAGTGAATAATCGAGTTGGTAAATCCTTCTCTTACAGCTTTCATTTGTGGTGTGTCATCTACACGCTGATAACCTTCCATATGAAAAGGGTGAGGTAAGTCGAATGTCAACTTAGGCATAACAATTCTAAAGAATTGATACAAGTTGTTCTCCCAACGCCCATCGTAAGTTAGTCTGTCTCTATATCTTTCCTCACCTTCTAGATGGCTCATGTCGAGATAGTCCATGCGAAAATTTCCAAATCGCTCCCTTATGGCTAACCCTGTTCCAAACATCATTAGTCCTGCTACCGTCAGTCCTTCTTTTCCTGTTTGTCTATTCTTAGTATATCCACCTAAAAGTCGCAAGAATTCTTTATCGTCCTTATCGTTCCATTCATGGTCGGCATTTAGTATTCTGAATTGATTACGGTAACCATGGAGTGTATTTGTATCAATGTCATCCAGAGTAAAACCATCTAGTAATCCTCCGTCATTGCCATCTTCGTTAGCATCACGAATCATGGCTCTTACTTCCATTTCTGTGCAATGGTAATCACCTTCATGGTTGCGTTTGAAGGAACCTTTGTAAGGATTTTCATTTAAGAAGACAGGCTTCATTCGCCAATCTGCTTGTGGCACGTGGATACATATAATAGATTTCCCGTCTATTGTATGTACCTCTACATCTGAGTCAAGCAAAATGTTTCTATTTACTTTGTTACTATTGATGGTGTTCCATAAATCAGAGATAAGCTTAGGGATATTGTCAACTCCGATGATAGTAAAACGTTTGGCAACATCCGTTTCTTTTCTATTTTCGTCTATACCTAATAATATATAGCCACCAATAGTGTTGGCAAAAGCGGAATATGACTCCCAAACAGATTTTGGGAGCTCCGTCTTTGCTTTTTTGCATTCCAGGGTAAGTCGTTCGCCTTGGGCAAGCATTTGCTTAATTTCTGTTTCTGTCATGCCTTGTCTTTGTTAGTTGGTGGCAAAGATACGACTTTTCCTCGTAACTTCCAAGGTTTTTGAAAAAAATGTAGGGATGATAATAAAGAAAAAATGAGGGTTTCTTTTCGGGGCACCTGCATAAACCTGTGTTTAGGCATAAATGTTAGTAAGTCTAAACAGGAAGAACTTGGGAAGCCTTTCTTACGATTGACGTTTTGCGGAGCCGCTTATCATTATATTACGGTTGTACAACTAAAAGGGTTATAGTTGTACGACTATAAAGCTACGGTTGTACGACTAAAGGGTGTATAGTTGTACGACTAAAGAGGTTATAGTTGTACGACTAAAGAGGTTATAGTTGTACGACTAAAAGGTGTTGTCACTAGGCTCAGCAGAGGTGCTGACTGCAGTCAGCAGACCTGCTGACTAGGCTCGGCAGAGCTGCTGAGCCTAGTGGCAATGTCTGAGAAGGTATATTCCACCAGGGCAGACGCATTAAATATTTTGCACCAAAAGATACAAGTTATCACATTATTATTATATGCATCATCTTTCATAGAAGACAAAGAATGCGAATTCAACAAGCAAGTGCAAAAATCCATCACATTGTCTGTTGTTATGGACTTTATTTTTCCTGAAAATTTTATATCTTTGCGTCATGAAAATCATGGACTATTAGCGTTGGCACAATTAATTCTGCCATCAGAGATACTTTCAAATTTTGAAGTAGTACGTGTAGAAGAAGAGGCATCCCTTATTCGCATCTATCTTGATGAATCAGTTAAGGCTGATTATAAAGAGAACCCTTTGATTGAATCTAAAGGGTTCTGTGATGCCGTAACTATCCGTAACTTCCAAGGTTTTAGGGAAAAAATACTTGAAAAGGATGAGGAGAAAGAAAAAATAGGCGACTCCCGGAATTGAGAGTCGCCTATAATGTATTATTAAAATAAATGTTTATTCTGCAACAGCAATGATAGCATACTCAAGTGTGATATCATTGAAGAAGATGCGGTATTTGCCAGCAGCAATCTTAATATTCTTACTGACTCCGCTTGTAATCAACTTACCAGTTGAAGAGAATTCCTGACCCTCTGCAAAGCCCCAGTTGGCTGCATCGTTCCACTCATGGTTAGCACGGATCTTAAATTCACCTGCAGGGAGAGTTGTTTCGATAAACCAGTTGTGAGGAGTAACCTCTTTCATGTCAACATCCTTCTTCCAATCGTTGCCTACACCGATAAGACCAACATGCTCGTATGCTGTTGGATTCTGATCCTCAAGCTTAGTCCATTTGTAAGTCATGGTAGAGAAATCTACCTTAAAGGTATAGAATGCACCTGGTTCTGGGCAAACGATAGAACCGCTTCCACCAATCTTGCCTTCTACAGAATTATCATCATTTTTAGCTGTACCATATGCACTGTCCCAGACGCCAAAGTCGCTACCCAACCAAATCTTCAGGTTTGCATCGTCGTTCCACTGAGTTGTATAACTCTGAACCATAGCAGACTCTGCATACATGAGACAGGTCTTGTTTTCAGGTTTGTCTGACCAGCCCTGCAATTTACCTACAAGGTAATATTCAGGAGATATTTGCTTGATGGTATAAGTATAGTCCATCATGTTGATAGTAATCTGATAGATACCTGCCTTAGCTATCATTGCAGCATTAGGAGCATCTGTTGTTCCATCGTCCTTTGTGACAGATGTAACCAATGTACCACTCATTGCATCATCACCATTCTTTGTCACACCTACAACACCCTTAGGGTCATTTTGGATTGCCCAAGGATTACCTGCATCAATATTTCCTTGTGGAATAATCTTCCAATACTGATTGTCCTTGGTCGTTGTTACCATCAAGGTGAATACAGGATCCTCATATACATCGGCATCAGAGTGGTTGAACTTGACGCAATCGGCAAGTGCCCATTTTCCTTCGCCATACATATCGCCTACGAGATAATAATTGCTGGCAATATATGGAGCCTTAGGAGTTACTACCACATTGATTTTACCAGCGTCGATGAGGACAGCCTGACCATCCTTTACGGCATCCAAATAGACATGGGCATCAAATGTGCGAGCAGTTGGGCGCTTACCATAGGCATTGACAACCAAGTCGCTAAGATCTGCTACAGCCGCACGACCTTCAATACCCGCGTTGAAGGTAGTCTTGGTGGCTCCTTCAACACCTTGTGGAGTTACTTCCACACGAGCATCTGCCAATTTGAAACCTTCAGGAAGAGCCGCTGTGCTCAATGTGAAGGTGCTAACACTATCTTCGCTAACATTTGCCAAATCAATGGCATCAGCTGCAGTCGCTGTCAAACCAGGTATTGTTATGGCATCTTCCTGTGGGTTAGTCTGCGGATTTGCCCAATCATTATAGTCATCTCCACATGAAGCCATTGCCATACCCAAGAAAGCGAATGCAATATATTTCGAAAGATTTTTCATTTTGTTTATTACTTAAGTGAATAAAGTTTTGTAGGGAAGTTGGTGGTTTTCACACCACCAACCCTCTGATATTATTTCAAGCTACCCTTACCAGTAGAGAAGTTCAAGTACAACTTCTGACCTACGGCGCAAGCGAGATAAGGTTTTTGGTCACCACCTGTACCACGGTAAGAAATTTGATCACCAGCCAAGGTGAACTCAGAGTGCCACCAATCGTTATTAGGAATCTTAACGTAAACACGCAAGCCACCATCATCACCACCAGGGCTAGCACCCGTAAATGCAGGAGATACAAAGTCGCCATTCTGAGTAGTAGGAACCTCAAACTTACCAGCCTCGTTCAATTCACCATAATTAGAGTCACTGATAGAAGGACCCATCAACCATACATTTGGCTCATTGAACTGAACATTGTACTTGATGTCACGACCTTCAACAGTTGCTGTGACAATCATCAAATACCATCCAGGAGTAGCAGAAATGAAGTTTCCTTCTTCATTTGCTGAAATCTGATTCTTCAAGTCGCCATCAACAGTCACATCTGCATATCCTTTTTGGTTACCATCCCAAGCCTTGTCTGTATTAATCTTCACACCTGATTCATCAATCCAAACCATGCGCCAGTACATCTCTGGATGGTCATAGACTGGGATAAACTCGAAGCAATTGCCCCAATCCCATCCGCAGAAGTTACCTACTACGTAAAGGTGAGCTGGTACTGTCACTGGAGCCAAAGAGTAGAGCAAGTGAACATTATTCAATGTAACAACATTAGAAAGAATGTCTGTGCCTTCTATCTCATCACCAGTTTCAGTGGTCATCACGGCACGCATACGAACATAAACAGGAATATCCATTGGGAAATCTGCCTCTGTCTTACCTGCTTCCAACTCAAGGTTGGTGAGCGCTGCTGCCAAAAGTGAAGCTTCAACATCTGCCTTTGCTGAATAGAAGTTTTGCTCGATGGTAGTGCAATCACTCATATCCTCTTTCAAAGATACTTGAACATTGTACTTAGTTGCAGCAGGGAAGCCATAGTTTGGCTGAGAACAAGTGAACTGCAAAGTGCTAGAGTGCGCAAGGTCGATATTATTGCTTGCAATAGCTGGAGTATTGAGTATAAACTCCGTTGGAGTGGTGATGGTTGGATTGTCGTCACGATCGTCGGAACAAGCAGCGAACATTACCAATCCCATCATCAGCAGTAAAGCTGATTTTAATACCTTTTTCATATCTTATATTTTTACATGAATAAATGTTTAGCCTGGGTAGCCAGGATTCTGATGCAAGTTGCTGTTACTCTGAATCTGAGTCAAAGGAATAGGACAAACATTCTTATATGACTCGATGGTAGTACCTGCTTTCTCGCCACCTTTCCAATCCCAGTTATAACCAGTGTTACCACCGAAGAGATTGAAACGTATCAATGTAGTACGGCGGATACCCTCGAAGTAGAACTCACGAGCCCATTCATCACAGATTTCGCTGAGAGAATAGCTTGAAGACTCTGGACGAGTTGTGGCATGAGCACGATTACGAAGTGTATTCAATATCTTTGTACCATCTGCAGTAGTGTTGCCACCGTTCAAGCGAGCGTCTGCCTCGGCAAAGTTGAGGTAAGCCTCAGCTGCACGCATGAAAGGCCAATCCATATCTGCAAAAGAAGGATCGACATGACTAGAGCCATCACTGTTGTAGTTGATAAACTTGCATACACCATAACCATACTTGTCCTGAGTAATATCAGCAATTTCGTATGGTCTGTCTTTACCCCAGAAGATAGCACGGTCATCGTTAGCCTTCTTGGTCATCTCATAAGAAGGAACCTCAGGTGCTACTGAGTTAGGGAAGAATTTCTTCAACAGAGCAGTACGTGGATGCAAACCTTGCCATTGCTGACCCACTACGCCATTAGAACCAGCAGGGTCATCTGGATTAACGTTATAAGTTGGAGTAAATGTACCTGCAATAAGGAAGAGAGAGTTACCATAGCTTGCTGTCTTTCCTGAGATGTTGACAATAGGGAAAATCAACTCCTTAGAAGCAGAACTCTTGTCGTTATCACCCATGAACACCATCTGGTATGCACTCCACTTGCCATCTGCTGTACCTGTGGTATTGATATCGTATGGAGAATCCATTACCTTCTTGGCATATTCTTTGGCCTTTGCCCACTCAGCAGTACCTGTATAAACTTCAGCATTGAGATAAAGCCTTGAGAGCAACAACCAACAAGCAGCCTTATCAACACGGCCATAATCAGCGTCACTACCAGTCTTCACTCTTGGCTCGGAGAGGTTTGGCTCTATCTCAGTCAACTCCTTAACAAGCCATTCATACATGTCCTTGCGTGACTTCTGCTCAGGCTTAGCCATAGACTCAGAGAATGGTACATTTCCGTACGCATCCATCAAGAGATAATATTGCATGGCACGAAGGAAACGGCACTCTGCTGTCTTTGTTGCATCCGCGCCACCTGCTACCTCAAGATATTGGTTACAGAATGTGATACCCAAAGTCAAACGAGTGAAGTACAATTTCATCCAAGGATGTGAAGGATCGAATTTGGCAGAGTTCAACTCTTGCAAACCATCACCCCAGTTACAAGTTGCCTCATCTGTTGGCAACTCGTTGATACACCACATGGCACGTACCAAACCCGTCATACCATTGTCGGAGAATCCTTTTACATCGCAATCGTCATCACTATTGCTACCACTACCATTTCCGTTAATACCGAAGTTGGCATAGCATTTGTTCAAAAGTCCGTCATTGTTAACCTCTAGGTCAATCTTTGGGCTGATTGGATCTTTGTCGAGGTCGTTTACGCACGATGTTGAAGCCATTCCCAACATGAGGGCAACAGCAGGCGCAAAAACAGTCTTTATATATTTTTTCATTGTCGTAATTCTTTAAATTGTTTAGAAATTCAAGTTTACACCAAGAAGGAAGGTGATTGGACGTGGATAGACATTGTTATCAATACCACTTACAACCTCTGGGTCAAGACCATCATACTTGGTAATTGTGAATACGTTGCTGACAGAACCATATACACGACCAGAGATTCCCTTCCAAGAACCTGCCTTAAACAAGTTGTTGAATGAATAACCCAAGGTGATATTGTCCATCTTCAAGAATGAAGCGTTCTGCACGAAGTAGTCACTGAGTTTAGAACTATTGGCGTCAGACATCCAACCCAAAGACTTGACATAGCGATTGACAAGGAAAGAGCCCTGACACCAAAGTGAACCTGTTGTCTTCAGACGCTGTGCCTGCTCAAACTGATTATATACATAGTTGCCAATGCTAGCACGGAGTGAGAATCCTAAGTCGAAGTGTTTGTACTCTACTCTTGTAGAGAAGCCCATCGTAACAGGAGCCATCACGCTCTTGTAGAGATAACGGTCGGAATCTGTAATTTTACCATCGCCATTTCTATCTACGACTGCACCCTCTACTGGCTTTCCATCCTTGCCATACAACTGCTGAAATACATAGAACGAATTGGCTGCATAACCTGTCTGGTAAGCCAATACCTTATTGCTCTGGTCAATGTTTTCACCAACAAGAACTGGGTCGCCATTGTCGCTTACACCATTCAAGTCTGTAATCTTGTTGTCATTATAGGTGAAGTTATAGCTCATCGTCCAATACCAGTCCTTTGTGCTGACAGGAACCCAATTCAAGGCGATCTCAACACCCTTGTTCTCCAAGGAACCAATATTCTGCAAACCTTTATCGGCAGAACCTGCAAGTGCTGCTACAGGAGCATCGTTAATCAAGTCCTTAGTCTTACGCTTATACACATCAATCGTACCATTGAGGCGATTGTCGAGGAAGCCAAAGTCAAGACCTGCGTTGTAAGTTTCTGTGGTCTCCCACTTCAACTTATCATTGTAGTAAAGAGGAGTATAGATGCTACCATCACCTATGACTGGGTATTTACCGAAGTTTTGACCCTTCTTGTACTGCTTGAACCAGATATAGTTGCTGATACCTTCCTGCTGACCAGTCTTACCATAACCGAGACGAAGCTTCAAGTTGCTCAACCATTTTGCATTCTTGAGGAATCCTTCCTCATTGACACGCCAAGCAAATGCAAATGAAGGGAACAAGCCCCAGTGATCTGCAAAACGTGAAGAACCATCATCACGTACAGTCACTGTGAGATAGTAACGATTCATCAATGTATAGTTGGCACGACCGAAGAATGATACGAGGAAGTTCTCGTACTTATCATAGTCTGGAGTATCCTTGAAGATTTCTCCTGCATTAGGACTGGTAGAAGGATAGTACTGTATCCAACTATTGTTGTAACGGAAGAAGAAGTGCTGATACTCATAACCACCCATGATGTCGAAGTGGTGAATCTTATTGAAGTCCTTGTAATACTGAGCGTATGCACTCAACAAGAGATTGCGCTTCAAGTTGGAATTATCCGTGATGCCACCATAATAGATGGTAGAAGGATATGAAGTAGGTTGATTCTCTGTTACAGTACCCTTAGCAACCTCTGCACCCAAAGTCATATGGAGACGCAAGTCCTCAAATCCATGTACCTTATAGTCGATGTCTGCGCTACCGATGAAAGAGTTCACCTTCTCTACGTTACCACCGAGTTCAAGAAGTGCCAAAGGGTTGCTGGTAGCATCCTTGAATCTAGTATATGGCCATTGTGAATCATTGTAACCACTGGCAGATGTAAGCCAGTTGAAATAGCCACCGAAGTTATTAAGCGTCTGCTGCTTACCACTGCCAAGCATAGCTAAGTCTCTCTCAGAAGTAAAGTCGTATGGACTTTGCGTAGGGTCAAAAGTGATGGCTGCACCAATGGCACCTGTATCTGCCTTCTTTGCTTTGGAGTGCATACCCTTGGCATTGAGATTGAGTGTCAAGTGGTTGTCTAACAAAGATGGATTGAGGTTGATGGCTGCTGTATAACGCTTGTAATCAGAGTTTTTAAGAATACCCTCCTGTCCAGTGTAACCGACAGAAACACGATATGGAACGTTCTTGCCAGCTGAACCAGAGACACTGATGTTATGGTCATGGCTAACAGCAGTGCGATAAATCAAATCTTGCCAATCTGTATTGGCTGTACCCAAAGCCTTGACTGCATCATCGTCCTCCGCAAAGTTAGATTTGATAAAGGCGCGATACTCATCGCCATCCATCATATCGTATGTTTTTTTCTTCTCAGAGATTGATACGGAACCAGAGTAGCTTACCTGTGGCTTCTGTCCCTTGCTTCCCTTCTTGGTTGTGATGATGATTACACCATTAGAACCACGAGAACCATAGATAGCTGTCGCAGAAGCATCCTTCAACACATTGAAAGACTCTATATCCTGAGGGTTGATAGTTGAGAGGATGTTTGAACCTGTGTTACCTACCTTATTATTATCCATAGGGACACCATCGATTACGATCAATGGTTCGTTGGATGCGTTCAAAGACGAACCACCACGAATACGGATCTGGGTACCAACGCCTGGCTCACCAGAGTTGCTAGTCACATTGACACCGGCAATTTTACCAGAAATCATGTCCTGTGCATTAACTACAAGACCTTTGTTTTTAGAGTCTGGTGTCAAAGCTGTTACAGAACCTGTAAGGTCTGACTTCTTAACGGCACCATAACCGATGACAACGACTTCATTCAAGGACTTGGAATCATCTTGGAGAGTAATGTTCATTTCTTTAGAAGCCTTCACTGTCTGCGGAGTCATTCCCAGATAAGTGAAAGTAAGATTGGCACCTGGAGCTGCATCAACTGAGAAGTTACCATCCATGTCGGTAATGCCCACTGCCTTACCGTTAACTGTAATGGTAGCACCCATGATAGGCTCACCAGAAGCATCCTTCACATGTCCCTTAATTGCATTACTCTGCGCAAAGGAACTCACCGTCAGAAGCAGACCGCTTGCTAGGGTCAATGCTCTGAGAGGCAATTTAATTTTTACCTGCTTCATCATTTGCTTGATTTTTAAGTTAATGTATTATATTAATTTATTTACTTTTTCTTCTTTTCTTCTTGGCTTAAGTTGTTGTCGTTCCTACTCTAAAATGCCGTTCTGGCTCTTGTTTAGTCTTTCTGGCATCTTACTTATATTATATAAGGTAGGAATGGGGGCGCTTGCCCATAAACTTGTCGTTTCTGTGTGCAAAATTAAGTTCTTTTCTCTAATGTTGTACTATTTTTATGTTAATTCCGTTATTTATTTTGTGCAAACGTTTGCACAGAAATTACTTGATTTAAGTCAAGGACTTTGAACTGATATTAAGGATATTTCGTAATTTTGCAGCACAACTAATAGCAATGGGCGATAAAGAAACAATAACAATGAAAGATATTGCTCGCGATCTGGGCGTAAGTGTTGCCACAGTGAGCCGGGCATTGAAGGACAGTTCTCGTATAAGTACTGCCCAAAAGGAGCGTATCCAGAAATACGCGCGTGAACATAACTTCTTTCCTAATTTTCTGGGTGAAGCTTTAAGACATAATAAGGTGAAGCCGATGAAGGTGATTGGAGTTATTGTACCTCAGGTGGTACACTATTACTTCATGTCGGTGCTTTCGGGCATAGAGGAAGAGGCTAGAGCCAGAGGTTACCGTGTGATGGTGGCGCAGAGTAACGAGCGCTACGATAAGGAGGTGGCCATCTGTGAAGACTTCTATCAGAACAAGGTTTGTGGCATCATCGTTTCACAGGCGAAGGATACCAAGCAGTATGACCATTTCGAAAAACTGCTGCAGAATGGGGTGCCGCTCATCTTCTATGATAGAATATGTACGGGCGTGAACTGCTCGCGAGTGGTGGTAGATGACTATATGGGTGCCTTTACTGCCGTTACCCACATGATTGATACGGGCTGTAAGAAGATTGCCTTCTACGGCTCGCCGATGAATCTGGAAATCTCCAAGAACCGATATAACGGTTATCATGATGCGCTGGTAAAGCATGGCTTGACGGAAAACCCTGACTGGGTGAAGATCTGCGATGACCGTGCCAGTGCCGAGGCAATAACGCCGGATATTCTGATAGAGGAAGATCGTCCGGATGCTTTCTTCGCCATCAATGATGATACGGCAATCGGTATCCTCTATACCGCCAAGCGGATGGGATTCAAGGTGCCTGAAGAAATCAGCATCTGCGGATTCACCAATGGCGACCGTGCCAAGGCGTGCGACCCGATGCTTACTACGGTTGAGCAGCGAGGTGTAGCTGTAGGCGAGGAAGCTGCCAATATCCTGATTGGTCAGGTGGAAGGCTCCATCCCTAGAGGTGAGGTGGAGAAGCGAGTGGTGAGAACACGACTCGTGGTGAGAGGAACAACAAGATAAAAATATAAAAACAATATAACGATGAAACAAAAACCTGATTTAAGTTTCTGGAAGCTCTGGAACTTGAGCTTCGGATTTTTCGGAGTACAGATTGCCTACGCCCTACAGAGCGCCAACATCTCCCGAATCTTTGCAACGTTGGGTGCTGACCCACACAACTTGAGTTATTTCTGGATTCTCCCTCCTCTGATGGGAATCCTGGTTCAGCCTATCGTGGGCACGTTGAGCGATAAGACGTGGTGCCGCTTTGGCCGCCGCATCCCTTATCTCTTTGTGGGTGCTACGATTGCCGTCCTGGTGATGTGCCTGCTGCCGAATGCCGGTTCGCTCGGACTGACCGTAAGCGGTGCGATGCTCTTCGGTCTGATAGCGCTGATGTTCCTCGATACGAGCATCAACATGGCGATGCAGCCGTTCAAGATGTTGGTAGGCGATATGGTAAATGAAAAACAGAAGGCAAAGGCTTACTCTATCCAGAGTTTCCTCTGCAATGCCGGTTCTGTAGCCGGATATATCTTCCCATTCCTCTTTACCTTCCTCGGTATCAAGAATTATGCTGAGAAGGGTGTGGTTCCTGATTCTGTCATCTGGTCGTTCTATATCGGTGCGGCTATCCTGATTCTCTGTGTTATCTACACCACGATGAAGGTGAAGGAGTGGAATCCACAGCAGTATGCGGAGTATAATGAAGCGAAGAGTGAAGAGGGAAGAGTGAAGAATCCTGATGCTGAGGCTTCTGAAGACAAGGCCGGTTGGATTACTTTGCTCCGCAAGGCGCCATCTACCTTCTGGAAGGTGGGACTGGTTCAGTTCTTCTGCTGGGCTGGTTTCCTTTATCTCTGGAATTATTCTACGGGAGCCATCGCTGAAACCGTATGGAATACGACCGACCCTGCTTCTGAAGCATTTCAGGAGGCAGGCAACTGGGTGGGCATTCTCTTTGCCGTACAGGCGGTAGGTAGTGTAGTCTGGGCTGTGATTCTCCCTCAGTTTAAGAATACGAAGGTGGCATACGCTGTCAGTCTGGTTATCGGCGGTGTGGGCTTTGCCCTGATACCTTTCCTGCATGACCAGTATCTGCAGTTTGTTCCGTTCCTGATGATTGGTGCCGGTTGGGCAGCCATGCTGGCGATGCCTTTCACCTTTGTTACCAATGCTTTGCAGGGATATGGTCACATGGGTGCTTATCTCGGTCTGTTTAACGGAACCATCTGTATCCCTCAGATTGTGGCTGCCATCTGCGGTGGAACTGTCCTGAGTCTGGTGGGTTCTCATCAGAGCGATATGATGATTGTGGCAGGTATCCTGCTGATTGCGGGTGCGCTGTCTGTGAGCATCATCAAGGATAAGAAATCAGAATAAAATGAGATGAACGATTAATTGATTGTTTCTACGGAGTGAGGGTTGTGCAAACGTTTGCACGATTTGTGAGAAAAAAATATGCAAATTTCAGATACGTTTTTCGCTCGTTTTTCTTACCTTTGTAGCATCAAACATAAATTATAACATTTTCAAGAGCCTTTAAGAGTCTTATGACAGTACAGTTTAATATTGAATATAAAGCAATGTTCGGCGAACAGATCGTCGTAAACATTCAGACGGAGGAAGGTGAACTGAAACTTCCTCTCGAGACAACAGATGGTGAAAGATGGGCATGCGACTGGTGTGTTGAATCACCAGAAAAATCGTATACCTATTATTATGGTGTAGAACGTGAAGGAAGAGCAGTCAAGACCGAATGGCTTATGATTAAGCATCAGCTCGATGTAAATGCCAAGAAGGCTGCGGTTTATACCCTTTACGATCATTGGAAGGCTATGCCTGAGGATGCTTACCTCTACAGCAGTGCCTTTACCGATTGCATCAATCATCAGGCTCCACAGGAGATGAAGCCGGAAACGGGCAGCAAGATTGTGCGTCTGATAGTCCGTGCTCCTCAGCTTCACGATGGTGAGCGCCTGGGTGTATTGGGTGCAGATAAAGCATTGGGCGCTTGGGATGTGCAGAAGATTCTTCCGATGACTCAGCATACCTATAATGAATGGGTTGCTGATATTGATGCGGCTCATCTTGAGGGCAGTCATCTGGAGTTTAAGTTCGTGGCTTTCAGAAATGCAAAGAACGAGCTTCTCTGGGAAACCAGCATGAACAGAACCGTGGATTTGCCGGAGATGAAGGCAGGTGAGTTGGTATCTTATGAACTCGACCAGGCTCTTTTCGCTCTGTATAACCGCAAACTTGCCGGAACGCTGGTGCCAGTGTTCTCATTGCGTACCAGGAAGAGTGCCGGTATCGGTGACTTCGGTGATCTGAAGGCCATGATAGATTTTGTGGCTTCTACCGGTCAGAAGGTGCTCCAGCTCCTTCCTATCAATGATACCACCATCACTCATACATGGACCGACAGTTATCCATATAGCTGCATCAGCGTCTTCGCCATTCATCCGCAGTATGCCAACCTTCATGCTCTTCCTGAGTTGAAGGATGCAAAGGCTCGTGCTGAGGCTGAGAAGACACGTGCTGAGTTGAACGCACTGGATAAGATAGACTACGAAAAGGTAAATGATTTCAAGATAAATTACTTGCGCCAAATCTTCAATCAGGAAGGTGAAAAGATGATGAAGACAGCCGAATACAAGGCTTTCTTCCAGGATACTAAACAGTGGTTGGTTCCTTACGCCCAGTATTCATACCTGCGTGATAAGAATGGTACGGCTGATTTCAACCAGTGGCCAGATCATCAGGTATGGGATGAGGCTGAGCGCAAGGCGCTTGCCGACCCTAAGACTGCAGCTTACAAGAACGTGGCGTTCTTCTATTTCGTACAGTTCGTACTGGACCGCCAGATGCAGGAGGCTCACGAGCATGCCAAGGCTAAGGACGTTATTTTGAAGGGTGATATTCCAATCGGTGTAAACCGCAATGGTTGTGATGTATGGATGGAACCTAAATACTTCAACCTCAATGGTCAGGCGGGTGCTCCACCTGATGACTTCTCTGCCAATGGTCAGAACTGGGGATTCCCTACCTATAACTGGTTTGAGATGCTGAAGGATGGCTGCCAGTGGTGGAACCGCCGTTTCCAGAACATGGCAAGATATTTTGATGCTTACCGCATCGACCACGTATTGGGTTTCTTCCGTATCTGGGAGATTCCGGTACATAGCGTACATGGATTGCTCGGACAGTTTGCACCGGCGCTTGCCATGAGCCGTGAAGAGATAGAAAGCTATGGTTTGCACTTCCAGGATGAGCGTTTTACCCGTCCGTTCATTACCGATTGGGTATTGGATCGTGTGTTCCATGAGCGTGCCGGCGAGGTAAAGGAGAAGTATCTCGACCGTCTGGATGACGAGCGTTATCAGATGAAGCCTGAGGTAGATACCCAGCGCAAGGTTGAGGCTCTCTTTGCTGATGTAACAGATGAGAAGGAACTCTGGCTGCGTGATGGCTTGTATGCCCTGATCAGCGATGTACTCTTCGTACGTGATCATACCAACCCTGGCGTCTTCCATCCACGTATCTCAGCCCAGCTTGACTTTATCTACGAGTCGCTCTATGATAATGACAAGGCTGCATTCAACCGTCTTTACAATGACTATTTCTATCGCCGCAACAACCAGTTCTGGTATCAGGAGGCGATGAAAAAGTTGCCTAAGCTGGTTCAGGCTACCCGCATGCTGGTTTGTGCCGAAGACCTCGGCATGGTTCCAGACTGTGTGCCTTGGGTAATGGACGAGTTGAAGATATTGAGTCTGGAACTCCAGAGCATGCCAAAGGATCCATCGGTTAAGTTCGGACATCTGAGCCGTAACCCATACCGCTCGGTATGTACTATTTCGAGCCACGATATGCCTACTCTGCGTATGTGGTGGGATGAGAATGTCCAGCGTACCCAGGAGTATTACAATACGATGCTCTACCATCAGGGACCAGCACCTCATCCACTCCCAGGCTGGTTGGCAAGCGATATCATCAGCCGCCATCTTACCTCTCCATCCATGCTCTGCATATTGAGCATCCAGGACTGGTTGGCTACCGATGAGGCTCTTCGTCTGCCAGATGCTGATGCTGAGCGTATCAATATCCCGGCTAACCCTAAGCATTACTGGCGTTACCGCATGCACCTCAACATAGAGGATCTGGCTGCAGATAAGCGTTTCGTGCAGAATATCACAGAAATGATTTCGCAGTCTGGAAGAGTCTAACTAACATGATTATATATAGTGCAAACGTTTGCACACTCATTTGCAGAAAAATACCCTCCCAAAACGTGGAGGGTATTTTTGTTTTTTGTATCTTTGCACTATCTTAAGAATAAACAGATAATGATTGAGATAAACTAACGAAGATTCAAAAAAAGAATAAACAACAACTGAACAGTATGAAAAAACTGAATGTATTAGTGATGGGGCTCTTGCTTCCTATGTTGGCAGCAGCCCAGACCGTAAAGTCGCCTAACGGCAACGTCTCGGTAACATTCTCTTTGACCGAAAAGGGACAGCCTACCTATGAGATGAGCTATAAGGGAAAGACTGTATGTAAGCCATCCCACTTAGGATTGGAACTGGCTAAGGATAAACATGCCTCTAAGGGTATGGAGGAAACCAGCCTGATGGATGGTTTTACTGAAACTGGCAGCAAGACATCGACCTTCGATGAAACCTGGAAGCCGGTATGGGGCGAGACCGCTACCATCCGCAACCATTACAACGAGATGGAGGTAAACCTGAATCAGGCTGCTTCTAAGCGTAACATCACCATCCGTTTCCGTGTATATGATTATGGTATGGGCTTGCGCTATGAGTTTCCACAGCAGGAGAGTCTGAATTATTTCGTCATCCAGGAGGAGCATACCCAGTTTGCCATGGCAGGCGATCATACCGCTTACTGGATTCCTGGTGATTATGATACACAGGAGTATGATTACAACATTACTCCATTGACAGGCATTCGCCCGATTATTGCGAAAAACCGTGAAGCTTACAAGAGTAATTCGTCTACCACCGTCTTCTCTGATACCGGTGTTCAGACCTCTCTCCAGATGAAGACCAAGGACGGACTCTACATCAACATCCATGAGGCTGCCTGTCTGGATTATCCTACCATGCACCTCAATCTGGACGAGAAAACATTGACCTTCGAGTCTTGGCTTACTCCTGATGCCGTGGGCAGAAAGGGATTTATCCAGACTCCATTCAATACCCCTTGGCGTACCGTGATGGTAAGTGATGATGCCCGTGATATGCTTTCATGCAAGTTGACATTGAATCTCAACGAGCCTTGCAAGATTAAGGATACATCCTGGATTCATCCTACCAAGTACTGCGGTGTATGGTGGAACATGATTGTGGGTACCAAGACCTGGAGCTATACCAACGATCTGCCATCTGTGCGTCTCGGTGTTACTGATTACCGCAAGTGCAAGCCTAACGGTACTCATGGTGCAACCAACGAGGAAGTGAAGCGCTACATCGACTTTGCAGCCAAGAACGGTTTGCAGGAAGTATTGGTAGAAGGCTGGAACGAAGGTTGGGAAGACTGGTTCGGTCATCAGAAGCTCGATGTTTTCGACTTCGTGACTCCATATCCAGACTTCGATATCAAGATGCTCAACGAATATGCTCACTCTAAGGGCGTGAAGCTGATGATGCACCACGAGACATCTTCTGCAGCTCTCAACTACGAGCGCCACATGGAAGATGCCTTCAACCTGATGAACAAATATGGTTATGATGCCGTGAAGACCGGTTATGTGGGAGATATCATCCCAAGAGGTGAGTATCACTACAGCCAGTTGATGAACAATCACTACCAGCGTGTCATCGAGACCGCTGCCAAGCATCATATCATGGTAAATGCCCACGAGGCAACCCGTCCTACAGGTATCTGCCGCACCTGGCCTAACCTGGTTGGCAACGAGAGTGCACGTGGTACAGAGTATGAGGCATTTGGCGGTAACAAGTCTTATCATACCGTAATGTTGCCATTCACCCGTCTGCAGGGTGGTCCGATGGATTATACTCCTGGTATCTTTGAGACCAAGCTTTCTGAGTGGAGCAACAATAAGAGTTATGTTCATACCACTCTCTGTGGTCAGCTTTCTCTCTATCTCGTAATGTACAGTCCGCTGCAGATGGCTGCCGATCTTCCAGAGCATTATGAGAAGTACGATGATGCCTTCCAGTTCATCCGCGACGTAGCTTGCGACTGGGACGACTCCAAGTATCTGGAGGCAGAGCCAGCCAAGTATATCACCGTAGCCCGCAAGGCAAAGGGAACCGACAACTGGTTTGTAGGCGGTAAGACTGATGCAGCCCGCACAGCCGTAGTAAAGCTCGACTTCCTGGATAAGGGCAAGAAGTATGCTTGCGCTATTTATCAGGACGGCAAGACTGCTGACTACGAGAAGAACCCTAAATCTTATCAGATCATCCACAAGACTGTAAAGAAGGGTGATGTTTTGAAGATTAACGAAGCACGTGGTGGTGGTTTCGCCATCTCATTGCTCGCTAAATAAGCCTATAATTTCCGTATTTCCGTCCAACTGTCCGGTTGGTCGGAAATACGCTAAAAATGAGCGTAGATAATCTGTCACACTTTTCTTCGCTCAGTTCGCTTTAATGTCCTGTATAACAATAACTTAACAATATGAATATCCAAAAACTAATAATTGCAGCATTGACAGCAACCGTTTTACCAACTTCATTGAATGCGCAGCAGACATTCAATGAGATGATGTATTCCAAGGAGAAAACCATGTTTATCCTGAATGCTCCAACAGCCCAAAAGTCTTCTGTAACCCTCCGTCTTTATAAGCAAGGTCAGGGAGGAAAAGCGTATAAAACGCTGAAAATGAAAAAGTTGGGCGATGAACGCTGGGAGGCTACCGTCAAGGGCGACCTCAAGGGAAAGTTCTATACCTTTGATATTGGCAAGGGTGAAACACCAGGTACATTTGCCAAAGCAGTAGGTGTGAACGGAAACCGTGGCGCCATCGTAGATTTGTATGATACTGATCCATCTGGATGGGATCAGGACGTGCGTCCTGCCCTGAAATCGCCAGCCGATCTCGTTGTCTACGAGCTTCACGTGCGTGATTTCTCCATTTCTCCTACATCCGGCTTGAAATATAAGGGCAAGTATCTCGCCCTCACCGAGCCTAAGGCTATCGAATATCTCAAGAATCTGGGCATCAACGCCATCCACTTCCAGCCTGTATTCGATTTCGCTTCTATAGATGAGACCCGACTCGACAAACCACAGTTCAACTGGGGTTATGATCCGAAGAACTATAATGTGCCGGAAGGCAGTTACGCTACCGACCCTTATTCTCCAGCAACCCGCATCAAGGAGTTCAAGGAGATGGTGATGGCGCTGCATAAGGCAGGCATCCGAGTGATTTTCGATGCCGTATATAACCATACTTTCGATATCAACGGCAGCAATTTCCAACGTACCCATCCTGATTATTATTATCGCAAGACCAAGGATGGTAAGTATTCTGACGGTTCAGGCTGTGGCAACGAGACTGCTTCAGAGAAGCCTCTTATGCGCCAGTTTATGCTGGAGAGCGTGAAATATTGGATAGACGAATATCATATCGATGGTTTCCGTTTCGACCTGATGGGTGTTCATGATATCGAAACCATGCAGGCTATCCGTGAGATGGTAAACCGCATCGATCCTAGCATCTATATTTATGGTGAGGGATGGAGTGCAGGCAGCTGTGCTTATCCTACCGAGAAACTGGCGGTGAAGGCGAATACCCAGCAGCTCAAGGGTATTGGTGCTTTCAGCGATGATATGCGCGATGCGCTCCGTGGTCCTTTCTCTGATGACCATCAGGGTGCGCTCCTGGCTGGTCTTACAGGTCAGGAGGAGAGTCTGAAGTTCGGTATTGTGGGTGGCATTGCTCATCCGCAGGTGGATATGAACAAGGTAAACTATGACAAGAAGCCTTGGACCAACAATCCTACCGAGCAGATCAGTTATGTAAGCTGCCACGACGATATGTGTCTGGTAGATCGTCTGAAGGCAAGCATCGCATCTCTTACCGACAAGAATATCCTTGAAGCAATACGTACTGCCGAGTTGCTCCGCATCGATAAGCTTGCGCAGACCTGCGTCTTCACTTCACAGGGTGTTCCTTTCATCCTTGCCGGCGAAGAGATGCTCCGCGACAAGAAGGGAGTACACAATAGCTATAATTCTCCTGACAGCATCAACCAGTTTACCTGGACCAATCTGCAGAAGTATCCGCAGGCGTTTGCTTATTACAAGAGTCTGATCCAGCTCCGTAAGAATCATCCAGCCTTCCGTCTTTCAACAGGCGATAAGGTACGTCAGCATCTGGAGTTCCTGCCTTGTCAGCAGACTTGCCTCGTAGGTTTCCAGCTCAAAAATCTGGAGGGCATTGATGCCTGGAAGAACATCATCGTGATCTATAACTTCAATAAGGAGGCAAAGAAGATGCAGATTCCTGAGGGTAATTATACCGTGGCTTGCTGCAACGGTGTGATTAACGAGGAAGGCTTAGGCTTTGTTTCGGGAAAGGAAGTTGAGGTTGCCCCTCAGTCAGCCCTGATACTTTATCAGAAATAGTTTATATATATAATAAGGTGTAATATGAAAAAGATAATAGCTTCTTTATTGCTTATGAGTAGTGCAATAAGTATGAATGCAGCGGTTAACGTGAACCGCATTGAACCTACCGACTGGTATGTGGGCATGAAAGATGCTTCACTCCAGCTGATGGTGTATGGAAAGGATATCAAGAATGCCGATGTAACGGTAAACTATCCGGGTGTGAAGGTAGACAGCATCGCCCGCCTTGATTCTCCTAATTATCTCCTGGTTTATCTTAACCTCGATGGGGCAAAGGCTGGTGAGATGACCCTCAACTTCAAGCAGGGCAAACAGTCGAAGAAGGTAAAGTATGTGTTGAAAGACCGTGAGATGGCGGGCGACAAGCGCATCGGTTTCTCTAACGAGGATGTGCTCTATATGCTGATGCCAGACCGTTTTGCCAACGGCAATCTGAAGAATGATGCCTTTAAGACGATGCGTGATAAGACCTGCAACCGTGCAGAGCCTAGTCTGCGCCATGGTGGCGACCTGGAGGGAATCCGCCAGCACTTGGATTATTTTAACCAGTTGGGTGTAACCGCCCTGTGGTTTACCCCGGTTTTGGAGAACGACAGTCCAAGTAACGGCAAGAACAGCAGTTATCATGGTTATGCTACCACCAATTATTATCGTGTAGACCCACGTTTCGGAACCAATGCCGATTATAAGCAGCTGATAGATGAGGCTCACAAGAAAGGTTTGAAGATAGTGATGGATATGATTTTCAACCATTGCGGCTTCGAACATCCTTGGGTTGCCGATATGCCATCTAAAGACTGGTTTAATAAACCAGAATGGCTGGCTCCTGAAAATCAGACTGCCGAGCATCAGAAGAACATCGGTACAGTGGATGGCGCTGCCAAGGTGAACGATAAGTATCTGCAGACCAGTTATAAGCTGACTCCGGTACTTGACCCATACGCCAGCAAGGTTGATCTCACTGAAACCGTAGATGGCTGGTTTGTTCCAACCATGCCTGATCTCAACCAGCGCAACCCACACGTTATCAAGTATCTGATTCAGAACAGCGAGTGGTGGATAGAGAGTGCAGGTATCGACGGCATCCGTATGGATACCTATCCTTATGCCGACCGCGATGCAATGGCACACTGGATGAAGGTGCTGGGCGAGGAGTATCCTCACTTCAATACTGTAGGCGAGACTTGGGTAACCGAACCTGCCTATACTGCAGCATGGCAGAAGGACAGCAAACTTTCTGAGAAGAACAGCTATCTGCCAACCGTTATGGATTTCGCCTTCTTCGACCGCATCAATAGTGCAAAGAAAGAGGAGACCGATGACTGGTGGAACGGCATGAACCGTCTCTACAACGTGTTCTGCTACGACTATCTCTATCCTAATCCAAAGAGCGTAATGGCATTCATCGAGAATCATGATACCGACCGCTTCCTGGGTGAAGGCAAGGATACCCTGGCTTTGAAGCAGGCACTGTCATTGCTTCTTACCATCAACCGCACTCCTCAGCTCTATTATGGTACAGAGGTGCTGATGAACGGTACCAAGAGTGTAACCGATGGCAATGTACGCAAGGACTTCCCTGGCGGTTGGGCTGGTGATAAGCACAATGCCTTTACAGCAGAGGGTAGAACTCAGGCAGAGAACCAGATGTTCAACTGGCTCAGCAACCTGTTGCATTGGCGTCAGGGCAATGAAGTGATTACTAAGGGCAAGCAGACCCAGTTCTGTCCTCAGAAGGGTGTGTATGTCATTGCCCGCCAGTATAAGGGTAAGAATGTGATGACGGTTATCAACGGCAAGAATGAGGCAAACGAGCTGAATGTTTCCCGTTATGCAGAGATTATCGGTTCTCATGACAAGGCTACGGATGTTACAAACGGTCGCACCGTTCTTATCAACAAGAACGTGAAGCTCCGTCCTCGCCAGAGCATGATTCTTGAGTTCTAAAACGCAAGTAGCTTCGTTGACAGATGCATTCGACTCCGTTGACAGATGCATTCGACTCCGTTGGCAGATGCATTCGACTCCGTTGGCAGATGCATTCGACTCCGTTGGCAGATACATTCGACTCCGTTGACCGATGCATTCGACTCCGTTAACTGATTCAAGCACTTGAGTATGCTGAAGCAAGTATATTATTATATGAACGTTCCTAGAGTTGTAAATTTACACTTCTAGGAGCGTTTTTTTCTTGATAAAAATTCTTTCGTTTCATTTTTTCTTCGTACTTTTGCAAGCAGAAGTTTAAAAACTTAATAAAAATGGATGAAGAAATAGGCAAATGGCTATTAGATATATCCAAGTATATAATTACTGCTTATATCTTATCGCAAATGTTTGGTAAAGATAATGATTCCTGGTGGTCATTTATTGGTGCAGTCTTATTGGCTGTTCTATTGTTTGCATTGGGATATTATTTAATTAAAAAAGGAAAAGATAAAAATAAGAAAGGGAAGTAAAATGAGTAATGGATTATTAGCAATGTATATTTTCCTTGCTGTGTTCGCAACAGGATTAGTTATTTATTCTAAAATGTCTGATAGAAAAAGACAGGAGAAATAAGTATGGATACAGGATTGTTTATTATGTATGGCTTTTTGGTGCTTTTGGCAGCAGGAATATTTATTTATGCCAAAATTGATGATCGCAAAGAACAGAAAAGAGCAAAAGAATAGTTAATGATTAGATACATTCTTTCTATAATAAGCATTCTCTTCATAACCTTGAGCAGTTGGGCGCAAGGTGGGCTGCCTAGTCGCTATAATGTAAGCTATCTCAATATGGCTGCAGGTATGCCGAATAATTTTGCTGATGACATCTTTCAGGACTCTTACGGCTTCGTATGGATCAGTACGCATGGTGGTGGTCTGGTACGCTACGATGGTTTCAATTTCATGAACTTCGGTTTGGGGTCTGTAGGAATCAGTCTGCGAAGCAACAGTTGCCGTAATGTCTGCGAAGATCCGTTCAAGCGCCTTTGGATAGCTTTCGAGGAAGGCCCGCAGGTGCTCGACCTCAAAACGATGCAGCCTGTTGTTCCACCTTGTGAGAACAGCCAGGTAAAGGCACAACTCAACAAAGTATTCAAGAACCTTTGCACCCGAATATATTGTGATGCAAAGGGCAATATATGGATGCTGTCTGTCAACCAGCTTACCCGTTTCGGTTTTAACGAAAAGGGCGAGGTGAACAGCGTCTTGTCCACATCCTATCCTTATAATGCTCCCGACCTCGGAATCTGTGATGTCTATCGCAGAGGAACGGTTGTATTATGCAACAATGGAGTGGTGAGCGAGTTCTCAGTGAAGAACAATCAGCTCGTAGCAAAGAACATCTCATCCCTGTTTCCTCCGCTCGAAGGTCGGTATGGGGGGGCGCTTATTTATTATCATGGTAAGATATGGATGGGTACGAATCGCGGATTGTTTAATAGTGCAAAGCAGGAATTCCATTGCTCTGCTACCGACCATTCGCTCCAGCACGAAGTAGTGACGAGCCTTGCCGTTTCTCCAGATGACAAACTTCTGGTAGGAACGCTCTGTGGCGTAGATATCTTCAATGATAAGACCGGAGAGATAGAACATTGGAACACTGCTACGGCTGTGAATCCGCTGAGCAGCAACTTTATCAACAGTCTTTTCTCTAAGAACGGACAGATATGGGTAGGTTCCGAGACAGGTGGTGTTATCAAGCTGGCTCCACGTCAGCTGAATTTGGAATTCTACCGTCACGACCCCGCCAACCCGGGCAGTATCTCTCCTAATGCTGTCAATGCCATGTATGCGGCAGCCGACGGAACCCTGTGGGTAGGAACAGTAGAGGGAGGTCTCAATGCCTTGACTCCAGGCAGCATGAACTTTGTTCATTATACGGTGGCAAATTCCGGTTTGCCGCATAATACCGTCTCGGTTCTTGCAGCCGATAACCGCAATCAGCTCTGGATTGGTACCTGGGGAAGGGGCTTTGCTGTGATGAATCTCAGTCAGCCGGGCAAGATTATTCCTCTGGTGATAGATGCTAAGCATCAGCATTTACTCAACTTTGCCGGTGCCTTGGCTTACGATCCTATCAATGATGGTATGTGGCTCGGAACCAATGACGGTCTCTTCTTCTATGACATGAAGCGCCGCCAACTCATCGAACCTTTCAGGGGATGCCTGAATGTGCGCGGCTGCATCGGTTCTCTGATAACCCGAAAGGGCAAACTCCTGATGGGTTGTGTGCGGGGAATGGTAGAGGTCGACCTCAAGTCGCGTGCTCATGGCAAGGGCGATTTCGCTGTGACGTATCATCAGTATAAACTCGACAATCCGAAGAGTGGAGTCTTCGATAAGATATTGTCTTTCTGCCAGGCTAAGGATGGAAAGATATGGATGGGCAGTAACGGCTACGGTCTGTATTGCTATACCAGCGATAAAAACGGAAAGACTCAAGTGAAGTCGTATACCACCAATAACGGACTTGCCAACAATATCGTGAAGGGTATTGTAGAGGATAACCAGGGTATGTTGTGGATAGCCACGGATAATGGACTCTCTATTTTCAATCCGAAGACCGAGGCATTCTGCAGTTTCTCCCGTGAAGACGGTCTGATCAGTTCGCAGTTCTATTTCAATGGAGCCATCCGCAATGCCAAGGGCGAGATATTCCTGGGCACCGATGCGGGTATGATGGCTGTAAAGGGCATAAACCGTTCTGTGCATCAGACGGGTAAGTTGTGCTTTACCGAACTTCTGGTAGATAACCAGCCTGTCTTTGCCGGCAGCGATTATCTGGAAGAAGACATTTCTATTGCCAGAAAGTTGCGTATCCATGAGAGTGATAAGTCGTTCACCCTCTTTTTCTCAGCGCTCAATTATGGCTGCGAGACACAGGGCGTGTACCTTTATCGCATGAAGGGATACGAGAATGAGTGGGTTCAACTCAAGGCTGGTCAGCATAGTGTGCGTTATTCCACTCTGCCAGCTGGAGACTATAAGTTTGAGGTGAAATATATCCCATCTATCAATTCCGACAAGGAGCAGGTGATCTCTGTAGAAGTTCAGATTACTCCTTATTTCTGGAAGAGCTGGTGGTTTGTTTCCCTTATTATAATAGGTATCATCGCCTTGCTCCAATATGCTTATGTGCGCCGTCTCAACAAGATGCGCGAAGAGGAAGTAGAGGCTCTGTACCGTCCTATCGAGGCTGCGATGAAGGAAAGTGATGAACCTGAAAAGCTGCAGAGTCGCATCCAGATGATTCTGCAGAACCAGAAGCGTTATCAGGACAGTCAGAAGAAGAGCATTGAGGCTGACAGGAAGATGGTAGAGGAGAATACGCGTCCATTCATGGAAGAAGTGATGGATGTGATGGAGAAGAACTACGATAATTCTGAGTTCGGAGTTCAGGAACTGGCAGATGCCTTGGGTATATCCCGCAGTGTACTGAGCAAGAATCTCTCCAAGGAGACAGGCTTGCCAACAGCCCAGTTTATCCGCAACTACCGTCTCGACATCTCGCGCAAGATGATGGCTGATAAAACTTCCAACCGAAATATTACGGAGATAGCCTACCGTGTAGGCTTCAACGATCCGAAGTATTTCACCCGTTGCTTCACCAAGCAGTTTGGCATCTCGCCGACTGCATATAAGGATCAGTTGGATTCTCAGGGTTCAGATATGGCATAGTTCTCCTTGGATTCTTCTGAGAAATAATGTTCCTGGATGTGATAATTTGTTAAGCAAATAAAATAAAACCGAGGGGTTACTTGATATAAGTCAAGTAACCCCTTGTTTTGTATGTGTGGGTACACAACTGGTGGATAAGCACGTAATATCCTTAAAAATCCACTGTTTATGCGTTTTGTCCACCTATAAAACCCATTTGTCCACCCTATATAATCCGATTAATTGTACTTTTGCCACTGAAAAAGGATTTAAGAATTTTAAATAACCTATTTGAATAGTAAACAAACAACCTAAAGGCGTTAAGTTATGAAGTTAAGAAAAACTTTACTTTCGTTTGCTTGTGCTATCATGGTGGCATTAAGTTTCACTGCTTGTGGTGATGACTGGGGCCGACAGGATGATCCTGCTGGCGGACAGATTTACCCATCTAAGACAACAGTGGCAACTTATGACTTTGAGTATTCAGAAGAGAAACCTGAGTATTCAGACATGATAAGTCACGATGAGTCATGTGAGGTGACCAATGATGAGACCCTCGCAAGTAATGTATTGCACATCAATGGTAAGGGTGGTGCCAAGATTGCCAATCCTTTCAATGGTGTGAAGTTGCAAAATGGTGCTGCCATCACTTTCGCTGTAAAGATTGATGCAGCCGTAGCTGAGGACGGAACAGTCGCAGATGTTGACTTGACCCGACCTCTTATCTCATTTGGTTCAGATGAGAAGGATGCTGCTGGTAATGATATCAGTGCTCACTTCTATATCACTGCCAATGGTCAGGTGGTTTACAACAAGCCTACCCAGTTGCAGAGTTTGAACCTGAATGAGAATGATCCTGCTTCTGTGAAGACAGGTATTCTCTCTCCTAATGAGTGGCATTTCGTAGCCCTTCAGCTTTCTACTGAAGGTTACCAGCTCTACGTTGATGGTAAGAAGAGCCTTTCCGGTTATCAGACATCATCAAGTGCTACCTCTTTCCAGTACAAGACCTTGGTTGATTCCATCAACTCTTTACCTTATTTATATATAGGTGGAGACAGCAAGTTGACAGCCGAAGAGACCAACACCGTATCTATTGACAATGTTACCCTGATCCGTAACATGATGGAAGAGAAGGATTGGAACAAGACCATTGGAGGTAATGGTGGTGGTGATGAAGCTTTCAAGAATGTAGAGTTTGTGAAAGAGGATGGTACTCCTACTACCGAAATCGGTACTTCTGATTGCTCTGCTGCTTGGTGGACAAGCTTCTCTGACTACTATCGTATTCCTGCAAATGGTTCTATCCACTTGAAGTTTACCAACCATACATCAGGTGCTGGCAACTGGAACAACTGGAACCTCTGTTTGAGTACAGATGATGTACGTAATGGTAGCAATTACTTAGAGTACTTCGTTATCCGTAGCGATGTATATGGCTGGGGTGGTTCTTATGCCTCAGGAAAGTGGGATAATGAAGGTTATCCAACCAACGATGATGAGTGGGCTGAGTTCCGCCAGAATATGGAGGGTGCCAAGGTAGATATGACCATTTCCCGTACTGGTACAGATATCAAGGTAGTAGCAGTGGCAACTTGTACAAATGGTAAGGTTTACACTGAAAGATTCACTGCTCCTTGCAATGATGCCAATGAGGTTCTCCGTGCTTTCCTGATTGTTGATGGTTCTTATCTTGTCATGGATACCAACGAGTGTCAGGCACAGACTGCTGTAGAAGTAACAGCCAGCGAAATCGGAACTTCTGATTGCTCAGCCGCTTGGTGGACACAATTCTCTGATTACTTCCAGATTCCTTCCGGTGCTTCATTGCACCTTGGTTTCACCAACCATACATCAGGTGGCGGTAACTGGAACAACTGGAACCTCTGTGTCAGCACCGATGATGAGCGTGCTGGTGGTAATTATTCAGAGTATTTTGTTATCCGTAGCGATTCTTGGGGCTGGGGTAATAGCTATGGCTCCGGCAAATGGGATAATGAAGGCTATCCAACCAATGATGATGAGTGGGCAGATTTCCGTAAGAATATGGAAGGTGCCAAGGTAGATATGACCATTTCCCGCTCTGGTACAGACATCAAGGTGGTAGCAGTAGAGACCTGTACTAACGGCAAGGTTTACATCGAAAGATTCACTGCTCCTTGCAGCGATGCCAATGAGATGCTCCGTGCCTTCCTGATCGTTGATGGTTCTTATCTCGTGATGGATCCTGCAGCTTGCTATATTGGAAAGCCTTTGTATTAAAAGGAGGCTGAACTTCAACAATAACATTAATAGAATAAACAATGAACAATAACATATTGCATAAGTTATTCTTGACCCTGACACTGGTGCTCCTTACTTTAGGAGCATCAGCACAGGTTACCGTATCTGGTAATGTGTCAGATGAATCAGGTGAGCCTATCATCGGTGCTACTGTTATGGAAGCATTGACAACCAATGGTGTTGTTACTGATTTCGACGGTAACTTCAAGATTCAGGTGAAGAACGAGAACGCTACTTTGAAAATCTCTTATATCGGTATGGTTGCTCAGAACATCCGTGTAGGCAATCAGCGTAATATCAAGGTGGTTCTCAAGGACGAAAGTCAGAAAATCAATGAGGTCGTAGTCGTTGGTTACGGTCATCAGAAGAAAGAGAGTGTCGTAGGTGCTATCTCTCAGGTTAGTTCAGACGACCTCTTGAATACCCCTACAGCCAACGTTACACAGGCTATTGCCGGTAAGATTCCAGGTGTCGTAACAACTCAGGTTTCTGGTGCTCCTGGTGCCGATGACGCTACCATCAACATCCGTGGTCGTGCAACCTTCGCTGGCGACGGTGCTCCATTGGTCATGGTAGATGGTGTAGAACGTGCTTTCTCTCAGGTAGCTCCTGATGATATCGAGAGTATCTCTGTATTGAAGGATGCTTCTGCTACAGCCGTTTATGGTGTGCGTGGTGCGAATGGTGTCATCCTCGTTACTACTAAGCGTGGTAAGGATATGAAGCCAGAGGTTAGTTTGACCAGCAACTTCATGTGGGGTACTCCAACCCGTAAGCCTCACTATCTGAACTCTTATGACTCTGTAACTCTCCTGGAGGAGGCTTTGAAGAACGATGGTCTTCCATCACAGTATACAGCTTCTGACATCGAGATGTACCGCAAGAGCTGTGCCGGCGAATTGACAGGTGCTGATGCGCTTCTCTATCCTAATGTAGACTGGTATGATGAGGTGCTCAACAACTGGGCTCCTTCTCAGCGCTATAATGTAAGTGTACGTGGTGGTACGAAGCGCATGCGCTACTATGTTTCTGGTGAAATCTACAACCAGGGATCTTTGATCAAGAACCTCAGCCAGGATACCTACGGCAACTCTTCAAGCCCTGGTTACAACCGTTACGCTTTCCGTGCCAACATGGACTTCTTCCTCTCTAAGGATTTGACATTCAGCGTAAACTTCGGTACTCGTTTCGAGAACCGTCATGGTTCAAACACTAACGAGAGTTCTACCAACTATGATATCTTCGCACGTATCAACCATACTCCAGGTTGGATCTTCCCTGTATCTTATGAGGTACAGAATGGTGAGACAACCAAGACTCTCTATGGTGGTACAGCCGTATATCAGGACAACGTAGTAGCTGCCCTTGCCAAGGGTGGATACTATCGCGGAACCAATACCATCAATGAGACCAACTTCATTGCTGATTACAAGATGGACTGGTTGACTCCTGGTCTTTCTGTCCGCGGTATGGTTTCGTTCGACTACGACTCTTATTATAAGAAGACATTTGGTGCTGCATTCGCAACTTACGAGTTGAACGACCGCAACAACTTTACAAGTGCAGATGCTTATACCAAATATAATGTAGACGGCGACCTGGCTTACTCTAAGGGTTCTTCTACAACTTACAAACTCTATATGGAGGGTCAGATTAACTACGCCCGCAAGTTTGGTAAGCACGATGTTACCGGTATGGTACTTTACAACCAGAACGACTACCGTTACAACTCAGACCTGGCTAAGCGCTATCAGGGTCTCGTAGGTCGTGTAACTTACGGCTATGATGACAAGTATCTCGCTGAGGTTAACGTTGGTTACAACGGTTCTGAGAACTTCCTCAAGGGCAAGCGCTTCGGTTTCTTCCCTGCATTCTCACTCGGTTGGCGTGTAACTCAGGAAGAGTTTATGAAGCCAACAGAAAACTGGTTGAACAACCTGAAGATCCGTGCATCTTACGGTGAGGTTGGTAACGACGTATATACCGTAGGTGGTGTGGCTCAGCGCTTCCTCTATGAGGAGAAGTGGAACCAGATTTCCAACGATTACTACTTCGGAAACAAGGGACAGACAGGTATCTTCGAGAGCCAGTATCCTAACTATGGTGTAACATGGGAGCGTGCCAAGAAGTTCAACGTAGGTTTGGAGTTTGGTTTGTTCAACGGTATGCTGACCGGTAACTTCGACTACTTCGTTGAGAACCGTAACGATATTCTGACCGAGTACTTGAGCCGTCCACAGTGGGTAGGTGTAACGATGGCAGCCGGAAACCTCGGTAAGACCCAGAACAAGGGTTACGAGTTGGAACTCCATCACTTCAATCACATCGGCAAGGACTTCACCTATAATATCGGTGCAACCTTCTCTCATGCAGCCAACAAAATCAAGAATATGGATGAGCCTGCTTACAAGACCGCTTATCGCAAGCGCGAAGGTCACCCAATCAACCAGTACTTCGGTCTGGTATGTGAGGGCTTCGTAACACAGGCCGACTTGGATAATCCTAACTTCCCTGTATCAACCTACGGAAACGTAAAGGTTGGTGACCTGAAGTACAAGGATATGAATAACGATGGCTTCATCGATGACCGTGATGAGACATTCATCGGCTACAGCGATATTCCAGAGAACACATACGCTCTGACACTCGGCGCCAACTATAAGGGCATCGGTTTCGAAGTAATGTTCCAGGGTGTAGATCATGTATCCCGTTACTACGACAGCGATGCGATGTTCGCCTTCCAAAACAACGGTAAGGTAAAGGATATCCACCTGAACCGCTGGAACCCTGCAAAGAGCGAGGCAGAGAACCTGGCAACAGCAGAATATCCATTGCTCCATTACGGAAGCAACGGTGACCACAACCAGCGCCAGAACTCATTCTTCCTGAAGAACGGTTCATTCGTCCGTCTGAAGAACATCGAGTTGAGCTATACATTCCCTAAGGAGTTGATTAAGCATGTCGGTATGAGCAATGTTCGCTTCTACATCAATGCCAACAACCTCTTTACATGGGATCATCTCGACGACTTGGTTGACCCAGAGAGTAACGGTTCAAACCGTTACCCACTCTTGAAGACCGTCAACGTAGGTTTCAATGTCGTATTCTAATTCAAGAACATTCAAAAAGAATCGAAAATGAAGAAATATAGTATATTTGCTTTGGCGCTCGTTATGGGAGCAATGACGCTCACCTCTTGCGAAGACGCCTTCGGCAATTTCCTCGACAAGCAGCCAAGCAATGAGTTGACAAAAGCTGAGGTGTTGGGTAACTTCACTCTGTTGGAAGAGAACCACAACGATACTTACAACTTCCTGCTTCACGGTGCCAACCGTGTGAACAACTCATGGATGGATGCTGCTACCGATCTGGCTGAGTCAAGTATTGGTACATCAGGTACACGTACCACATTCAATATCGGTAACTATTATGGTGGTGGCGGTGCAGCAGAGCTGACTTCTCCTTGGGAGAGCCGCTATCGTGGTATCCGCAAGTGCAATATCACCATCAACACATTGGAGCAGGACACTGAGAACAAGCTTCGCCCTGCAGATGTTGACGTAGAACTTTACAATTCACGTAAGGCAAACTATATTGCAGAGGCCCGTTTCCTCCGTGCCTATTTCTACTGGGAACTGTTCCTCCGCTATGGTCCGGTGCCATTGGTTACAACCGAGCTCGACCCTAACGGTGACCTGATGACAGGTTATACAGAGCGCCCTGACCTCAAGACCTTCATGGATTATCTCTTCAAGGAGGTGAAGGAATGCGAGAGTAGTTTGAAGACTTACGCAGAGACCAGCGATGCTACCTATGCAGGCGAGGTGAACCAGCCTACAGCACGTGCCCTCTATGTTCGCATGATGCTCTACATGGCAAGTCCACGCTACTCAGCACAGAGCGGTGTTACCTGGCAGCAGGCTGCAGACGCAGCTGCGGGCTTCATCGCTGACTATGGTGAGAACTATAAGTTGGAAGACCGTACCAACGGTGGTGTAGCAGCCTACAACAATGCCTGGTTGCTCAACACTTATACCGACAAGAACCCTGAGGTTATCTTCTTCCGCAACGATGTAGCCATCGGTTGGAGCGGTATTTCTACCGATACTCCAGTAGGTGAAGGTGGACAGGGTGGTCTTTGCCCAAGCCAGAACCTCGTAGATATGTATGATATGGAAGATGGTTCAGCTCCTTTCAAGCAGTATGATGCAACAGGTGCTCCGGTTTATGTAAACGGCAAGCCTGTCATCAACGAAGAGAGCGGTTATACAGAGCAGAAGATGTGGAAGAACCGTGATCCACGCCTCGCAGCTACCATTCTTTACAATGGTTGTGAGTGGGGTCAGGCTACCAGCACCAAGACCAATGTCATTGATGTGGTTTATGGTCATCGCGATAATCCTATCGGCAACCAGAATGCTACTCCAACAGGTTACTATGTACGCAAGTATATTCCTGAGACCATCCTGAGCAGTAACCACAGCGGTACAGCCAAGCGCCTCTGGAAGATCTTTACCTATAGCGAACTGCTTCTGAACTATGCTGAGGCATTGAACGAGGCTGACTATGCAGGCAACAAGACACAGGTTTGCAACCTGCTCGACCAGATTCGTCATCGTGGCGGTATCATCGGTAATGTAGCCGACCGTGCAGACTTGAATTCCCAGACAGCTATGCGCAATTTCATCCACAAGGAGCGTACCATCGAACTCGCTTTCGAGGAGCACCGCTGGTGGGATGTACGTCGCTGGAATGTAGCAGGCGATGCGCTCGGCCGTGATATCTATGGTGTAGATGTGGCAGCAGATGGCACTATTACCCGTAAGGTAGCCCAGAAGCGCAAGTGGCAAGACAAGTTCTACCTCTATCCAATCCCAGAGGCTGAGGTTTGGAAGATTGGTCAGGACTTCCAGAACGATGGTTGGAAAGAATAACTCTTTTAATGATAGAATCGTATGAATAATATTCAGAATATATATAATAAGGTATCTTCATCAAGCAAAGTCTTGATGCTGAGTGCACTTCTCTGTGCTTCAAGCTCAGTCTTGGCACAGGAGCAGGTGCTCAAAGGCCGAATCGTCAACAGCCAGGGTGAACCAATCCCTGGAGCTGTTGTCAACGTGGCAGAGGAAAGCCGCATTGCCCTGACCGACAAGGAAGGTTACTTTACCTTGAAGAAGGTAACTCCTAGCGATGAAATCTGCGTTAGTAGCGTAGGTTACAAGAATGCTCAGGAGAAGGTGACCACTTTTGATGGCACATACGTCATCAAGATGGAAGATGATGCTGACGAGTATGAGCATCTCGCTCCTGTTCCTTTCGGCGAGCAGAAAAAGAAAATCTTGACTGATTCCCGTTCGGTTGTTTCAGGCGAGGAATTGCAGAAGCATCCTGTTACTATTCTTCAGAATGCCTTCACCTCAACACTGAATGGTGTGCAGACCTACGAGTGGTCTTCTGAGCCAGGATGGTCGGAGAGCTTCCTCTTTATCCGTGGTATCCGTACCACCAACCAGAGTGCCCGTTCTCCACTAATCATCGTGGATAACGTAGAGCGTGACCTCTCCTTCCTCGATGCTTATCCTATCGAGAGTATCACCGTATTGAAGGATGCTGCCGCTTCTTCTATCTATGGTATGCGTGGTGCCAATGGTGTGATTATGGTTACTACCAAGCGCGGTAATGCCGGTAAGACTAAGATTGATTTCACTCAGGAAGTCGGTTTCCAGACCCTCGCCAACAAGATGGAGGTTCAGAACTCTTACAACATGGCGATGACCCGTAACCAGGTACGCTATCTGAGCGGTATGGATCCGATGTACACCCAGGAGCAGCTCGACAACTACAAGTATGTATGCGATGGTGGAACGTTTGCTGACGATGATATCCGCAAGTACCAGTACTTCAATACATCTTGGGCAGACCAGTTGTATCGTGAAGCTGCACCGCAGTATCGCACCAACCTGCAGATTAGTGGCGGTAACCAGCGTGCCCGCTACTATGTAAGCTTTTCTTATCTGCGCCAGGAGGGTATGTGGAATACCGAGGGTACTGAAATGAATGATGGTTACAGCACTCAGCACGTACTGAACCGCTGGAATCTCCGTTCTAACATTGATATCGATGTATCCAAGTATCTGAATGTATCTCTCGACTTGGGTGGACGTATTGATAACATCTCTCAGCCTACTGAGGGCGTGTTCAACCTCGTTACCTTTGGTGTTATCGAGGCAAACCCTATGGCTCCTACCCATAACCCTGACGGAAGTATCTATTCTTCATCTACAGCCAACAACCCGGTACGTTACCTGGGTGGTTCCGGTTTGGAGAAGAACCGTCGCCGTAACTTGTATTCTACCTTGAATGCCAAGTACGATTTGAGTCCTGTATTGAAGGGCTTAGGCTTGTTCGGTACAGTCAGCTTCGATGCATACGAGACTTTCGAGTCAACACAGACTGCTCAGATGGATTCATGGAACTACGACTACGATAACCTGGCGGTTACCGATGTCAGCCAGTTCAAGTATACCAAATATACAACCAAGGCAGCTTTGAGCAACCCATCAGCTAATCAGCGTGGTTACTACTACAACCTGAATCTGTTTGGTGGTGTAAGTTATAAGAACAGTTTCGGTAAGCACAATGTAGATGCCCGTGCCTTTGCCCGTTACTACCGTAATGAGGAAGCAGGTTCAGATTACTCTACCCAGCAGAGTGCATCTTCAAACCGATATCTGGCATACAACTTCCAGGGAACATACGACTATGCCAACAAGTATATTGCCTCAGTCAACCTCTCTCGTATGGGATGTGACAACTTCTCACCAGACGACCGTTGGGGAACCTTCTGGGGGGCATCAGCAGGATGGGTACTCTCTGAGGAATCCTGGATGAAGAAACTAGGCTTTGTCAATCTTCTCAAGCTCCGTGCTTCTTATGGTGAGGCTGGTCAGTCATCTACAGGTGCAGGCCGTTACCCATATCAGAGTATCTATGGTACAGCTACCGGTTATGGTTTCGGTTATAACGGAACTCTTGTGAATGGCTATGCTGAGAGCAAGACCGGTAATGTCAACAGTAAGTGGGAAATCTCCAAGATGGTAAACCTCGGTGTTGACTGGAACCTCTGGAACAGCAAACTCTATGGTAGCTTCGATGTCTTCAAGGAGTGGCGTTCTAACATCCTGGTATCCCGTTCAACCGTGCCAGAAACCATACTTGGTGTGCCTGTAGCACAGGATTCATATGGTAAGGTTGAAAGCCGCGGTTACGAACTCGTTCTCGGACATCGTGGCAATATCGGCAAGGACTTCAAGTACTTCATCGAGGGGCAGCTTACCTTCAATACCAACAAGATTACCGATATCGATGAAACTGCACCAGATGTAGAGTGGCAGCGCAAGGCAGGTCATAGAATCTATGACAACACTTCGGTAGCCGAACTCTATGAGCAGGCTCAGACAGGTACCAACCGTGTGGGTGGATGGAACATCTATAAGTTCGACCAGTGGGCTTCAGATCCAAACCTGATTGCAACCTCTCAGCAGGATGCTATCGACCATCCGGAAAAGTATCCATACAACAGCTTCTCTAATGGAGCACAGCAGTTGGGTACAGCGGTGTTCAAGGATATCAATGGTGACCGCGTGATCGACTCAAAGGATATGGTGCCAGATTCATACACCATCATTCCTGAGATGATTCCAACCTTCAATTTCGGTTTCGAGTATAAGGGTTTCGATGCACGCATGATTGTGAATGCTTATCTCCGTCGCTCTGTATTCCTTTCACCAGCTATCAGCTACAGTGGATGGAGTAACATGGGTACCCATGAGGTAACAAAGGCTTGGGGTTACTATACTGATGACCCTTCTGATCCTCGCAACGTGAATGCTACTTATCCACGTCCTGTTTATAATGGATTCGATGCAGTTGATTCAGACCGTGCTACAGGCTCTTACCAGAACAACATCTGGGTACGTAATGGTAACTTCTGGTCAATCCGTAATATTGAGGTAGGATACTCTTTGCCTGCTAAGTTGATTTCTAAGTTGTGGATGACTAAGTGCCGCGTTTACTTCAGCGCTTATAATATTGCTACCTTTAGCAGTCTGCCAGATGATGTAGACCCAGAGAAGCCATTGAGCTACTGCTGGTGGTATCCAAAGACAAAGTCATTTACATTTGGTATTAACATTGGTTTCTAATCAATTTTATCAAAAACGAATATGAAAAAGATATTAGTTAATATATCATTGGCGATGCTGACTGTAGGAGGTATGACCTCCTGCAGCGACATCCTCGATAAGGAAGTCGACTTGACTTATACCGACGAGAACATCTACAGCAACTACGACCGTACCCGTGGTGTCTTGGCAAATGCCTATACCTATTTGCCTGATGCCTTTGCGGGATATACCGATGGTCAGTTCCGTGCTGCTTCTCGTGACTGTATGACCGATAATGCCCTTTCTTACTGGAATGTGCATTACTATCACAGTGTGTTGAACGATTCATACGATGCCAAGAACCACTGGTTTGCCAATAGTTATTGGAGCAACGATCTGAAGGGAATCCGTGTCTGCAACGACTTCATTTCAAAGGCACGTGAGAGCGTAATCGGAAATGCAGAGAAGAGCGGTGACGACAACAAACTCTGCGATCGTTACAAGGCAGAGGCGCGTTTCATTCGTGCCATCCTTCATTTCGATATGATTGGCTATTTCGGTGCAGTACCTATCGAAGATCATGTGTTGGATAATGCTGAGGCTGCTTCTATCACCCGTACTCCAGCTCCTGAAGCATTGAAATGGGTTGCTGATGAATGCGATGCCATCATCCAGAGTGGTGCACTCCCATTCCGTTACAGCAATGAGAATGAGAACTGGGGACGTATCAATGGTGCTGCTGTCTATGCATTGAAGTCAAGAGCATTGCTCTATCGTGCTTCTGCACTCAACAATCCTACAAATGATGTTACCTGGTGGCAGGAAGCTGCTGATGCAGCCCTTGCTTTCATCAATGCCAATAAGAGTTCTGCCAATCCTTATCGTCTGTACACTACAAGCGATAACAACCCTAACAAGAACTATTATGAGTGCTTCACCAGTACCCCTCACCTGAATCCTGAGTATATCCTCAGCCGCAGTGAGTGGAATACACGAGAAATTGAGATGTTCAACACTCCTTGTGGTTTCTCTGGTAATGTGAACTCTACCGGTCGTGTAAACCCTACACAGAATCTGGTTGATTCTTACGAGACCATCAATGGTCTTCCTATCGACCAGGATCCTTCTTACAACGACCAGGATCCATACAAAAACCGTGACCCACGTCTGGAGCAGACCATCTTCCACCAGGGAAGTATCTGGGGTGACAAGAGTCAGGACGAGGAGCGTGCCGTGGATGTATCTGTAGGTGGCAAAGACTACCAGGATCTTCATGGTGGTACCACTACCGGTTACTACTCTAAGAAGTTCGTTCACAATATGAGCTTCAAGAACCCTACCACTTATATCACAGCATGCCCTATCTTCCGCTATGCTGAGATTCTGCTCAATGCTGCTGAGGCTTTGAATGAGGCAAAGGGTCCTGATGCTGCCTACGACTATGTAAACCAGGTTCGTGCCCGTGTGGGTATGCCTGCTTACAAGGGTATGACCAAGGAACAGCTTCGTGAGCGTATCCGCAACGAGCGCCGCATCGAACTGGCTTTCGAGGATCACCGTTTCTTCGACGAGCGCCGCTGGAAATTGTTTGATGGCAAGAGTGCTGCTACAGAGAAGAGTGAGCCACGCTACAAGCAGGTTTACAACATCTATAGCGTTGTTGTAACTCCTAATGAGAGCCAGGTATATACTTATCGCAACGATAATACCCATCCTACTCGTGCGTTCTCTTGTCCTAAGAATTATTACTTCCCAGTGCCTGATGACACTTACAAGAAGAATCCTAACTTAGGACAGAATGCAGGTTGGGAACTCTCTGATGCTCCTAAGAAGGACGACACCACTGAGGGTGGCGAGACTACTGAGGGTGAAACAACCGGCAAGTAATCTTTGTCAATATACATTATATATTTTAGGTGAGGTCTATGGCGAAAACACCATAGACCTTCCTTGGTTTAAAAAAATCATATCTTAAACTTGAAATCGTATGAAGAAGTTATTACTTTCTGTCATGAGTCTGATGGCGATGAACGGAGCTATGGCTCAGACGGCTGTCGGCGATAATGATCTGGCTAATGCATACGCTACCCAAACGATAACAGGGCGCATCGCAGTGCATGACCCTTCTATCGTGATGGATGTAACAGGTTCCACTACCAAACCTAAATATTATATCTATGGTTCGCATCTGGGCAGAGCCTATACTTATGCTTCGGGCAACTATCAGATATGGAACACCTTCAAAACGGGTGAGGAGAATGCCGGAACCAGTAACAGTCTTTTTGCTGATGTGAATGGCAAACTGATTAATTTTAAAGATGCTTACACCACTCACGTCATCAAGAAGGTGAAGAACTATAAGGGCGAGGAAGTGGCTTTCGGCAACTTCGATGCCAATGGCTGGCAGTTTAAGGGCAATACCGTGAAGGGTATGCAGTGGGCTCCTGATGTCATCTACAACAAGACCATGAAGAAGTGGTGTATGTATATGAGTCTGAATGGTGACCACTGGTGCTCTTCCATTGTCTGCTTCACATCCGATGACCTGGAAGGACCTTGGGCCTATCAGGGACCTGTGGTATTCTCGGGCTTCCAGGGCACATTCGCTCATAATGCCTATACTGCTGATGATGACTGGAAGCATACCGACCTGGCTGTAGCTACAGGCGAAACTTCTCTGCCTGCTCGCTATCAGACGGGTGATAGTTGGGGCTCTTTCTGGCCTAACTGTATCGACCCATGCGTATTCTATGATGATGATGACAATCTCTGGATGAGCTATGGTTCGTGGTCGGGTGGTATTTTTATAATCAGACTCGACAAGACCAATGGTCTTCGTGACTACACCTATACTTTCCCTTATCAGATAAGCGGTAAGACGGTAACTCCTGGGGGTGCCAATGCCAACTGTACCAGTGATCCTTATTTCGGCAAGAAGATTGCCGGCGGATATTATGTTTCGGGGGAGGCTAGCTATATTCAGAAGGTGGGCAAGTACTACTATCTCTTTATGAGTTATGGTGGTTTGACGGCTGCTGGTGGCTATCAGATTCGTGTTTTCCGTTCGGAGAAACCTGACGGACCTTATAAGGACTGTCTTACTTCAACGGGCATTGATGCCATGTATGGCAAGTATATTCTCAACTTCGGTGGCGATGCCAAGCGCGACGAGGGTGTAAAACTCTTCGGCAACTACCAGTGGGAAACCATGCCTAATGCTGAACTGGCTCAGGGACACAACTCTGCCATCGTTGACCATAAGGGTCGTGCACTCATCGTTTACCATACCCGCTTTATGAACAGAGGTGAGGAGCATGAGGTTCGTGTACATCAACTCTTCGTTAACCAGGACGGTTGGCTGGTTGCTGCTCCTTACGAGTTTAGCGGCGAGACTTATACTGATAATGATATTGCTACCCAGCAGCTCTATGATGCAACAGAGGTAGAGGGAGATTATCAGATCATAGCTCATCCTTACCGTCAGAATACAGCGGCAATGGCTTATGAGAAACCTGTTACCATCCATCTCAATGCAGATGGTTCTATCTCAGGCGAGTATACCGGTAAATGGGAACTGGTGAGCGGTACAAGCTACATCAATCTTACCTTGAAGGGTGTTGCTACAGCCAATGCTGAGGTGAAGTTCAAGGGTGTGCTTACCGAGCAGACCATTGATTATACCAATATCAAGGCGCTCTGCTTTACAGCCCTCAGTTCTTCTGACGGTTTGGCTACATCGGGTGGTGCCAGTTTGCAGACTCGCGGTTTGAGTATCTGGGGAAGCAAGGCTGATGCCAAGGCGGCTATCAAATATACATTGGATAAGACCAGCGTTCCTTTTGCAGATGGTGCAACTTTGAATTCAAAGCCAAAACTCCCAACAGAGGGGCATCTCGGTGCTACCATTTCATGGAAGTCAAGCAATCCTTCTATTCTGACCGATGAGGGCGTAGTGAAAGGCAAGGGTAAGGTCACCATGACCATGACTATCAGCAAGGACGGTTATGAATATACTAAGGATTATACCCTGAACATCGATGCTGAGGCAGAGGAAACGACTCCGGTTTACTATCCTGTTTCTGCACAGAAGAATACAACGAATGCCTATGCTACTAACCTGAGCCAGGATTATACTGTGAAGGCTGGCAATAAGGCACAGTTTAAGTTCTATAACTATACTGTGGGTGCAGAATTTTACAAGAGTTGGGTATTGGGTGTTTCTAACGTAGCTCATGGCGCTGTTGGCTATAAGGAGTATGTTATGTTACGCAATGACAACTTTGAAAATATTGCCTGGAGCAACACAGGATGTGTCAGCGATTACAACTGGGATACATTTGCGAAGGATATGAATGGTTCTTTGGTAGATATGACCGTGGAATATGCAGCTACAGGCGCATTCAAGATGACTGCTGTGATTACCACAACGGATAATAAGGTGTATCATTATTCATATACAAAGACTATTACAGATAAGCCGTCTGAGATTAACGTGTTCTTTACCGGTGAGAACTCTTACATCGACGGCTCAAGCCTTTCTACAGGCATCTCGAACCCTATCATCATTCAGAAGAAGAATGATGGTAAGTGGTTCAACCTCTCCGGTCAGCAGGTAGACAAGAGCTACAAGGGTGTAGTGATTGTGAACGGAAAGAAATTTGTGAACAAGTAATTCTCTTATATATATAATAAGGTGTAATTATATGAAGATTTCTAAAATACTATTGGGAGCAGCAATGTTCATTGCTGCTCCTGTTGTAAAAGGTGGTTGCCAGATGATGGCACAGAATGCTCCGCAGGAACCGATTGTGGTAGATACTCCTTTTGTCCACGACCCCGTGATGGCGTATGAGAATGGCAAGTACTATCTCTACTGCACAGGTCATGGCATCACGCAGATGACTTCCACCGACCGCAAGCATTGGACCATCGTTCCTCAGGGCGTGCTCAAGAACAGTGAGATTCCGGCATGGACGCATGATAGTGTACCGGGTTTTACCACGCATATCTGGGCTCCGGATGTTATCCGCTTCAAGAACAAGTGGTATCTGGCTTATTCCTGTTCCACCTTTGGCAAGAATACTTCTGCCATCGGCTTGCTGAGCAATACTACCTTATCTGATAAGGATGGATGGAAGGATGAGGGCAGCCTCGTCGCCTCCAAGGGCGATAGAGACAACTGGAATGCCATCGATCCGAATTTCATCGTTGATGAGAAGGGAAACCCTTGGCTTACTTGGGGCTCTTTCTGGGATGGCATCCAGATGATCAAGTTGGATAAAAAGACGATGCATGTCAAGAAGGGTGCCAAGCCTCAGACCATCGCCCGTCGTCATGCCGTGGGCGATACTTCTGCAGAGCCGAATCCTACTTCTAAGTTTGCCGGCACCAATGCCATCGAGGCTCCTTTCATCATGAAGCATGGTGGTTATTACTATCTCTTCGTGAGCTGGGATTACTGCTGCCGTGGCATCAAGAGCAACTATCGTGTTGCCGTGGGCAGGAGCAAGAAGGTTTTCGGTCCTTATCTGGACAAGACGGGTAAGGATATGCGAGAGGGTGGTGGTACCCTACTGCTGGAAGGTGACAAGAAGGAATATGAGGCGATGGGCCATTGTTCAGCCTACTCCTTCCCTGATGGTGATTTCTTCTTCTGCCATGGTTACAGTATCGCCAAGAATGGCGCCAGCATCCTGGTTCGGAAGCGAATCAACTGGACGGAAGATGGGTGGCTGACGCTGGAATAAGATGTATTAGTTAAGTGTTAAAACTGAGTTAAAATAGTGTTTATTTCGCTACGAATGGTAAAAAATCGGTTTCGTAGCGAAATAAACGCTATTTTCTTTCGCTATTTCCGAAATTAGTCGTATATTTGCAGCATCTAATTGAGTATGATTATGTGTGAAATAATAGGTAGAAAAAAGGAAATAGCAGAATTGAAGCGTTACTACGAAAGTGGTAGAGCAGAGTTTGTGGCTGTGTATGGTCGTCGCCGTGTCGGTAAAACATTCTTGATTGATGAGGTGTTTCATGATGATATGGTGTTTCATCATACAGGATTGTCGCCTTACGACCGTCGTCGGAAGGTAACCTTGAAAGACCAGTTGCAGAATTTCTATTTCTCGCTTCTTCGTCATGGTATGGAGGATATTGCGCAACCTAAGTCGTGGATGGAGGCTTTCTTTTTGCTGGAACGTTTTTTGGAAACTTGCGATAATGGTTCCCGACAGGTGGTATTTATCGATGAGTTGCCCTGGATGGATACGGCTCGTTCCGGCTTTCTTACGGCATTAGAGGCTTTCTGGAATGGTTGGGGCAATATGCGCCACAATCTGTTACTCGTAGTCTGTGGTTCTGCCACCTCCTGGATGCTTGATAATCTAATCAGTAATAAAGGTGGATTATACGGGCGTTTGACTGGCGAAATCAAACTGTCGCCGTTTACTTTGAAAGAATGTGAGGAGTTTTATCAGAGCCGTGGCATCAAGATGTCCCGTTATAATATTACGCAGGCCTATATGATTATGGGTGGAATTCCTTTCTATATGAATTTCTTTAATCCATCCTATAGTCTGGCTCAGAACATAGATGCCTTGTTCTTTGACCGTCAGGCGAAGCTGGGGGATGAGTTTGACAGGCTCTTCAATTCTGTGTTTGATCATGCCGAAGACTGTATGAAGATAGTTCGCTTTTTGGGTACCCGCCATGCTGGTTTCACCCGTAAGGAGATAGCAGAGCATACCGGTTTGAATCCGAATGGTGATTTTACCAAGATGCTGAAAGCCTTGTTGGGTAGTGATTTTGTGGTGAAATATACTCCTTTCGGTTTCAGTCAGCGAGAGGAGTATTATAAGCTTATTGATTCCTTTTGCTGGTTCTGGCTTCATTTTAAAGAGAAGAAGGCAGTAAAGCAAACTGATTACTGGCAGCAGCATTTGAAGGAGAGCGATGTTGCCTCATGGCGTGGCATTGCATTCGAGGAGGTTTGTTTGCTGCATATTTCACAGATAAAATATGCTCTTCATATTGGTGCTGTGTCTTCGCTGGAATCTTCGCTCATAGTGAAGGGAAGCGAGGAGATTGATGGCATGCAGATTGACTTGCTGATAGACAGGGCTGATGATGTGGTGAATGTTTGTGAGATGAAATTTTATAAGGCTCCTTATGCCGTTACCAAGGGCTATGCCCAGGTGCTGAATAGTCGTTTGCAGGCTTTGGAAGAAAAGAACCCTACCAAGACATTCCTCCTTACGTATGTGGGAAATTCCGAACTGGTGAGTAATGAATACTCCGATATATTCCGGGCATCAGTAACACTAGATGATTTGTTTATTTGATGAATGGTATTTTAGAGTGTAAAAATGAAGAGAAGAGAATTCGTATTGTTGAGATATTCCGTGTTCTTCACCTTATTATATATATTAGTAGGGTGTACCGAAAACCGGGTACAAATGCACAGATTACAGGTTATAGACAGCTTGATGGAAGCACATCCTCAAGCAGCCTATGATAGTTTGTGCCGTTTTGATTCTTTGGAGATGGAGGATGCTCCTCGTAAGGTTGCGATGAAATGCCGAATGTTGATGGCTAAGGCACAGAACAAACTTTATCTATCTATGCCTACTGATTCCATATTTCAAGAGGTGGTTGATTATTATGATAGTAAAGGAAGTGATAATGAGAAAATGCAAGCTTATTATCTAATGGGATGTGTGTATCGTGACCAAAAGGAGGCACCAAGAGCCATGATGAGCTATAAAAAGGCAGTAGAGTATGCTGATACGTTGAGTAAGGATTGTGATTATGTAACTTTATTCAGTATCTATGGGCAGATGGCTGATATTTTTCGTAGTCAATATTTGCATGTAAAAGCAATAGAATGTTATGAAAGATATAGCTATTATGCAGTTCGAGCTAAAGATATAGCAAGTTATATTCAAGGTTTTGATTTAATAGCAAGTGAATATTATGATTTGGGTGATACGCTGAAAGCTATAGGATTAACACAGAAATGCTACAGATTGTATAAAGAGCATGGCTTGAATCAAGATGCAGCACAGGTGCTCCCTACACTTATTTACGTCTATTTGCAACGTACCCAATATCAGCAAGCACGTTATTATATGGATTTATATGAGAAGGAATCGGGTTTATTTGATAAAGAAGATAACATACTTGCTGGACGTGAACATTATTATAAGACCAAAGGGATGTATTTCTTGGGAGTCAATAAGATAGACTCAGCAGAATATTACTATCGTAAGTTAGGTCGTTATGGCTTTAGATTCGAAACTGCGCAAGGTTTGTTGTCTGTCTATAGAATGCGCCTGAATGTTGATTCCATACGGAAATATTCAATTCTTTGTGAGCGGGAAATGGATGAAATCTTAAATGGAACTCAGGCTAACGCAGTTGTTCAGGCAGCCTCTTTATACGATTATACCAGATTACAGAAAAAGATTGACGAGGAGATATTACATAAAGAGCGAAACAAGTATCTATGGATGTTTATCTGTTTTATGGTATTGTGCAGTTTGGGCTTTCTTGTTGGGAAATACAAGAGAATGAAGAACCGGATGTCTCAAAAAATAGCAAAAGTAAACCAAAGACTAGAGAAAGCTAGTGAGGAATTGAGTTTGTTACAAGAGAATAAAGACATTTTTATCCACAAGAAGCAAGAAGAAATTGCCGCATTGCAGGATATCCTTCGAGAGTATAGGGAAAAATACGAAAAGCATAATTTGCTAGACAAGGAGAAGATGTTGATGGAAAGTGATATTGTAGTAAGATTTATGGAAATGTCGAAGCCAAAGAGAAATCATATCGATCCAGCGGAAGAAGATTGGCAAGAATTATATGATGCATTACTGCAATATAAACCTCTCTTGTTTGAAAGAATAAGGAAGGGAAAGTTGAGTCCTCAAGAGTTTCAGATTTGTATCTTAGCTTACCTGGGAATAGATAATACAGCTATTGCATTTTTGATCAATACAACAACCAAAAACGTAAGTAATGCTAAGCAAAAAATAAATCGAAAACTGTTTGACGATAAAAGAGCCTCTACTTTATTCAGTAATTTACTGAATATTTAAAGCTTTTGATTCTCATGATAACAGGGAGTTATGATGAAATAGAAATGTAATGGTGGATTCTTGGTGGATATTATCACGAACCAAAATTTTGTTATTTGACAATTTTTCCATAAATTTGCAGATACGAAATAATAATGTAAGCTAATAACAAACAAATGTAATCATGAAGTATATCAAAGTTATACTGTTTATTCTGGTGTTATCTTGGGCAATGTCTGTAGTTGCCCAAGATAAGGAAAAAACTGTGGAATACTGGGGATGGGTCGAAGATTTTGTTACTCATACTGCTATAAATGATGCAAAGGTTAGTCTGATGGATGACGATGGAAACCTTGTTAAGGTGGAAACTTCTAATAGCAGGTTGAATCAAAATGATGGTGGCTTTGTCTTTCGGGTAACTAACAATCGGAAATATACCATTAAAGTTAAGCATGATAGCTATGTGCCACAAAGTATTTCTTTTGATGTAAAGGTTAGTAAACGGGTGAATACCCGTTATTTGCCAACCATTTTTTTGCGTAAGAAGAAAAAGTTGGATGATGAGCAGCTACTGAATGAGGTAACAGTAACGGCCACCAAGGTGAAATTCTATCATAAGGGTGATACGCTGGTGTATAATGCTGATGCCTTTCAACTCTCAGAAGGCTCCATGCTCGATGCGCTTATCAGGCAGTTGCCTGGTTCAGAATTGAAGTCGGATGGGCGTATCTATGTCAATGGTCGGTTTGTGGAGAGCCTCTTGCTTAATGGCAAGGATTTCTTCAAGGGTAACAATACGGTACTCTTGCAGAACTTGCCTACATACGCGGTAAACTCCATCAAGGTATATGAAAAGAAAACTGACCTAAATCTGTTTGCCAAACGAAAGGTTGAGGAGGATGAATATGTGATGGATGTCAACCTGAAGAAACAATATAATATTGGCTGGTTGGGCAATGTGGATGCTGGTATGGCAAATGATGACCTGTATTTGGCGCGCTTGTTTGCTTTGCGAACAACTGACCATTCGCAGTTGGCAATATTCAGCAACTTTAATAATATGAATGATGGTGGTGCACCGATGCAAGGCTCAGACTGGACACCGGAGAAGCTGCCGATGTCTAGATTAACAACAAAGAAGGTGGGAGTGAACCTGAATGTGGATGATAGATTAAACCGATTCCGCTTAAGGAGTAATGCCGATCTTACTCATTATGACAATCATGAGGAAACGAATGCGTATCGCACCAACTTCTTGTCATCGGGGGATACATACGAGCGTTCTATGAATGAAGCAAAGTATTGTAATTTCTATCTCAATATGAACAACATGTTGACGTTGACTCCTGGTGGCAGAGAATCTAAATGCTATATGACAATTGACCAAAAAGCCAATTACTCTCGCCGTAAGCTGAATTCCATCTTTTATTCGGCTCTGATATCTGAAAGTTGGGAAAATCAGGAACAGATGTGGAATCGTCTCTTCCCGATTTCAACAGGTGAGCTGTATAAGAACTTGATAAACAGGGTGGAAAGTAAGAGCCTGAATGACTTGAAGAGTTGGCTCGCATCATTGGACTACAGTTCAGATTTTATCGTAAACGAAGCTGGAGATATGTTGCAGCTAAAGCTTGGTGGTGAAGTGCTTGGTAAAGATGATGAGGGATATAGCATTTATAGCCTTGACTATGCTTCAGGAAATGTTGCTGGAAATAATGATTATCGTCGCCGTTATGTACCTTGGTCTTCTAAAGGGTATCGTTATCATGGCGGCTTGGGGTACTCCTTCAATGTTTCTGATAAGTTGTGGGGAGCTATTCAATATGGTTATGAGCAGAAGTATTCTCATGAAGAGAATAGTCTTTATCGTTTGGATCAACTTGCAGGATGGGGAGCTGATGCCAATCATGAATTAGGTGTCTTGCCATCTGTTACTGATTATCTTTCAACGATAGATGCGGCTAATAGTTATCTGTATGATTTTCATACTGATGCGCATAAGCCGTTTGCGATTTTTTCCTGGCAGGTGGTAGAAGATGCAAAGAATGATATTTTGTTCAAGAGCCAGTGGAACTTCAACTTCTCGCATGAGAATATGCGTTATAGAAGGGCATCTCTAGACAAGGAACTCTCTCGTAATTTAAGTTTTCTGAACCCGGAGTTTACCCTATATTGGAGCGGAAATAGAAAAAACAGAAAGTTTTCTAGCAGTCTGGTCTATTCTATTACTAAGATAGCTCCGCAAATGATCTATCTGTTTGACTATATTGATGATGCTGACCCTCTGAATGTAAAGCGTTATGGAAATGAGAAACTGAAGAACTCTATGTTGCATCATCTGCAATTTGCTTATAATGGAAGTTTCAAGTCTCTGATGTATGATCTTAAATACGATTATGCTTCTACCAGCGATGCAGTGGCTATGGGCTTTATATATGATAAAAACACTGGTAGGCGTACTTTCTCGCCAACCAATGTGAATGGTAACTGGAATACAAGCTTGCGCTTAGGATTGAGTGGCAATGTTGATAAGAAGAAACGACTGATATTTAATACGGTTACCTCTTTGGGCTATGTTAAAAGTGTTGATATGATTAGTGATGCTGCAACTGTGGAGATGAAGAAGAGTATAGTAAAGACATCCACCATTTCTGAAGATTTGCGTCTGGACTACAAACTGGGTAAGCATTCTTTGGGAGTGAATGGTTATGTTGCCTGTCTTCATTCCAATGGCGAACAGAAGAATTTCGAAACCCTTGATGCTTGCAACTATCATTATGGGCTGAGTGCAGTATTGGCACTTCCTTTCAGGTTCTCGTTTGACACCGACCTTTCGATGTATAGTCGACGTGGATATGGTGAGTCTGTGATGAATGATGACAATTTATTATGGAACTTCCGCCTTTCCCGACCATTTTTCAAGGGAAAATTGGTTGTGAAGGCTGATGCATTCGATGTGTTCCATCAGTTGAAGAAAGTGGATAGAACAATCAATGCGCAGGGCAGGGTAGAGAAATACTATAACACAGTGCCCCGTTATGTGCTCATCCACGCCATTTATCGTTTTCATGTAGCAAAAGGTAAAAAGTAAGTCTTATCAAGTCGGCTCGAAGTACTCGGCTCATCCTAACTATATAAGCATCAAAAAAATCCGAAATAGATAACTTGGCAAGCTTCTGTTTCGGATTTTTTCTTTATTCTTCCTTAATCTTCCAATCGCTGATAGTGCGCTGGGTGCTGTCAAAACTGATGCCGATTTTTACCAGTCGCTTACCTTCAGTATGATATGGCAGCATATAGCCTTTTTCGTCTATCTGAGCCAAAGCCTCCTCGGCACTCTTATCAACCTTCAGTTCGAAGACATATATCGTATCTGGCATGTGCATCACGGCATCAGCCCTGCCTATGGCGCTCTTTACCTCTGTGCGGATATAGTGCGCTGCTAAGTTACGAAGAAAATCCGAATTAGCCAAGCATAATGGATAGACTTGGGCAGTACGCAGGCTCAGGTCGTGATAGGTGTGCGCCGTAGCGGCAAATCTACTCTATGCTTCCAGGCATTGGAGAAAGCAGGTGTGAAATACGCTTATGTAGATTTTGACGATGAGCGGTTGGCTAACATCCAGGCAGAAGATTTGAACGATGTTCTAGAAGTACTGTATAGGATATATGGTGATTTCAATTATCTGTTTCTTGACGAGATACAGAATATCGAGGGCTGGCACCTTTTCGTGAATCGTATGCTTCGCAGGCGGATGCATGTCATCGTAACAGGTTCTAATGCCAAACTTCTGAGCAGCGACCTGGCTACTCATCTCTCGGGGCGCTGCAAGGAGATACCTTTGTTTCCATTCTCCTTTTATGAGTATTGTCTGATGAAAGAGGTGGATACGGAAGGAATGACTACCAAGGTACAGGCATTCAGGAGAGCTGCCTTCGATCATTATCTGAAACAGGGAGGATTTCCTGAACTGCTCGTTATCGGCGAACACCAGAATTATGTGAAGAATCTGGTAAGCAATATCCTGCAGAGAGATATTGAACAGCGTTTCAAGATTACCTATCAGGCTACCTTCGAGCAGTTGGCTCATCATCTGCTCAATGTGGCTCCGCTCATCGTGTCTTCTTCGGAACTGTCGGTTACACTGGGGGTAAAATCGGAACATACCATCAGGAATTATATCGGATACATGAAGCAGGCTTATCTGCTGCTGGGGCTTCAGAAGTATTCTGCCAAGAGCAAGATGAGAATAACCCAGGAGAAGGTGTATCCCATAGATGTGGCATTGATGGATCAGAGAGATAATGCACTGGTGGGAGAGAACCTGGGATGGAGATTGGAAACCATTGTTTATCTGCAGCTGGTTAGAACTTATAAGCCGCGGGGGTATGATATCTATTATCTGAGCGACCGCTCGGGCGAGTGCGATTTCGTGGTTTGCAAAAACAATCAGGTGAAACAAGCCATTCAGGTTTCGTATGACATCTCTTCACCCAAGACTCGCAAACGGAAGATTGAAGGATTACTTCTGGCTCATCGCAAGACGCAATGCACCGACCTGCTGCTGCTCACCGACCATGAGTACAACCAAGTTACAGAAAAAGGCCTTGACATCAAGATACGACCGGTATATGACTGGTTGTGGAAATGGGGAAGAGGAAATAGAGAAAAATCAATCGCAATATAAGAAATGAATAAATTAAAAGCATTATTGGGCTTCGACCCGAAGACTACTACGGTTAAGACTGAGTTGACATCTTCCTGCTCTTCAATTATGCTTTCGGATAAAAGAAGCGATAGATAAAAATAAGGCGGCAATCTGCATCACGCAGGTTGCCGCCTTCCATTTTCTAACTAACTTTCTTATCAACTATTCAAAATGGATTTTATGATGGAGTTGTCTAGGGCTTAATGCCCTAGACGTAGCTTGTTTCTTACTTCAAACGGATGATGTTCAGCGAGTTGGCAGGAATCTCTACCGTTGCACCATTCTTCTCTGTAGTTACGTAGTTTTCTACAGGATAGATGTTGGTAGGATTGTCGATGGTGTTCTCCTCCAGACCGTTCTTGGCTGAAAGGCGGATGAGCTTGCCAGCCTTAATCTCCTTACCCTGAAGATTGATCTTCGCTGTGGTGTGCTCGGTGCTGGTGTTGGCAATCTTCAGGATTACCTCGCCCGTCTGCTCGTCGAGTGTAGCTGTAGAGAAGATGCCAGGAAGGGTGTTCGCCTTCAACTTGGTGGCGAATACCTCCTTGCCATCCAACTTGGCGAAGATGCTGTCGCCTACTACCTTCAGCTCGATATCATACCACTTGCCGGTTTCAATCTTGCCTGGACAGGTAGCAATCTGACTCTTGGCACCATTCACGATAGACTCCACACCGTGCTGGGTATTGTTCCAGCCACCGAGGTTCAACCAGCAGTAGTTGTTCTTATCCACGTAGTTAAAGATGATGAGGAAACCTTCGTTTCCGGCATCCTTTTTCGCGCGTACCTTATATATATAGCCGTTGCTGGTAATCTCGCCTGGGTTCAGACGGATGCAGCTCTCCTCGTTGCTGGTCTGCTTGATGAGGCTGCCCTCAGCCTTCCACTGTCCACGGATGTCGGTAGGCAACTCCTGCAAGGTCATCGGCAGCGCCTTGCCGTTCTCATCGCTGTAGCCCTTGTCCTCGAAAGAAACCTGGGTGCCCCATGTTCCCATACCTACACGGCAGATGGCTGGCTTCACCTGAGTCTGCTCATACTTGTATGGATTCTCCTGGTTCACCTTCAGTACACGGGTACCGATGTTGTTCGCCATCACGTTCTGAACGTAGTAGGATGGAGTTCCGAATACCTTGTCTGAGGTATACTGAATCATATCCGGTGCCCACATACGGTTGTTGAGGTTGGCGAAGATAGGAGCATAGGATGCCATGGTCACGATATCCGAATTGTTCTCGATGCCCATCATATAGACAGCCTCACCAAGTGCTGCATCGAGCGAACCCATATTGCCGAAGCCCTGGGTTACGGCATATTCGCCTACATAAATCTCGCTGCCCTTGCGGTCGTAGTTATCATACTTGTTGAAGTTCTCGGCAAACCAGGCAGGATTTCTGTAGTAGTGCTCGTCGAGGAGTTCTACGCTTTCGTTGCTTTCCCACTTAGGATTGTCATCGCCCCAAGCCACCACGTTACCGATGAGGTGCATCTTAGGATATTTCGCCAATACAGCATCCTTGAACTTCTTGAAGCGCTCGTAGTAATGGTCGCTCTGAGCCGCAGGATCCGGCTGGTTGTTCTCATTACCAATCTCCAGATACTCGATATTGTATGGTTCCGGATGACCATTCTTGGCACGGAGCGCACCATATTTAGAGGTAACAGGACCGTTGGCATACTCCAAGGCATTCATGCACTCGTCAATCCAAGGCTGGATGCTGTCTACAGGAGTCATACCGCCGTGCCACAAACCTACGTTTACAACATAGAGAGGCTTGGCGTTCAGATCCTCGGCAAGCTGCAGATACTCATCGAATCCCATACCATCGCTGGTACGGTAGCGCCAGTTTACGTTCTTATGGCCTGGACGTTCCTCGATAGGACCGATAGTCTTCTCCCAGTGGAAAGCATTCTCTGGAGATTCCTGTCCTTCAACGTAGCAACCGCCAGGGAAACGGACGAACTTAGGATGGATGTTATAGAGAAGCTGAGCCAGGTCTGGGCGCAAGCCATTCTCGCGATTCTTGAAAGTAGGAGGGAAGAGGCTTACCACATCGAGAACGATGGTACCCTTTCCGTCGGCTACGAGTTCAAACTGAGCCTTGGCGTCGTTTCCGTTGGCTGTCAACTCAGCCGTATATTTGGTCCACTTCTTGCCAACCTTGGCATTGAGTGCGGTTTCTGCATACACCTTATCGCCCTTGGCGTTGGTGAGGCGAGCCTTCAATCCGCCCTTGTAGCTACCCTTAGCCCAGAAAGAGAGTTTATAGGTTCTGCCCTGCACGGCGTTGATTCCCCAGAAGCCTTCGTTGATGAGAGAGGCTGTAGCTGCAGGCTTGGCAGCGATGGTAAGCTGGAGTGCCTTGCCCTGTGCATTGTTGAGCAAACCCTTATTGATGAGTTGTGCATTGATCTTTGCACCTTCCTGAGCGGCAGTTTTCCAGGTAGGAATATTCTTGTCATCGTCTTCGAAAGAACGGTTGCTGATGAGTTCGGCATAGAGACCGCCATCTGCAGCATGGTTGATATCCTCGAAGAAGATACCATAGAGGTTAGGAGATACCTTGATACCTGGGTTAGAGGCATCTACATTGATGGTAACCTGTGCGTTGGCTGCCAAAGCAGAGGCCAACACTGCTGAAAGTAAAATCTGTCTTTTCTTATTCATTTCTTATTCTTAGGTTTGTTTGTTTACTTGTTGGTTGGCTTGAAACCAAGCTAAGCCTGAATTCATGCCGCTATTAATACACAGTTGCAAAAGTACACAAAAAACACAAAGAAGAGGTGGACAAAAAGCGAATTATAGTGTAAAAGGTGGATTTTCTGATGAAAATCCACCTTTTGTTTATTAATTGGTAAATAAAATCGGTTTTAATATAGTAATACCAGTCCGGCAAAAGCCGAGTAGAGTATCATGCGGATTGGATTGATCTTCATCACCTTCACGCCGATAAAGGTAGCAAGGAAGAGGGCGATGGAGATATAGAATCTCCAAGGATCTTCGGGCGTAGAGAAGTTCTCGCCATTCATCAGAAGCAGGGCTGCGGCTCCTACCAATCCGACAATGGCTGGGCGAAGACCGATGAAGATGCTCTGGACGGCTGAGGTGTTCATATACTTGTACAGCATCTTGCTGATAAGAATCATCAAAACCAAGGATGGGAGAACCAGCGCAAAGGTCGCCATGGCACTTCCGAGTACAGCCATCATGCCACTCATGCCGGCATTATGGACAGCTGTATAGCCACAATAGGTGGCGGTGTTGATGCCGATAGGTCCTGGTGTCATCTGCGAGATGGCAACCACATCGGTAAACTCTTGCATCGTCATCCAATGATACTGCGTAACAACCTGTCCCTGAATCAGGGATATCATGGAATAGCCACCTCCGAATCCGAAGATGCCTATCTGAATGAATACGATGAAAAGCTGAAGAAATATCATCATTATGTTTTAAGCTATTTACTTTTTTACTTTTTTACCTTTTTACCCTTTTACCTTTATTCCGTTGGCTGGATAAACTGTCCATAGATGTAGCCACCTACGGCAGCTGCGATAATCACCCAGATTGGGTTGACGCCCAAAAGCCAGATCAGAAGGGCGGATAGAATAGGAATCCAGCAGTTGACAAGCGAAATACCGGCACTCTTGGCAAGCGAGAATGTAGGTACGGCTATCAATGCCACGACGGCAGGACGGATGCCTGCAAACATGGCAGCAACAACCTTGTTGTCTTCAAACTGATGGAAAAACATGGCTATCGCCAAGATAATAAGGAACGATGGCAACGAAGCGCCGAGGGTGCAGACGATGGCTCCCGGTGTCTTTGCCAACTTATATCCGAGCATGGAACTCATGTTGATGGCCAAGGCGCCCGGACAAACCTGGGTAGTAGCAATGGCATCCAAGAATTCCTCCTTCGTCATCCAATGATGCTTGTCGACGACTTCGGATTCTATAATAGGAATCATGGCATAGCCACCACCAAAGGTGACTATGCCAATCTTCAAAAATGTTTTGAATAATGTAAGATAACTTACGCTATTATTCATTTTTTACCTTCTTACTTTTTTACCTTTTTACTTTTTCAAAGCTCTTTCTTCAATCCACTGACGTGCATTGACAAATGCCTCAATCCAAGGAGTAACCTCGTCGTTGCGGCGATCAGCTGGATACCAGGCGTTCTGCCATGGGAAGATGGCACGCTCCAAGTGTGGCATCATAGCCAAGTGGCGACCATCTGCAGAGCAGATACCTGCTACATTGTAGTCACTGCCGTTAGGATTACCTGGATACTCAGCGTAGTTGTACTTCGCAATGATGTTGTAGTGATCCTCTGGTTCTGGCAAGTAGAAACGACCCTCGCCGTGAGCTACCCAGATACCGAGCTTATCACCGCTCAGGCTACCGAACATCACACTGTCGTTCTGAGGAATAGTCAAACCGAGGAATGTACTCTCGAACTTCTTGGATGTGTTGTGGCAGAGGTGTGAACGATGCTTGTGCTCAGGATTGATGAGGTTCAACTCAACCATCAGCTGGCAACCGTTGCAGATACCGAGTGAAAGGGTATCCTCACGGGCATAGAACTTATCGAGTGCCTCTTTAGCCTTAGGATTGTAGAGGAATGCGCCAGCCCAACCCTTGGCAGAACCGAGAACATCGGAGTTAGAGAAACCACCGCAGAATACGATGAAGTTCACATCCTCCAGAGTCTCACGACCAGAAATCAAGTCGGTCATCATCACATCCTTTACATCGAAGCCGGCGAGATACATAGAGTATGCCATCTCACGCTCACCATTGGTACCCTTCTCACGGATGATAGCTGCCTTGATGCCAGATGGCTTGCGACGGTTAGCGTCGAGGCTGTAGCTAGCGAGGGTTCCCTTGAAGCCATAACCGAAGTTCATCTCGATAGGCTGCTTCTTATAGTTGGTGTAACGCTTCTTGGCCATACCGTTCATGCTCTGCTTGCGGTCGAGGAGGTAAGATGTCTTATACCAGTCGTCGCGCAAAGCATCGATATCGAACTCGTGCTCGAAGCCTTCCTTCTTGATGATAATCTTGCGGAGCTCAGGAGCTGGATAACCAATCTTGGCATAACCGATACCATTCTCATCGAAGAATGCTTTCAACTCGTCCTTGTGAGCATCGCTTACCTGGATGACAACACCTGGGTTCTCTGCGAAGAGAGTCTTGATGATGTCGGCATCTGCGATGTCGTGGAGGTTGATCTTCATACCGCCCTCTACGTTGGCGAATGTCATTTCGAGGAGAGTTGTAATCAAACCACCGGCACTGATATCGTGACCAGCCATTACCCAACCACGGTTGATGAGTTCCTGTACAGCGTTGAAGCAGTCAACGAAGTACTCTGGGTTCTTGACGGTAGGAACATCGCTGCCCACCTTGCCCAGGCTCTGAGCGAAAGCAGAACCACCGAGACGCTGCTCGTCGAAACTGAAGTCGATATGATAGAGGCTAGAGTTCTTGTCGTTAACGAGAACTGGGCTAACCACCTTCTTGATATCTGAAACCTCACCACCGGCACTAACGATAACGGTACCCGGAGCGATGATCTTCTCGCCGTTAGGATACTGCTGGGTCAATGAGAGAGAGTCCTTACCTGTTGGTACGTTCACGTGGATGGCGCAGCAGAAGTCTGACAAAGCCTTCACACCCTCGTACAGACGGGCATCTTCACCCTTCTGACTGCGGCAAGGCCACATCCAGTTGGCTGAGAGGCTGATGCTGTCCATGCCATCTGCCAATGGAGCCCATACGATATTGGTCAATGACTCAGCTACAGAGAGTACAGAACCTGCCTTAGGATCGGCAAGACCAGCCTGAGGGGCATGACCCATTGCTGTTACGATACCCTTCTCGCCACGGTAGTCGAGTGCTACGACACCACAGTCTGAGAGTGGCAATTGAATCTGACCCTGACCCTGCTGACGGGCAATCTTACCTGTTACGGAACGGTCAACCTTGTTGGTCAACCAGTCCTTACAAGCCACAGCCTCCATCTGGAGAACACGCTGCAAGTACTTGTCGAGGTTATCAGCAGAATAAGTTACATCTTCATATTTACGCTCTACGGTCTCATCTACCATTACAGTCTTAGGAGTATGACCGAACATCTGAGCTACATCGAGGTCGAATGGCTTCACGCCGTCAGCCTGCTTGAAGCTGAAGTGAGCATCGCCTGTAGTCTCACCAACCACGTACATTGGAGCACGCTCACGGTCGGCAATCTTCTGAACCTCGCTGATATACTTCTCGTCGATGAGCAAGCCCATGCGCTCCTGGCTCTCGTTGGCGATGATTTCCTTGGCGCTCAAAGTCTTGTCGCCGATAGGCAACTTAGACATGTCGATTTCGCCACCGCACTCTTCTACCAACTCAGAGAGACAGTTCAAGTGACCGGCTGAACCGTGGTCGTGGATGCTGACTACTGGGTTCTCATCGTTCTCAACGAGTGCACGAACCAGGTTGTAGGCACGCTTCTGCATCTCAGGGTTGGCACGCTGAACAGCGTTCAACTCGATGCCATTGCTGTAACGGCCTGTATCTACAGAAGAAACAGAACCGCCACCGAGACCGATGCGATAGTTGTCACCACCTACTACGACAACCTTATTGCCCTTCTGTGGCTCACCCTTCTTATAGTCACGCTTCTTGCCGTAGCCTACACCACCAGCAAGCATGATTACCTTATCGTATGCATACTTCTCACCGTTCTCCTCGTGCTCGAATGTAAGCACAGAACCGGTGATGAGAGGCTGACCGAACTTGTTACCGAAGTCTGATGCACCGTTAGAAGCCTTGATCAGAATCTGCTCAGGAGTCTGATAGAGCCACTTACGAACAGGCATGATGTCTTCCCAGTCGCGCTCAACATCGCTCTTGCCGTTGTCATCCTTCAGGCGAGGATAAGCAGTCATGTAGCAGGCTGTACCTGCGATAGGCCATGAACCTACACCACCACCCATACGGTCGCGGATTTCACCACCCGTACCGGTAGCAGCACCATTGAAAGGCTCTACAGTAGTAGGGAAGTTGTGGGTCTCAGCCTTCAGAGAGATAACACTCTCGATATCCTTCACCTGGAAGAAATCGCTGGTAGTCTGATCGGCTGGAGCAAATTGCTCGATAACAGGACCCTGAGAGAAAGCCACGTTGTCCTTGTAAGCAGAGAGGATCTTGTTAGGATTCTCGTTGGTGGTCTTCTTGATCATGTTGAAGAGAGAAGACTCCATCTCCTTACCGTCGATGATAAACTGGCCGCCGAAAATCTTGTGGCGGCAGTGCTCTGAGTTGATCTGTGCGAAACCGAAGATTTCGCTGTCGGTGAGAGGGCGTCCGTTCTCTTTCTCCAGCTTGTGGAGATAAGCCATTTCGTCCTCGCTGAGGGCAAGCCCCTCTTCCTCGTTATACTTCTCGAGGTCATCGACGTACTTGATAGGTTCTGGCTGGTGATTCACGGTGAACACATCCTGTCCAATACCATTGTACATACGCTGGAGCATAGGGTCGTGCTCAGCGTCTTCGCTATCTACAGGGAAGTACTCCTCGATACGCGAAATGCCGTCAAGACTCATGTTCTGAGTAATCTCAACGGCATTCGTACTCCAAGGAGTAATCATTTCACGGCGTGGGCCGACATAGAAGCCCTGCAACTGCTGGGCGTCCTCTAAAGTCGCGTCACCATAAAGCCAACAAAGTTCATTGATTTCGTCCTGAGATGGTTTGTGGTCAATCTCGGTCGCAATCACACTCTTAGATGGAGTTCTAAAAAAAAGAATCATACTTGCTTTCTTTTATATTATTAATGTATTTATTTCTTTTCGAGTGCAAAGATAGTGCAATTTCAAGACACTACAAAATAAAACACTGTTTTTTATGTTTTTTTTTGTTGAGATTTGGGCTATTCTTACCTTGAAAGGCTACATTTGGCGGTTTAGCTATAAGAAAAGTGCTTTCTGTTGCCTTTTTTGGTTAAAAAGGTGATAAATAAAGATTTAGAGGTTAAAAATGTCTAAATGCATTTGACAAATATTGTTTATTCGAGTCTTATCTGTAACTTTGCAAGTGAAAGAAGTGAATCAGTTTCTATAATGCCCTAAAATGTAGAAGCTTCCGGATAACGGATAAAAGCCGGGAGAACTCTAATATAATAGGAGGTAGAAAGCGACGTTAAGATATACTATAATCAATTAATAATAACAAGAAAATTTAAATTAGAAAGAATATGAAACAGACAAAGTTAATGGTAATGGCAATGATGGCTGTAGCTCTGATGGCTACAAGTTGTGCAAGTAAGAAGGATCTTCAGAATTGCCAGAATGAGAATAAGGAATTGTCAAGCAACTATCAGGCTACCAAGGAAAAACTGGCAGCTACAGAGGCTAGTCTGGCAGCAGCTCAGGAGCAGCTCGCTACTGCAAAGAGCGATTACGCTAAGTTGCAGAACTCACTTGACAAGAGTTTGAACAATGCAAGCCAGAACAACGTGAGCATTGAGAAACTCGTTGACCAGATCAACGAGAGTAACCAGTATATCCGCCACCTGGTTGAGGTAAAGAGCAAGAGCGATTCGCTCAACATGGTTCTTACCAACAACCTGACCCGCTCTTTGAGCAAGGAAGAGATGAAGGAGGTTGATGTTCAGGTTCTGAAGGGTGTAGTTTACATTTCTCTGGCTGACAATATGCTCTATCAGAGTGGTAGCTATGAGGTGAACAGCCGTGCTCAGGAAACATTGAGCAAGATTGCTAAGATCATCACAGACTACAAGGATTACGACGTGCTCGTAGAGGGTAATACCGATAACGTACCAGTAAGCACTACAAGTGCCAAGATGAAGAATATCCGCAACAACTGGGATCTCTCTGCTCTCCGTGCAGCTTCTGTTGTTCAGTACTTGCAGGATCACTTCGGTGTAAATCCTAAGCGTCTTACTGCTGGTGGCCGTGGTGAGTACAACCCTGTAACAACTAACGATACAGAGGTAGGCAAGCAGCGCAACCGCCGCACTCAGATTATCATCACTCCTAAGCTCGACCAGTTCATGGACTTGATCGACAAGGCTCCAGAGGAGAAGTAAAAAGACTATTTAAAGGTAAAAAGGTAAAAGGGTAAATAAGTAGAGGCATCAGTGAGTTTTCGGGCTCATTGATGCCTTTTTAGGTATAAATATACAGGTTTTATGTTTTAAGTACGTAAAAAAGTGCTTTTTGTTATCATTTTGCTAGAATTATTCTTAATTTCCTTTCTTTTCTTGATTATTTTTATTAATTTTGCAGGCAAAATATCAAGGGTACACTTGACTGCCCTGATCATTGTACATTGTAAATTATTAATTATACATTATATTGTGTTATGGAAAAGATTAAGATGACAACTCCATTGGTAGAGATGGACGGTGATGAGATGACAAGAATTCTCTGGAAGATGATTAAGGATGAACTCATTCTTCCTTTCGTTGATTTGAATTCTGAGTATTATGATCTCGGTCTGCCTTATCGCGACCAGACCAACGACCAGGTAACCATCGACTCTGCTGAGGCAGCTAAGAAATATGGCGTGGCTGTGAAGTGTGCTACTATCACTCCTAATGCACAGCGTATGGACGAGTATAAACTCCACAAAATGTGGAAGAGCCCTAATGGAACTATCCGTAGCATCATGGACGGTACCGTATTCCGTGCTCCTATCACCATCCCAAGCATCCACCCTTGTGTAAAGAACTGGGAGAAGCCTATTACCATCGCCCGTCATGCTTACGGCGATGTATACAAGAGCGTGGAACTTCGTGCTGATGAGCCAGGTACAGCCAAACTCGTGTTCGAGGGTAAGAGCGGCAAGAAGCAGGAGATAGAGATTCATTCTTTCGATGGTGCTGGCGTTATCCAGGGCATGCACAATACTGATAAGAGTATCCGCAGCTTTGCTCACAGCTGCTTCAAGTTTGCCATTGATACCAAGCAGGATCTCTGGTTTGCTACCAAGGATACCATCTCTAAAACTTATGATGCCCAGTTCCGCAAGATCTTTGAGGAAGTATATGAGAGCGACTATAAAGAGAAGTTTGCAGAACTCGGTATCGAGTATTTCTATACATTGATTGATGATGCCGTAGCCCGTGTTATCCGCAGCAAGGGCGGCTTTATCTGGGCTTGCAAGAACTATGACGGTGATGTGATGAGTGATATGCTCAGTACAGCTTTCGGTTCTCTGGCAATGATGACTTCTGTATTGGTTTCTCCTGACGGCAAGTATGAGTATGAGGCAGCACACGGTACCGTGACCCGTCACTACTATCGCTACCTGAAGGGTGAAGATACATCTACCAACCCGATGGCTACCATCTTTGCATGGAGCGGTGCGTTGAGAAAGCGTGGCGAACTGGATGGCATCAAGGAACTTCAGAACTTTGGCGACCAGCTGGAGGCTGCATGTTTCGATACATTGAACGACGGTATCGCTACCAAGGATCTCGTAAACCTGATGGAAGGTGTTGAGGCTAAGGCTGTAAACTCTGCCGGCTTTATCGCTGCCATCCGCGAGCGTCTGGAAAAGCGATTGGCATAAAAACAATAAGACCTGGGGTGATTAACCTCAGGTCTTATTGTTTTAGTTATTTTTAGTTTAAATCTTGATTCTTTTTCTTGCGTTTACGCAAAGCGTCTGAATAAACCTTAAACAAATCAATGTTCAGCAACTGGCAGATATGGTAAAGCATACCCGTATCTATAGTGGCTCTGCCGTATACCTTATACTTTATCTTTCATACTCTTTCAGTTGTGTTATATGCTCACTTATAGTTATATCGGGTGCAAAAGTAGTATTTCTGTTTCTAACTAGCAAAGAAACATGTAGCGAATTTGGAACACTAAGTTAAAATGTGTAACAAAATACCCGTTTTTTTATATTTTTTTTCTCTAAAGAACTAAATGTCACGAAATTGTAACCGAATGTAACGCTTATTACGAAAGAAAAGTCGTAATTTTGCAGCGGTATTTTAAATAACATGAAATATGGAAGAGAATATGAAAAGAATACTTGTTGTTGATGATGAGCAAGACTTGTGTGAGATTCTGAAATTCAATCTCGAAACAGAAGGATATGAGGTAGAAACAGCCAATTCGGCAGAAGAGGCTTTGGAGATGGACATTGCTTCGTTCGATCTGCTGCTACTGGACGTCATGATGGGAGGAATGAGCGGTTTCCAGCTGGCTAAGCAGTTGAAGGGTAATCCGATGACAGCCAATGTTCCAATCATCTTCCTTACTGCCCGTGATACGGAAAACGATACGGTGACAGGATTCAATATCGGTGCCGATGATTATATCTCGAAACCTTTCTCTATCCGAGAGGTGATGGTCAGAGTGCGTGCCGTCTTGCGCCGTACGGCTGAACAGGCTGGTGATGCTGATGAATCGAAGATCATCAACTATCAGGGACTGCAGTTGAATCTGGACAAGAAGACGGTGAGCATCGATGGTGAGGCAATCCCTTTCACCAAGACCGAGTTCGAACTCCTGCGTCTTTTCCTCGAAGAGCGCGGCAAGGTCTTCTCACGTCAGGAACTTATCGACCGGGTATGGCCTAAGGATGTGATGGTACTCGACCGCACGGTGGATGTCAACATCACCCGTATGAGAAAGAAGATTGGTAAATTTGCCAAGTGCATCGTTACCCGTCTGGGATTCGGTTATTATTTTGATGCGTAATTAAAATGTTTAAGTTAAATAGTGTAGGTAGGAAGTTGTACTTCAGTGTACTGGCGGTGTTCCTTGTGTTCGCCGTCAGTTTTATCGTGTTCCAGCAGGCACGTGAGAAGCAGTATAAAATAGGTACGCTTACTATCAAGTTGGAAAATTATAATGAACTGTTGGCAGAAGATCTGGCGCTCTCTCCTGGTGAAGGAATTATTCTGCAGGATAGCATTCACAATAGGAATGTGACTGTGGCTCATGAGAAGTTGAAGGCTTTTGTACGCGAACATGAAAGCAAGGACCTTCGTGTTACGCTGGTGCGCCCTAACGGTAAGGTGATTTATGACAACATGAGTTCCGACTATGATCAGTTTGCCAACCATGCTAAACGTGAGGAAATAGCAGAGGCCTTGAAAAACAGGGTAGGCTCAAGCGTGGAGCGACAGTCTAAGACCCTGAAGCATGATTATTTCTATGTGGCTTCTTATTTTCCAGAAAGCAAGCTCATCATCCGTACGGCACTACCTTATAATAATGATTTGGCAAAATCGCTGCAGGCTGACCAGCATTTCATCTGGTTTGCCATCGTAGCCGTCATTCTGCTTACCATCGTGCTCTACCGTTTTACGGACCGTCTGGGTAAGAATGTCTCCAAACTGAGCATCTTTGCTTATAAGGCAGATCACAACGAGAGTCTTGAGGTAGAAGATCTCGCCAAGTTCCCTAACGATGAGTTGGGCGAGATAGCCGAGCGTATCATCAAGATGTATAAGCGCATACAGACTACCCGATGTGAACAGGATGTACTGAAGCGGCAGCTTACCCAGAATATAGCTCACGAGCTGAAGACTCCTGTGGCAAGTATTCAGGGTTATCTGGAAACGATACTCGACAATCCGCATATCAACGAAGAGATGAAGTCGCAGTTTCTGCAGCGCTGTTATGCCCAGAGCGAGCGTCTCACCTCTCTGCTCCGCGACATCTCTACCCTGAACCGGTTGGATGACGGTTCGGATATGATAGATTTCGAGGCGGTAGACATTACGCAGATGGTGAGTGAAATAGCCCATGAGACGGCGCTGGAAAGAGAGTCGCACAAGATGACTTTCGAGAATCTTCTTCCCGACCAGCATATTATCGTGAAGGGTAATCGTAGTCTGCTCTATAGTGTGTTCCGCAATCTTACCGACAATGCCATAGCTTATGCCGGCGAAGGGCGTAAGATAACGTTGAGTGCCAAGGAGCAGGGCAACAAGTGGCATTTCATTTTCTGTGATAATGGTCAGGGAGTTCCTGCCGAGCATCTCTCCCGTCTATTTGAGCGTTTCTATCGGGTAGATAAGGGACGCAGCCGCAAGATGGGTGGCACCGGTTTGGGTCTTGCTATCGTCAAGAATGCCGTTCTCCTGCATGGCGGAACCATCCGTGTGAGCAATCAGCAGGAAGGCGGCTTGAAGTTTGAATTTACGCTTAAGAAATAAAAATGTTTTTTGAATAAAATATCTAAGCGGCAAATATAAATAATCAAGTGGCTGATAAAGGTACTTAAGTAGTAAATATAGGTAAAGAAAGGCAAGACTTCTGAGAAACTTCTGAATGAGGTTTTACAGAAACCTTGCCTTTTTTGTATTTTAAAACATTTTTGTTTTCTTTTTGTAAACTTTGATCAAATTTATTGTTTCTGACTTTTTTCTGTTAAAAGTATAGACAATATTTCTAAATATTGACGAAAATCAAGAAAAACTAACTTTTTTCTATAAAAATATCGATAAAGCTTGCATTAATTCAATACTTTTTCTTATCTTTGCACCCGTAAAGTAATGAGAGATATTTAAAAAAGTGTAAGAAGAGAAAAAATAATTATATAAAGTTATAAGAGTTGTTTAATTTTTAAGAGAGGATTTTATGGAAAAAAGATTGCTTTTCTTGTTAGTCAATCTCTTCCTTTTATGTGGGGGGGCATTGGCTCAAACGAAAGTAACAGGTACCGTAGTTTCTCAGGAAGATGGTGAACCTGTCATCGGTGCATCTGTCGTAGTCGCCGGAGCGGCACGTACAGGTACCGTCACCGATATTGACGGTCACTTCTCTTTGGAGGTACCTGCTGGTAAGAAACTTGTAGTTAGCTACATCGGTATGCAGAGTCAGACCTTGACTCCAGCCGCCAAGATGACTATCCGCCTGAAGGCAGATAGCAAGAGCTTGGGCGAGGTGGTTGTAACGGGTATGCAGAAGATGGATAAGCGTTTGTTTACTGGTGCTACTACAAAAATTTCTGGCGACAAGACAAAGTTGGATGGTGTCGCAGACATCAGTCGTGCCTTGGAAGGTAAAGCGGCCGGTGTGTCTGTGCAGAACGTCTCAGGTACTTTCGGTACAGCTCCAAAGATTCGTGTGCGTGGCGCTACTTCTATTTATGGTAGCTCAAAACCTCTTTGGGTGGTAGATGGTGTTATCATGGAGGATGTAACTGAGGTTGATGCTGATGATTTGTCTTCTGGTAACGCTGAGACCCTTATATCTTCAGCCATAGCAGGTCTGAATGCTGATGATATTGAAAGTTTCCAGATTCTGAAGGATGGTTCTGCTACCTCTATTTATGGTGCACGTGCCATGGCTGGTGTCATCGTTGTTACAACCAAGAAAGGTAAAGCTGGTACAAACCGTATCAACTATACTGGTGAATTCACCATGCGTTTGAAGCCAAGCTACCGCAATTTCAATATCATGAATTCTCAGGATCAGATGGGTGTATATCGTGAGATGTACAACGATGGTTATTTCTCTTTTGAAAAGAGTTTTCGTGCTTCTAACAGTGGTGTCTTTGGCAAGATGTATCACTTGATGAATACATATGATTCGAAGACGGGAACTTTTGGATTGCCTAATACTGAGGAGGCGATGAATAGCTATCTCCAGAAGGCTGAATACCAAAATACCGACTGGTTTGACTTACTCTTCAGTAATAGTATCTCCCAGAATCATTCCGTCAGCATGTCTACTGGTACCGATAAGGCTCAGTATTATACATCTTTCAGTGTGATGAACGATCCAGGATGGTCTAAGCAGAGCAAGGTACAGCGTTATACAGCCAATGTAAATGCTCTTTACAATATTTCGACGAAATTGTCTTTCAATGCCATAGCTAATGCTTCCTATCGTAAGCAGCGCGCTCCTGGTACTACTTCACAGTCTGTAAATACTGTGACAGGTGAGGTGTCTCGTGATTTTGATATCAACCCATATTCTTATGCGTTGAACACTTCTCGTACCATGGATCCTAATGAACTCTATGTGCGTAACTATGCTCCGTTCAATATTTTCCGTGAATTGGAAAACAACTATTTGAGTTTGGATGTGGTTGACATGAAATTCCAGGGCGAATTGAAATATAAGCCAATCTCTAAAGTAGAACTCGCAGTATTGGGCGCTTACAAGTATTCTACAACGACCAATGCCGCTACCATTACTGACCAGAGTAATCAGGCTTGGGCCTATCGTGCGATGGATGATGCTACGATGCGTGATGCAAACCCATGGCTGTATACCGATCCAGACAAGGCAAACTCTTTGCCATTCTCTGTATTGGAAAAGGGTGGTTTTTATCGTGAGACCAAATATAAGATGAATAGCTGGGACTTCCGTGCCACAGCTAGCTATAATGATGTATACAACAAAGACCATATCGTGAACTTATTCGGTGGTTTGGAAATCAATTCTCTCGACCGTAGCCGTTCTTATTTTAATGGCGTTGGCATGCAGTATGATATGGGGTATCTCCCTGCTTTCAACTATAACTTCTTCAAGCAGTTGGAGGAGGAGAATGGTCAATATTATAGTTTGGATAATTCATATCAGCGTGAGGCTTCTTTCTTTGGTACTGCCACCTATTCTTATAAGGGTCGCTACACAATTAATGGTACCATTCGTTATGAGGGGTCTAATAAGTTGGGTAAGAGTCGTTCAGCTCGTTGGTTGCCTACTTGGAACGTGTCTGGAGCATGGAATGCTCATGAGGAGAGTTGGTTTACTAAGTTAAATCCAGTTCTTTCTCATCTTACATTAAAAGCATCATATTCATTGACAGCTGATCGAGGTCCTGCTTCCGTTTCTAACTCGTTGGTAGTGATACAGAGTTACAACCCTTGGCGTCCATTTGCCGGTGACAAGGAGACTGGACTTGAGATTTATCGCTTGGGTAATGATGATTTGACCTATGAAAAGAAGCATGAGTTGAACCTCGGTTTGGATATGGGCTTTTTGAATAACCGCATTAATGTGACTTTCGATTGGTATCGCCGCAACAATTATGATTTGATTGGTCCTAAGCGTACCATGGGTATTGGTGGTGAGATCTATAAATATGCCAATGTGGCAAGTATGCGTTCACATGGTGAGGAGTTGACTATTTCTACTCGCAACATTGAGACCAAGGATTTTAAATGGAGTACCGACTTCATTTTCTCTCACTCAAAGAATACTGTAACCGACTTGGATTCACGTGCTAACATCATGCAGATGATTACAGGTACCGGTTTCACAATGAATGGCTATCCTGTTCGCTCTTTGTTCTCTATTGATTTCAAGGGATTGAACAATAAGGGTCTGCCTATCGTTGTGAATCAGGATGGCGAGGAGACAAGCTATGGTGGCGATCTCTACTTCCAGTCAACTACAACAGATTACTTGAAGTATGAAGGTCCAACAGACCCAACCATTAACGGCAGTTTCGGAAATACCTTCTCTTATAAGGGTTTAAAACTGAATGTGTTCATTACATACGCTGCAGGAAATAAAGTACGTCTTGATCCAGCTTTCAGTTCTTCATACTCAGACATGACTGCCATGCCAAAGGAATTTATAAATCGTTGGACTCAAGCCGGTGATGAAGCTTATACGGATGTGCCAGTCATAGCAGACCAGCGCATGAAGCAGAATGACAATTATATTGGTTATCTTTATAATGCCTATAACTATTCTACGGCTCGCGTAGCTAAGGGTGATTTCATTCGCATGAAGGAGATTTCTTTGGCTTATGATTTCCCAGGCAAGTGGATTCAGGCCCTTCGCTTGAACAGCGTAAATTTGAAACTTCAGGCTACTAACTTGTTCTTGATTTATTCAGACAAGAAGTTGCACGGACAGGATCCTGAGTTTTTCAACACTGGTGGTGTGGCAACCCCAATGCCACGTCAGTTTACATTGACATTAAGAGTAGGACTTTAAAGAAAGAGAGATAATTATGAAAAAGAATAAATTATATATAGCATCGGTGGCTTTTGCGGCATTGTCATTGGTCACATCATGCGACAGCTTCCTGGACAAGTTGCCAGATGATCGTGCCGAGGTAAATACCGAGGAAAAGGTGACCTCTCTGCTTGTGTCTGCTTATCCAACAGCAAGCAGCAATCTGATATTGGAATGGAGCTCAGATAATTATGCAGACAATGGAAAGCAGTATAGTACCAATCAGGATATAGAGCAGGTTTATCGTTTTCAGCCACTTACAGCTCAAACAAATGATAGCCCAAAGAGTTTGTGGAATGGTTATTATTCTGCAATTGCAGCAGCCAACCAGGCTTTGGCTTCCATCGATGAGATGGGTAATCCAGCATCGCTAAAGGCACAGAGAGCTGAGGCTTTGCTCTGTCGTGCCTATAGCATGTATCGTCTTGCTACAACTTTCTGTATGACTTATAATCCAGATAATGCAGAGAAGTGCATGGGACTTCCTTATCCAACAAAGCCTGAGACAACTGTAAGCCCTGATTATAAGCGTGGTACACTGAAGCAACTTTATGAGCAGATTGATGCAGATATTGAGGCTGCCTTGCCTGATGTGAGCGATGATATCTATACCCAGCCTAAGTATCATTTCAACCAGAAGGCTGCGTATGCTTTTGCTGCTCGTTTCAACTTGTACTATATGAACTATGACAAAGTGATAACATATGCTAGCAAGGTGCTTGGAGCAAATCCAGCCTCTTTGTTGCGCAACTATGTGCCTTTTATGTCTTTGTCTAATTCAGAGGATATAGAGAATCGGTATATTTCTTCATCTGAGAACGCCAATCTCTTGTTGATGACGGCATTTAGTCAAATTGGTAGAAATATCAGTGGTAATGAAGCGCGTTTTTGTCACAATCAAAATGTAGGTCAGTATGAAACGATTTGGGCTAAGATGCCATGGGGAAGTGGATCCAGAGACAATACTCTCTACCAGTCAAACTTGTTGTTTGGCAATGCCCGTATTCTTATCTTCCCAAAGATGTTTGAACATTTTGAGTTTATCGACAAGATAAACCAAACTGGATATATTCATGTTGTAGATGCTGTGTTCACTACTGATGAAACCCTTCTTTGTCGTGCTGAGGCTTATGCCATGAAGAAGGAGTATGATAATGCGGTGAAAGATATCAATACTTGGATTGTGTCGCATACTATGACTGCGAATGGTACGGCAAAACGCCCGACAATGACAGTTGAAAGTATCAAGACTTTTATCGAAAGCTTGCCGTATGCACCTGTTACACCAAAATCCAATTTGGAGCATAGCATTCGTAAGACATTCCATCCACAGGGATTCACGGTTGAGGCTGGTACCCAAGAGGATATTTTGCAATTCATCTTACAGATGCGTCGACTGGAGACCCTGTATCAAGGTCTTCGTTTCCTTGACATCAAGCGCTATGGCATTGAGTTCAGCCATGATGTTGACGAAGAGTCTCCTATTGTATTCAAGGCTGGTGACTTGCGAGGTGCGATTCAATTGCCAGATGATGTAATTGAGGCAGGATTACCTGCAAATCCAAGAGAAGAGTCTAACAAATAAAAAATGAGTAAACTATGAAATATATAAAATTATTCATACTGATAGCGTCAGTCTCTCTGTTTGCTGCCTGCTCAGACGATAGTCTTGATTCTAAGAGTATTTTCGATACGCAGAATAAGGAAGAGCAGAATGACTTTGACAAGTGGCTCAAGACCAACTATGTGGATACCTATAATATCCGCTTTAACTATCGATATAGTGACAAGGAGACGGACAACAAGTATAATCTTGCACCTGCCGATTTTAATAAGTCTAAGGCATTGGCTATTATGGTCAAGCATATTTGGCTGGATGCTTATAAGGAAGTGATGGGCGATCAGTTTATGAAGACCTATTCTCCTCGTGTGATGCAGTTGGTTGGTTCAGCAGCTTATGATTCTCAGTCTTCTATTGTGATGGGTACTGCTGAGGGTGGCTTGAAAGTAACTTTGTATAATGTAAATATTATCGATGTTGATAATCCAATCATAGATCCAGAAAATCCTTTCGTTGACAAGGAAAAAGGTACATACGATCTGAATTACTGGTTCTTCCATACAATGAATCATGAGTTCTGTCATATTCTGACTCAGAAAAAGAATTATTCTACTGAGTTCCAGACTGTTTCTGCCGGCAAGTATCAGACTTCAGGTTGGGTGAATGTAAAGGATGAAGAAGCTCCATCCATGGGATTTGTATCCGGTTATGCCAGCGGTGAGTATAATGAGGACTTTGCTGAGATTTTTGCCCAATATGTAACCCATTCTGAAGCAGCATGGCAAAAAATACTGAGTGCAGGTATTGTATACGAAACAGATGAAAATGGCGATTATGTGCTTGATGCAGACGGCAATCCTATAGTGAAGGATGCAAGTGGCTATAAAGCTATTATTCAGAAATTTAACATTCTCAAGGAATATTTTGCCAACACTTGGGGCATGGATATTACCAAGCTTCGTGAAGTTATCTTGCGTCGTACGGCAGAAGTAAAGGCAATGGATTTAGAAACATTAAAGTAAGACGGATATGAAAAAAATATATAACATATTATTTACGCTGATTGCGGTCTTGTCTTTCACATCTTGTTCCAACGACATAGATGAAGTGTTCGACAAACCTTCTGCAGAGCGAGTGAATGATGCAATAGCAGAGTATAAGACGGTTCTTACTTCTGCAGAGAATGGATGGCTGATGAAATATTATCCTAAGGCTAATACCAAGTATGGTGGATATAATCTGTTGTTGAAATTTGGAACAGATGGAAATGTTACTGCCATGAGCGATGCTTTGGGTGCAGACACGAAAGCCACATCACATTATAAATTGGAGCAGAGTGCTAGTATCGTTCTGTCTTTTGATGAGTACAATAAGGTGATTCATTTCTTCTCCGATCCAGCTAACCCTGATGGTATTGGTGATAATGGTAAGGGTATGGAAGGTGACTTGGAGTTCCGGGTGCTTACCGCCACTGCTGATTCTGTAGTCATGCTTGGCAAGAAGCGTGGTACAAAAATAGTGATGACTCCTATGGCGAAGGATGCCGATTGGACTGAGACCATTAATCATATAGACGATTTGGAGCAGGAAATGCAGTTTCCTAAATATACTTGCGAGGTGAATGATGTCAAGTATGTGGCAACAACAAGCTATCGTACCATTACTTTCACTAGTTCTAATGCCGAGGAAGGCTCTACAACGGAACCTTATATTGTTACAGGCAAGGGCATTGAATTTTATGAGCCAATAACTCTTAATGGCGTTACTGTCAAGGGATTCAACTATAAAGGGGGCGATAACTATGAGTTTGAATCCACAGATGCCGCTGTAAAGATGTTGGGCGTTGTTCCTCCTATCAGTGAGCAGGTTATCAGTGGAGACTGGTTCTTCTCTGTAGCTAATATGGGTAGCTATACTCAGGCGTATTGGAATGCTGGTAACGAGGAGGTTTCTAAGTATTATTCTCCTTGCTATTATGCTGCTTTTACCACTTCTGCGTTTGATGGCTATGTAGGACATTGGGGAATCTTGTTCAATGTGGCAGGCTATGGTTCGTTCATAGACATTACTCCTACTATCGTTGATGATGATCATATCTCATTTGCTTGTCCTGGCAAGTTTGGTGCGAATGGTCAGTTTTTCTATGGAAGGGGTCAGCTGTATATGATTTATGCACTGACTGGTGATGAGGGAACTCATGCTGCCAACGTGGCCAAGACTTATAAAGTCGAGTTGATGCAGGGTACAACGAAACAGCCTTCTTCTATAAAGTTGACTGATGAGAGTAATCCAAATAACTGGTTTGTCTTGACAACTAGTATGCCAGAATCTCTTTTTTAGAGTTCATCCATCATGAAATAAAATTATATACATAATGTTTAATAGGATTCTTTGTGAAAAGAATACATAAAATCTCTCGTCTGGGGGCGTGCTCATTTAAGCACGCCCCTTATTTATTGTTGCAGTATAAACTGTATTCCGGAATATTTTGCCGAGGAATAAGTTGGCTGTTAATCGGAAATAGTGTACAGGCGAATGAAGAACAGCTGACTAGCCGTACGCTCGCCAGTTGGCTGTTCTACTGAAACAGTCAGCATAAATGCCTGAATTATTGTTGTAAGTAAGGGATAAAGAAATACTCTTCACTCTTCACCTTTCCTTCGGAATCCCCAGTGTTTATGGGCGTTTCGAGTGGTGAAGAGTTCTTGGACACTCTTCACCCACTCTTCACCACTCTTCACCTTAGCTGGTTCGGTGGAGGATGTGTCATAAATTTATGATTCACCCTTTTCTTGTTGTTGGAAGAGTTAGGATATGTTGTTGGAAGAGTTAGGATATGTTGTTGGAAGAGTTAGGATATGTTGTTGGAAGAGTTAGAATATGTTGTTGGAAGAGCCAGTATCTTCGGTCGCACAACAGCTGTTGTGCGCTTGCATAACAGCTGATATGCGCATGCACAACAGGTGATGTGCATGCGATGGTCAACTGTTATGCGCCAACTATTATTCAGACTTATGACACACCCTCCTCAGGGACGCCTAGCGGTCTTGCGCTGCAATTTACGCCTGTTAGTCTTTGGAATCGGTGAAGAGTGGTGAAGAGTCGCTGCAAACTCTTCACCCCTCGGAATGCCGATAAACACAGGGGTTTCCGAAGAAAAGGTGAAGAGTGAAGAGTAAAAGCGTGTTCGCTTGCAGATAAAAAAATGGGGCGCAAGCTGTTTCCATGAAAGGAATCGCTTGCGCCCCTGATATTATTGCTTATGAGTAAATGAGCACCCTAAGATTAGAACTTGTAGATAGCACCAAATGAAATGTTGCTCGCATCTACGTTAAGTCCGAATGTTGATGAGTTGTCACCATGGTCAGGAGAATAACCTCTGTAACCGAGGAAACCTACCTTTGTGATGAAGTTTACGTGGTCTGAAAGCTTAACAGCCAAACCTGGCTTGATGCCTACCTCGTATAAATCGCCACCGCCCTTGCTGAAGCTGCTGTAACCGATTGTACCCTCAACGAAGAGGTTAACCAATTTGGTTTCTACGGCTGTGTAACGTACGTAAGGAGCAACTTTGAATGTTGTAGATTCACCTACAGGAGAAAGCTTGCAAACTTCGCCCTTCTTGATACCAATCTCGAGACCAGCTTCCCACTTGTTGTTGAACTGGTAACCAATCTCAGGCATCAAGGTGTAAGCTGTCTTGCTGTCACCATCACCGATCTTGTTGCTGGAAATACCAGCTGTACCACCGATGTAAACCTGTGCGCTAGCGCAAACTGAAACGAGAGCCATAGCAAGGCTCAACATAATCTTCTTCATAATCAATCTTTTCTTTTAATTATTACTTTCTTTTATCACTCTAATCAGGTAGCTTTTCAGCCCCTTTATTTATGATAGCAAAGCACATCCCAGACATGCCCTGCACTCTCTAATTCGGCGGCAAAGATATAGGAAATAACTTGAAACTCAAAACTATTTCTCAGTTTTTCTTGCAAAACAAGCCGTATTATTGATGTAAATCAAGAAAAGTAGGCATGCTGAATGTATCTAAAGCTATTTCTGCTGCAAAGCTACGATTTTTTAGTGAAACCGCCAAATAATATGAGGGAATATTTGGGCAAACCAACTTTTTTCTCTATCTTTGCATGAACAAACAGTTTGAATCTTTTTTTTATTAATATCATAAATGAATCAATTTACAAAGCTGATAGCAGCCCAGCTCAATCTGAAGGAGCAGGCTGTAGAAAATACTTTGGCGCTGCTCGAAGAGGGCTGCACCATTCCGTTTATCTCGCGATACCGCAAGGAGAAAACCGGTAATATGGACGAGGTAAACATTGAAGCCATCGCACAGGCTAACGAGAAACTCTCTGAGATGGCGAAGAGAAAGGAGACTATCCTCAAAACCATCGAGGAACAGGGAAAACTCTCGGATGAACTGAAAAAACGCATCGAACAGTGCTGGGATGCCACCGAACTGGAAGACATCTATCTTCCTTATAAGCCAAAGCGCCGCACCCGTGCCCAGATAGCACGTGAGGCAGGCTTGGAGCCTCTGGCACAGCTGCTCCTCTTCCAGCGTGAGCGCAATCCGGAACAGGCTGCCAGGAAGTTTGTGGGCGATAAGGTGAAGGATGTGGAGGCTGCACTTCAGGGAGCCAAAGACATCATCGCTGAAACCGTAAGCGAAAATGAGCAGAGTCGCAATCAGATTCGCGGTGAGTTCAGACGCGGTGCCATCATCACTTCTAAAGTGGTAGCCAAGAAGAAGGATGAGGAAGAGGCGCAGCGCTTCTCCGACTATTTCGATTTCTCAGAACCATTGAAGAAATGTTCTTCGCACCGACTGCTGGCTATGCGTAGAGGCGAGGCGGCAGGATTCTTGCGTGTCAGCATCTCGGCTGATGATGAGCAGTGTCAGGATAAACTGAAACGCCACTATGTACATGGTTTCGGTGAGTGCCAGACGCTGGTGGGTGAAGCGGTGGATGATGCCTTTAAGCGACTGCTGAAGCCTAGCATTGAAACCGAATTTGCTGCGCTCAGCAAGCAGAAGGCGGATGAGGAGGCTATTGTGGTCTTCGCCGAAAACTTGCGCCAGCTTCTGTTGGCGGCTCCTCTCGGACAGAAACGCGTGATGGCGGTTGACCCGGGTTTTGCCAATGGTTGCAAGACTTGCTGTCTCGATGCGCAGGGCAATCTGATTCATCATGAAATCGTTTATCCTCATCCTCCCCGCAACAAGAAGAGCGAGGCTACAGCTGCCATCCAGCGCATGGTAAAGATGTATCAGGTGGAGGCAATGGCTGTAGGTAACGGTACGGCAAGCCGCGAAACCAGCGACTGGCTGCATAGTATCGATTTCGTTCATCCGGTAGATATCTATGTGGTGAGCGAGGATGGCGCTTCTATCTATTCGGCTTCGAAGATTGCAAGAGATGAGTTCCCGGATGAGGATGTTACCGTGCGTGGTGCTGTGAGCATCGGACGAAGACTGATGGATCCGCTTGCTGAGTTGGTGAAGATAGATCCGAAGAGCATCGGTGTGGGACAGTATCAACATGATGTGGATCAGACTCAGTTGAAGAAGAGTCTGGATACGGTGGTAATGAGTTGCGTGAACTCGGTGGGTGTCAACCTGAATACCGCATCGCAGCATCTGCTGACCTATGTGAGCGGTTTGGGACCTACGCTTGCCAAGAATATCGTGGAATATCGCCGCGAGAATGGAGCCTTTGCTTCCCGTGCCCAGTTGAAGAAGGTGCCCCGTCTGGGTCCTTCGGCCTTCGAGCAGTGTGCCGGCTTCCTCCGCATTCCAGGCGCTAAGAATCCTTTGGATAACAGTGCCGTTCATCCAGAGCGCTATGCGCTGGTAGAGCAGATGGCGAAAGATCAGGGCGTAACGGTGAAGCAGCTGGTAGAAGACAAGGCGCTGCAGAAGAAGATTGATATCCGGAAATATGTGAGTGCTGAGGTGGGTATGCCTACTTTGACCGATATCATGGCTGAGCTTGACAAGCCGGGCTTGGATCCTCGTGGTGAGGTAGAGAAGTTTGAGTTTGATGCCAGCATCAAGGAGATAGAGGATTTGCAGGTGGGCATGGTTGTGCCGGGCATTGTTACCAATATTACCAAGTTTGGTGCCTTTGTAGATATAGGTGTCCACAACGATGGTCTGGTTCATGTATCCCAGATGTCAAACCGTTACATTCAGGATCCTTCTGAGGTGGTAAAGCTTCATGAACATGTGATGGTGAGAGTGGCAGAAGTAGATTTGAAGCGCAAGCGCATCGCCTTGTCGATGAAGGGCGTGAAATAAAAAGAATATTCAGAATGAATCAGAATAATAATGGTGATGCTCTCTTGGCAGGGGGCATCACCAGAGATTGTATAGAGTCGGCATATTGCTTTATTCATCAGAAGCTCAGGGTTTTTGAATTTTCCACCAATCCTACGCAGCGTGATGATATAGAGTATGCCATCGCCCAGTATGTAGAGGGCATGAATCCGCAGCTCTATCTTCTTCTTTCTCAAGGCAGAACGGAATACCTTCTAGACCATGTGAATTTTGAAAAAGATATGCGCGAGGCACAGGAAAAACTGGAAGGGATGATGTAGGTATCTCTCTGCTTTAGGAGAAGGATAAAATGAGTCACGTTAATTTAAGTTGATGAGGGTGCGTCAGGGACTTATGACACACTCTCTTTTTAGCCATCAAATTAAATAGTATCTACAATCTACACGAGCGCCTTTCTTCGCTATTTCGGTTCCGACCATAGAATAAACAAACTTGCGAATTTCTTTGATTTCAACATCAGGTATTCTACTTGCTATTTCAGAAATTTTGCTCATAGGATGTCTGTGTAAGTCCTCTTTGATAAGGGCTTTCAGAACATATGGTTCTATAGTTCTTAGCGTTGTGACAATATTGGATTTTGCATTCCCCTGATTTCCGCAACACTATAATTTAATGTTTTTTATAAGCACCTGAGCAACAAAAAGTTGCTCAGGATTTTGCCATGTCAGAAATTTCACTTATCTTAGTGTTGCAAAATAAAAACAAACAATATAGTAAATTAGCACATATGGGATAATTAGATTGCAAAAACTTGATGATCGGTATCCCATAATTTAACTTTTTAAAAGGGGAAATAGGAAACAACTTTCACGTTCTGTATCTTGATTTTATGCCTTTAACCGGAGTGTAAAGCAGCTGCCTTTCCCCAATTCACTATCTATGGTCAGAGTGCCCCCATGCGCTTCGACAAAGTCCTTGGAAATGGATAGTCCCAGTCCACTACCCTGTACCTTGGTGCCCGGAACTCGGAAATAATGTTCGAAGATGCTCTGGTGATAACGGGGATCGATGCCTTTTCCAAAATCACGTACGAACATTTCTATCCAGTTGTCCTTTGTTTGCCGCGCACCGATGATAATACGCCCGTTTTCTGCTGAATACCGGATAGCGTTGGAAAGTAGGTTCGTCAGCACCCAAGCTATCTTTTCACTATCAACAAACAGTTTGCCCATCTTCTCTTCCGGATATTGCACTTCTATCTGAATGTTGAACTTCTCGGCCTGTATCCGGTTTGCCTTGATGGCATATTCAATCAACTCGATAGGCTTGGTGATGCGCGGTTTCAGTTGTAACTTACCGGATTCCACCTGGGTCATGTTGAGTAATTCACTGGTGATACTCAGCAACCGGTCGCTGTTATCCTGAATGCTTTGAGCCAGTTCCTTCTGTTCCTCATTCAGAGAGCCCACTCGGCAGTCTTCCAGCAGTTGCAGGCTCATCAGAATGGCCGAAATCGGTGTTTTTAGTTCGTGAGAGATGGTAGAGATGAAGGTGGTCTTGGCGGAATCCAGTTCTTTAAACTCAGTGATGTTTTTTAAGAGAATCACATATCCTTCTTTTTGCGAGGAACCTTCTCTGCCTGTCTTCATGCACCTCATTTGGAAATAGCTTTCCTTATTGTCGGCATAGATTTTAAGCGGCTCGTTTTTAGAGGTGCTCTTTTCATCGAATGCATCCTGCAATCCCCGGAGCAATCTGCGGAGAAGGTCATTGCGCAGGGCTATCTCCTGAGCTGGTTTCAGCAAGACTTCTTCTCGCTGAAGGTTGAGGATGCTGAGGGCTTCATCGTTAATGAAAAGGATGGTCATCGCATTGTTCAGTCCGATAATGGGTTCCTTCACACTGTTGATGATGGTTTCCATATAATTCTTGGCTGCCTTTATTTCAGCCAGTGTGCTAGAGTTGTAGTCAGCCAGCCGTTTAGCCATCCGATTGAAGTTTTTGGACACCTCTTCAAACTCCTTGCTTTCGAGGTTCAACCGCTGTTCGTAGTTGTGATTGGCAATTTCCTTGATACCGTCTGTAATTTCTTTGACGGGCTTGTTGATGGAGGACGGCAACTGTTTCAACATCCAAAGGCCGCAGACAATGCAGAGACCTCCGATGATGGAGACCCATACCAATGCCCGTTGCAGACCGGGACCGGCCGCCGGGCTAGTCGGTTCGGTGGCGGTCAGAATTTGCAAGTTGACGACAGAGAGTGAAACTAACAGCACAATCATGGCTACCAGCACACCGATATTCAACGTCAGTTTTGTCTTGATATTCATAAAACAATCTATTTAACCTAATTTCCGCAACACTATCATTTAATATTTTTTATAAGCACCTGAGCAACAAAAAGTTGCCAGGATTTTGCCATGTCAGAAATTTCACTTATCTCAGTGTTGCAAAATAAAAACAAACAAAATTCTGAATGACATGGCAAAAGTACAAATAAAATCTGAGAAACTCACTCCTTTTGGGGGAATTTTTTCGATTATGGAGCAATTTGATGCTCTTTTAGCTCAAACCATAGATTCCACCTTGGGATTGAGATGCACTATGTGTTTGGTTATCAATATAGCGAGATTCTAGACCATGCTTTTCTGGTTAAACCAGCGTATTACCTCAAGTCGCTTTGCAAGCAAAGTCCCACTAAACCCTATAGGTTGCGGATTTGAGGTTTAGGTTTATTACTGCGGAAAGATAACCAATTTTATGTTCTCATCCGAGAGAAATCTCAAAAAAGACCGGTATCGTTTCAGATGAACTAAAGTCGAGACATAGGTGAAAGCCGGTTGTCCGATGCACAGCGTCGTGACCTGACGCTCTTTGCACACCGTTTGAATAGTATCTATGACATCCGGTGAAGCCCGCTGTATCAGTTCACCGCCCAGCTCCGCCGCCAGTTTGAAGTGATTCAACAGATGGCGCTGGGTAGCCAATGGAATGCGGTCCGGATGTTCGGCAGGGGTCTGTACATAAAGAACCAAAAAATCGGTATCATATCGAGAGGCTAACCTGGCAGTGCGGCGAATGAGCCTTTTGGGAGTTATTTCATTGCTGCTGATGCATACCAGAAAAAGTTCGCGATGTACACCTTTCTCTCCGCTGATAATTTCGTTCTCCACTTTCCGTTCCACACGAAAGGCAACCTCTTTTAAAGCCAGTTCCCTGAGCTGAAGGATGTTTTCAGTTTTGAAGAAATGGTTCAAGGCTGTTGGAATTTTTTCTTTTCGGTATATTTTTCCAGCTTTCAAACGATTGATCAGTTCTTCCGCTGTCAAATCTATATTCACAACTTCGTCTGCTTCTTCTAGCACCTTATCAGGAATCCGTTCTTTTACTTCGATGCCGGCAATTCCTTTTACCTCTTCATTTAGGCTTTCTATATGCTGAATGTTGACTGCAGTGATAACATTGATGCCTGCTTCAAGCAATTCCATGACATCCTGCCATCGTTTTTCATGCCTGCTTCCTTCCACATTGGTGTGCGCAAGTTCATCTACCACTACCAATTCTGGGTGTAACAGCAAGATGGCATCCAAATCCATTTCTTCCAATTCCTTTCCTTTATAATAGATTTTTCTCCGTGGTATAATCGGCAGTCCGGCTAGCTGTTCTTCCGTTCCAGCACGTCCATGCGTCTCGACATATCCTATTTGCACATCAATGCCGTTGTTTAACATTTCATGTGCTTCCTGAAGCATACGGTAAGTTTTTCCCACACCGGCTATCATGCCGATATAGACCTTGAATACACCCCGCTGTGAACGCCGTATCAGCTGTAGGAAATGCTGTGCGTTTTCTTCTCTATCATTTCTATCCTTCATATTTATGTTTATTTCTGTTGATATTCTTGCAATCTGCCCGAGTTGACGATTAGGGAAATCGCCCTACATCCTTCTCAAAGAGGCAGATTCCGTTATTCGTCTTTCCAATATCCCCGATAAAAGAGTAGCAAGATACCGAAAATCTCCAAACGCCCGATGAGCATCAACGCAGAAAGTATCCATTTGGCTGCATCGGGAAGAGCCGCCCAGGAGAAAGCCGGTCCGAAAGCTCCCAGTCCGGGACCCACATTGCCTATGGCGGATATCACTGTACTCATGGATTCGGTCAGTCCCACTCCACAGCACATCAATAATATCCACCCTATAAAAATACATATCAAGTAAGTTCCGAAAAAAGTGAATACCGTAGCAGAGGTCCGTACTGGGACACAGATACTGTTTACTCGTACCGGTAAAACAGCACGAGGGTGAAGCATCTGTTTGAACTGATTCCGGATGTTACGGGCAATGATAAGCAACCGCATGTTTTTGACTCCTCCGCTGGTAGATCCAGTACATCCGCCTGAAATCATGGCGAAAATCAGCAACATCCAGGTGCAAGGAGGCCATAAGTTGTAATCATCTGTAATAAATCCGCAGGAAGTATGAGCAGTAGCTACTTGAAACAGGGCTTTACGGAAGGACGTTTCCAAATCGTAGTAGTCAGTCAGGAATAGGGCTCCAGTAATGAACAGGGTGAGTATTCCGACGGACTTCAGATACCAGCGTAATTCTTCATCTTTCCATAAATGGCGAAAGTTACCACGCATAGCAGCCAAATAATAAAGAGAGAAATTGACGCCAGACAGAATCATAAAAATTGAAATCACGTATTCAATGTAGGGCGAATTCCAGTAGGCCACACTTGCCTGCTTGGTAGAGAAGCCACCGGTTGCGGTTGTAGCAAAGGCGTGACAGACGGCATCAAAACCACTCATACCACCCCCTACAAGCAGAAGAGTTTCCACAGCTGTCAGTCCGATATAGATTGTCCACAGCCACCGTGCCATCACTTTGATTTTGGGGTGAATCTTGTCATGGGTAACTCCCGTTGCCTCTGACAGGAAGAGCTGTTGGCTGCTGCCCGAAAATAGAGGCAACAGTGCAATAGTAAAAAGAACGATGCCAAGTCCACCAATCCACTGGGTCAGACTTCTCCAGAACAACAGTCCGTGGGGAAGGGTTTCGATATGATCCAATATCGTGGCACCGGTAGTGGTGAACCCTGACATGGTTTCAAAAAAGGCATCGGATATTGATGGAATATATCCACTAAATAGGAAAGGAAGCATTCCCAGTGCCGAAAACAGTATCCACGAAAGACTGACAATACAATAACCGTCACGTCGATTGATGGATACTTCATTTCGTTTACCCCCCAACAGCAGCAGTCCACCAAGTACAACGTTAATAAGCAGCGTTTCTAAAAAATGAATATAGTCTTCTTCCTGATAGTAGAAGGAAACACCTGCACAAAGTGCGAAAAAAACCGCTTCTACCAGTACAAGCACGCCTAATGCATATGAAACATTTCGATAGTTGACCATACAGTCCCTGTTTCTCTGAAAAGAAACTTTATTGCTTTGATACCATTCTTCCATTGTTCTTTTATTTTAATTTTATTACATGAGAAACAAGGACTGTGCCATTGTTCGAAATCTTTCATTATCACTTGAAAATCAGCAGCTATGAAGATATAAAAGAGGAATGAAAAGGCAAACTGTTTTCTCAATCTGAGAAGAAACCTTTTCATTTTGAGAAAACAAGTCTTTCCTTTCCATAGTCCTTAAGAGTACAAGGTGGTGGACATGTTAAAATCCGATGCCGATCCCTGCTACCAGGTAAGTTCGGTCATATACCGGTGATACGATAGCTTGAACAGATAAGGGGATTGCTAAATGGTTTGACAACGATACTTCCTTGGAAACTTTCAGAGATACGTCTGTAAAAGCGGCTTTATGGTGATACATTCCTTTCCAGGGAGTAAAGCCGACAGCGGGAGTCAGCACTATGTCTGCAGGTAGCCGGAAGGGATAGGAGGCCGAAAGGTAAGTAGATGCCTGCAGATTGCCCTTCTCATTCTTGTCTGCCCCGGCAAACATGGTGCTCCATGAAAGGGACAGCGGAAAAGAATCGCTGAAGCAGTAAGCCAATGTAGCCTCGAAATAATGGCTGTTTTTGTAATGGCCATAAGGTTGGTTGATACCGCTCCACCAATAATCGGACAAGGTGGCCGTTAAATTCCGGTAGGTATATCCGAGGTTGATGTCCCATTCTTTGGAACCTCCCTCTTCCCATTTGGTGAGTGACTGGCTGCCCCAAACATTGAGGGAAAAACCAGCATAGCCCAGCGTGAGAGAAGGCTGTACCGAACAACCGGACTGCTGATCGGCTCCGCGCCAGACATAGTCAGAAACGAAATCCGCCTTGGCATGAACTGATAGTTTGTTTTGTGCAGAAACTTGTAAAGGATATAAACAAGCCACTACTCCTATGAGAAGCAGATTTTTTTTGATAAAAGTATACATATTACAAACAGATTAATGTTTTTTTCTTATGTTCATCTAAAGCAACATTCAGTTTCAATACATTGATTTTGGAAGGCCCGAAAACGCCGAAAAGCGGTCTTTCAATATGGTTTTCCACCAGTGCTTTCACTTCTTTTTCGCTCAATCCCCTGGCAGTAGCTACCCGTTTTATCTGCACATAGGCACAGGCAGGTGTGATGTCAGGATCCAATCCGGAGGCACTGGCCGTTACCATTTCTGCAGGCACCTCCGCACGTTTCAGGTACGGATGGTGCAGCAAAAAGGTGTCTATCCGGGCCTCGACTTCTTTCAGGTAGCTTTCATTGGTTACCCCTTTGTTGCTGCCGGCCGAGCTGGTGCCGTCGTAACCGTCACCTGCACAGGAAGGTCGTCCCCAAAAATAAATATCTTGGGTAAACCGCTGTCCGACGTTGGCTACCCCCACTACTTTTCCGTTCAGGCTAACGGTTTCGACATTGCCACCCTCACCCGGCGCGGCGAACTGGGCATACGCCCACAGGACCAGCACATAACATACGGACAAAAACACACAAAAAACAAGAGTGAGTTTTATTGATTTTATAAGATTCTTCATAATGAATATTTTTACGAGTCAATTTAAAATAATTTGAATAAATTATCATGAAAGATAGGTTAGACAAATAGTCCAACGAGCAGATCAATCAGCTTGATACCCACAAAAGGAGCTATTAAACCGCCTACCCCATAGATAAGCAGGTTTCGACGAAGCAGAGCACTGGCACCGATCGGCTTGTAGGCAACTCCTTTCAGCGCCAGAGGTATCAGCGCAGGAATGATGAGCGCATTGAAGATGACGGCAGACACGATGGCACTTTCGGGACTGTGAAGCCCCATGATGTTAAGGGCACCCAATTGAGGAACAGAAACCATGAACAAGGCCGGAATGATAGCAAAGTATTTTGCCACATCGTTAGCGATGGAGAAGGTGGTCAGTGTACCTCGTGTCATCAACAGCTGCTTTCCTATCTCTACGATTTCGATTAGTTTAGTCGGGTCATTATCCAGGTCAACCATGTTGCCGGCCTCTTTTGCCGCCTGTGTACCGCTGTTCATGGCTACCCCTACGTTGGCCTGTGCCAAAGCCGGAGCATCGTTTGTACCGTCACCCATCATGGCCACCAGCTTGCCGGCCGCCTGTTCCCGACGGATGTAATTCATCTTGTCTTCCGGCTTGGCTTCGGCGATGAAGTCATCCACACCCGCTTTTTTGGCAATGTATTGTGCCGTCAAGGGATTGTCTCCCGTTACCATCACCGTTTTGACACCCATTTTTCGTAAGCGTTCAAATCGCTCTTCTATACCTGGTTTGATAATGTCCTGCAATTCAATGACACCGGCTACTTTCTGATTGACACAGACCACCAAAGGAGTACCTCCGTTGCCTGATATGTTTTGAATAGCATCTTCCGTTTCCTGGGGGAAGTCATGACCGGCTTCCTGCGTCAGGCTGCGGATGGCATCAAAAGCCCCTTTACGAATTTGGGTACCGTCTTTCAGGTCTACGCCAGAGCATTTGGTTTCCGCCGTAAACGGGATTATGTGGGCCCCTTTCGTTTCCGTCTGGAGTGTATGCATGCGGATGCCTTGTTCGCGTCCCAATTCGATGATGGATTTACCTTCCGGAGTGTCATCGGCTAAGGAAGAGAGCATGCATATTTCCACAAAGGGGCGCAGAGGAATCTCTTTGACCGGATGAAAGGCTGTAGCCTTACGGTTTCCGATAGTGATGGTACCCGTCTTGTCCAGTAAAAGTGTATCCACATCTCCTGCTGTCTCAACGGCTTTTCCTGATTTGGTGATGACATTGGCACGCAGTGCGCGGTCCATACCTGCAATTCCGATGGCGGAAAGCAGTCCACCGATGGTGGTAGGAATCAGACAGACAAAGAGAGACAAGAAAGCGGCTATCGTAATGGTAGTGCCGGAATAGTCGGCCATCGGCTTCAGCGTAATGCACACCACCAGAAAGACAAGTGTGAATACAGCCAGCAGGATAGTCAGTGCAATCTCATTCGGCGTTTTCTGCCGGCTAGCCCCTTCGACCAATGCAATCATCTTGTCAAGGAAACTCTCTCCGGGCTGTGTGGTAACCACCACCCGAATCCGATCTGAGAGCACTTTTGTACCCCCAGTTACCGAACTTTTATCTCCGCCGGCTTCACGGATAACCGGAGCGGATTCTCCCGTAATCGCACTTTCATCGATGGAGGCCAGACCTTCTATGATTTCACCGTCTGCAGGAATGACATCCCCTGCTTCACACTCAAAGACATCGCCTTTCTTCAGTTGGGAACTGCTTACAGACTCCAGCTTTCCATCTGTGACCCGCTTGGCAGGTGTTTCCTCACGAGTCTTGCGCAGGCTGTCAGCCTGAGCCTTGCCCCGTGCTTCGGCGATGGCTTCCGCAAAGTTGGCAAAAAGCAAGGTCAGAAAAAGAATGACGAAAACGCTGAAGTTATAGATTACCGAGCCCTGTGCACCGCTTACCGCTGAATAGACGGTCACCGGCAGCATGAAAAAGGTGGCGATTTCCACTGTGAACATAATAGGGTTTTTCACCATCAGTCGTGGATTCAGTTTGACGAAAGACTGTTTGAGACTGGCTTTCAGCTGGTCTTTCTGAAACAAAGAGTTGTTTGTATTTTTAGTATTCATATTTTCTTGCTATTAATCAGTTGTAATTAGAGAGTAAAATGTTCCGTCAGTGTGGTCAGGGCCTGTGCCGGGAAGAAAGACAAGGCTGCTACAATAAAGATAACAGCAAAAGTCATGACAGCAAAGGTCACTGTATCGGTTTTCAGCGTACCAGCACTTTCAGGAATGTATCTTTTCTGAGCCAGCAGTCCGGCCAAAGCTACCTGGCCGATAATCGGAATGAAACGGCTCAGGATCAGTACAATGCCACAGGAAAAATTCCAGAACCAGGTATTGTCACCCAAGCCTTCGAATCCAGATCCGTTATTGGCCGCACAAGAGGTAAACTCATAAAGCATTTCTCCCAATCCATGGGAACCAGGATTGTTGAGCCATCCGCCTTCACTCGCCACAAAAGTCGGGGCATGAACATACAGATAGGCAGCCAGAGCCGTTCCTACCAGGATGACAAACGGATGCAGCAGCGCTACGATAGAAGCGATTTTCATTTCGCGAGCTTCCACCTTGTGGCCCATGAATTCAGGAGTTCGGCCTACCATCAACCCGCTGATAAATACAGCGATGATGAGGAACGTAAAGTAATTCATCCAGCCTACGCCGACACCACCGAACCACGTATTAATCTGCATGTTCAGCATTTCTATCATCCCTGAAAGAGGCAGGGTAGAGTCATGCATGCCGTTGACAGACCCATTGGAGGTTACGGTGGTCGCAACACTCCACAATCCGGTGGCACCAGCCCCCAAACGTATTTCTTTTCCTTCCATTGAGCCATTTTCTTGTGCAATTTCCATGTCATCAATACGTGGATTACCTCCCATCTCTTGTGATACATTGACACAGGCTCCAATCAGAAAGGCTACCAGCATAACTCCATAGATGCTGTATCCTAATTTCTTCCGTTTCACATAAAATCCGAATGCAAAAGCCATAGCCATAGGGATAATCAAGATGGACCAGCATTCTATCATATTGGATAAATAGGTCGGATTTTCCAAGGGATGGGAAGAGTTAACACCGAAATAGCCTCCGCCATTGGTACCCAACTGTTTGATGGGGATAATGGCAGCCGCCGGACCTTGTGATACATACTGGGTTTCACCTTCCAGGGTGGTTACTTTCATTTTTCCGTCAAATCCCATGGGAGTACCTTGCGTAATTAGAATAAAGCCGACAACTAAAGACAACGGAAGAAGAATACGGGTACAGCTAAGTACCAAAAAATTCCAGAAATTGCCGATAGTTTGTGTGGTCTTTTCTCCCAAAGCTTTCATAACTCCTGCCATGGCAGCCATACCGGTAGCAGCAGTTAGGAACTGGAACAGCATAATAACGAAGAGCTGAGTAAAATAGGTTAAGTTACTTTCTCCACTGTAGTGCTGTTCGTTGCAGTTTACCATAAACGAAATGCAGGTGTTGAAAGCCTGGTGAGCACTTTGTGCCAAATTGCCATCCGGATTCAGAGGCAACCAACCTTGCAAGGTAAGCAACACCATACCCCAAATGAACCAAAACAGATTCACGGTGAGTAGTGCTCTCAAGAATTGTTTCCAGTTCATTTCTTCATCGGGATGAATGCCCGAAAGACGGAAAATCCATCCTTCTATCGGCTTCATAAAATCTGTCCAAACCTTTTTTCCTCGATATACACGAGCGATGTATTTCCCCAGCGGATAGCTGAGAACAACCATCAATACCACTTGGGCTACTATACCTATTATTTCTGTATTCATAATTTCTACTTTTTAGAATTTTTCCGGCTTAACCAAGACATAAGCAAGATAACCGAACAAGATAATACCTACGATAAACAATGCTGTATACATACCTTTCTTTTTTTATAGGTTATCGAACCAATCGATACACTTCATAAACAGTTTAAAACAGGCCAATCCGCTGACTACACAGATGGCGATTCCAATCATTTCGTTCATTTTCTTTTCATTTTATTTATTACAATTATTATGAGTTATACATGCTGGCATTATATAGGCAAGGGATGTGCCAAGAAAATAAATCAAGAACTAACAGACTGTGTATCAGCTATAAAAAGAAATTCAACTGGCTATAAAGCAAGAGAGCGGCCCTCTCAGAATGAGAAGGTCGCTCTCTTGAAATGAAATGGTAAAGAAACCGGATGTTTTATGTTATTGGATGCCGTAAGAGTCTATTTTTCGGTATAAAGTGGCAAGACCGATTTTCAGTAGACGAGCTGTTTCTGTCTTGTTTCCATGGGTATGTTGGAGTACTTTGAGAATATGCTTTCGTTCAATAGCTGCCAATTCAAACTCATCCCCCTTATCGTCACTGCGTGAGCATGGATGATGCTGAAGTTCAATGGGAAGGTCTTCCAAGGTTATCTGGTTGTCGCAGATGATGGCACTTCTTTCAATGACATTGCGCAATTCGCGCACATTGCCTTTCCATTCTGCCTGCCGAAGGGTAAGCAAGGCATCCGGATCTATATCTTCAATGTGTTTGTTGAACTTAGCAGCATAACGCTGCAGAAACATGCGGGCTAAACTCTCGATGTCTCCTTTTCTCTCCCGAAGAGCCGGCAGGTGAATTTGAAAGACTGACAGACGGTAAAAAAGGTCTTCCCGGAATCCTCCTTTCTCTATCTCTTCCTTTAAATGACGGTTAGTAGCTGAGATGATGCGTACATCTACTTGGGTTCGCTTCGTGTCTCCGAGTTTGATGTATTCTCCTGTTTCTAAAACGCGCAGCAGACGGGCTTGCAATTCAAAGGCCATCTCTCCAATTTCGTCCAAGAATATGGTACCATGATTGGCGATTTCAAATAATCCCTTCTTATCCTTAACTGCACCGGTAAAGGCGCCAGCCTTGTAACCAAACAATTCACTTTCCAACAAATCCTTACTGAAAGCCGAACAGTTAATTTCCACGATAGGATACTGTGATCGGGCGCTGGCTGTATGAATGGCATGGGCAAACACTTCCTTGCCTGTTCCAGTCTCTCCGGTCAGTAAAATCGGGACATCGGTCTTGGCTACTTTTTGAGCCAGACTGATTGCTTGTTGCAAACACTCTGACTGGCCGACGATAGATTGAAAAGAATATGTTAGAGGAGCGTCATTCTTCCCCTTTTTCTTTTCACTCTCTTCTATGGCACGGCTGATGGTAGGAATAATCTTACGGTTATCATCTCCTTTAGTAATATAATCAAATGCTCCATTTTTAATGGCTTGTACACCATCTGGAATGTTTCCATGCGCGGTAAGTAAGATAACAGCTGCATCCGGTTGAATTCTGTGAATGTCGAAAATGAAGTTCACTCCGTTTCCATCCGGTAGGAAAACGTCACAAAGTACCACTTCAAAACGTTGAGTATTCAGCATTTTCAAAGCTGAACGGCAATCTGCGGCTTTCGAGGCCTGGTAACCTTCTAATTCAACCATTCGAGCCAGCAGGTTACGTATAGGGTCTTCGTCATCAATAATTAAGATATGTATCATAAACCTAATTTCCGCAACACTATAATTTGATATTTTTTATAAGCACCTGAGCAACAAAAAGTTGCTCAGGATTTTGCCATGTCAGAAATTTCACTTATCTTAGTGTTGCAAAATAAAAACAAACAAAATTCTGAATGACATGGCAAAAGTACAAATAAAATCTGAGAAACTCACTCCTTTTGGGGGAATTTTTTCGATTATGAAGCAATTTGATGCTCTTTTAGCTCAAACCATATCGTCTTTTATGACAACTTGTACTTTGCCATCAGCATTGGGCATATTATAAAGAAGAAATTGTATCTCGTTACTCATAATTTATTACTTTAGATGCAAAGTAAGTGATTTATTTTTATAACAATGTGCCTATAGTGTAATCTTTAACAAGATATAACAAAAAACGCTTGTGTTATAGCATGTAATAGTGTGAAAGAATGTAAAATGAGCCCTTGCTTTTGGCTGTTACTATAGATTAGCATTGAAATATGTTGTCAAAATGTTGGCAATTTCTAGAAACAAAAAATCCTAACCGCTTATTATCAAGCAGTTAGGATTTTCTTCGGTGCGCCTGATAGGCACACGATACGGGGAAGTGAATAAAATCTAAGAAAATCAATGCAAAACGTAACTGCTTGTAATTCAGTACTAAAACATTAATATCTTTTGCGTTTGTTTTTGTGAAATTATATTGAGTTTGAATAAACACGAGCAAAAACACGAGCAAAAATAAAAATTGCACGTGCAAAATTTGGTGGTTTCAGGGAAAACCATTATCTTTGCAGCGTTCAATTAAAATTATAAAAGTTATGGCAGCAATTTATAAACGTTTATCCACCAAGGTACAAGCCGACACAAATTTGGCTGAGGTGCTGATTAGCCTGAGAAATGGCAAAGATTATTTTGTGCGTTCAAAGTCAGGTATCTTTGTTACACCTGATAATTTCCGCAATGGTGAGATTGTGGTGAATAGGCGCAAGGTGGGAAATGATGTAAAGTATCACGAAGAACAAGCGCAAAAGATGGATGCACTTTGTACTTATATTCTGAATTTGGTACAAACAACTGATAAAAGCGCAATCAATACTAAGTGGTTTAAGTTGGTTGTAGATAAGTATAATCACCCTGAAAAGTATACTGCAAAGGTTGAGGCTAAAAAGACTTTTTACGAGTTGGCAGAGGAGTATTTGACAAAGAAAGGCTTTTCTTACGACCACACCAAGGCGATTCGTGTACTGGTTCGTGATGTGGCACGATATGAGGGATTCAGAAAGGCTACAGAGGATAAGAAGTTTTCCTTTGATGTGGATAGAATAACACGTTCTGATATAGAGGATTTTTTGGACTACCTGAGAAATGAAAAAGAATTATCAGAGGAATATCCCGTAATATTTAAGAAGTTGTTAAGGCAATATCCGATTGGCGTAAAGAAAGGGCAAACAAAGTTAGTGACACGTGGCGATAACACAATTGTAAAGCTAACAAAAAAACTGAAAGCGTTCTTTGTATGGCTTTATGAATCAGATAAAACTAAGAATCGCCCTTTTGATGGAATCAAGATAGGTTCAGAAAAGTTTGGTACGCCTTACTACATTTCAATCTCAGAGCGTAACGAGATTGCAGAGTATGATTTATCAGGCTGCAAGCGTTTGGAGGCTCAGAGGGATATTTTTGTATTTCAATGTTTTGTGGGTTGCCGTGTTGGCGATTTGGTAAAGCTAACAAGTGAAAATATTATAGACGGAATGCTAGTTTATGCTCCACACAAAACAAAGGATGAGGGAGAACAAACTTTGCAAGCACGTGTACCTTTACACCCTAAAGCGTTGGCACTGGTTGAGAAATACAAGGGCGTGGATGCCAAAGGGAGATTGTTCCCGTTTATATCTCCACAAAAGTACAATGATGCCATAAAGGAGATTTTTACAGAAGTTGGGATAAATCGTAATGTTGTTATCAGAAATCCCAAGACTGGAGAAAACGAGATAAGACCGATAAACGAAATAGCCAGTAGCCATTTGGCAAGACGTACCTTTGTGGGCAATGCTTACTTTAAGGTGAGCGACCCGAATATAATTGGCAAAATGAGTGGACACGTGGAGGGTTCAAAGGCGTTTTCTCGCTATCGTAAAATAGAGGATTCTACTTTGCTAGATGTTATAAACCAAATTGGATAAGGAGGCTAAGTTATGATAACAAAGGAGAATTGTAAGAAACTGGAGAATGGCAAAGTAATAATGGACTTTGCCGTTTTTCAGGAGTTGGCAAACGCTAAAATAGAAAGTCTTAAAGCCAGTATCTCTAATAATGAATTGCAGATTGAGATTAACAACTTAAAGATGGAGATAAACGAATATAAGTGGCAAATAAAGCAGCTTATAACAGAGATAGTAAAGGCTAGCGATATGGAGAATAACCAGTTTTACAAAGATAATGCTATGCCGATTCCGTTATATCCTGAAATTCCTGAGAAAAGAACGATGGAGGGAAAATGTATTGTTAAACCAATAGGAGGGCGAGAAAATGGTGAGTGAATGGGTAGAATTAAATAACGGAATGAGAATGCTAAAGGTTAGAATCCCTGATAGCAGACCGCCCGAAGTACGAAAGATGTTAGGTTATGCAAATACCCTTAGAGGGCTTTTAAAGTCTGATTTCCTTAGATATCTAAAAGGTTGGGCTTTGTCTGCTGATGATATAGAGAATCTTTTGTGTGTAATGCAGAGATACCCAAAGTATGCCATAAATGAGCAGCAGATGAAATGGCTAGAGGAATATAAGGAATCTTTGAGCGTTGTACCTGATGCAAAGGGAGAGCGTTCCTATTCGGGTGGTTTGTTGGATTTGTTTCACAACAATACGTATTTGATAGCAGAATTAGTGGGCTTGTCGGATGATGAGATTGCAAGAAAGATTAAAGGATGGGCGAAAGAAAAGGATAAACTGGGGAAACCTTTAATTGAAAATCCTGAGAATGGCTTAAAGTCACGTTTTGCGAAAGAACTTAAAGCAAATGGGATAATAAAACAATCAGAAAAAACATTTAGAATTAAACTTTAAAGGGTGGAGAAATCCACCTTTTTTTGTGCATACGCAATCGGATGAGAGGACAATCAGGACAATTTGGACAACAATCAGGACAATTTGGACAACTGCTTGCAAGGCGTTATTTTACACACTACCTTTGCAGCGTTCAAACACGGATTCAATGTATCTGTTTCTTGATGATGTGGGCGAAAATGGCAGAAGTGGGGGAGAATCCTCAAACAGACACGGAGAGCCAAAAACAAAAAAAGTTAGAGATGAATATCAATTCATTATTAAGTGCTGATGCTAATATTTCGGTAGTAGTATCTATAGCAGACCTTAAAGAGTTTGCTTTGAACGTGGTAGCTGAGGCAATGGCAGCCAAGGAGGCAGAGAAGAAAGAGGAAAGGTATTTAACGCCTGATGTTGTAGCCGACATGGTGGGCGTATCGAAAAATACTTTGTGGCGATGGGAAAAAGAGAAATATCTGATTCCTATCAAGGTAGGGCGCAAATCTCGCTACAAGCTATCTGATGTAAAATCAATATTGGAGGGTAGAGGATGAAAGAAAAAGTAAAGGGCAGCCATAACGGCCGCCCGAACAACAACACTGCAAAGGTAGGCAATTCTAAGGACATAACCAAAGTTTTAGCCTATTTTCGATATAAGGTCGCAACTACACTGGATGCAGCTTTAGATTTGGGAATGCTGAGAAATAGCATAACGTGGTATGTGCGTGATTTGGAGGCAATGGGATTGCTGCAAGCTATCTGCAAGCGACCTGATGCAACAACTGGATATAAGGCTAATTATTATTCTGCAAATCCGAGTTTGTGGGTGCGCAAGCCTCAGCAATTAAGTTTGTTCACACTAAAGGAAATGGAGGGCAGCGTATGAAATTTGTGAATTTTCAAACAGACCGATTAAAAAAGGTTGGCTTATTGTCCGATGCTGAGGCTGGAAAAGTCTTAAAGATGATGGCGCAATATGCCAGTAATGGTAATGTTCCTGATGATGTGCCGCCAGTATCTGCAATATTGTTTCAGGCAATTCAGGAAGATATGGAGTATTTCGATACAAAGTATTCTAAGCGATGCGAAACAAATAAGCGTGTCGCAAAAGAACGTGATGAGGCTAGAAAGGAGAACGAACGTTTACGAAAAGATACGAACGTATACGAACGTAATACGAACGTTGAACGAACGTTGAACGAACGTTCACTAAATAGAAAAGAGAAAATAGAAAATAGAAAAGATAATAAAGATAAATCTTTAATAGAGAAAACTATTTCTTTTTCTGATGATGCCCGAATGAATGAGGCAATAACTAGATGGCTAGCGTATAAAAAAGAACGTGGGCAGACATACAAGCCAACTGGTTTAAAGGCGTTCATTACAAGGCTAGGTAATTTGTCGGGTGGTAATGGCGAAGTTGCTTTGAAAATAGTAGAGAAATCTATGGCTAATAATTATTCGGGGATATTTCCGCTTAATAACAATAGGGTGGTAACAAATACGCCTGATATGGGGGTAGTGCTCCAAGATTCTAATAATAAAGATTATTCAAAAGGAGGTTGGTAATATGGAGAGTGTAGGCAAAATTATTAAGAATTTGCAAGATGGTAATTATCCGTCTATGCCTAATATGGTGAGAATAAAGATTCCTGATGCAGAAAGGCGTTTGCGTGGAGGGCTTGATTTTATGGTAGCCCGTTTCTCAGGTGGGCGTATCACAAAAGCGATATGGAGTGAAAGTAATTATCGCCCGATTGTTGACTGGATGGCAGATAACGAGGGTAAGGGTTTGCTTATGACTGGTTCGTGTGGTTTGGGTAAGTCGCTAATAGGAATTAGAATTTTGCCGTGTCTTATAAATCAGGTACACCACAAAATACTAAACTGCTGCGATGCTAAGGATATGAATTACAAAGCAGACGAATTGTTAAACTATCATTTGCTAAGTTTGGATGATGTGGGAAACGAGGGGATGGCAAACAACTATGGCAACAAAAGAATGGTTTTCCCTGAGTTGGTAGATGAGGCAGAAAAGAAAGGGCGTTTGCTTGTAATCTCCACAAATCTAAATATCCCAGAGTTGCAACAAAAGTATGGAGATAGAACTATAGACCGCCTGAGAGCAATCACAAAGTTTGTCCCGTTTACGGGTAAATCTTTGAGGGGGTAACAGTGGTTTGTTGTAAATAACAATTAAAATACAGAAAATATGGCGTTTAAGAGTGGAAAATCGGGAAACCCGAATGGTAGACCAAAGGGCGCAAGAAATCACGCTACAAGCGATTTGGTAAAGCGTATCGGGCAAATATTAGATAAGAACACTAAACAACTGCAAAAAGATTTAGAATCTTTGCAGCCAGTAGAACGTGTTAAAGCGATAACTGGATTGATAGGTTATGTTATCCCGAAGAAACAAGCCTTAAATGTGCAGCAATCTTTAGATTACGAATACCACAAATTGGAGGAATTATTAAAGTCTGCACCTGATGAGGCTATAGAGCAGATAATGGAACGGATTCAATCTTTAAGAGAAAAGGAGGTGGGCGATGGAGAATAACAAAGTATCTGCAATATTGCAATATGCCAAAGGTGGGCAGCCTCAGCCAATAAAGCATTATATCCGATATGTTGAGGTCGCACCCGATGGAACGAAGAAGATAATAAAGGAAACTTTGTTGCCGCCTGATAGTGGTATAAATGAGGATTTAGAGATATGTGGGATTCCGTCAGGTTTTCCGTGTGCGTCCTCAGAAGAAGAAGTTTTGAAAAGAGAGGGCTTGTTATAGTAAAAGTTACGTTTAGAGTGCTATGTATGAATTTTATTTTGTACCTTTGCACTCGAATGGCTATAATCAGCTATTTTTTTAATTGAACATTTAAAGCGATTGTCCGTGATGGATGGTCGCTTTTTTCGTTCCTTTGCTGAGGCTGAAATGGGAGTTATTCAGGCAAACACGAGCAAAAACACGAGCAATTTTATAAAACGAAAAATGCTAAATAGCTGATAATAAACTATTTAGCATTTTGTTAGGTGCGCCTGATAGGACTCGAACCTACACGGCCTAAACCACTAGATCCTAAGTCTAGCGCGTCTACCAATTTCGCCACAAGCGCATTCTTGGGTGCAAAGATACAATAATAATTTGAATAAAAAGAATAAAAATGAAAAAAATGATGGTTTTACTTGCTTTTTACGAGAAATAATGGTAATTTTGCAAACAGATACTGTTCTATTTTTATTTTGCAAAAATGAAGGCAGAATGGTAAGGACAGATAAAAACTAAATAACAGGAATATGAAAAAAATATGGGTTATGATGCTGGCTACATTGATGGTTTCTTTCACGATGATGGCTGGAAATGTGAAGAAATCAACTACTCTTCCTATTGTGGGAGAGGTCGTAAAGGCTTCTCATCCGATGATTCAGTATGTTGGACGTGTGAGTTTTGCTAAGAATCCTGACGTAGCCAGTTTCAATTATCCGGGAACTATGATTGAGGCTAGTTTCCAAGGTTCTTCTCTGAAAATGCTGTGTCGCCCGAAAACTGGATATTTCATGGCGCAGATTGATGGTTGCGAACCTTTCAAAGTGGGCTTTAATGCCGAACGCGATTCGGTTGTTACCCTGGCTGCGGCTTTGCCAAAGGGGGTGCATCATGCTAAGGTGATGTATGTGATAGAAGGCTTATTCCGTAAACCGGAATTCAGGGGATTTGTTCTTGATAAGGGATGTCAGCTCGTTGAGGCTCCGGCTCTCCCAGACCGAAAGATTGAATTTATCGGAAATTCAATCACCTGCGGTTATGGCGTAGAAAGTATCAACATGTCTGATCCTTTTGAAGATGAAACGGAGAACCATTGGCTTACTTATGCCAATATCGTAAGTGACAGTCTGAAGGCTCAGCATACTTCTATCTCCCGCAGTGGTATCGGTGTATATCGTAATTATAATGGTCCGAAGACAGGTGATGCCGATAACATGCCTTGGCAATATGAATATACCTTATTTGACCAGCATGATGAAAAATGGGATTTTGCCAAGTATCAGCCTCAGTTAGTCTGTATCAATCTGGGTACGAACGATCTTTCTACCAAGAATTATGATATTCAACTCTACGAGAAGAATTATCGCATGTTTCTTAAAACGGTACGTAGCAAGTATCCTCATGCAAAGATTGTGATGTTAACAGGTCCGATGCTCGGCGAGAAGGAGAGTAGCAAGCAGCGAACTGTGCTTGATAGAATCTGTGCTGATGCCAATAAAACGGATAAGAATATTTACCGTTTCGATTTCAGTTTCCAGAAAGGAGATTTAGGTTATGGCGCCAGCTGGCATCCTAGTATGTTGCAGCATCGGAAGATGGCAGCAGAATTGCTTCCGTTCCTGAGAAAACTGATGAATTGGAATTAAATGAAATTGCATGTTTCCAAAACAAAATTATATGATAACAATGAACACAAAAAATCTATTATTGTTGGCATCTCTTACATTGGCGATGCCTCTGACAGCACAGACTCCGCAAGAGGATTTCAAGCGGGATATTACGCTTTCGGGTAGTAACTATGTAGCTTATCGTGGTCCGCAGAAGCAGTTGACTGCGGCTCCTAAAGGTTATAAGCCTTTCTATCTGAGCCATTATGGCCGGCATGGTTCCCGCTATATGATTGGCAAGAAGGCTTATGATGTGCCTTATTTCTCTCTGCTCAAAGCGAAGCAGGAGGGCAAACTGACAGCTAAGGGCGAGGAAACGCTGGCTAAGGTGAAGATTATTCGTGAGGAGGCGAAGGGGCGCGATGGCGAACTGACTCCGCTCGGAGCTCTCCAGCATCAGGGTATCACCAGAAGAATGATGGAGCGATTCCCTGAGATTTTTGCCGGTAATACGAATATTGAGGCCCGAAGTACTTTGGTAATCCGATGTATTCTCTCTATGGAGAACGGTTTGCAGCAGATGCTGCGTATCAATCCGAAACTTCATATCTTCCATGATGCCAGCGAGCATGATATGTATTATATGAACCAGGGCGACCGATATCTGGACAGCTTGAAAAACAGCGTGGGTATCAAGGTGGCACAGCAGGAATTTGCACAGAAGCACGTTAGTTATAGCCGTGTGATGCAGGAACTGTTCAACGACCCTGCCTGGGTGAAACAGAATATCAACCAGAGTGACCTGAACAGAAAACTTTATGAGATGGCAAGCTCAATCCAAGGCACGGAACTGAGAGGCAAGGTTTCGCTCTATGACCTCTTTACGGAGGAGGAACTGTATCAGAACTGGCAGAATGCCAACATCTGGTGGCAGATGGCTTACGGCAACTCGCCTTATACGGGGAATGTGCAGCCGTTCTCCCAGCGTAATCTCTTGAGAAACATTATCCAGAAGGCGGATAGCTGCATCGCCTTGCCGCATCCGGGAGCTACATTGAGATATGGACACGATACGATGGTTACTCCGCTTACCTGTTTGCTGGATTTGAATGGATATGGCGAAGAGATTAAGGATCTGGAGAAGATTGCTTCTCAATGGTGGGATTATAAGATTACTCCGATGGCTACGAATTTGCAGTTTGTTTTTTATAGAAACAAGGCGAATGATGTGCTGGTGAAGGTGCTTTTGAATGAAGACGAGGCTACTTTGCCTATCAAGGGCGATGTGGCACCTTATTACCACTGGAATGACTTTAAGGAATACTGCCTGAAAAAGCTGGCGGGGTATAAAAGGTAAAAATGAAGGCTACTGACTGCTGGGGGACAGGCGATGGAATCGCCTGGAACGGGGGCAGGAGGGGGACTGGCTTCTTTTTTGCTGAACGCGAAACGCTGAAACGCGAAATGCAGAAATGCAAATGGCTAGATAATAAAAAAGGGGCTTAAGCTTTTTGAGGCTTAAGCTCCTTTTTTTATGATGGGCGCTTTTCTTGCGCTTTCTTTTTCGCTTTCTTAGCGCTTTTTATTGCTTCGATAACCAGTCTTTATCCTTTTGGTCTTCTTCGAAATCTTTTTCTGAGAAGAGGTTGGTCTGACCAGTCAGTTCGTCAATCACCTGTTGCTCGCTTTTGCCAGCATCTGGATCAAGGTTTTCACCTTCATTCTCTGAGTCAGAACCATCCGGTTCCTCATCATTATCCTCAGAAAGAGGTTCTGGGAATCGAGTTGGTTCCAGTTCCTCGATACTTTCAATCTTCCATGTCGTGAGGCGCTTACCCTTTGCCTTGAAACTCTTCTGTGCAATGAACTGCTCAGCATCGATTTCTTCGGCAGGACGGATGGCATCCACACCGCCATAAGTAACCTTGATGCGTGGATAAACCGTATCGGTAAGCAAGATGAGCTTGCAGTTAGGGTTCTCTCCCATGAAATTCTGATGGCGCTTGGTGGCATCCATCGTGAATCGCTTGATGTATGGATATCCCTGATTGTCGGCATCGTAGAGAATTGCTGTCCATATCTTATGTTCATCCCATTTCTCTAAGCGGATGATGTTGTCCTCGTAGTGGTTGTTGACATCGAAATTGGTGATGTAGAATTCACCGTTGTCGAGTACTACCAAGATAGAATCATCATCATTGAATTCGCCCAGGAAGCGGCCGTTCTCATCGTAGTTGATGCGGTTTACGTCTGGGTCGAACCAAACCTTTCTGCCTCCTAACGTGCTGTGGCCGTGACTCTTCAGACCGATGCGGCGAATGGTGCGCTTGGTAAGGAGATTACCTTTGGCAGCACGCCCCTTGATCAGAATGTCTGAGAAATCCTTCTCCAGGAAGATGCTCTGGCGCTTCTTCGTCAGGTCTGGCTCCATCGTACACTTGATGATTTCAGCTTCTCCATTCGGGTTGGCGGTGAAATAGATAACGCGGCTGCCAGCTGTGCCCTGGGTGATGTCATACAACTTGTCGCGGGTCATGGCGGTTACATTGAATCGCTTGATGAAGTAATCGCCTTGTTTGCCGTCGCGGTAAACACAGTTGTAGATGGTGCGCTTGTCGTTCTTCTTGAATACCTGTACATGGAGGATATTCTTGCCAACGAATATTTTGTCGGCTACCTTGGTGACTTTAAACTTACCATCCTTATAAAAGATGATGATGTCATCGAGGTCGGAGCAGTTGCATACGAATTCATCCTTCTTCAACCCTGTACCAACGAATCCTTCCTGACGGTTGATGTAGAGCTTCTGGTTAGCCTCTACCACCTTAGTCACCTCAATGGTATCGAAGTTTCTGATTTCTGTTTTGCGAGGATGGTTCTTTCCATACTTGCCCTTGAGATATTCAAACCAGTTGATGGTAACATCGGTCATGTGAGCCAGGTCGTTCTCAATCTCAGCAAGTTCAGCCTTAATTTTCATCAGCAGTTCGTCTGCCTTATCCTTATTATATTTAAGGATTCGCTGCATCTTGATTTCCAGAAGTTTGAGGATGTCCTCGCGGGTAATTTCCCGATGGAAGGCATATTCTACCATACCCTTACCGTCTACTTCGGCAGTAAAGAGTTTGTCTTTGAATGGTTCGAGTTTTGAGTCGATGAAGGCAACAACCTCATCCTGACTCTTACTCTGCTCAAACTTTCGCTCCTTGTAGATGCGTTCTTCGATGAAAATCCGTTCGAGAGAAGAGAAGAAGAGCTGCTCCTCCAATTCTCCCTTTCTGATCATCAGTTCCTTGCGCAGCAATCCCATAGTGCGGTCTACGCTGTGGCGCAACACATCGCTGATGGTGAGGAAAACAGGCTTGTTGTCTTCGATGACACAGCAGTTGGGCGAGATGTTGATTTCGCAATCGCTGAATGCGTAGAGTGCATCCATCGTTTTATCTGATGAGGTTCCTGGTGCCAGATGCACAAGAATCTCAACATTTGCTGAAGTAACATCGTCTACCTTGCGTGCCTTAATCTTACCCTTTTCAACCGCTTTGGTGATAGAATCGATGAGGCTGCCTGTAGTCTTGCTGAATGGTATCTCGCTGATAACGAGTGTCTTGTTGTCGAGCTTGTCTATCTTGGCTCTTACCTTCAATGCACCACCTCGCTGTCCATCATTGTATTTACTTACATCGATGGCACCGCCTGTAGGGAAGTCGGGATAGAGTTGGAATGGCTCGCCCTTGAGATAGTGGACGGCAGCATCGCAAATCTCATTGAAATTATGTGGCAAAACCTTACTGCTCAATCCCACGGCAATACCCTCGGCACCTTGTGCCAGGAGCAGCGGGAATTTGGCAGGGAGCGTGATAGGCTCCTTGTTTCTGCCATCATAAGAGAGTTGCCAGTCGGTGGTTTTTGGATTGAAAACCACGTCGAGAGCAAACTTAGAGAGGCGTGCCTCGATATATCGGGGAGCAGCGGCACGGTCGCCCGTAAGAATGTTTCCCCAGTTACCCTGCGTATCGATGAGCAGGTCTTTCTGTCCCATCTGTACCAAAGCATCTCCGATAGACGCATCGCCATGAGGGTGAAACTGCATGGTATGTCCCACGATATTGGCAACCTTGTTGTATCTTCCGTCGTCCATGCGCTTCATAGAGTGGAGGATGCGTCGCTGTACCGGTTTCAAACCATCCTCAATATGAGGAACGGCACGTTCGAGGATCACATACGATGCATAGTCGAGGAACCAGTTCTGATACATTCCGCTGAGGTGATGTACAGCAGAAGCATCGAATCGGTTCACCGGCTTATAATCGGAATGTTCTTCGGTCGAAATCTCCTCGTTGGCATCTTCTGCAGCATCCTGTTCAGATTCTGTAGAAGAATTTTCCAAATTTGGCGATTTTTCCTCTTCAAGACCGTTTTTATCTTTAATTTCGTCGCTCATATATAGCTTTTAATACTTATTTTATTAATTTATGGCAAAAATACAACAATTTTTCGAGAAAAAAGAGTATCTTTGCCGAAAATTTGAAAAAAATAAGATTTAATCATGGCACAGGAAGATGTTTTTAAGAAAATTGTAAGCCATTGCAAGGAATATGGCTTCGTGTTCCCAAGTAGTGAAATTTATGATGGCTTGGCTGCCGTTTATGACTATGGTCAGAATGGTGTTGAGCTCAAAAACAATATCAAGCAGTACTGGTGGCAGAGTATGGTGTTGTTGCACGAGAACATTGTTGGTCTCGATGCAGCTATCTTCATGCACCCTACTGTATGGAAGGCATCCGGACACGTAGATGCTTTCAACGACCCATTGATTGATAACCGCGATTCAAAGAAGCGTTATCGTGCCGATGTGCTCATCGAGGATCACATGGCTAAGTATGAGGAGAAGATTGCCAAGGAGATTGCCAAGGCTAAGAAGCGCTTCGGCGACAGCTTCGATGAGGCTCAGTTCCGCGCTACCAATCCTCGCGTTCTGGAGAACCAGAAGAAGTTTGATGACCTCCATGCCCGCTATACTGAGGCTATGCAGGGACCTAACCTGGAGATGCTGAAGCAGATTATCGAGGATGAGGGTATTGTTTGCCCTATCAGCGGTACCAAGAACTGGACTGATGTCCGTCAGTTCAACCTGATGTTCTCTACCCAGATGGGTGCAGCAAGCGATGCTACAAGCAAGGTATATCTCCGTCCAGAGACTGCTCAGGGTATCTTCGTAGATTATCTGAGTGTTCAGAAGACCGGCCGTATGAAGTTGCCATTTGGTATCTGCCAGATTGGTAAGGCTTTCCGTAACGAGGTTGTAGCCCGTCAGTTCGTATTCCGTATGCGTGAGTTCGAGCAGATGGAGATGCAGTTCTTCTGCCAGCCTGGTACTGAGATGAAGTGGTTTGAATATTGGAAGAAGGTTCGTCTGGCTTGGCACGAGGCTCTCGGTATGGGTAATGAGAATTACCGTTACCACGATCACGAGAAGCTGGCTCACTATGCCAATGCTGCTACCGACATCGAGTTTAAGATGCCATTCGGTTTCAAGGAGGTAGAGGGTATCCACAGCCGAACCAATTTCGACCTTTCTCAGCACGAGAAGTACAGCGGTCGTTCTATCAAGTACTTCGATCCAGAGAAGAACGAGAGCTATGTACCTTACGATGTAGAGACATCTATCGGTGTAGACCGTATGTTCCTCAGCGTAATGTGCCACTCTTACTGCGAGGAGAAGCTGGAGAATGGCGAGACACGTGTTGTTTTGCGTTTGCCAGAGGCTTTGGCACCTGTTAAGTGTGCTGTGTTCCCATTGGATAAGAAGTATGGTTTGCCAGAGTTGGCACACGAAATCGTTGACGAACTGAAGTTCCACTTCAATACTCACTATGGCGATCCTAAGGATTCTATCGGTAAGCGTTATCGCCGTCAGGATGCTATCGGTACTCCATTCTGTATCACCGTAGACCACGAGACTCCAAACGATCATAAGGTAACTCTGCGTTATCGTGATACCATGGAGCAGGAGCGCGTAGCTATCTCTGATCTTCGCAGCATCATCGAGGAGCGCGTAAGCATCACTAGCGTATTGAAGAAGCTTGGCAAGGAAATCAAGAACTTCTAATTAATCAAATATATCTAGATGAATCTTAAGAGTTTGAAATATTTCTTCTTCCTCATGATGGCAGTGATCACACTGTCATCATGTAGCGAAGATGATGATAATGTCTCGGAATATGCCAACTGGCAGGAGCGTAACGAGCAGGCTTTTGCCGATACATTGGCTTATGCCAGAAAGATGGGTGAAGCTAACGGCTGGTACGTTTATAAGAACTGGACGTTCGAAAACCAGACTCCGAACAAAGATCAGAATGGTAATTTAGTGACCCTTCCTTATAAGGATTGCGATAATATCATCGTTCATGTTCTGAAGAAGGGAGAGGGTACAACTTCTCCTATCCTTACCGATTCGGTACAGGTGAGCTATCGTGGCCGTTTCATTCCTACTGATAATTATAAGGAAGGTTACGTCTTCGACCAGAGTTTTACGGGTACTTTTGATGCTGCTACAGCTAATCCTATCCGTAGTGTGGCCGGTGGATTTATCGATGGCTTTACCACCGCATTGCTCAAGATGCATCCGGGCGACCATTGGCAGGTGTTCATTCCATACCAGCTGGCTTATGGCGAGAGCGGTAATTCTTCAATCCAAGGCTATTCAATGCTCCGTTTTGAGATGGTGCTCAAGAGTTATAAGAGAGCTTCTGGCAAGAAGTGGATTACTAAATAATAAGAATAAAGATTTAGAGAAAAGTATGTGCATATGTTTGAAATGATATATGCACATATTTTTTTGTATGAGCGATATACGAGAAATTAATTTATGCTTTATAGCAAGAAGACAGATTATTTGATGGAGTCGATTCGCCTGGGTAGGGAGATGGATCGGCGCGAGAAACTCAGTCTTATTGTAGGGTTGAGTATACCTTCTATGCTGGCTCAGATTTCTACGGTGATGATGTTCTTCATCGATGCTTCTATGGTGGGTCATCTGGGAGCAGAGGCTTCTGCCAGTATCGGATTGATTGAGTCAACTACCTGGCTTATAGGTAGCTTGCTCAGTGCAGCGGCTACTGGCTTTTCTGTACAGGTGGCTCATTTTATCGGAGCTAATGATTTTGCAAATGCCCGTCAGGTGTTTCGTCATGCGCTGATTTGCGGTGTGGCGTTCAGCATTTTTGTTTCTCTTCTCTGTGTCGGCATTCATGCTTATCTGCCTTATTGGCTGGGTGGAGGTGCCGATATTGCCACCAATTCCTCTCGCTATTTTCTGATATATGGTCTGGTACTTCCATTCGTTTTCCTTTATCATATATCCGAAATGATGCTGAAATCTGCGGGCAATATGCATACGCCTAGTGTGATGGCTGTATTGATCTGCATCTGCGATGTGATATTCAATTACCTGTTTATCTATATCCTGAAGTTGGGTGTTGTGGGGGCTGCCTTAGGAACGGCGATGGCTTATGTCTGCATCTCTCTGCCTAATCTTTATCTTGCTGGTTTCAAGAATAAGATACTGAATCTCCGTCAGGACCATGTCCGTTTCCGTTGGGTCAGGTCGTATGTTCATAATGCCTGTAAAATCTGCATTCCGATAGCCATACAGAACATATTGATGAGCGGGGCACAGATAGTGAGTACCATGATTGTGGCACCTCTTGGCAATATAGCCATTGCTTCCCATTCTTTTGCTATTACGGCAGAGAGTCTTTGCTATATGCCGGGCTATGGTATTGGTGATGCGGCTACTACTCTGGTGGGACAGACGCATGGAGCAGGGCGAGTAGGTTTGTGCAAGAATTTTGCCTATATGACAGTAGGACTTGGAATGGCTGTGATGGCTGTGATGGGAGTGGTGATGTATGTCTTTGCTCCTGAGATGATTGGCGTTCTTTCTCCGGTAGAAAGTATCCGTGAGATGGGTACCATCTGTTTGCGCATCGAGGCTTTTGCTGAACCATTCTTTGCAGCTAGCATCGTGACCTATTGTGTTTGTGTAGGAGCGGGCGATACCAGAAAACCGGCGATGATCAATCTCGGTACCATGTGGCTGGTGCGCCTCACTCTGGCTTATGCTCTTTCCAAGAGCTATGGCTTGGAGGGAGTATGGATAGCGATGGCTATCGAACTCACATTCAGGGGAATCCTCTTCCTTATCCGCCTCTTCAGAGGTTCATGGATGAAGAGTTTTCATGTAGGTTAGGATTGGTTTTCTGCCTCCAATGTTAGTTTTAGGTTAAGATTTGCATACATCGCGAAGATATTCTCTAAAATGTTTGCAAATCTTTTTTATTTTTCTTAATTTTGCATCGCAGACAGTAACCATGTTGCTGGTTTTGTCGTTATATATAGGTGAACTTGTTAAGTAGCATGATATATATATATAATAAGGTATAAAGAAAGAATGATATAGAAAACAATAAATACATAAATAATTAAAATCAGATGAAACTAAGAAAGATTTTTGCAGCAGTTGTACTGTTCCTTTCTGCAGGTACAGCGATGGCACAGCAGATGCCAGCTATTCCGGTAGACAAGAATGTGAAGATAGGTCGTCTTGATAATGGATTGACTTACTACATTCGTCACAACAGTTATCCTGAGAATGTGGCCAGTTTCTACATCGCTCAGAAAGTGGGTTCTATCAATGAGAATGATGACCAGCGCGGTTTGGCTCACCTCTTGGAGCACCTTGCCTTCAATGGTACCGACCATTTCAAGGGCAACTCTCTGCAGGACTATCTGCAGAGCATCGGTGTACAGTATGGCCGTAATCTCAACGCCTATACAGCAGTAGAGAAGACCGTTTATTACTTCACAGATGTTCCTACTACCCGTACTACAGCCGTAGACTCCTGTATGCTTATCCTCAAGGACTGGAGTAATGGTATCAGTCTTACTGAAGATGCTATCGAGAGCGAGCGTGATGTGGTGCACAATGAGTACCGTATGCGCATTGTAGGTCAGCAGCGCATGATAGAGCGTTCACTTCCTAAGCTCTATCAGGGCGAAAAGTATGGCTACCGTTTCCCTATCGGTTTGATGAGCGTTATCGATGGTTGTAAGCCAGAAACTCTCCGTGCTTACTACCGCAAATGGTATCGTCCAGACAATCAGGCTATTATCATCGTGGGTGATGTAGATGTAAATCATATCGAAGCTAAGATTAAGGAACTCTTCTCAGGTATCAAGGTACCTAAGAATGCCGCTAAGATAGAGAAGGTAGAAGTATCTGATAATGATTCAGCCATCTATGTTATCGACAAGGATAAGGAGCAGCAGGTTGATCTCTTCCAGATTTATATGAAGCACAATGCTGTGCCAGATTCTCTGAAGGGCAATATGAGCTATCTCCTGAAGGGATACATGGATAACGTGATTTCCTCTATGATTGCTGCCCGTTATGCTGAGAAGGCATTGGAGCCAGACTGTCCATATCTTCAGGCAAATGCCGGTGATGGTTCATACCTGATTTCAAGCACTAAGGATGCTTTCACCCTTACCGGTGTTGCTAAGCCAGGAAAGATTAAGGAGGCTTATGCTGCTGTTCTCCGCGAGGCACAGCGTATGCACGAGTTCGGTTTCACAGCTACAGAGTATCAGCGTGCCAAGGATGAATTCATGAGCCAGGTTGACAAGGCTCTTGCCAACAAGGATAAGATGAAGAACGAGCAGTTTACCACCCAGTATGTGGATAACTTCATTTCTAACGAGCCTATTCCGTCAGTAGAAGAGGAGAGCCAGATCTGGAAGATGGTAGTTCCAAACTTGCCTCTTGAGGTTATCAACAGCTATGCCAAGCAGTTGGTTTGCCAGAGCGATACTAACCTTGTATCATTGGTTATGATGCGCGAGCAGGCTGGTGCCGTTTATCCTACCGAGCAGGAACTTTCTGCCATCGTAAAGCAGGTACGTGCTGAGAAGCTCGAGGCTTATGTGGATAATGTTAAGCAGGAACCTCTCATCGCTCAGGCTCCTAAGGCTGGTAAGATTAAGAAGACTGTTGAGAACAAGAAGTTGGGCTTCAAGGAGTTGACTCTTTCTAATGGCGCTAAGGTGGTATTGAAGAAGACCGATTTCAAGGACAATGAGATTGCTTTCGCAGCTTCAGCCAATGTGGGCTATTCTACTTTCGGCAAGGAAGACTTCCTGAATGCTGCATTTGCAGCAGATGTGCTCGATGCTAGTGGTCTTGGCGATTTCTCAAGCAATGATCTTGATAAGGCTTTGGCAGGTAAGCAGGTTGGCGTTTCGTTCAGCTTGAGTCCTTTCAATCATGGTTTGAAGGGTAATTCTACTCCTAAGGACATCGAAACCCTGATGCAGCTCATCTATCTCAAGATGACCGCAGTAAGCAAGGACCAGAAGAGCTTCGACAATATGAAGAGCATGATGGCTACTGTTCTTGCCAACAAGAGCAACAATCCAAGCCTCGTATATCAGGATTCAGTTCAGAGCACCCTCTATTTGGGTAGCAAACTTGCCCGTGTGCCAGAGGCAAGCGATATAAAGGATATCAACTACGACCGTATCCTGGAGATTGGTAAGCAGTTCTACGGCAATGCCAAGGACTTCACCTTCTATTTCGTAGGTAACTATGATGAGAAGACTCTCCTCCCACTCATCGAGCAGTATATCGCCAGTCTGCCAAACAATGGCTTCAAGCTGAAGAACAAGCAGATTCCTTATGCTAATGGTAAGGTAAGCAATGTCTTTACCAAGGCAATGGAGAACCCACAGAACCAGGCAACAGAGATCTGGTATACCAAGGCGCCATTCACCTTGAAGAATTCTGTTCTTGCTGATGTTTCTGCCCGTTTGCTGGAGATGAAGTATTTGCGTACTATCCGTGAGGAACTCAGCGCTGCTTATCATGCAGGAGCAAACTATGGTTTGCTTCGCGATTATGATAACAAGGCTGCCATCTCTATTTCAGCCGTGGCTCAGTTGAACCCAGAGAAGTCGGATATCGCTATTCCTTACTTCTTCAAGGGTATGGAAGAGACCGTAGCCCAGCTAAATGCAGAAGACCTTCTGAAGGTGAAGGAGATTCTCCTGAAGCAGGCTGCTGTTAGCGAAAAAACCAATGGTTATTGGCTTGGTGCGTTGAGCACATACGAGCGTATGGGTGTTGATACTCATAGCGATTACAAGGAGATGGTGAAGAATCTGAAGGCATCTGAGATTTCAGACTTCCTGAAGAATGTCATCTTGAAGAGTGGTAATCACTTCGAGATCATCATGAAGGCAGTGAAGAACGAGAAGTAAAATCTCGGACTTGATATAATAAACGAAAAAATCCCGTTGTACAAGCCAGATGGCTGACAACGGGATTTTTACGTTTTTTCTTTTCCCAAAATTTTTGAAACTCATCATTTAAGAGTCGTTTCGAAAAATCTCTCTTTAAAAAGAAAGGATGCGTCCTTATATTGTATAAGAGCATCATCTTTCCTCCTTTACGTCATGTTTCTGAAGAGTATTAACCTCTTCTCTTTGCCTTAGAGGCAAGAGCCTCGCGGCGATCCTGAAGAATCTGTTGGCATCTATCGATAGCCTGATTCTGATTTTCTGAATTTACCTTAATTAAATCATTCATAACCTATTGATATTTGTTAACCGCTTGCAAAGATAGGGGTTTTCTACCTATTTCTAGGTACAAAATGCATGAAAATACGTGTTTTATTCGTTATTTTTTGATGTATGTCAAAAAAAAGTGCAAACGATTGAACAGTTTCCCCTCCTTTAGACCGATAATTATCATTTCCTGAACGATTTTTTCATAGTCTTTTAAACGAATTGTCATAGTATTCGTCTATAATAACGTAGAAAGAGCAGAAATGATGAGTTTTTAGGGAGATTCATACGCGAAATAGGGAATTTTCTTATCGTATTCCCGATTTTTTTGCGAACTTTGCACCCGAAAGAACAATAGGAAGTATTGGGTATATATAAATAAGAGTGATAAAAATAAATATATAGAAAGCAATGAAAAAGGTATTTCTTTTGGCTGTCCTTGTGCTCGCATGCACAGCTGGCAGCAACGCAAGCGCTATGAACGAGGCAGCGCTCAATGCCTCAATGTCTGAGATGATGCCGGTTAAGAAAACGACTAAGAAGACAACAAAGAAGACTTCGAAGAAGACTTCAAAGAAGACTACGACCAAGAAGACTTCTACAAAGAAAACAACTTCTGCTGCATCTAACACAACAGCTGCGACTGCAACAACAACTGCAGCAACAACCAGCAATGCCGCTACATCTACCAGTGCAACCAGCAATGCAGGCTCAGCCGTTGCAGGTATCTTGGGTGCTGTACTGGGCGGAAACTCTAACAGCAGCAGCTCTGCAGGTAGCAGCATTATCAATGGCATTCTGAATAATGTAATCGGTTCAGGTACCTTCAGCAAGCAGGATCTCTGTGCCCATACCTGGAAGTACCGCAAGCCGGGATGCGCCTTTACTTCTGAGAATCTCCTGGCAAAGGCTGGCGGTGAGATTGCTGCCAACAAGGTAGAGGAGAAGTTGGGTGAGTATTACAGCAAGTTTGGTTTCAGCGGCTCAAATACCTATTTCACCTTCAAAACTGATGGAACTTTCGCTGCCAAGATAGATGGCAAGTCATGGCAGGGCAATTATACTTTTGATGAGAAGACTCATGCCATTCAGATGAAGGGCTTGCTCTTGAGTATGTCGGGCTATGCTACGAAGACTACCAACGGCATCAGCCTGCTCTTCGACCAGACAAAGTTGCTCAACCTCATCAAGACCATGGGTGCCCTCAAGGGCAGTTCTACCCTCAGCGCTATCGGTACTATCGCCAATAATTACGATGGTATGCGTGTAGGTTTCGAGATGACTAAGTAATCCTGAAGGATAGAATCCATAACTGAGCCTTCTGTTGGAGTGGGCTCAGTAGATGATAATCGCCCTGTAAGAAGTAAAGCATCTTTCAAGCTATGCTTTGCTCTTTACAGGGCGATTTTTATTGTTTATTTCACGCTCAGTTTCATTGTCTTTACATCCTTGCTGTTGGTTCCTATCATAATCTGGAAGTCGCCAGGTTCTAGCACGTGCTTCAAATCTGCGTTGTAGAACTTGAGCATATCTGGGGTGATATCAAAGCTTACCTCCTTGCTCTCACCTGCTGCCAGATGGATGCGCTGGAAACCTTTCAGTTCCTTTACAGGGCGGGAGATGCTGGCTACCATGTCACGGATGTAGAGCTGCACAATCTCGTCGGCATCGCGGGAACCGTTGTTCTTAACGGTGACGCTAGCTGTAATCTTCTTGCCATCCTGCCATTCGGTAGCCTCCTCATTGCTGATGCCGGCCTCCTGGCTGCTCAGGCGGAAGTTGCTGTACGAAAAGTAGGTATAGCTCAAGCCGTAACCGAAAGGATAGAGCGGACCATTGCTTACATCCAGGCAGTTGCTGGCAAACTTGGCAAACTTCTCATTATCGTCTGCTACAGGGCGACCGGTGTTCTGATGGTTGTAGTAGAGAGGCTCCTGACCGGTAGTCTTAGGCATAGAAGTAGTGAGCTTACCCGATGGCGATTTGTCGCCAAAGATGACATCGCAGAGTGCATCGCCCATCTCTGAACCTCCAAACCATACATTCATGATGGCTGGTACATGGGCTTTCTCCCAAGTAAGAACCGTAGGACGGCCCGCAAAGTTGAGGAGCACTACAGGCTTGCCCGTCTTCAGGAGTTCGGCAAGCAGTTCGCGCTGTACGTCCGGCATCTCCAGGTTGGTACGGCTACCGCATTCGCCGCTCATCTCGGCACTTTCGCCCATAGCACATATAATAACATCTGCCTCTTTAGCTATCTTCAGCGCTTCGGCCTTCATCTCAGCCTCGTTGCCCCAGTTGATTGGCTTGCCGAATTCGCCGTTTTGCTGCAGTTCCTTATTGCGCCAGATATTGCTTCCCTGGGCATATAATAAGGTGGCTTTTCCGGCAAGTGCATGCTCCATTGCCTCCTTGATGGTGGTATATTTAGATGGCTCCTGAGCCACGCTCCATGTACCGGCTATGTTGTTTCGGGTGTCGGCAAGCGGACCTATCAGGGCTATCTTTCCTTCCTTCTTCAGTGGCAGGATATTTCCTTCGTTCTTCAGAAGCACGAAGGTCTCTGCTGCTACATCGCGGGCTGCCTGACGGTTCTCAGCGGTATAAATCTCGCTCTTGCTGCGCTTGGTGTTGCAGTAGCGGTAAGGGTCGCTGAACAGGCCCAGTTTATATTTCGCTTCCAGAATGCGGCGACAGGCGATATTCACATCCTCCTCGCTCACCTTTCCTTCTGCTATGCTCTTAGTCAGATGCTTTACGAAGGCATTGGAACACATGTCCATATCGGTACCCGCCTTCAGCGCCTGTTCTGAAGCCTCCTGGATGTCTTTTGCCGTTCCGTGCTGCAGAATCTCGGCGATAGAAGCGTAATCGGTAACTACGAAACCGTTGAATCCCCACTGTTTTCTCAAGACATTGGTCATCATCCATTTGTTGGCTGTAGCAGGTATGTAGTCGATGAGATTGAATGAAGACATCACGCTGCCTACGCCAGCCTTCACCACTGCCTCGTAAGGTGGCAGATACTGGTTCATCATGCGCACGCGGCTCATATCTACCGTGTTATATTCCTTACCGCTCTCAACGCCTCCGTACAGGGCAAAATGCTTCAGGCAGGCCATGATGCGGTTGGCTCTCAGAATCTCTTCTGTGCGCATATCCACGCCCTGGTAGCCCTGAGTCATCGCTGCTCCCATCACGCCGCTCAGATAAGGATCCTCGCCATTTCCTTCGCTTATTCGTCCCCAGCGGGCATCGAGCGCAATGTCTACCATAGGAGAGAAAGTCCAGTTGATGCCGTCGGCACTTGCTTCCTTGGCCGATACTTCGCCTACCTTCTTCATCGCCTCGGTATCCCATGAGCAGGAGAGGGCGAGAGGGATGGGGAACATCGTTTCGTAACCATGAATCACGTCCATACCTACGAGCAGCGGAATGCCCAGACGGCTGTTCTTGATGGCGATTTCCTGCAGAGCCTTGATCTTGTTGAGCCCTTTGATATTGAAAACTCCGCCCATGTTGCCCTGGGCGATATCGCTGCCTACCTGAGTATCAAGTGCGCCGCCGGTGGTGATGTCGCCAGCTACCATCAGGTTCAGCTGACCAATCTTCTCCTGTAGTGTCATCTTCGCCATCAGTTGGTCGATATACTCCTTCATGGGTAGAATCTTGCCTTTCTTGGTTGTGGCAGTTACTTTTTTCTTAGGGGCTGCGGTATGGGCGAAAGCAGGTGCTGCCATAGAACCAGCCAAAAGAAACGTGAGTGATAAAAGTGCTGTTCTCATTGTTTATTATGTTAATTGTTATTTTTATGTTTATCTTCTGCAAAGATAATAAAAAAGATGATACGATGCGCGATAGAAATGTTAAAATGTGGATGAACTTTTCTTTTTTAGATAGAAATGTATCTGATAATGAGATGGATAAGAAAAATGAAGAATATATAAAAAGTGGATGCGGCATAGGCGAAAAATGCGAAGAAATCTACATTTCTTCTATATTTGATTTGTCGTTTCCGATTTTTTTATTACTTTTGCACATGAAACCTCATGAAAATAAATCAATCTTAAACGGAATCAAGTTGATGTATCGCGTAAATGAATTATGGGGAAAGGCATTCTTCTTCCTGCTCTTTGTCTTGATGCCTCTTTCTCTTGCAGCAAAAACAACAGATAATATAGAGCAGCTTTTTCAGAGTCTGGACAACGCCATTGCCCATTCGGCTGATTATGTGAAGGTACGTGAAGCCCGAATTCGCGATTGGGAGCAGAAGCTGAAGACCGCCAGGCGCCTAAGCAGTAAGTATGATGCCTGCTTTGCGCTCTTTGAGGAATACCGCTCCTACAAGAACGACATGGCGCTGAAATACATCAACCTGTGTATGGAACTTGCCTTCAGAATGGGCGATAAAAAGAAGGTGGGAAATGCCAAGGCGCTGCTTGCTTTCCAGGAATCTACCACGGGCGATTATGCCGAATCGTACGACCTGCTGAAGTCTGTCAATATCGCTGATCTTGATGCTGAGGGCAAACGCAACTACCTCTGGGCTTGCCAGCACCTGTATGGCGAGATGGCATATTATTCCAACGTTCCTTCCTTGAAGAAATATTATGCCGGCAAGCGTAATGCCTATCAGGCTGCAATAGACAGCACATTCAGCCATGATGATGACCTTTATCTGCAGATGCAGGAGGTGAGGGCACGCGATGCAGGCAATATGAAGGAGGCTTTGCGATTGAGCGATAAGCGGCTGTCGATGACGAAACCGGGCACCCATCAGTATGCCATTGTACAGTTTTATCGCGGCTTGACCTACAATCAGTTTGGCGATGAAGAGCAGTTTCTCAGCTGCCTCTTGCGTTCTGCTATCTGCGATGTCCAGTTGGCTGTGATGGACCAGGGGTCGCTCTGGGAACTCGCCAATCTGCTCAATGCCGAACCGGGCGAGCAGAAGCGCTCTCATGAGTATATCAAGTTTGCCTGGAAGTCGGCTACCGTTTTCAATACGCCTATCCGCAGCCGCCAGATCATGCCTGTGCTCACGCAGATTGAGGAGGGCTATCAGAAAGAGCTTTCTTCGAGCAACCAGCATCTGCGGCTCATGGTAGCGTGTTCAGCCTTGCTTCTCTTTGTGGTTATGCTCTTGCTCTACTATGTCAACAAGCAGCGCAAGCGCATTGCTGCGGCCCATCATAAGCTGAAGGAAACCAACCATGCCTTGCAGTTGGCAAATGAGCGTCTTAACGAGATGAACCAGTCGCTCAACGAGATGAACCAGTCACTCAATGAGAGTAACAAGATGAAGGAAGTATATATTGGTCGATTCCTGCGCCTTTGTGCCATCTATGTCGACAAGATAGAGACCATGCGCAAGCGAGTAGTGAAACTGGTGAAGGCTAGAGAACTCAACAAGTTGCTGGAGCAGATGCAGGCTGGCGAGGCCTACATGGGCGAGCTGTATGAGTATTTCGATTCCGTCTTCCTGAAGCTCTTCCCTGACTTTGTTGAGAAGTTCAATGCTCTCTTGAAGCCTGAAGAGCGTATCGTGCTCGAAGATGACAGCCGTCTTTCTACCACCCTCCGCATCTTTGCCCTTATCCGTCTGGGCATCGAGGACAGTTCTAAGATTGCCGAGTTCCTTCACTATTCTGTGAACACTATCTATAATTATCGCGCCAAAATCAAGAATAGTGCCATCTGTGACAGGGAAGAGTTCGAGCAGCGCGTGAAGCAGATTGGCATGAAATAAGCCTTTCTGGGCGTGATGGGTGAAATGTGCTGCAAAGGTACAACATATTTCTGTTACTGCCAAAAATCGCGCTGCAGAGTCCTGTTAAACGGATTTAACACTCGCGTTTTCCCGAGCCAATAAAGCCTACTCATAGTTTTAGCAGGAGAGAAACTATGAGTAGGCGAGCAGATATCAATAAGTTTTACCGGAAGAGAAGATAGGTTTGCTGATGGACGTATTGGTTTTCATCAGGTAGACCTAATCGTTACAGTGTGACAGTTGTGACAGTTGTGACAGTTTTCAGGGGTACCCCTCCCTTTTTCTCTATTTAGAGGTTACTTATATATTTATATATATATAAATATATAAGTATATATATAATACTTACAGATTGAAAGTAGGGGAAATGCATGTACCCCTCCGCTGAAAACTGTCACAACTGTCACAACTGTCACGCTTTAACGCTTTGTTCCTTTTCCCCGAAGATTATCTGAAATCTTGTTACTAGAAATAGTATGTCAAGTTTTTTTATAAGCAGCACGCCCTGAACCAACGGTCACCGGCCGAAGGGAAAGGTAAAGGGCAGAAGCTCCTAGCCCAGGGCGTATGGCGAAAACTTGCGAAAATTCAGGAGTAAATGCTCCAGGTACCCATGTGCCCTATTTTAGGGCTTCATGTGGGTTAACTAACCGATAATCAGCGTGTTGATTGTTTTCTGGGAAAGAGTAAATGCTTCAGGTACCCATGCATCGCGTTTCGCGATGTATGGGTAGTCATTTGATAATCAAAATATTGATGTTTGTGTATCCCTGTTTCTGCGAACTTGGTGATGGATGATAGGCGATAGAAATCGCATAATAGTTTGACGCTGTGTTTTACAGCGTCAAGTGGGTTAATCTTCTGATAATCAAGATATTGATATTTTTGAAAATCCCCGTTTCTACGAGTTTGTCGATAGGATGAAAGCAGGGGGAAACAATAAAAGTTTGTTACGGCGTTTCACCGTAACAAACTTTTATGCGTTATATTTATTTCTTCCCTCCGTTCAATTTCTCAGAATCGGATCATTCTTTTTAAAAGAGCTCGAAAGCTTTCTTGAGCTTCAGGTTATCGGCTGCATTACCAACAAGAGCCTCAAACTTTCCGGCTTCAGCCTTCCAGGATGAAGATGCCTCATCGTAGAAACTGAGGGCCTCTTTGTTGATGGTGATGCTGATATCCTTGCTCTCACCTGGCTGGAGATAAACCTTCTGGAATCCCTTCAGCTCCTTCTGAGGGCGGTCTACCGATGCCTTGACGTCGTGGATATAGAGCTGAACCGTCTCGGCTCCGGCACGCTTACCGGTATTCTTTACGTTTACGGTAAAGGTGATTGTGCCGTCCTGCTTCATCTGCACCTTGTCGCTGCGCAGATTAGAGATGGCAAACTGGGTGTAACTCAAGCCGTGACCGAATGCAAAGGTAGGCTTGATGCGCTCCTTATCGGTCCAGCGGTAACCTACATAGATGCCTTCCTTATATTCCTCATCAATGATGTTGCCCTTCGTGCTGGCTCCACCTTCCTGACGCCAGGTTCCCGGATAGGTATTGAGTGCATGAGCACCTGTTTCCTTCAGCGAGTTGACCCATGTAAACGGCAACTTTCCGCTAGGGTTGGCATCGCCTGTAAGGATGCTTGCAAGGGCTTCGCCGCTCTCCGAACCGATGAACCAGCCCTGTACGATGCCGGCAACCTTAGCCTTCCAAGGCATAGCTACCGCATTGCCTGAGATGTTGACATAAACGAAGTTTCTGTTTGCCTTAGCCAAAGCCTCGATCAGCTTATCCTGATGGTATGGCAACTCATAATGCTTGCGGTCGTGGCCCTCGCAGTCCTGGAAATCGCTCTTGTTCAGACCGCCAAACATGATGACATAGTCGGCTGTCTTGGCTTTCTCTACGGCTTCGGCTATCAGTTCAGCCTCGCTGCGCTTGTCTTCCAGGTTCTGGCCGGTTGTAACGCCATTGTAGTTGCCCGTTACATCGCCCACATATCCGCGGGCATAATCTACCTCGATGCCGTCCTTGCCCAAGCGTGTCTTCAGGCCATCGAGAGGCGAAATCTCGCCCTGTACCTTGAGCGAAGAAGAGCCTCCGCCTACGGTCATCATCTTGATGGCATTCTCGCCCACTACCAGCACGCGCTTAACCTTCTGGGTGTTGATAGGGAGCACATTGTTCCTGTTCTGGAGCAATACGATGCCTTCCTCAGCAATCTGTCTGGCTGCTGCATAATGGCTCTCGGAACAGAGGAAACCATGAGGGCGGTTCGGATTCATCGTGGTGCGATAGAAGAGGCGCAATACGCGGCGCACCTTATCGTCCAGCTCCTTCTGGGTGAACTTGCCTTCCTGTATGGCCTTCATGTAAGGCATGGAGAGATAATAGTTGTCGTAGGCATTGGTAGCGCCCATCGTAAGACCGTCTGTCCAGGTGCCGAACTCCATATCCAGCCCGTTCTTTACAGACTGCTCCAGGTCGTGGGCACCGCCCCAGTCGCTTACCACGACACCATCATACTTCCAGTCGCCCTTCAGAATCTTGTTCAGGGTCCACTGGTTGTGGCAGTTGTGCTCATTCTTATATAGGTTGTAGGCTCCCATGATACCCCATGTCTTACCCTTCTCAACAGCCGCCTTGAAGGCAGGGAGATAGATTTCATGGAGAGCACGGTCGCTGACAATTACGTTGACCTGATGGCGGTATTCCTCATCGTTGTTCAGGCAATAGTGCTTTACGCAGGCTGATACGCCCTTAGACTGCAATCCCTGGATATACGGCACCACCATGATGCTTGCCAGGAACGGATCTTCGCCCATATACTCGAAGTTGCGGCCGTTGAGAGGCGTGCGGTAGATGTTGACGCCAGGACCCAGAATCATGTTCTTGCCGCGATACAGGGCTTCTTCGCCCAATGCTTCGCCATAGATGCGGCTCATCTGCGGATTCCATGATGCGGCAAGACAGGTGAGGGCAGGGAAGGCTACACAGGAGTCGTTGGTCTGGCCAGCCTGTTCCCACTCATCCCACAATACGTCAGGACGCACTCCGTGAGGTCCGTCATCCGTCCAGAAGTCAGGAAATCCCAAGCGTGGTACACCGGCTGATGAAAACTTGCTCTGAGCATGGATGATGCGTATCTTCTCTGCCAGCGTCATGCGGGAGATGGCATCATCGATGCGCTGCTCTACCGGCTTGGTCTGGTCGAGATAGACTGGCAATTGTCTGGTAGTCTGCTGTGCCTGAGATGGAGCGATGGCTGCAACCGACAGGACACATGATAAAATGAACTGTTTCATAAGTATGAATATTTATTATGGTTTGTTTATTTCTTGCAGTTGTTTGTTATGCACACCGCCTCTCACGTCTTTTGTGTGTTTAGGCGTATTTGCTCATTCATCTGCAAAATTACTAAATAAATAATGAAAAAATGGTGGGTGATAAGTGAAAAGTGGATGGGTGTAAAAATGGGACTTTTATAAACCGCTGATAGTTAGGGAAATAAATGTGTTGTGGTGCGAATGAAAAGTGGCAGAGTGTGAACACTGAAAAATACTGATGTAACTTTTTAAGGGTGTTCTAGCCTCATTTCCTTTATTTTAAGCCATCCACTTTCATGTAGTTGTTAGAGACTATTAAGTGTCTGAAAAATAACAATATAGATTATTTTATAAAAGTTTTCTTTCCACTTATCTGTTGAAGGTGCTAGGAATTATCAAAAAATCATATTATATTTGCAATCGAAAACACGGCTTAACGCATTTTAGGAACTGCACTGCCGCACAGTCTTAAACATTATTATAATAGAGTGAACTAACAAACAGATATTTTTCTAAACTAATAATCGAATATGAAAACAAAAAGTCTATTGCTGGCGACTGCATTATTGATGTCGACGTCAGCGCTCGCACAGAAAAACACCTTTAAGGGTGTCGTGTTGGATGACCTGGGTGAACCCGTTATCGGAGCCACCATACAGGTTAAAGGCGTCAAGGGTGCCGGTGCAATTACCGACCTTGATGGTAACTTTGTCATTGATGCAGATGCTAACCAGACCTTGGTTATCACCTACATTGGCTACAAGGATGCAGAGATTCGTCCTTCAGCCAACATGAAGATTACTCTGAAACAAGACGACAAGGCTTTGGATGAAGTGGTTGTTGTAGGTTACGGTGTTCAGAAGAAGAGCGTGGTAACTGCAGCTATCGCTAAAGTGAGCACCGAAGATTTGGCTGGCAAGAGCCCAGTGCGTGTTGATAACGCATTGAAGGGTCTGGCTGCCGGTGTCAACGTAACCTCTTCTTCAGGACAGCCTGGTGAGGGTTCCAAGGTTCGTGTACGTGGTACAGGTACCATCAACAACTCTGACCCTCTCTATATCGTAGACGGCATGCCTATCGAGGGTGGCTTGGATTATCTCAACCCTAGCGACATCGAGAGTATCGAGGTGCTGAAGGATGCCGCTTCTGGTGCCATTTATGGTGCACGTGCAGCCAATGGTGTTATCCTCGTTACTACCAAGAAGGGTAAGATGGGCAAGGCACAGATTAACTATAACTTCTCTTACGGCTGGCAGAGCGCATGGAAGAAGCGCGATGTAACCAGCGCTACCGATTATGCAATCCTTCAGAATGAGCGTGCCGTAAACGGCGGTCAAGCTCCAGTTTTTGCAGACCCTTATGCATTGACAGATTCCAATGGCAAAGCAATTAATGGTTTCGGTACTGATTGGCAAAACCTTGTTTTCAATGACAATGCGCCAGTGCAGAATCATGAGGTGAGCATCAGTGGTGCCTCTGAAAAAATCAACTACTATCTCTCTATGGGCTATTACAAGCAGGAGGGTATCGTAGGCGGTAACTACGGACAGAGCAACTATGAGCGCCTCTCACTCCGCTCTAACAATATATATAATGTGATGGATGCATCGAAGGAGCGCAACTTCCTCAATAAGCTCGATGTAACCGTCAATATGGCCTATACACGTGTCAAGAGCACCGGTATCTCAACCAATTCAGAGTTTGGCTCTGTGCTTGGCAGTGCCCTCTATATGGCTCCAACATTGGCTCCAACTGTTACAGATGGGAATGTAGCAAAGTCTTATTATGACAAACTGGAAGATCCAAACGTTTATGGTAGTGAAGGAAAAGTAATAGGTACACGTGATTTTTATGAAATTCCTCGTGATGCCAATGGTAATTACTATACAATTCCAGGTATGGCTGGTACCTATCAGGAAATGAACAACCCATTGGCTATGATGAGTATTCCTGCAGCCAAGAACTGGTCACATAAGTTTGTGCCTAAGTTTTCCATCGACCTCCAGTTGTGGGACAACTTGAAATATCATTTTACTTACAGCGCCGACCTCAGCTTCTGGGGTACAGACAGCTATGTGGCTTCTAAGTACTACTTGTCTGGTAATAACAAGCAAACCCACACCTCAGCTTCCAAGAGCTCTAGCAAGGGTATCAACTGGCAGGTGGAGAATACTTTGACTTACGACAAGACCATAGGTAAGCATAGTTTTGCTGTGGTGTTAGGTCAGAGTGCCATGAAGAACAAGAGCGATTACCTAGGTGGTAGCCGTTGGAACTTGGTGAATGTGAACAAGCCTTCTATCGACTATGCAACAGGTAACTATGTGCAAACTATCGTTACTGATGAAGAAGGAAAGATAATCTCTGTAGGAACTCCTACCATTCAGCACTCTGTATATGGTGGTAATAATGTGGTTCATACCATTTCTTCTCTCTTCGGTCGAATCAGTTACAACTATGATGAGAAGTATATGTTCCAGGCAACTGTACGTCGTGATGGATCAAGCCGTTTCGGAACCAATAATAAGTATGGTACTTTCCCATCTGCATCTGTTGGATGGAACATCATGAATGAAAAATTCATGGAGAGCACTCGCGATTGGTTGAGCAACTTGAAGTTCCGTGCCAGCTGGGGTAAGAATGGTAACGATAATATCGGTGATTTCCGCTACACAGTGCTGACCTCTATGGGTAACAATGTGCTTTTCGGCAAGAACGCCACCAAGTTTAATGGCTCTAAGGCAAACGCCACAGCCAATCCTGACTTGAAGTGGGAGGAAAGTGAGCAGACAGACATCGGCTTCGACTTCGGCTTCTTCGGCAGTGCCTTGACATTCAGTGCCGATTACTATGTGAAGAAGACCAACGGTATGTTGATTACCATGCCTATCCCAAGTTATGTAGGTGAGACAAAGCCTATCGGCAACGTGGGTGATATGAAGAACTCAGGTCTTGAGTTTGAACTCGGCTACAAGTGGCACATTTCTGATGCTCGCTTCAATGCCAAGGCTAATGTAAGCTACTTGCACAATGAGTTGACCAACCTTGGTAATGACACTGGTTATATTGACCTCGATACCTTCCAAGGTCTTTCAGGTGGTGGCACCCGTGGTAGCAATGGTCAGCCTTTCCCATATTTCTATGGTTATAAGACCGCTGGTGTATTCCAGAACATGGATGAGGTGAAGGCTTATGTCAACAAGGATGGTAATATGATTATGCCAGATGCACAACCAGGTGATGTCCGCTTCGTTGATGTGAATGGGGATGGTAAGATTAGTGCAGACGACCGTACCAATATCGGTAACGGCACACCAAAGTGGACCTTCGGTTTCAACCTTGGTGCTGAGTGGAAGGGATTCGACTTCAACCTCTTCCTGCAGGGCGTGACAGGCAACAAGGTGTTTGATGCCACTTATCGTACAGATGTCTACTCAGGTAACTTCCCATCTTGGATGCTGAGCCGTTGGACAGGTGAGGGTACATCCAACAAGTATCCTATCCTGAAGGCTGGTGATGCAACCAACTGGCAGGTATCAGATCTCTATATTTGTGATGGCTCTTATCTCCGTGTGAAGAATATCTCATTGGGTTATACTTTGCCAAAGAACTTGACACAGAAGCTCTCCATCAGCTGTTTACGTTTCTATGTGATGGCGGAGAACTTGATAACGTGGACAAAGTATTGGGGCTTCGACCCAGAAATTTCTTCTGGTGGTACCTCTCTCGGTGTTGACCGTGGTATCTATCCACAAGCACGCACCTACACCATCGGTTTCAATCTTTCATTCTAAATGTAGAACATCTTAAAACATTGACAATTATGAAGACAATGAAATATATAGCACTCGGTGTGATGGCAGCCAGTATGACCTTGGCAACCACATCTTGTAGCGACAACTTCCTTGAGGTAGAGAACCCATCGGGTGAGCCTCTGGAGGAATATTATACCACAGATGAGCACATCAATGAGGCTTTGAATGCTGCTTATGACCCTATCCACTGGCCAGATTGGGGATTGGGACAGTATAATGCTCTTAATATCGATGCCGAAATCATGGGCGATGACTTCTGGGTAGGAGGTAGTGACAAAAATGATAACCAACAGTGGCATATGCTGTTTAACTTTGAGGCGAATGCTAGCAACACATTGAGTTCACTTTGGACAGTTGATTACTCTGGCATCAAGCGTTGCAACGACCTCTTGAAGTATATTCCTTGGGCTGCGGGTAATCTCACCGCAGAAAATAAGGCTTCCTATGAGATGCAGGGACGTGCCCTCCGAGTATATTTCTACAACAACTTGTGGCATTACTTCGGAAATATCCCTTTCTATCTTGAGAATTTGAGCATTCCATATACAGCTCCTCAGTTGAAGGCAGACGAGGTGTATAATAATCTCATTACCGAGCTTGAGGCAGTCATTGACTCTAAGGTTTTGCCTATGCGTTGGGATGACAAGAACAGCGGTCGTATGTCTCAGGCGATGTGCTACATGATGTATGCCGAAATGGTAATGTACCAAAACGATAAGACCCGCTATCCAAAGGCATTGCAATATATGCAAGAGATTATCAACGACAAGAGCGAATATGGATTGATGGATAATTTCGCCGACATTTGGAAGGAAAGTGGTGAATGGTGCAAGGAGTCAATTTGGGAAATCAACTACGAGGATGGTAACAACGAGCGTGGTTGGAGTTCTCCATTGGCTATCGGTGGCACAATTCTTCCTACTTTGATTTCACCTAATGCATGGCCAGGTGGTGATGGCTGGGTGAAGCAAGCCAGCGATGGTTGGGGCTTCTTGCCTGTAAGACAGGAAACATACGACTTGTACTCTGACAATGACACTCGTCGTGCAGCTACTTGCTGGGATTGTCGTGGAATGGGTACTGATGGTGATGCTGATGATACGCATTATCATAAGCGCTATCAAGATACAGGTCTTTGGTTGGCTAAGTACCGTCCTTTTACTGAGAACAATGCCGATGCAGGTTTCGATACCAATCTGAACTATAACAACAACTATCGTTTCTATCGTGTAGCCGAGGCTTATCTCAATGCTGCAGAACTGTTGCTTGAGACTGGTGGTGATGCTGGCTTGGCAAAGGATTATGTGAATAAAATCCGTCGTCGAGCAGGAATTGCAGAGCTTGGAGCCGTAACTCTGGATGATGTTATCAATGAGCGCCACTTGGAGTTTGTAGGCGAGGGTAAGCGTTACTTCGACCTCGTTCGCACAGGCAAGGCTGCTACCGTGTTGGTACCAGACAGCTACGGCTATCGCACCAACTCCTGGACAGAATCCAAGAAGTATATTCCTATCGCACAGGCTGAGCTTGACTCAGACCCGGCTTTGGTTCAGAACAATTATTAAAACTTATTAAGGTAGAGGAACAATAGTTTCCTCTACCCCCTAATAAAATATTAACTTTAAGATTTCAGCAATATGAAAAAGATGTTTCGAAATATGGCTTATGCTCTTCTGGGTGGATTGATGCTCAGCGCATGTTCTGCAGAGGAGTTCTCTGGTGCCAACGGTGAGTTGCCTAATGTAGCCGACTTCGCCGACAACTTCAAGATAGATGTTGACCAAGAGACCAACACCGCCAACTTCACGTTTGATAGCAAGGCAGGCATTACTCCGGTATGGGTGATAGATGGTGCCTATTCTTCTGCTTTCAACCTCTCTAAGTATTATCGCAAGAAGGGTACTTACGATGTGGAGTGCTTTGTGAAGAATCGCAATGGTATTAGCAAGGAGAGCGTCAAGAAGCAATTCACGGTGGAGAAAACCAAGATGAATGGCTTCGCAGGTTTCGTAGAGGATAGTGAGTTTAATCTCTTCAAGAAAATTTCTTTCCCTGAAAAACCTTCTGCTGGCTATTATGCTCCAGGATGGAGCCAAATTGCTGACCCGGTTTGTAGCTACAGCAAGGGATGCTATACATTGAAGCTCCCTGAGGCAACTACCGAACGTTGGCAAGCTCAGGTTCCTTTCACCAACTTAGGTATCTCTACTTCTGCTGACAAGCACTACGATTTCTCTGTCATCTTGACATCAAACTTGGGTCATGGTGGTGTGAAGGTTAAGCTCTGCCAAACAGACGATGATGATGCTATCTTGATGGATAAAGACATAAAGTTGGAGGCAGGTGAACCAAAATGTCTCTTCGGCTCTGACCTCGACGGTGTGGACATCTCAAACTTGAAGATTGTCTTCGATTTTGGTGGCAACAAAGCTGGCGATGAAATCATGATAGAGAGCCTTGTATTGAAAGATCATGCCAATGATGACGGAACGGAAGTACCAGAGGAAATCAAGGTGCCTTTCGACTACAATACAGCGAGCAACCTTTGGAAGGCTGTGGATGAGGCTCAATCGTTTGTAAATACCAATTGGTTTGGCGATGCAGGTTGGGGAGTTATAGATTGTTCTCCGGTTATCACCCATAAGGGCAGTAAGCATACAATTGTTATCCCAGTTGAAACTCCGGCTGAACAATGGCATGCACAGTGGGCATTAACAGAGGCTCCTATATCTATTAAGATGGGGCAGAAGGTGGATTTCTCTTGCAAGGTTACTACTACAGCTAAGTTGCCTTTAGCAACATTTAAGTTGTGTGACACAGGTAATGATGACAGCTATTTGTTTGCTGATATGTATCAGAACGTTAATGGTGAATATGTGGTTCGTTATGACAATGCGACTATCCAAGGTAGTAAGGCAGGTGATATGGAGAAAGTGAAGCTTGTTATGGACTTCGCTGGCGCGCCTGTTGATACAGAGGTAACAATCAGCGACATTGTTTTGATTGTGAAATAGGCTTTAGGTTTATAGGTTTTGTAGGTTTATTATTGAATTAAACAGGAGCTGCTCCTATGAATAAGTAGGAGTGGCTCCCTTTCTAAATTTTAAATGACATGAAATTCTTGAAAATATTTTCCTTCCTTCTCTCGCTTATGCTGCTTTCTTGCAGCAGCAGCTCTTCTGACGGCGATGGAGAGGTGACGATATCCTGCTCTCCTACGAGCATAGATGTTCCTGCTAAGGGCGGTACTTATAAAATCATGATTGTGGCTTCTGAAGGAGGCTGGGAGGCGAGAGCATCCTTCCCTGGAGAAGGTCCTACGGCAAATGTATACCCTTGGTTTAAAGTGAGTACCAGCGGTAATAACAAAGCTATGGGTATGGTAACTGTAGATGTGGAAGAGAATAAATCGTCTGTAGCTCTTGACGGAAGTGTCGAGATTTCATTAGAGGATAAGAAGGTATCGGTGCCAGTGCATCAGGCTGGAAAACAGGTCACTCCTATTGAAGGGGGCGAAATGGTGATTCCTGAGGGGTACAAACTGGTCTGGAATGATGAGTTTAATGAAGGCTCTGAGTTGAATAGTACCGATTGGCGTCATGAGGTGCAGAAGTCGGGCTGGGTGAACAATGAACTTCAGAACTATGCGAACGGCTCTGCTGATGGTAAACGCGTAACCGAGATTGCTGATAACCGGCTTTATATCAACTGTTTCAAGGGCAGCAACGGCAAGATTTATTCGGGTCGCGTATATGCTCACGAAACCCAGGGCTGGCTTTACGGTATCTTCGAAGCTCGCATCAAATTGCCTAAGGGTAAGGGCACATGGCCTGCTTTCTGGATGATGCCTTGCAACAATGATTTCGGAGCAAATCCTTGGCCTAAATGTGGCGAGATTGATATTATGGAAGAGGTTGGCGTTAATCCTAACTATACTTCTTCGTCGCTCCATACAGAGAAGTTTAATCACGTGATGGGAACCCAGATTACCAAGGAACGTCTGACTGCGGGTGCTGAAGACGGTTTCCACGTTTATCGCCTGGAGTGGACTCCTGATTATATCAAGACCTATGTGGATGGTAAGGAACTGCTCAATTTCAACAATGACGGTAAAAATGATGTGGGTTCATGGCCTTTCAATAAACCATTCTATGTTATCCTCAACCTGGCTTGGGGCGGTGATTGGGGCGGCATGAAGGGTGTTGACGAAAGCGCCCTCCCTGTTCAGATGGAAGTGGATTACGTGAGAGTATTCCAGAAAAAATAAGGCTTGATTTTTTTAACTATATAAATAATAAGGTCTTAGGATAAGTCGTATCTGCACTTACTCCTAAGACCTTTTTCTTTTGTTCCAATTTCGCTCTTTTTATTGTCTTTTTCTGCTTTTCTTGCTTACAATTTGCTCATTTCGAATAAAAGTTATAATTTTGCAGTTGAATTTCAAAAATCAGGAAAATAGAATGAAACAGAATAATAGCAATTTATTATATCATCTTGTGGCTTTCATCACCGTGGCCATCTGGGGAACCACCTTTGTTTCTACCAAGGTGCTGATGCTGAACGGGCTTTCACCAGCACAGATCTTTACGCTCCGTTTCAGTATTGCATACATCCTGATGCTGATGGTGAATCATAAGAAGATGTTTGCTGACAGCTGGAAGGATGAGTTTAAGCTGGCTATGCTGGGAATAACGGGCGGTTCGCTCTATTTCCTGAGTGAGAACGAGGCGATGAATTATACCACAACGACCAATACTTCGCTCATCGTATGTTCCTGTCCGCTCTTTGCTACCTTGCTGGTTCGTCTGGCTTATCGCCATTCTTCGCGCATCAACATGATACAGTTGTTGGGCTCTCTGCTTGCTTTTGTAGGTATGATTATCGTGGTGCTGAATGGCAGATTCGTGCTGCATCTGTCGCCTGTTGGTGATGCCTTGGCGTTTACGGCATGTATGTGCTGGGCTGTCTATTCGCTCCTGATGAAATCGGTATCGGGCGATTATGGCGCAGCTTTTATTACCCGCAAGGTATTCTTCTATGGTGTGCTTACCATCTTGCCTTATTATCTTATTATCCCTGGGTGGCCGGCATGGGATGTATTTATGAAGCCTCAGGTGGTGGGTAATCTCTTGTTCCTGGGCTGTTTGGCATCCATGATATGTTTCCTTACCTGGAACTGGTGTATCTCTAAGTTGGGTGCCGTGAAAGCTACCAACTGGGTTTATTTCAATCCTATCACCACTATGATTTTCGCCTCTCTGGTATTAGACGAAAAGATAACTCCTTACTTCCTGGCAGGTGCCTGCTGCATTCTGGCAGGTATGTATATTGCTGATAGAATGACGAAGGCAGAATAAAAAATGACGAAGGAGGAATAAAAAGAGGGTGTGTCATAAGTCACATCCCATACGCCCAGAAAGTTCAGTTATATAATATTTGTTCAGGTTTTTATTAGGCGTTCCGCCGGATTTACCGTCCGGCGGAGCGTTATGGAGATTTCTTATTCCTCGATGACAGAAATCTGCATAGAAACATCCTCTTTTGGACGATCGCCACGCAAAGTTTCGCAGTTCTGAATCTTCTCTACCACGTCAAGTCCTTCCTCTACTTCACCGAAAACGGTATATTGGTTATCGAGGAAAGGAGTTCCGCCTACTTCGGTGTAAGCCTTCTGCTGCTCCTCGGTAAACTTAGGATAGCCCTGCTCCTTGCAGCGCTTCTTGGTTTCATCCACCAGCTCATCTTGAAGCTTCATCAGGCCCTCACGGTCGCGGTTGCGGCGGAAGTTCATAATTTCATCATGATGTTCTTTGGCAAGCTGGTTGAAGATGTTCTGTTCCATCTGCATGCCCATCTGCTTTTCCATCTGCTTCAGTTCATTCTGCTTGTAGGTCTTTCCCCATACAATATAGAACTGGCTACCGCTGCTCTCTCGCTCCGGGTTTACCTCGTCACCAAGACGGGCTGCACTCAAGGCACCACGCTTGTGGAAAAGTTGTGGATAAACGAACTCGGCAGGGATGGTATAGTCAGGACCACCTGTGCCCAGCATCTTGCCTTTAGGAGCGCCTTTGCTGTCAGGGTCGCCGCCTTGAATCATAAAATCCTTGATGACACGATGGAAGAGAGTGCCATCGAAATATCCCTCCTTTGCCAACTTCAAGAAGTTGTCACGATGCTGAGGTGTCTCGTCGTAGAGGCGCACCTTGATGTCGCCCTCTGATGTCTTTATCAATACTTTAGCCATAATAATTTATAATCAGTATATTTTATTAATCGGTATATGTCGTAATCAGTATGTTCTTTTTACTTTTTTACCTTTTTACTTTTCATAATACTCATTCCACTGCTTCATAGCCTCCTGCCAGTCGGTCTGTTCACCGCTGGCTACGGCTTCCTTCTGCTTCTCTGCCTCGTCGCGAGCCTTGTCTCTTGCACGCTTAGCCTTCATTGCCTCTATGGTGGCATCGTCGAGAATCTGGATGGCGCCACGCTTGATGGCATCCTGCAGTTCCTCCTCGCCGAAAGCCTTGCCAGGCTCATTGAAGTCAGAGATATTGAATTCATAATCCACACGAAGGTCGTGGCGTATCATTTTCTGTTGTAAACGGTTGCCTGCGTTCTTGAGTCGCAGCAACTTGCCGATTTCCTTGATTTCTCCTGCTGAGTATTTGTTTCTTCCCATTAATATGATTTGATATTATTATTTTTGCATGCAAAATTAAGCATAATCCTCGACAAAACCAAGAAAAGTTTCAAGGAATTCACAAAAGAATCCCTTTCTCCCTTTACTTTCTTGCCCTTTTTACTCTTTTACCTTTAAATTACTTCCATGCCTTCTTCTGGTTCAGTTCTATCAGGCGGTCGAATTCAAAGTCGGCTTTGATTTTATCCAATATCCTCTTTACGATGATATTCATCACGCTTCCTTTGCTGTAGTTGGCAGAGCACATGAAGTTTACCCGTCCCTCCTTGACAAGCTGGCAGGCTGTTTTCTGTTTATCCTCGTTATCATATACAGCAATCGAGTGGCCGCCATGTTCTTTTACCATCTTCATGCAAGGCACATCGGTTTCTCCATCTCCGAAGTATATCATTCGGGGGAAAGGGATAGGGCGCTTTTCGTCGGGGATATACTGGTTCACTCTTCTGTTGTCGCTCACCTGTTTGATACCCTTATTGATTTTGAAGAGGAATTGCGTTTTGGTAGTATAGTCTACGGCTACGGCTGGCCAATAGGCGATTCCCTCTTTGTTGTAGAGAAAGGAGCAGGCGTAGATGTTCTCAAATTCGTGGGCGATAGGTGTTCCTTCTATCATCTCCTTCAGTCCCGAGGAGTTGATGTAGTGCTTTACGTCCAATCCGATGCTGTTGCCATATTCATTCACGAGCGAAAACCATTGTTTTACGCCGCGGAACAGTTCTACATCCTTGCCGAATTTCTGAAAAGATTCCCGGGTGAGCGAGATATTGTTTTTCTTGGCTTCGTCGAGCATCAGATACATATAGGTCAAAATGCCGTTGGCATCCTTACCCTCTGCAAACTTTCTGTTTTTCTCCCAGAACTCATCTTTTGTCTTGCCTGTAGCCTGTATGAATCCAAACTCCTGCATATTGCCCGGCGACAGTGTGCCGTCGAAATCATAAACCAGCGCTACCTTTGGTCTCTTCTTTGCCATATCTCGTTCTCCTTTCTTTTATATTAACCTTAAACTATCTATCTCTTTCGGGCGATGTTCTATCTCCCTTAATTTGCAAATATACATAATTTTCAGCGAATTAGCAAACTATTGGGATATAAAAAAACATAATGAAACAAAAAAGGCGTACAAAACTCATTTCTGAGCATTGTACGCCTTTATTATAATATTAGTCTGTATTACTTAACCTCCTCGAAGTCAGCGTCTTGTACGTCCTGAGCGCCATCATTGCCGCCCTGTGCCTGCTGACCACCCTGTGCACCCTGAGGACCTGCCTGCTGGCCACCCTGATACATCTGCTGAGAAGCAGCCTGCATGACGGTGTTCAAGTTGTTGATAGCTGAATCGATAGCTGCAACATCACCTGCCTTGTGAGCATCCTTCAACTGCTGCAAAGCCTGCTCGATACCTGGCTTTTTGTCAGCTGGAATCTTATCACCGTTATCCTTCAGGAAGTTCTCGGTGGTGAAGATCATGCTGTCAGCCTGGTTCATCTTGTCAATCTTCTCGCGCTCAGCCTTATCAGCAGCAGCGTTCTGCTCTGCCTCAGCCTTCATGCGGTTGATCTCGTCCTCGCTCAAGCCAGATGAAGCCTCGATGCGGATGCTCTGCTCCTTACCGGTAGCCTTATCCTTAGCTGATACGTTCAAGATACCGTTGGCATCGATATCGAAGGTAACCTCAATCTGAGGAACACCACGGCGAGCTGGAGCGATACCTGTCAGGTTAAACTGACCGATGCTCTTGTTCTGAGCTGCCATTGGACGCTCACCCTGCAATACGTGGATGGTAACCTCTGTCTGGTTATCAGCTGCTGTAGAGAATACCTCGCTCTTCTTGCAAGGGATGGTAGAGTTAGCATCGATGAGCTTGGTCATCACACCACCCATAGTCTCGATACCGAGAGTCAATGGAGTAACGTCGAGCAATACGATGTCACCAACACCCTCTTCCTTGTTCAGGATGGCACCCTGGATAGCTGCACCTACTGCAACAACCTCATCTGGGTTAACACCCTTAGAAGGCTCCTTGCCGAAGTAGTTCTTAACGAGTGTCTGAACGGCTGGGATACGGCTTGAACCACCAACCAGGATAACCTCGTCGATATCTGATGTAGAGAGCTTAGCATCACGAACGGCATTCTGGCAAGGTACCAAGCAAGCCTGAATCAGGTTGTGAGCCAACTGCTCGAACTGTGCACGGGTCAAAGTCTTAACCAAGTGCTTTGGCATACCGTCTACGGCTGTGATGTATGGCAAGTTGATTTCGGTAGATGTAGAGCTTGACAACTCAATCTTAGCCTTCTCAGCTGCCTCCTTCAAACGCTGCATAGCCATAGGGTCCTTGCGGAGATCTACGCCTTCTTCAGCCTTGAAGCCATCAGCCAACCAGTTGATGATTACCTGGTCGAAGTCATCACCACCCAGGTGAGTATCACCATTGGTAGAAAGTACCTCGAATACGCCACCACCGAACTCCAGGATAGAGATATCGAATGTACCACCACCCAAGTCGAATACGGCAATCTTCATATCCTTGTTAGCCTTGTCAACACCGTAAGCCAAAGCTGCGGCTGTAGGCTCATTTACGATACGCTGAACGTTCAAACCTGCAATCTGACCAGCCTCCTTTGTAGCCTGACGCTGTGAGTCAGAGAAGTAAGCAGGAACTGTGATAACAGCATCTGTAACCTCCTGTCCGAGATAATCCTCTGCAGTCTTCTTCATCTTCTGGAGAACCATTGCAGAAATCTCCTGTGGAGTATATTTACGACCCTCGATTTCAACACGTGGATAACCACCCTCGTTTACTACTGTATAAGGCATTGCCTCAGCCTCTTTCTGGCTCTGAGCGTATGTCTCACCCATGAAACGCTTGATAGAATATACTGTGTTCTTAGGGTTTGTGATGGCCTGACGTTTAGCAGGATCACCTACCTTGCGGTCACCATCCTTAACGAAACCTACTACTGATGGAGTAGTACGCTTACCTTCACTGTTAGCGATTACAACTGGTTCGCTACCTTCGAAAACGGCAACACAACTGTTTGTGGTACCCAAGTCAATTCCAATTACTTTTCCCATAATTATATCTTTTTTTTATTTTTATCGTTATTAATATGTTATTTATCTCATGAACTGCTGGCTAATGGAAGTCTGCCGAAGATATGCATCTGTCGGGAACCTCTCTATTCAGCGTTCACGCTTTCCCTCATAACAAAGCATGTGCCAAGGGATTGTAAAATTTAAAGTGGCTGACAATGTGTCAGATAATGCTGACAAAATAAAAGGAATCAAGATATGGGAGGCGATAAAATGTCGCATTCTCCCTATCTTGATTCCTGTAATATGATTGAGAAATCTTTCTTTTCAGATAAAGCTCCTATATATAATAAGGTGTGAAACCTTATCTGGCTTTATTTCTGTTCCTTAGCAGCAAGTGCTTCGCGAACCTTAGCTTCCAGTTCATCGAGAAGTTCAGGGTTATCCTTGAGCAATGCCTTGCAGGCATCGGCACCCTGTCCGAGTTTAGAACCGCCATAGCTATACCAGCTGCCGCTCTTTTCGATGATATCGTTGGCTACAGCCAGGCCGAATACCTCACCGGCACGGCTGATGCCTTCGCCAAACATGATGTCGAACTCAGCCTTGCGGAAAGGAGGAGCCACCTTGTTCTTTACTACCTTTACGCGAACCAGATTACCTACTACCTCATCGCCATCCTTGATGGCTGTAGCTTTGCGGATATCCAAACGCACTGATGCATAGAACTTCAGAGCATTACCACCGGTGGTTGTCTCTGGGTTACCGAACATTACACCAATCTTCTCGCGCAACTGGTTGATGAAGATGCAGGTAGTGTTGGTCTTGCTGATGGTAGAAGTTAGCTTGCGGAGAGCCTGACTCATCAGTCGAGCCTGAAGACCTACCACATTGTCACCCATATCGCCTTCGATTTCCTTCTTAGGAGTCAAGGCGGCTACAGAGTCAACAACTACGATGTCTACAGCAGCAGAACTGATCAGCTGGTCTGCAATCTGCAATGCCTGCTCACCATTATCTGGTTGTGAAATCCACAAGTTATCAACATCAACGCCCAATTTAGCCGCATAGAAACGGTCGAAAGCGTGCTCTGCATCAATGAAAGCTGCGATACCGCCAGCCTTCTGAGCCTCTGCGATGGCGTGGATAGCCAATGTTGTTTTACCGGAAGATTCCGGACCGTAAATCTCGATGATACGTCCCTTAGGATAACCGCCTACGCCCAGTGCATTGTCGAGAGCGATACTGCCTGTAGGGATAACTTCGATGTTCTCAACGTGCTCATCTCCGAGTTTCATGATAGAGCCCTTACCGAAGTCCTTTTCTATCTTAGCCATGGCTGCCTGAAGAGCTTTCAGCTTGCCTTCATTGGGATTCAATTTTCCCTCTTGCATTTCTTTTGCCATATTCTTATTTTAATTTAAAGTTTAGTCGATTTCCAAATCGCCATCAAACACCTCGTGCCATGGCAATCCCTGCTTGTTCAACTGCTCCATGAATGGATCTGGGTCGAACTCCTCTACGTTCCATACGCCTGGTTTCTTCCAGATGCCCTTGAGGAACATCATGGCACCAATCATGGCTGGTACACCGGTGGTGTAGCTTACGCCCTGCATACCGGTTTCGTTGTAAGCCTCCTGGTGCTTGCAGTTGTTATAAACGTAGTAGGTGCGCTCCTTGCCATCCTTCTTACCGCGGATGCGGCAACCGATAGATGTTTCGCCGTCATAGTTCTCGCCGAGATCCTGTGGGTTAGGCAATACGGCCTTGAGGAACTGCAAAGGAACAATCTTCACCTTGGCAGTCTTGCCTGAGCCATCTGCCAATGGAGCCTCGTACTCGATTTCGTCGATGCGGCTCATGCCGAGGTTCTGGATGCAGTCGAGGTAGGTGAGATACTGCTGACCGAAGGTCATCCAGAAGCGTGCCTCCTTGATGGTAGGGTAGTTCTTCACCAGGCTCTCCAACTCCTCGTGGTGCATCAGATAGCTCTCGCGAGGGCCGATGTTAGGGTAGGTGAGAGGCTTGTGGATAGAGAGTGGGTCGGTTTCAATCCATTCGCCATCCTTATACCAGAGTCCCTTCTGGGTAATCTCGCGGATATTGATTTCTGGGTTGAAGTTGGTTGCGAAAGCCTTGTGATGGTTTCCGGCGTTGCAATCCACGATGTCGAGCACCTCAATCTCATCGAAGTGATGCTTGGCTGCATAAGCGGTGAAGATGCCTGATACACCTGGGTCGAAACCGCAGCCGAGGATAGCGCAGAGACCAGCCTGTTCGAACTTATCCTTGTATGCCCACTGCCATGAGTACTCGAAGTGAGCCTCGTCCTTAGGCTCATAGTTAGCGGTATCCATATAGTTGCAACCGCAAGCCAGACAGGCATCCATAATGGTGAGATCCTGGTAAGGCAAAGCTAGGTTGATGACAAGTTCAGGCTTATAGCTATTGAAGAGAGCCTTCAACTGCTCAACGTCGTCGGCATCCACCTCAGCTGTCTGAATATCCATCTTGTAGCCCTTGGCATGGATATCCTTAACCAGCTTATCGCATTTTTCCTTGCGACGGCTAGCAATCATAAACTCGGTGAAAACGTCCTGGTTCTGGACGATCTTGAAGGCAGCCACGGTAGCCACGCCACCTGCGCCTATCATAAGTACTCTACTCATTTTTTATCTTTAATGTTAAGTGTTTAATGTTTACTTTATCTCATTTGCCGAAATTCCCAGGGCATTCATGAGCGAATATCCGAGAATCTCCTGTCTGAAGTTGCCGCCTGGCATGGGCTGCATGGCAAAGAGTGTGATGCGCTTGTCATCGTCATCTACCTTACGGAGTATCTCGCGGAGTCGGTCGTAAGCATCTCCATCCTCAGAATTTGGGATTACCATCACTCGCTTCACCTCCTTGGCGTTGCATACGGTGCGTGCCACATCTACGAGAAAGTCATCCTTGCCTACCATCTTCTCCTCTGTAGGATAAGAAGAGATGATGAATTCTCCGAGCTTATCATCCTTGAAAGCCTGAGCGTTCAGATCCTTCTCATAGTTGGCAGGGCGGAAGTTCTTCATCGCCATCGACTGCTTGTCGTGGATAAGCACAACCTGTGTCTCGTGCTCGCCCTCTCTCAGACCTCCGTCAAGGGCAATGCAGACTGCCCATTGTGCCATATCGGCTGGTTGGATGCGACGGTTAATCATTCGTTCGAAGTTGACTATCAGGTCGAAAGCCACTCGGTCGATATAGTCGGCATCAGCGATAATTACATTCTCGCTCCATTTTATATTGTTTGTATCTAATGTATTCATTGGTGCAAAAATTAAGCAAACGAGCATGATGAAAGCTTGCTTTCAAATTGTCGAATGCAGATTATTTCTGCAAATTTACGAATAAATTTCGTAATTAAGGCATTTTGGAAATATAAAATAATAAAAAAGATAGTATTTTCATCATTTCTTCATTTGATGGAATACTATCTTCAGTATTTTATGTGATAATCCGGGCTCTTCTTCTTTCCATTCTCCGGTCTTCTTTCTCGGCAATCCGGGCTCTTCTTCTTTCTGTTCTCCGAAGTCTTTTATGCGATAATTTTCGCCAGATAATGTCCGGCGAGAACGGCGATAAGTCCCAGCGCCAGACTTCCGAAGAGATAGAGCATCATATAGAGGTAATTCTCTTCCTTCATCAGTCCTGCTCCCTCGTTCATAAAGGTAGAGAAGGTAGTGAATCCTCCGCAGAATCCCGTGGTGAGCAGCAGTTTGGCAGATGGCGACATCCATCCCCCTTCCCGCCAGTTCAATCCCGAGAGGAACCCGATGATGAGGCATCCCGCCACATTCACCGCCATCGTTCCGAAAGGAAAGGCAATCACCGTGCAGGATTGCACCAACTTTGAAATCCAATATCTCATGCCGCCTCCGAAGAAACTGCCAATGCTTACTATCAATATTTCTTTCATCTCCTTATATAATATATGTATAATAATTTGGTGCAAAAGTACGGGTTTTATTTCTACTGACAAAAATATTTTTGGAAAAAAGAACGCCTAAAAAGGCAAAAAATAGCAAAATAGAGCATTTGGTTTGAGTTTCAAGTGGTTGTGGCAGTTGTTGGCTTTAGTTGGCAGTGACAAGGAAATGAGGAAAAAGCAGATTAGAGAAATAGAAACGCTTTCAAATCATTACCCAATGGAAACGCCCTAATAAGCATTTTTAACGGTGGCGGTTCAATCTTCTCCATTCTGCGTAAGTTTTGGTTTTGCCATGCAACTCTCATAGTTTAATTTTGCACCGAACAAAAAAGTAAGAATTATGAGATGCACTTTCAAGACAGTCTTCTATGTAAATGGAAGCAAGGAGAGAAATGGAATTGTCCCAATCATGGGGCGAGTGACAATCAACGGAACAATCGCACAGTTCAGTTGCAAGCAGAGCGTGACCAAGGCTATCTGGGATGCCAAGGGCAACAGAGCCATTGGCAAGAGCAAGGAAGCCAAGGAGGTGAACTTTGCGCTTGACAACATCAAGGCTCAAATCGCCAAGCATTACCAGCGACTTTCCGACCGTGAGGCGTTCGTTACTGCTGAAATGGTGAGAAACGCCTATCAAGGCATAGGCACCGAATACGAGACCTTGCTCAGAGCTTTCGACAAGGAGAACGCAGCCTTTGCCAAACGTGTAGGCAAGGACAGAGCCAAGAACACTTACAACAAGTATCTTGTGGTGAGAAAGTACGTTGCCGAGTTCATCAAGTATCAGTACAAGCGCAGCGATATGTCCATGAATGAGCTTACCGAGGAGTTTATCCGTAACTATTGCCTTTACTTGAAAAATGTGGTAGGGCTTGCGCAGTCCTCCATTTGGATTTACTCCATACCTCTGAAACATATCGTCACGGCGGCACACTACAACGGCAAGATACCGAGAAATCCGTTTGCCATGTACCACGTTGATCCAGACCACAAGGAACGTGAGTTCTTGACCTTGGACGAGCTTACCGCCATGACTGAGATAAAGTTGGAAGACCCCAACATGGCATTTGCGAGAGACCTTTTTATCTTTGGCAGTTGGACAGGTATAGCTTTCATCGACATCAAGAACTTGACGGAAGATAACATCAGCATGGTAAACGGTGCTCCTTGGATAGTGTCCAAGCGTCAGAAGACAGGCGTACCGTTCCAAATCAAGCTGATGGATATTCCCATGCAGATTGTTGAGAGATACAAGTCTTTCAGAAAAGACAACCACTTGTTCAATATCGGTAATCTTGACAGCATTAACAAGCGCATCAAGAAAGTTGCTGCAATGTGTGGTATAAAGAAGCATGTATCATTTCATGTCTCACGTCATAGTTGGGCAGTTTTAGCCTTGGAGTATGGTATGCCAATAGAGAGCGTGAGCAAGATTCTTGGTCACACGAATATCACCACAACACAGATATACGCCAAGGTGACAAGCACAAAACTTGACCATGACATATCTGTCTTTGAAAGTCGAATCAAGGGGCATTTGCCTGTAATGGGAGGAATGGCATGAAACGGACTGTAATCACCGTGGATGGCAATGGAAGGCTTTCCATTCCGTCCAACTTGGAGGACTTGTGGATGAGTGAGAGTGAGTTGATTGATATGCTTTATATCACTGCCCCGAAACTCACTGCTGTGATACGAGCTATATATAAAGAAGGTATGTTGTCTATGTCGGAAGTCCAACGAAGGGAAGAACTTTCCAAGGGTATTTGGCAAACGTTGTATGGATTCCCTATGGTTGTTGCCATTTGCTTCCGTCTAAACTCTAATGGTGCGGCACAACTTCGTGATGCCATCATCAAGAGATTGTACGGAGCAAAAGAGAAAACAAACATTGTCTTGCAACTCTATGGAGGGACTAATTCCTTTAGTTGAGAATAGTCGCTTTTTTGACGCTTCGATGATTCGCTGTCGTATTGACTTATTGACGTACTGATTCATTGTCGTATGGAAGTGCAGTTGCAATTTGATAAAGAAGTATCCATGCAAAGAAGTGTGTAAGCATATATGCATTGATGCCATACGTTTTACATTTTTATCGTATGACATATAAAACGTATGACATGCAGGAATACATTTTTGTTCATCCCGAGGAATGGCATTCAAGGAAAACTCATTCTTCGGGATTTTTTTCGTTTTCATCCTTTAGCATAAAGAAAACGAGCCGTTCCTTGGAGGCTTTGCGCCTCCAGCCACTTGGGCGAACCACCGCAGTGTTTTCAATGGTATTAGATTTATTCTTTCCAAAACATTGTGTCCACAAAGACACAGCAAGGTATGTTTCGAGTTACTCGAAACCTTTTGGGTTACTTCCAAAGACCTTGCCATAAATGGATGTATTTCTCTCCAAAGTTGAGAAATAATAAAAACTTTATTTTATAACACCTGTTTTGTTAGGTTTACATTGTTAATTTAACAGAGCAAACACACTCTCTTCCCCTCAGTTGATAATTATACGTGAAGGTGTTGACGGAATTATAGATAGTATATGCATATTGTCGTTGATTCAGAATGTTTCTGACGTCAAGAGAAATCTTAATGGCTTTCTTCCTATATGCCAATCCCATATCCAACAAGCTCATGGTCTTTGTCACATCTTTCGTCAATTCATTCTTTACAATGTCAGCAGAAGTGTCGAATGTAAAGCCATCGAATGGCATGAGTTTCAATGACACTTTGTGTTGTTGGCTCAGATAGCTGTTGTTCTGATACTCCGTGGAAAGATAAGTTTTGGCAAACATTCCGTTATAAGCCAACTCCACATACTTGCAAGGCTGTGAAGTCAGATATGGGGAGAATGCCCAACTCTTCCAAGTGTATTCCTGCTGAAAATCATTCTGCAAAGTCGTTTGTCGCTTCCATTGGTAGCCACCATTCAAGGAAATCTTTGTCTTGATGAGTTCTATAAATTTAGTGACACCAACTTGCCCCATAAAACTTCTACCTGTATTTGGGGCATATATCTTCGACATCGTGATGAGAGTAGAACTTGCATCTTGACTCATCAGTAAGTTGTTCTTTTCCTGATTATATAGAAAGTCTGCATTGAAGAACCACATTTTCAGTGGTATCTTATAGTCGTAATGCAATGAGGCGTTCAAACTCTTGTTGTCCGCCAAGATACCAGAGCCAACCTTCAGCGAGGTGTCATTGAATCTGACGGGTGTTTTCAAGAAATCCAAAATGTCCCCAAAGGTGCGAGCATAGAATATGTTGGTGCGAAGTACCGAGCGAGAAGTTACCTTATAATTGCAATATACGCTAGGACAAACAGAATAATACCAAGAACTAGACGATGCGCTTTCCAAGTTGTCCTTATGGCTTATATAGTCTATGCGCATAGGTATTTCCAATCGGAAGACATATTTATATTGAGGATGTGAGTACTCATATTGTGGTACCAGAGCCATTCTGAGATTCTGCATATTCACATCATTGCTCTCGTCTGTAGGGTGCAGGCTTGTTTGCACCTTATCCATATAATAATTCAGCAATATTGGTAAATAAATACGAGAATAGAGATGCTTCTTAGACATTGAGAGAGTATTCTCTGTACGAAAACTTCTTCCATTGGCATTTTGTACCACATTATCGGTAGTTTCCTTGTTAAGAGTTATCTTTCCCATAGGAGAACCTTGATACGACATGATAGACGTAACCGCCCAACACAAATCCTTGTGATGCCACAAGGTAGAGAACTTGTTGTTCACATAAAACTCTCTCATGGTCTGCTTCTGGTTAAAGAGAGAACCGTTCTCTTTAATAGGCAATTCTGATGTCAGAAAAGAACCTGTGCTCGACAGTGTGTTGCTAAGATAAGTCTTTTCTGAGTTGTCCTTGTATTCCAACTGGATGCTTGGGCGATGTATGGTTGATAGGGGAGAATACTCTTGGGCGATAATGACATTGTTATCCGCATCCGCATAACTTCTCGTCAAGCTATAGTCGTACTGACTTTTGGCATAGCTATACCCGATATTACCTTTTAGGGTAACATCCTTTCTTATCTTTCTCAATATGTTGAATGACAATAATCTATCTGTTGGTGAGGCATATCTGTCAACTTCAATAGGAGGAGTGGAAGCGGAAATGTTGTCTAATAAATTAGACAACGTAGATAATGTCTCTTTGTTGTCAAAGTGATTCGTCCCATCAGTCAATGCAAACTGATTGATATTGCCTGCTTTTAGCGAAGCCAACATTTGAAAGTTGGATTTGAAGAGCATACCGGCACCATTGATTTCATATAAGGTGTGTTTGTCTGTCCCTAATGACACTCCATAAGAGCCTACAGGCTTAAACTTTGCCTTGTTGCTCATGTTCACATTGATAGCCACGTTGTCTGAGAATACATCTTTGTTGGCTTTTACGGCTTGGTGGTTACTCAACACTTGGACTGAGTTGACAAAAGAAGCGGGTATATTGGTAGTGGCAATGTTGTATCGTCCACCCAACAAATCCATGCCATTGATATAGAAGTTAGAAATCTCCTTGCCCAGATATTTGATAGAACCTTTGTCGCCTACTTCAATGCCAGGGAGTTTCTTCATGGCATCTTTCAGCGTATAGTCATTCTTTCCGATATACGAGGCTAAGTTGTATGACAAAGTATCCCCTCGTTGGTAGATGGCTGGAGCTTTTACAACAACCTCTTTTAGGTCTGTGGTCTTTTCCTTTAGATTGAAGTTGCACTCTTGTGAGACATTCTTGATTTCTCTTTTGGTTTTCTCGTATCCGATGGCTTCGGCAGTGACGATTAGCTGCTTGGCATCTGACTTTAGTGTTATCTTATAAGTTCCATTTTCTGATGTTCTCGCAAAGCCAAGAGTAGCCTTATCGGCATTTACTCTTACGATGACACCTTCCAAAGCCGTGCCAATGGTGTCACGCACTATTCCTGTAACTACACTTTGGGCAAAAGTGCAGTTACAGAGACAAGCTAACATCATCAAAATTAGAAACCTTCTCATATTTATCAATCTCTTTGTTTACTTCAATTCGAGAGGAACATATCCATTAGGGCGCACTCTCAGTACCACACCATTGACCAAGGCACTATGCCCACCATCCTCATATTTCTGAATAGTCATCTCGCTGATGGATTCTGCAGGAATGTTGCCCATAGGATTTTGCTCAAACTTATTCTTCGCCTTGACAAACTGTTCCCTCGAAGTCTTGATGATATTGGTGTAAGGCTTGAAGTTCATAGGGGTGCTTGATTTACGGAAAGTTATAGCTTTGAACTTATGTATGCCTTCTGAATCCTTTGCTGCCAATACCAAGCCTGGCAAACCGCAAAGTTTCCATGGTCCAAAGGATGCTGGTATGTCCGTGGAATACCAAACAGTCCAAGTTCTTCCACCATATTCTCCAACAGCTTTCTGACAGGTGTAACCACAGATAGTGTCAATGCCCTCGCTCAGATTCCAATTTATGGGATTGGCACTTTCCGTATAGCTGTAGTAGTTTGGCGTGATTACGCTATAAACGGTCAGTTTGCCCTTAGGCACATTTTGAGAGACTGATTGGTCGAAAAGCAAATCATTTCTCTTTTCCCGTGTCTTGAACTTTTGAATCTCTGATTCTGGCGCTTTGCAAGCAATGGCTGAGTCTGCTTGAAACGCAGTGTAATCAGAGAACATAGCTGAGTTTCTGCCAATTTGAAGAATGGTAGAAGTGACATCAGAAGAGCCTTTGTCATTCTTCATTTGGTACTCGTAGATGCATTCGTATTCATCTACGGAAGAGGAACTCGTTTTCTGCCCGTATGTCTCTGATGTTAGGCAGATGGCGGTTATCAATAAAACAATCTTTTTCATATCCTTTGTCTTTATTGTTGATACTAATGTTATTTCTCTTGGCTTACTGGGCAATTCATAAATGCGGAAGAGTCAACTTTGGGATTAGAATTATACTTCACGAATAAAAGTGACTCGCAGTTTCCAAATGCTCTATATCCGATTTTCTGCAAAGATGCAGGGAGATTGATGCCTTTAAGGTTAATGCATCGGGCAAAGGCAAAATCGGAGATCTCTCTCAAATTATTCGGAAAGACTATGCGTTCCAAGTTCTTGCAACCAGAAAATGCACGGTCGTTAATTACTTCTAGTTGATTCTTGAATACAAGGGCCTTTATGCCTTCGCAACAAGTGAAAGCCTGTCTTCCTATTTTGCTCACATGCTCAGGTATCACGGATATGCAGACCTTATTACAATCCCAAAATGTCCATTCACCGATTTCTTGCAAACTGTCCGGCAAGACGCTAAGCTCTAATTGATGGTCCATATTGAATGCACTATTGCCGATATACCTCACTGTGTTTGGCATCTTTACGGTTTGAAGATTCTCACAAGTATTGAAAGCTCGTTTTTCTATAATCAGCAAATTGTCGGGAAGGATGACTTGCTTGATGTACTTATTCATTTCAAAAGCCATTTCTCCTATTACTTTTACATCCTTAAGCTCTTGGATGTTATTAAAATCCACAACAGAGTCTTTTCCTTCCCATTTCACAAGGCGAGTTCCATATTGTGAATCTTCTATCGTAAAATGGCTCTTTCCTTTTGCCAATGAAAGTGTTGGTAACCAACAAAGGCATAGCAGAAATAGTACAGCAACAGAAATCTTACTTTTTATCATAATCTTCTATTTTTAGTGTTCTTTATATTCAAAGACGAAAGAATGATAAAAGGGTAAACTACTTTTTCCAATATTTTTCAGCCATAGGCTGCAATCTTTCCTTTATTACTTCCATAACAGTCTTGAAATCAAGAGTTTCTTTCCATTGAATCTTTTTCAGAAATGCTTTCCAGCGAACTATACGTGCTGCGTCTGTCGCAAAACTTTCTGTAAACAACTGCAATTCGGGATTGTATGTAAGCCCTCTATTATCGAAAGTCGCCTTAATCGCATCATATAATGTGGCATCAGACAAGTCTCTCTTTGTCAGGAGTTGGTAACAGTCGAAGAAATCTTTCATGCGACTGTTGAGCACATCTCGGTCTATCATCGTATGGAATTTCTCGGCAACAACAGTTTCCAAGGAATATGCCTGTATGTTCACAGATGGAATGTCAGGCAAAAGCAATGGGAAGTCAATAGTTGTTGGATATGGAGTTACAACATCACCAAAGCCAATGTCAACAGACATGTTATAAGAAATGGTATCCATGTGGGCAGTAAAATAGAATCGGGTGCCAGGATATTTCTTTTCGACGGTGATAGGTTCTAACTTGATGCTGTCAACATCAAACGATACTCCATCCTCATCGCATACAATGCCCAAAATTTCCTGGAACACATGCGCAAGGAAATCCCTATCACGGCTAATTCTATCTGCCATGAAATCAACATCTACTGTAGGACGTGCCTCAAGTCCATTCATGGCATAAAGCAAAGAGCCTCCTTTCAGCAAAAAATTGTCCTTGTATTGACTAACAGATACTCTGTAAAGCAACCTTTCGTTGAAATATCTTGCCAAGAGATACATATATTTATAGCCTGTCTCATTCATCAGATTGAGCAAGCGGGTCTTAACAGACTTACCGTAGTTTTTCTTTCCCATCTTATTCTATAGCTATTTCAAGATAATTTTTCAATGTATTAAACACTCTGAGGCGTTGGGCGTAATCCTGCAAACGAGTGAGATTGCGATTGGGCTTTCTCAAATAAGAACGAATCACTTCCGCACAAACATCCAGCCCCAATTTGTTTCTGTATTTCACTGCATCACAAACACTTCGCTCCAAGTCGGTTATGCGAACATGAAAACCGGATATTTCTGCTTCCATAATGCCAAACTCCAAGTTCTCCTTCTTCCAATAATACAGCTCTATCGGAAGCGTATCTGGTATCACCACCTTCCGCTTGTTGGCGATGGCTATACAAAAAGCAGGTGGAACAGTTGTCGAAAGCTGATGGTAAGCCCACGCATTGTACAGGCATACAATACCATTAGGTACAATCCGTTCCACATCAATCATTGTATTAAGCAAAGCATCGGGAACGGCATATATGCCATGACGCAACTTTATCAAGTCGCCACGCTCCTTAGCTCTCAACAGTCGTTTATACTCTGACAGATGAGATATATCAGTAGTGGAGATAGTGCCACCAAGTGCTGCTACTTTGCAAACTATATTGTTCATTTCACCTCTTATTAAATGTCATTACAGCTGCAAAAATACAATAAATTTCGAGAATACGGTAAGATTCTACGGATAATTTCATTAAATACCGCACATTTTTGCATATTTTCAGAGTCCTAATTATATTTGAGATGATAATAAACTCTAAAAAACATGCAACAATGCAGTATTCTAAATTTAAAATTGTATTTTTGCCACCAAGATGACAAAGAGTTGTTTGACAATCAAACGTATGCAAATTGTAGAAATTAGAACCGTTGCTAAATCATTACCTCCATTGAGGTGAAAAACTCATAAATCGCTCATTCTAAGCTATTCGGCAGATTTTAGCGTAATTTTCTGAAAAAAGATAATCCTTTTCTTAATTTTTCCCTCTATTCTTTCTTTTAAGGGATAAATAGAAGCAGGGAATAGTTCTTCTTGCTTATAAAATTATGTTGAACAATTTAAAATAAATAGGAGAAACAAGTTATGAAACGAGTATTCAATCTTTTGGTAGTAGATGAGAGTGGCAGCATGAGTATTATCGAGCGCCAGGCACTGGTGGGCATCAACGAGACCTTGACCACGATTCAGAAAATGCAGAAGACGCATAAGGATATGGAGCAGCGGGTTACGCTCATCACCTTCGACAGCACCCACAAGAATCTGTTCTATGATAATGTGTCTGCTCTTCATATTAAGCCTTTGAAATCAAGGGATTACAACCCATGTGGCGGCACCCCTCTTTACGATGCCATCGGCATGGGCATAGCCAAGATCAATGCCTTGACCACCGAGGATGACAGCGTATTGGTAACCATCATCACAGATGGTGAGGAGAACTGCAGCGAGGAATATAATCTGAAGATGATCAAGAACCTCATCGAGAAACTGAAGAAGCAGAACTGGACCTTTACCTTCATCGGTACCGATGATCTTGATGTGGAGAACATTGTTCATGGTATGGGCATCGACAATCATCTGCAGTTCTCAGAAGATGAGGCTGGCACCAAGGCGATGTTTGCCAGAGAAAATAGAGCCCGAGAGCGCTACAACAAGTGCCGTGCGATGGATTGCAAGATGGAAGCAGGTAGTTATTTTGAGGAGAAATAAAGATAAAAAAGAAAAAGTTGACGAAAAAAGTGAATGGTAAATGCTGATTATTCAGAAAGTTTTTGTACTTTTGCAATCAGAATGAATTCTCGCATGAGATTGACTTCTATTTTTTTGATGGTTAAATTAGCGTTTGCTATTCGGTCATGCACATTGGAACGTAGGAAACTTCAATAAAAAGCAGGAATACCGGCAGATAGTAAGCGTCCGCTATAGCGTGGGCGTTACTTGTCGTTTTCCTCAGCTTTTCCTACGGCTGCAATGTGGACAAGTTTCGTCCACGTGTTTTGTATCCGTAGGTGATGTAGAGAACGATGGCTTCGCAATTATAATCTATCGGATTCACTAATTTAATAACATTAAAAGCTTAGCTATCGGCATAACGGGCACAACTTATGAAAAAGTTACATTTTTCTTTAATGGCGATTCTTTTCGCCTTGTTCTCAATGGTGTCTTTCACCGCTTGTTCATCTGATGATGACGATGCTCCATCACAAGATGATATCAAAACTAATTGTATAGGAATGTGGCAGACAACTCACATTTCTGGCTGGGGATATGATGATACAGAGGATGAGAATCTTATTAAGGTTGATCAGGATGTTCCTGAAGGGGATAGTGAGAGAATCCTTTTCAAGGGTGATGGAACCTACAAATGGTATTGGTATTATGGTGGTGACTGGCATTCATCTAGCTATACTTACAAATATGAGGTTTCTGGCAATAAAATCATTCTGTATGACAACAAAGGTGATATAGATATAACTTATACTGTTGTTTCCTTCAAAAATGATACTGTTGTATTGGAGGTTACCTTAGAGGAAGGACCTCAGTATAAGCAGAGAATTACTTGCAAGCGAGTAAACTAAATTATATAAGAATTTTAAAAAACAGCATGATTTCACGTGCTGTTTTTTTTGTTTTATATCAATTCTCTTTTCTTGAATTCTTCAATCATGGCTAATTCTCTTCTCTTGGATCTTCGCAAGTTGCTGCTCTCTTTTGAAACTGTCTTCTGGCGCAGAGAGTTGATCTGTGCCAACTTCTGCTCCCGCGAGTAAGGATGCAATAACATGTATTGTTCCCCCTTTAACGCAGCCAAGCTGCTCTGACGGTGAAAATCGTTTATATAAGATCTTTCCAGTACTGAATTGTTCTGCATAATCATCTAATTTTGCTAGACCTTCAGATGTAAATCCTTCATTGATTATGTCACTGATGGACATCCAAAAATCATGATTCGTCATATTTACTTGTTTTAATTGCCGCAAAAATACGGTTTTTCTTCGATAACACCAAATTATTTGGGCTTTATTTCGCATTTCCCTGCAAATTGTTTCAATACATCTTGCATCTCATCCGGCAGATATTCCATAGCTCTGTCCTTAATCTCTTGCGGAATACCGAAGCGGGCTTCGGCGATGCTGCCAACGATGGCTCCGATGGTATCGCTATCGCCGCCATGAGATATGGCTAGGCGGATAGCATCTTCGAAGGATGAGGCTTGCGAGAGGAGATTGAAAGATAATGGCACGGCATCCATGCAGGTTTCATCGAACTTGCCTTTCGGATAATCTCGTGTTTCGAAATCATCGTAATAGCTGCGGGCGATATCCTTGAAGGCTTTCATTGCTTCATCATCTGGCAGATGGCTTTCCTTGCTCTTGCGGAAATGCCAGATGGCATGAGCCACGGCTTTGGCTCCCTTGATTCCTTCGGGATGGTTATGAGTAGGAAGAGCCGTTTTCTCTGCCTCTTCCAAAACCTGTGACAGGTCATCGAATAGCCAAGATACCGGCGATACTCGCATTGCCGAACCATTGCCAAAACTATTATATGGCTGCGGATCAAGAGAACGAAGCCACCCCGCGAATCTTCCGCCATACGCTCCTTTTGGAGAAGGATAGCGGCGGCACCAATCCAGCAGGCTTTCCTGATAGCTTCGTCCGTTCAATATCGTATCAGCTATCGCTACCGTGCAAATTGTATCATCGATGAAGTCGCATCCCTCGCCGAACATCTCGAAATCATAATCAAACGTATTGTTGAACTCATATTTTGAGCCAGCAATATCTCCTATTATTGCTCCTAACATAAGCTACTAATTCTCTATAACTTTACTCTATCACCTCCCAGAAACTCTCAGGAAGGCTGATGTTCTTCATCTCCTTTGCACTCTCAAACAATGGGGCGATGTCTTCGGCTTCGAAGCCGGCGATGCCGCAACCTATTGGGGTTACCAGAAAATGTAGCTCGGGATGATGATTGGAAAAATCAAGGAATTCCTCCACGTATGGGCGGATGGTTTCCACGCCGCCCTGCATCGTAGGGATGGCATAACTCTGGCCTTGCAAGCCTACACCCTTGCCCATGACGGCACCGAAATGCAGGCGGGCTATACGGGCTGCTCCACCACCATGCATGCCAGCCAGATTGCTGCCAAACACAAAAATCTCGTTCTCTTTTAATGAATCAATCCAGCTAGGAGTGATTCTTCCCTTCTTCATATCTTCCATATTCTTCTTATTATTAAATATGTTATTGCTGTTATCAGTCGCTTCCTCGCAGCGCATGTATTCGGACATCATTCTCGGCATCGACATCTTCGGAGCACTTTCGATACAGGTGTCTTCCTCCGCGAACGACAGGTAGCTTCCGTATTCCGATGCATCGAAGTATCTCTTGAAATAAGGAATCACTACATCGTGCATCATCTTCTGACAACGCTGGGTAACGGCAGAATGAGATATGCCCAACTGAGCGGCTACGTCCTTGCCCCTGAATCCCTCTATATAGAGCATCTTCAGAATGATGCTGTTCTTGCTGTCTCTGCCATAATAGAAATTGCCGATGTCTTCTATCGTCTGGTAAAGATCGTGCTCAAACTGGTTGTCGGTGAAAATCAGTTTCTGAAAAATTCTTTTCTTTCTTCATATCGATATATCTTTTTGATATCCGCAATCCGTTTGCAAATATATACTTTTTCTTTGAGAAAGCGGAGATATAGCTCCCTTTTTTCTCTTCTCTATGATATTAAAAGAGAAAAGAGGAGGAAAAATTAAGCAGGTATCGAAAAAATGCATCCCGCTTTTTACTTTTCCCATTTTGGAAGGTCATATAATCGTAACGTTCATGAAAATAAACGAATATGAGTGTAAATGACAAAGGCATAGTGGATACGCTGAAGGAATGTCCGGAGAACGGATTCAGAATGCTGATGATGAAGTATCAGGAACCGGTTTACTGGCATATACGCCGATTGGTGGTTTCGCATGATGATGCACAGGATGCTTCGCAGGAAACTTTTGTGAGAATCTATCGCTCGTTCAATCAATATCGGGGCGACTGCTCACTGAGAAGTTGGATTTACCGCATCGCTACCAACGAGGCCCTGCGGCTCATCAGCAAACGGAAACAGGAAGAAGTTTCTCTGGAATCAGATTCAACGGGCGTCAGTCTCATCCCAGCAGATAATTATATCGACTTCGATGATAAGGTGGCAGTAAAACTGCAGAAAGCGATTCTCTCGCTTCCGCCTAAGCAGCAGCTGGCATTCAATATGAGATATTACGATGAACTCGGGTTCGACGAAATTGCGAAGGTCGCTGATTCCACGCCAGCCAGTATCAAGGCAAGCTATCATGTTGCCAAGGAGAAAATTATCAAGTACATGAATTCGAACGATTAAGTGAGAGTTCTGTGAGTTTTTAATGGTTATTCAAAATGGAAAAGAATATGGATACAAATTTTGATTTCAATAAAACTGAGAAATTTGATTTCAGTAAGGTGGGTAAGCAAATGCCTTATTCTACACCCGATGATTTCTTCAAAGATATGGAAGCGAATATCCTGGAACAGGTGAAGGATGACAAACCGAAACCTGTCAGGATACAGCCGAAGAAACGACCTCTGATGAAGGTGATCTGGACGGCTGCAATAGCTGTGGCAGCATCGGTGGCAGTACTCCTGGTACTCAACATCGATTTCTCAGCCTCTTCTTCTCAACCTTCACAGGTGAATAACGGAATACAGGAGGTAGATCAGGCTTTCGCACAGCTGTCTTCTGCCGATCAGGCTTATCTTCTCTCTGTATATCAGGAGGATGTGTTCCTCAACAATTAAACGGATTCAATAATAATTTAAAATGATAGAGTTATGAAACGAATTTTGGGTATTTTAATGATGGTCATCGCCATGATGACAGTTACTACAAGTGTATGTGCACAGGCGCCTAACCAGAAGCAGCGCCTCAGTCGTGAACAGTTGGCAGAAAAGCAGGCTCAGTACATCTCTCGTAATTTGGGGCTTGATGAAAAGACCAACGCTAAGTTTATCGAGACCTATACTGATTATCAGAAAGAGGTTTGGGCTTTAGGTCCTCGCCCTCATCACAAGAAGGGCGAAATGAAAACGGATGCTCAGACCGAACAGGAAATCAAGCAGCGTTTCGAGATGAGCGAGAAGATTCTCAACATCCGTCAGAAATACTACAAGAAGTATTCACAGTTCCTGAGCCAGCAGCAGATTCAGCGTGTTTACGAACTGGAGCGACAAATGATGAAGCGCTTTGCCCAGAGAGGCCCTCGCAAGGGAATGGGTAAGAATGGAAGACCAGGTCCGAGAAGAATGCATGGACCTGCACAGCAGAAGTAAAAACGGCAGAAATGTTTAGCGTAATAATATATTAGTCCTCTTATACAAGGAAAAAAGATTACTTTCTATATTCAAATATATGCGAACGACGATTGGTGCAGGAGCGTGCGCCAATCGTCTTTTCTTTCTCATTTAATTATTTCTATCATCTTTTCTTAAGAGATTTTTCCTGCTTGTTCTCCCAAGCCAGAATCAGACCGATGACGCCGGCATAGCTCTTTCTGCCGCCTTCTACATGGTTGCCTCTCAGATAGAGTTCGAAGAAGAAATCCTGGGCGGCATCCAGTGCCTTGCATCTTTTGCCCTGCCAGTATTGGCGGTCGCTTTTCAGCAGCCTGATTATCTCAGGACGGATATATTTCAGATATTTCTCACCTTCCTTTTCGCCGAGGATGTCGAATACATTATATAATACATGGGGCAGAATGTGGTAATATCCGCTGAATTTCACCGCCTTATCCTGTGATGCCGTACAGACGAGATAACTGTAGAAATTCGCCTCTCCTTCGTTGGCAATGCCCAGGAAATGAGCAAATTCATGGGCATAGGTAGCCGGATAATCATGCGCCCGGATATCGCCGTTCAGCGTAAATTCGCAGAAGAACGGTCCCATGCTGCCGGTTACCCCCGACATCGAACTGATGGGTGTAAACACCATCGTCTTGGCATGCGGATGCTGGTTGAAAGGCGGATTGATGCCCTCCCGATAGCCTATCTTGTTATATTCCTTCAGAACCGCATCCCGTATCCGATTCTTCAGTTTATCATCCACAATACAATTGAATTTTTCACTCTTCCCTCTCCGTTCTTCACTCAAAAGGTTGAGGCTGTCAGCATACTGGTAGGCAAATTTCCGGAACTTCTCTTCCGAAACCTCAGCAGGCTGCATGCCTACTCTATAATAGATAACGGGCTGCGAATAGTTCAGTCCCCAAGCTGCATAAAACCATACATATACCCACAGCAGATATTCAATTACCCTCCCGAAGACCACCTTTTTCTTCGGATAGCCGCCGCTCTTGGCAGCAAGAAAGATAAACCGACGGGCGAGTTTCTTCCGTAATCCTATCTCGTAGATAGGATAGAGGACGACCCAGGCGATGCTGAGAGCTATGAAAATATCGCCCACGGCAAAGGGAAAGATGCCTGAGATGGGCGAAAGAATGCTGCCGATAACGGGATAAACATGGTAGGTGTAGATAACTCCCCAAAGAGGAATTATCTTGGTAAGGGTGACGAGGATGAGCAACAGCAGCAGTACCCAGTGGCGCCACTTCATTCTGTCGAGTCGTAAAGTATGTAATATCTTCATCTTGTTTCTTGTTTTTTATCTTGCATGGCTCTTGAACAGAGCTGTCTTTTTTGCACTTTTTGCCCCTGATGTGCAGAGATGGTGCAAAAATACAAAAGTTTTCTGAAATATTGACATCAGAAATCTGTTTTTTTAGTAATTTTGCCATATTAAAAGTTGAACTTAATAAATAGAGGAGGAGTTATCATGAAACAGACACTGGAATCATTCGAGGCTATGAACCTTGAATATGAGAACCTCTATAATGAGGACGATGAACGTAGAGAATATAATTCTGTCTGGTACAGCTAGTTACAATGTATTATAAAAAGGCTGTAACAGGTGAATTAAATTAGTGTTACATATAAAAAAGATCGTTAGGATAATAAAAGACTATGCCATAGTTACTAAAGAAATGATGTAACATAGGCATAGTCTTTTTTTATGTCCTTTCCTAGCTGGCTGTTCTTTCCTGCATTTCTATTTTTCGAAGTGCTGGTAATCTTTGCTGTGTTTCCAGTCACCTCCCCATCTGAATCCTTTTGCCTTGAAAAGCCGGTAGCAGAGGTCGCCTTTCTTTATCATATAAGCGTGGTTCTTGCTGCGGTCCAGATAGGGGCGGGCGGTGGCAGGTTCCACCACTTCCTTGCCGTTCTTCAGTCGTTTGTGGTAAGGATTGTAGAGGGTGTTGATGTCTACGGCCAGTCCCCTTCCGTGCTTCGATACCGTATGGGTATGTGAGATGAAGCGGAAGTTGAAGCTGGAGGAGTTGTTGGCTCTCATCGCCCTTTCGTCGTCGGCATCCCAGTAGTCAATGAGTCTCATCCGCTCTATCGGATATTTTGCCTCGTATAGCTTTTTCAGAATATCGAGCACATCTGTGGCTATCGCCTTGTTCACCACCATTTCTCCTACGATGTTTCTGCCGTCCTTGTCTACGTGCAGGCATCTTATGTATCTCAGTTCGCTTCTTGCCACGGTACAGTTCTTCTTGTATGTCTTGCCCTGCATCAGGCGGAAGATATCATCAGGAATAGTGGAGATGGAGAAGAAATGCTTCTCGCCCAGTTTTCTGATGGTTTGGTGACTGACGTTTTCTCCAGGCTGCTGTGCCTTGGATGGGAGGCAGAAAAGTCCGGAAATAAACAGGCATATCATCAATATATTTTTTGCTTTCATCACGTTTCTCCTTATTTTGCTACGGGTATATAATGCGAATCCTTGATTTCACCAATCACGATGATGCTGTGCAGACTTCCTATGCAGTCGATGTTTCCCAGCGTGTTGAGCATAAAGTCCTGATAGGCTTTCATATCCCGGGCATATACCTTGATCTGGAAGTCATAATCGCCGGTGGTGTTGTAGCACTCCGTTATCTGGTCGATGGCCTGCACGGTATCCATGAATTGCTGAATCAAATCGTGGGTGTGCTGCTTGAGCCGGATATTGCAGAGCACGATTACGTTGTGCCCCAACTTGTGATGGTCTACGATGGCTCCATATCGCTGGATGTATCCCTCGCGTTCCAGCCGCTTCTGCCGCTCGAAGGTTGGAGAAGGGGAGAGGTGTACTCTTGCAGCAAGTTCCTTTACGGTGAGTCGGGAGTTCTGCTGCAGTAACTTCAGTATTCTGATGTCTGTTTCATCAAGTTTTTCTTCTGTTGTCATTGTTTCTTTATTACTGATTTTATTCATTTTTGCAGAATAATATTCTGCTGAATTGCTTAATTCGCTGCAAAGATAGTATATTTTTCTGAATTACGGAGAATATTTGGCAAATAAAATTCTTCTTCTTACCTTTGCACCCGCAATTCCGGATGCAAAGCGTCATTCATCGGTAATGACAGGATAAAGAGTCATTCACATCAAATAATAATAAGGAGATAAAAATATGAGCAACGTAAGAAATATACATTTTGAGGCAGTGGGCAGCTATTTGCGCCCTGCAGAGTTGAAGGAAGCAAGAGCTAAGTTTGCTGATGGCAAGATTTCTGCCACCGACCTTCGCGTCGTAGAAGACCGGCTGATTACTGAGGTCATCAGTCAGCAGAAGGCGCATCGCCTGCCTTATATCACCGATGGCGAGTTCCGCCGCAGCTATTGGCATCTCGACTTTATGTGGGGATTCAATGGCGTGGAGCATATCGAACTGGAGCATGGCTACCAGTTTCATGGCGAGGAGACAACTAAGGGTTCTATCCAACTGACCGGCAAGATTACCGGCGAGAATCATCCTTTTATCAAGGATTTCCTCTTTGTAAAGCAGTTTGAGGAGTTGGATGCCAATGGCGAATATATCTTCGAGGCAAAGCTGACGGTTCCTGCTCCGGCTCAATTCCTTGCCGAACTGTTCCGTGGCAAGAATGCCGAGAACACCCGCAAGTTCTATCCTAACACTACCCAGCTGATTGAGGATATTGCTCAGGCTTACCGCACCTTCTTCCAGGAGATTTATGCAGCCGGTTGCCGTACCGTCCAGCTGGATGACTGCACCTGGGGAATGATTGTGGATAGCGATTACTGGAAGGCTAAGGTGGGCACAGGTTTCACCCTTGAGCAGGAAGCCCTGCAATATCTGAAGGTGAACAACCTTGCCATCGAGGGCAAACCTGAGGGGTTGACCATCAACACCCACGTATGCCGTGGCAATTATCATTCCTGCTATGCCACCAAAGGTGCCTACGATGCCGTGGCTCCTTATCTCTTCGCTCATGAGGAGGTAGATACCTTCTATCTGGAGTATGACGATGAGCGTTCGGGTGGTTTCGAGCCGTTGAAGTATGTGGCAGATGGCAAGAAGGTAGTGCTGGGTCTGGTAACCTCCAAATCTCCGGTGTTGGAAGATAAGGCTACGGTCATCGCCCGCATCCGAGAAGCAGCCAGATATATCCCCCTCGATCGGCTCAGTCTCAGTCCTCAATGTGGCTTCGCCTCTTGCGAGATTGGTAATAAACTGACCGATGCTGAGCAGTGGGCAAAGATAGATCTGGTGAGAGAGATTTCCGAGGAAGTTTGGGGATAATGATATATTCAAGGAGAAGATGTGTTGTCTGTCATGGCTGCACATCTTCTCTTTTTTTATTTACTTTTTATCAAAAATGTTTGGTGTTTTCATGAATTACTAGTAACTTTGCACCCCGAAAATTAAAAACATCATTCATTAAGATTATCAGAGAAAATGGAATATATGTCTCAGGAAGGTTACGATGAGCTCGTGGCCGAACTTCAACACATGGTTAACGTAGAGTTGCCAGCCGTTCGCGATGCGATAGCTGAGGCCCGCGACAAGGGCGACCTCAGTGAGAATTTCGAGTATCATGCAGCCAAGCGTGAGCAGGGCAAGCTGTTGAGCCGCATAAGCTTCAAGCAGAAGGTCTTGGAGAATGCCCGTGTCATCGACAAGTCTCGATTGAAGAGCGATACCGTTGGCTTGTTGAGCAAGATTAAGATTACCAATCTCGCCAACAAGTGCAGCATGAATTATACCATAGTAAATCCTCACGAGGCAGATCTTCATAGTGGCAAGATTTCTATCAAGTCGCCTATCGCCAAGGCCCTTCTGGGTAAGAAGGCAGGTGAAGAGGTAATGGTAAAGGTACCAGCCGGCTTGCTCAAATTCCGCCTGGATAGCGTTGAGTTATAATGTATTCTTTAAAAGGAAAGAGGGTGTTTCTTGGACTTTTGACACACCCTCTTCCTTTTTTTATAAGTCCCTATTTACATTGGCTTGGCTGTAGTATTTTTAAACAACGTGTGTTAGACTACTGTTATACAAATCGAAATTTATAAAGGAGAATATTGATGAAATTATTTTTATGTTCGCACTTTTCAAGTGTAGGAAGTCTGATAAAGGAAGAAATTGAAAATAAGAAAGTCGCAT
>OOCM01000006.1_pt1 | contig 223444 bp, 204 predicted proteins | sample 1671111 | NCBI WGS metagenome assembly OOCM01 (sample SAMN06348123, study PRJEB24527) | human gut metagenome | biome: human gut; feature: ankylosing spondylitis patient; material: feces | host: Homo sapiens | place: China | collected 2015-10 | reverse complement strand
AGCAAATCAAAAGGAGTGTTTAAACTTACGCATAACTATAAGTTTTCGGGAACCCCCAGCCTAGCTGGGGGTTTTCTTTTAACCAAAAAAGCAGGAGCATGACCCCATGCTCCTGCTTTGATGAACAGATCAGAAAACTTAGAAGACGGGCTTCTGCCAGAGCTTGAGTACTTTCAGAGCCAGCACACAGGCCACGGCAATGCCAAGCTCAATGAGCGCGACGTGCCAGGCGGCAAGTCCCGTGCCGGGATAGCCTGCCACCATGCCCATGACGAGCGTACAGGTCACCGAAAGCAGAAGCTGCTGCGCGCCGGACTCAAAGGCCGCGGACGTCTGGAATTCCTGGTCCACGATGCGCAGAAGCGCAAGACCGGAAGGAATGGTTCCCGTGCCGGAACCAAAGATGACAAGCAGTCGTTCAAGACCATATTCATTAAGACGACGCCCGAAGTACACGCTGACGAACAGCGTAAAGAGGGTACCGACGAGGCACACCACTGCAAGCTGCGCAAAGTACTTGATAACAATGGAAATAGCGATGGAGCACAACGTGCCGGTGATGAGGAAGTCAACGAAAATGCCGGTAAAGTGACGCTGGACGTTGTTATCCAGAACAACGGAGGCCTTGCAGAAATCCAGCACTTTGCGCACGCCCATGGCGGTAAACATGCCCCACACGAAGAACAGGCCGAAGATCATGTCCCCAATAACTGTTCCTGCAAAAATCTTGGTCAGAATGAGGCAGAGGCCGTAGTTGATGGCATAGGTAACGGCGATAAGCGCAAGATGAAGACTGAAGGTGTCGAGGTTGCCGCTGAACACGGTATCGCTGCCGCAGCTTTCTCTTTCACCGACAGGCTTGATGCCCACATAGTAATGCTCGTTTCGGTCTTCAGACTGATAGGTGGCAGCGCCCTTTTTGAGGCCCCACATAGCAAGCGGAACGCCCACGAAGGAAGCCACAAGAAAACCGATGGCGGAGAAGGTAAGAGCAATGCCCAGTGCATCGGGAATATTGAAGTTGTTCTGCCACACGCCGCCCACGGCAAGAGCCTGACCAGGTCCCTGGGTAAAGCCGTGCGCAAGCAGCAGACCGTACCCGGCCGCGCTTTCGCTACCCGTAATCAGATCGACGAGCTCCCATACGCCGAAGCCGACGGCGCCCTGTCCGCACAGAAGCAGCGTGGTCAGGATGAACATCCACAGCGAGCCTCTCAGCACCACCTTGGACGAGTTCTTTTCTCCGTCCACACCGGTCAGTCCCAGAGAAATGAAGGAGAGATTGAAGAACTGGAAGGTGATCATGGTGAACATTTCCGGCTTCAGCCCGATATCGAAGCTGTTGATGAGCACAAAGCCCAGCAGACCGCCGATGATGCTCGAGGGGACGAGGAATTTCTGGAAGAAAGGAACATATCGCCGCAGAACGACGCCGGCGAGCAGCATGGCGGCCACAAAACTGAAGGGGAGAAATACAAGGAAGGAATCCTGCATGGTATACTCCTGAATTAGCTGGTGGTTTTGCGAAGGACCTGACCGGAATGAACGTTCTGTCTTTTTCCATCATGAACGGCGGCAACGCCGTTGACGAAGACATACTTCACATTGTCCGGATGCTGTTTGGGGCGGGAAATATCAAAGACGGTTTCGGAGCTTTCGGCATTGAAGACGACGATGTCGGCATAGTAACCGGCACGGAGAAGTCCCCGATTCTTCAGGCCGATCTGGCCGGCGGGAAGAGAGGTAAGGCGACGGATGCCTTCCTCCAGCGAAAGCATGTGGCGCTTCTGCACGAAATCCATGAGAAATTCATGCGTCCACAGGAAGGAATTCGGGCCGACGCAGCTGTTGGCGAGCGGGCCGTCCACGGCGGACGCGATGGAGTCCGATATGACGGAGCAGAAGGGATCCTGCAGGCTTTCTTCGATATCTTCCAGGAAGAAGGAGTCGCCGGTAACGACGATGCATCCCAGATTTTCGCCTTCCTCACAGAAGAGCCTGCACAGCCCTTCCCATCCGTTGGCGCAGCCGTATTCCTCGCCGATCTGACTCAGCGTCTTGCCCAGGTGACGCTGGGTCTTCTGCGCGGCAAACAGCCGTATCCGCTCCCAGTGATCGTCCACGGCAAGCTGCCATATGGGGGCTTCATTGTTCTTCAGACGACGGCGTCCTTCCGGAGTTTCCAGAAGCGCAAGCAGTTCCTGCGTGCTTATTCTGAACGCCCATGCGGGAAGCAGCGCCACGCCCGAGGTGAAATTCCAGCGGGTAGGCATGACGTCAAGACCGGCTTCAATACCGTCTTCACGCAGCCACTGCAGCATCTGAAGAGTTCTTTTGATGGTGCCCGGATAGCGGCCGTACTTGGGATTGATATGTGAAATCTGAAGGCGGGAACCCGTGGTGCGGGCGATGTCGCACACTTCGGAAAAGGCGGAGAGGGCGTAACGGTCACGATTGCGCACATGCGTGGCATGCATGCCGTCAAAGGCAGGGAGTCGGCGGCAGAGGGTTTCCAGTTCCCATGTTGTTGCCCCTTTGCCGGGATGATATTCAAGTCCTGTGGACAGGCCGAACGCGCCCTGTTCCAGACATTCCGTCAGCACATCGGCCATGTGATGCACTTCTTCGGCGGATGCCGGAGCGGTGGGATCGCTGTCTTTCATGGCCAGAAGACGAAGCGCTCCGTGTCCCACAAGAGAAGCTATATTCGTTGTTGGACGAACGCTCTCCACGGCTGTGAGATATTCGTCAAAGCTGTTCCATTCCGACCGGATACGAACAGGGGCCAGACCCTGCACATCCATACGAGTTCTGTCGTCGCATGGGGCGAGGCTGTAGCCGCACACTCCTGTAAGCTCTGTCGTAACCCCTTGTCGTATCTGACTTTCAGCACGATTATCAATGAATACCGACTGGTCCGTGTGGCTGTGCGCATCAATGAATCCGGGAGAAACCACAAGTCCCCGTGCATCTATGCGCTCTTTGCATTCACAGCCGTCAAGATTGCCTATGACCTGTATGGTATCTCCTGTTATGCCGATATCGGATCGGCTGGCCGGAGATCCGGAACCGTCAATAAGCGTACCGCCGGAGATGATGATATCCAGCATGGCTGTTACCTCCGAATGGTTTCCTGGTTGCAGGATCCGCAAGAAAGTTTCCACCAGCGTTCGCGCGACGCAAAGGTATCGTTTCCGGTCTGACCAGAGTCGTCTTCTCATCTGCAAGGCGAGCAGACGAAAAAGCGCTTTTAAGACGAATACATCGACCGATTCGACAGCTTTGTGTTAAGGAATAAAGGGATTTCTTTGTTACGTCAATATATTTTATAAAATATTTAATAAAATATTAACATATAAAAAACATGTATTATCAATAGGTTATATAAAATTAAATTATATTAACAAGTTATAAAAATTTTTGCTTTTCTCAGGAGAAACAGGAAAGCACCGTCGCCCCTGAACACTAATGTACCGCACCTTCGGAACTTGCGCAGGAAAAAAATGATTGATCAAAGCTCCTTCTGCAGCGCGCTCAACCGGCGCAATACTTCCCCGGAAGGTCGGGAAGAATGCCCTGATCTCTGGTGTTCCGCCTGAAAAAACACCTCTTCGATGGGGCAAAAGGCGAACAGCTCCTCTCATCAAAAAGGTGTTTTCTGAAGTTGCTTCATACTCCACCCGATCAGTGGCGCGGTAACAGATCGGACGGAGTGCAAAGCGGAGTCTTGACGCTAAACAAAGCGCCCCCGCCGACAACGTCGACGGGGGCTTCAGGCTTCATGAGGCGGATACGGGCTTTTCAAGCCGCATCCCTCGCATGCACAGAATGTTATGAAGAAGGTTGAGTCAGCAAAGAGTGATCCGCAGATTTTCTGCTCGTCGCCGAACGAAAACCCGCACCTGCCGTTCAGCGCTGCAGGTTCGCCCGGAAGAAGGCTTCCATGTCATCAAAGGGAATGATGTCGGTTCTGTCATACAGATCCGTATGGCTTGCTCCGGGAATGATCATGAGCTTCTTGTTCTCGCCCTTAAGCTTTTTAAAGGCATCTTCGCTGAAATAGCGGGAATGTGCCTTTTCCCCATGAATGAGCAGAACCGCGTTCCGGATTTCTCCGGCATAGCTCAGGAGCGGCATGTTCATGAAGGAGAGGGGCGACGTGGCGTTCCAGGCGCCGTTGGAATTGATGGAGCGGGCATGGAAGCCGCGCTTCGTTTTGTAGTAGTCGAAATAGTCCTTCACGAACTGCGGCTCATCGCCCTTGAGCGCTTCGGGAAGGCCGTTCGGGGAAGGGGCTATCGTGCCGGACTCTGCGTCCTTCGTGCGCTGAGCATTGAGCTGACGGCGCAGTTCATAACGCGCGTTCTCATCTATGGAGTCGAAATAGCCGTTGGCGTTCACCCGGCTCATATCATACATGGTGGAAGCCACGGTAGCCTTGATGCGCGTATCCATGGCGGCAGCATTGAGTCCCATGCCGCCGAAGCCGCAGATACCGATGATGCCGATGCGTTCCTCGTCCACGTTGTCCAGAGTGGTAAGGAAATCCACCGCGGCACTGAAATCTTCCGTATTGATGTCGGGAGAGGCCACGTTGCGGGGTTCTCCTCCGCTTTCCCCTGTATAGGAGGGATCGAAGGCCAGCGTGACAAAACCGCGCTCAGCCATCGTCTGGGCATACAGACCCGATGCCTGTTCCTTCACCGCACCGAAAGGTCCGCTCACGGCTATGGCCGCCATGCCTTTTTCCGCCTGCACCGGAACATACAGATCGCCCGCAAGGGTGATGCCGTAACGGTTCCTGAACGTTACCTTTCTGTGGGTGACCTTATCGCTCCGGGGAAACGTCTTGTCCCATTCTTCGGTCAGATTCATGATGGTTCCCTCTTCCGTCTTCATATCGTTGCGGGTATCGCCGTATGCCGTCGCGGCTCCGGCCAGAAGCAGCACGCCTAAAAAAAGACCTGTCATTTTCGTCATCATTCCGCTCCCCTGAATGCTGGGTTCATGCACGATTGCTTTTCTTTGTTGTAAGAGAGCGGATCAAACATGACAAATACTTATATCTCATAATGAAGTATAGAAAAAAGGCATAATTCAATATACGACGTCCCTCTTTCTCCCACCATTGCCCATTCTCCGACGCCGCGCGAGAGCTTTCCGTATCCATTCGGAACTTCTCGACATTCTTTTTAAAACTTCATGGAATCGTCATCGGCTCGTCACGTTCACGTCAAACGATGCGCCTATGTTTTCTCCGTCCTTCAGAAAGGAGCCGCTCCCGCGGAAACTCCCTTCTGAACCCGTTTTAACGTTTATGGAGGAAACTATGATTCCCGCTTCCCGCTGGCTGAGATTCGCCGTAGCGGCCGTGATGTGCACCTTTGCCCCGATATCGGCTCCGGCCGCCGATTCCCGCCCGGATCTCGTGGTTGCCGTGGCTGAAATTCCCGAAGGCCTCGAACCTTCCAAGGAACTTTCCAACATGGGAACCCGCATCACCTACAACGTCTTCGACACGCTCATCCGCCGCGACTTTCTGGCGGACGGCTCCGGCACGGCATCCAAGCTCGTTCCCGGACTGGCGGAAAGCTGGAAGCGCATCGACAACAACGGCATCGAACTGCATCTGCGCAAGGGCGTGAAGTTCCACAACGGTGACGAGCTCACCTCCGCCGACGTGGTGTTCACCTTTGAACGCATGCTCAAGCCCGATTATCCCGCGCCGGAAGGCAAGGCCTACTTCTCCATCTTCGACCGCATTGAAGCGGTCGATCCCTATACCGTCCGCATCTACACCAAGTACAACGACACGCTGCTTGAACACCGCCTGTCCTCCTGGGCCAGCTGGATCGTCAACAAGCGCGCCTATGAAGAACTCGGCTTCGACGAATTCGGCCGTCATCCCGTCGGTACCGGCCCCTACAAGATGAAAAGCCTGCGCTCCGGTGAGAGCATCGTTCTCGACGCCAACGACGACTACTACGGCGGCAAACCGACGGCCCGCAGCGTGACCTTCCGCATGGTGCCGGAAGTGGCCGCCCGCATCAGCGGTCTGGTCAGCGGCGAATTCGACATCATCGCCAACCTTCCGCCGGATCAGCTTTCCACGCTGGAATCCTATCCGGACATCGACGTGCGCAGCGTCGTGCTTTCCAACACGCACATGCTTGTGTTCAACGTCAACGCCGGCCCCCTCAAGGACAAGAGAATCCGTCAGGCCCTTTCCCTCGCCGTGGACCGCAAGGCCCTGAACGACGCGCTCTGGGGCGGCAAGGCCGTGGTGCCCAACGGTCATCAGTTCCCCGAATTCGGCGACATGTACGATCCTTCCCGTCCCGGTCAGGTCTTTGATCCTGAAAAGGCCAGAGCGCTCGTGAAGGAAGCCGGTTACAAGGGCGAACCCATCACCCTGCATACCCAGGCCAACTACTATGTGAACGCGCTCGCCGCCGCCCAGATCATGCAGGAAATGTGGAAGGCCGTAGGCCTGAACGTCAAGCTGCAGGTCATCGAAAACTGGAAGGCCGTCAAGAACGAAGACCTCATGATCCGCAACTGGTCGAACTCCAACCGCTACCCTGATCCGCTCGGCTCTCTGGCCGTGCTCTGGGGCGGAAACGGCGCGCCTCAGACCTCGTGGAAGACCTGGACCGGCCCTGCCGTTGAAAAGTTCAACGCGCTCATCGCCGACCTCGAGCAGACTTCCGATCCTTCTGCCCGCAAGAAGATCTTCGGCCAGATGCTCGACCTGTGGGAAGATGAAACCCCCGGCATGACCCTGTACCAGCCGCTGGAAAGCTACGGTGTGAAGAAGTCCGTGCACTGGCAGCCCTACAGCTTCTACTACATGGATCTGCGCCCCTACAACCTCACCTTCGACAAGTAAGCTCTTTCCCCCGGCGCGCTCCGAAAGGGGCGCGCCGTTTTCGAGTACATTCCATGCTGCTTTCCATACGAAATCTCGGAGTCCGCTTCTGGAGTCCCCGCGGTATCGTCCGTGCGGTAAGCGACGTCAATCTCGACGTGCAGCCGGGCGAAATCGTGGGCATTGCCGGTGAAAGCGGCTCCGGAAAAAGCGTCACCTGCATGGCCGTCATGGGCCTTCTGCCGACCCGCTTTGCCCGCATCACCGGCTCCGTCATGCTGGAAGGACGCTCTCTTCTGGACCTTCCCGAACAGGAACGGCGTCAGCTGCGGGGCAGGACGCTCGCCATGATCTTTCAGGATCCTTCCAGCTGTCTCGATCCCATACGCCGCATCGGCAGCCAGATCATGGAGGCCCTGAAGCTGGCCGAACCCGATCTTCCCCGCGCCGAACTCCGAGACAGGGCCAGAGATCTGCTGCGCCGCGTGGGCATTGCGGACTCCGCCAGGCGAATGGACGAGTACCCGCATCAGCTTTCCGGCGGCATGAACCAGCGCGTCATGATCGCCATGACGCTGGCCTGCAGTCCCCGCCTTCTCTTTGCCGACGAACCGACCACCGCTCTCGACGTGACCACCCAGGCCCAGATACTCGACCTGATCAGAAGCATTGCCTCGGAGCACAACATGGCCGTGGTGCTCGTCACGCACGATCTCGGCGTGATGGCCCAGACCGCCGACCGGGTGGCCGTGATGTACGCCGGTCGCGTGGTGGAAAACGCTCCCGTCGGCGAACTTTTCCATCATCCCTCGCATCCGTACACCAGAGCGCTGCTCAAGGCCTGCCCCCGTACCGACATCACCGTGCGCAGACTGGCCTCCATTCCCGGCACGGTGCCGCCCCTCACCGAAAAGATCACGGGCTGCGCCTTTGCTCCGCGCTGTGCGGAAGCCATGCCCGTATGCCCGCAGATCCGCCCCCGGATGCTGAACCTGAGCCGGGACGACGCCTTTTCCGCCGTTCCCGGTACGGAACACTTCTGCGCCTGCCACAGAAACGAGACCGGGAGAGAGATGCCGTCATGATCATCAAACAGGAACATTCCACGGCGCTGCTGCGCGCCGACAACCTTGTCCGCACCTTTCAGGCGGGCCGCGAAGGCCTGTTCGGGCTGTTCGGTCCGCGCCGGGAAGTCCGGGCCGTGGACGGCGTATCTCTTTCCATCATGCCCGGCGAAGCGCTGGGCCTCGTGGGCGAAAGCGGCTCCGGCAAGTCCACCGTGGGCAACATGATCAGCGCCCAGCTTCTTCCCACGGAAGGAGAAGTCTATTTTGAGGGACGGCGTCTGCATGACGAATCCCTCTCCCGTGCCCGCAGGCAGGAAGAAATGCGTCATCTCAGACGCAATCTTCAGGTCATCTTTCAGGATCCCGCAGGCACGCTCAATCCCCGCCTTCCCATCGGGGAACAGATAGCCGAGCCTCTGCGCATTCACGGAGAAAAGGACGCCCGCCTGCTGAAGCAGCGCGTGGCGGAATCTCTTCTGCAGGTCGGCCTGAACGAAGACATGGCCTCCCGCTATCCACACGAACTTTCCGGCGGACAACGGCAGCGCGCCGTGGTGGCGCGGGCGCTCATCACGCGGCCGAAGCTCATCGTCTGCGATGAGCCCACCTCTGCGCTCGACGTGTCCATTCAGGCTCAGGTCGTCAATCTGCTCGGCGACCTGAAGGCGGAAACCGGCGTCTCCTATCTTTTCATTTCACACAACCTCGGCGTCGTGAGAACGGTATGCGACAGGGTGGCCGTCATGTATCTCGGCAGAATCGTGGAAGAAGCTCCGGTGGATGAGCTTTTCTCCCATCCCGAGCATCCCTATACGCGGGCGCTTCTGGAAGCCAATCCCATTCCGGTTCCCGGACTCAGAAGTCAGACGCCTCCGCTGAAAGGAGAGCCGCCGAGCCCTCTTGACGTGCAGCCCGGCTGCCGTTTTCTGGAACGCTGCCCCCGCGCTCACGAACGCTGCCGTCGTCTCGCGCCGGAGCTGAAGCGGATACGCCGCTCCCGCGCCTTTTCGGAGCCCGTCCATCTTGTCGCCTGCCATTATCCGGAAACGGACCGCTCCGTGTTTCAGGAGTCTCTGTCATGAATTATTCTCTTCTTGCCATAGCCCACAGAGGCTACTCCTCCCGTTTTCCCGAAAACACTCCCGCCGCCTTTGCCGGAGCCTGCGATCTCGGCGTATTCGCCGTGGAAACCGACGTCAGGCTCACGGCCGACAACGTGCCCGTCTGCATGCACGATCCCGACCTTCTGCGTCTGGCCCGCAGACCGGAACGCATTGCGGAAACAACGCTCGACGAGGCCCGGAAGATTCTGCATGAGGCGGGCCGCGAACTCTGCCTTCTGGAAGACGCCTTCAGGCTGATGAAGAGCATCAGGGGGCGCCTTCTTCTCGACGTCAAGGTGCCATCCTCGCTTCCGCTCATCCATGAACTGCTGGAGCGCCTTGCCATGCCGCTTGACGCCGTCGTGATGGGGCTTCGTTCTGTGGATCAGGTGCGCGTGTGGCGCTCCATGGACACCAGGCGTCCCGTGCTCGGCTTTCTCGAAGACGTGCGCGACATTCCGGCCTTTCTTGCCGAAGGCGGCACCGTCATCCGCTTCTGGGAGGAAGATCTCATGCGTGAGCCGGATCTTGTGAAGCTTGCCGGAAAAACGCCGTTCTGGGTCATGGCCGGGGCCAGAGCTTCCGGCTGTGGCGAAACGACGCCCGAACGCATCGAGGCCGTCCGGGCTCTCGACGCAGAAGCGCTGCTGCTCAACGATCCTGCGCTGCTGCTCTCCCGCGCCGAATAAGGAAATGACGCATGAGCCATCACGTTCTCATCACCGTTCTGGACGCTTTCTGCAGCGACATGCTCAGCGAAAGCGACACCCCGCATCTGTGGCGCTTTTCCCGCGCCTGGACGAGCGTTCCCCACGCACGCTCCGTCTTTCCCAGTGAAACGCGCGTGTGCGCCTCCTCTCTGGTCAGCGGCTGCTGGCCCGAACGGCACGGGCTGACGGCAAACTATCAGTTCATGCCGGAAGGCGGCCCTCTGCTCAACAGCGGACTGCCCGAAGATCTGCGCCTGTGGAGAGAATATCTTGCCGCCGCCTCTCCCGACAGCGAGCCTGTGCCGGATTTCGGAACCACGCTGGCCCGCGCCGGAAAAACGCTGCTCAGCGTAGCGGCCGCTTCGGACGGCTGCTGTACGCTGCTCGACCGCGACGCCACACGGCACGGCCATCTCAGACTGGCCGTTCGCACGCCGCAGGCCTGCTCCTCCCCGGAGCATCACAGGAAAATGGTGCAACGTTTCGGCCCCGTACCGGAAGTGAGGGCCGCTGACGGCACCTATACTTCCGAGCTTCTGGACTACACCGTTTCCGTGCTGCTCGGCCACATCCGCTCCGATGCGCCCGATGCCGCTCTGTGCTGGCTGCCCGAGCCGGACATGGCGGGCCACCTCTTCGGAACCCGCAGCGCCCAGCACCGCAAAGCGCTCTCCGACATCGACCGTCAGTGCGGACGCATTCTTGAGTGGTGGGAAAACGAGGGCCGCAGACAGGGCTGGCAGATCATCTTCATGGCGGATCACGGCATGGCCGACGCCGCGGCAAGGCACGACATTCCCGCCGCACTCCGCGAAGCCGGTTTTGAGGTTTCACTTTCCCATGAAGGGCAGGCCGTCAGCGCCACCCGGAACAAGACGACCTTCCGCCTTCTGAATGCGGCAAGCGGCCACGCCCGCTTCGACGGCGCTCCGGACAAGGAGGCCATCGAAGACCTCATCGAAGCGCTGCGGCCTCTCTGTGCGGAACTTTTTCTGAGCGACGAGCTGCTGAACGACTGCCCGATTCCCGATGTCCACCCTCTGAGCCTTCTGCGCTGCGCCCATCCTCTCGGTCCGCAGATACGCTTCACGCTGGCCGGAACGACCTCCGGGCCGGGCGTTCCGGCAGGAACCACGAAAACCGGCTTTCACGGCGGTCTGCTCTTCCGTGAAATGCATCCCCTTCTTCTGGCGGGCGGAACCGGCATACGGCAGGCATACGAGGCGTCGTGCCGCTCAGCCCTGCCCGACATCGTACCCACTGCGCTTGCGCTGCTCGGCGTTCCCGTACCCGACCGGATGCAGGGACGCGTTCTGAACGACATTCTTGCGGAGTCAAAGGAGATCTGACCATGCTGCGCTACATTCTGCGCAAGGCGCTGCGCGCCCTCATGACCATGTTTCTGGTCGTGACCTTCACCTTCCTCATTCTCCGCATTTCCGGCGATCCCACGGAAATCATGTTCCCGGACGACGTTCCTCAGGAAGTCAAGGACGCCTACCGCATCGCCTGGGGACTGGACAAGCCGCTGCATGAGCAGTTCGTCAAATATCTCGTGAGCATAGGACACGGCGATCTCGGCTATTCCTTCCGGGATTCCCGCCCCGCCCTCGACGTGGTCACGGAGCGCATTCCTGCCACGCTCCGGCTCGGCCTGAGCGCCTTCGCCCTTTCCGTGTGCATGGGCGTTCCCCTCGGACTGTGCGCAGCCTTCCGCCGCAACACCTTTCTCGACCGTCTGGCCACATCGGTGAGCGTCATGGGCTACAGCATGCCGAACTTCTTCCTGGGCATTCTGCTCATTCTGCTCTTCTCGCTCAAGCTGAGACTGTTGCCGAGCTCCGGCTCGGCCACGCCGGAGCACCTCATCATGCCCGTCATCACGCTGGGCACGGCCACCGCGGGCATCGTGGCGCGCTTCACGCGCACCGCCGTGCTCGATGTTCTGGGCCAGCCCTTCGTTACCGCCGCAAAGGCCAAGGGGCTTTCCACGTCCGGACTCATTTTCGGGCACGTGCTGCCCAACGCCGCCATTCCGGTCATCACCATCCTCGGTCTCCAGCTCGGCGCCGTCATCGGCGGCGCTCTGGTCACGGAAACCGTCTTCGCCTGGCCCGGCGTGGGCAGGCTTCTCGTACAGGCCGTGAACTACCGCGATCTTGCCGTGGTGCAGACCATCGTTCTCATCATCTCGGCCAGCATGATTCTCTGCAACCTTCTGGTGGATACGGCCTACGGCTGGCTTGACCCCCGCATCCGCTCCGAACGGACCACCAGCTGACCCGTCACAAGGACGCTTCCATGAACAACGCTTCTGAATCGGCCGCAACCGCCATGGCAACTCCCCGCAACGACGCCTCCCTTTTCTCCGAAGAGCGCCGCGGCATGAATCCTGCCTCCGATCTCTCCGAAGACGATGACTTTCACTGCAAACCGCCCGTCCGCTACCCGCTGCTCGTCGTTGCGGGCGCCGTCTTCCTTGCCGTGCTTTTTCTCTGCGGTCTCTTTGCCGAACAGCTGGCTCCTGCCGGATATGCCGCTCAGGATCTGACGGCGCGGCTCAGTCCTCCCGTCTGGCTGGGAGGAAAGTCCGGTCTGCTGGGCACGGACTTTCTGGGCCGGGACATTCTCTCCCGCCTTCTCTATGCCATACGCATCAGTCTGCTCGTCGCCTTTGTAGGAACGCTCATTTCCTGCACCCTGGGCACCACGCTCGGCTTTCTTGCCGCGCACAAGAAAGGCTGGGTCGACGAGTTCATCATGATGCTCATCGACTTTCAGGCCTCCATGCCCTTCGTACTCATTGCTCTGGCCATTCTGGCCTTTCTCGGCAACAGTCTCGGCCTGTTCATCGCCGTCATGGGCCTGAACGGCTGGGAACGATTCGCCCGCTTCACCCGGGGACTGGCGCGGTCGGCCTCGGCCCGCGGCTACGTGAACGCCGTCCGCGTCATGGGAGCGTCACCTCTGCGGGTCTACTTCAAGCATATTCTCCCCAACATCATCGGCGTGCTCATCGTGCAGTTCACGCTCAACTTCCCGAGCACCGTGCTGCTGGAATCCTCCCTCAGCTTTCTCGGGCTGGGCATACAGCCCCCGCTCACCAGTCTGGGCGCCATGCTCGGCGAAGGCCGCAACTATCTCATCAATGCCTGGTGGATCTCCGTCGCGCCCGGAGCCGTCATTTTCTGCGTAACGCTCTCCGCCTGCATTCTCGGCGACTGGTTGCGCGACAGACTCGACCCCACCCTGCGCTGACACCATCCGCCCGCGCTTCGTAAACCGGAACGCCTGTAAAAAACGCTTCGCCGCCTCCTGCGCGACGCACCAGCGAAAGAAGGCCCCGCCTCTGCGGGGCCTTCCTGCTTCTGAAGTCCGGCTTCCGGCCTTTGCCTTCCTCGGAGTCCCCTTCCTCTGACTCCGGGCTTGCATCGACATCAGCAACGTATCCTCCGGGATCCTCTGACTGCTGCGAACGCAAAAAAAACAGGGCAGGCCCCTGCAACGGATTCCTGCCCTGCTTTTTTTGCGTGTTCGATACTTACTTATTCCACGGCATGCGCGCCAGCAGAAGTCCCAGTCCGCAAAAACCGGTTACGCCGGCAAACACGAGACCGGCCCCCACGAAGGCGGAAAGCCAGAACATGGGATGCCATACCCAGCTGCCCAGAATGCCCAGAAGCACCAGCGCGCCCGCGCCGATCTGAATCTGGCGGAACAGCGGGAAAGGAGCCTTTTCATGCCGAACGGGCAGACCTTCCTTCTGCCAGCCGGAGAGTCCTCCCTCCATCTGCCAGGCCTGCGTGTCGCCCGCAAGAGACCGGAGCATATCTGCCGCCTTCTCCGTTCTTCTGCCGGAACGGCAGAAAAAAATCAGCGGCTTTTCCGGGGCATCTCCGTCCTTCAGCGGATAGAGTTTGGCTATGGACAGCGGTACGAGACGCGCTTCAGGAATAAAATTTTCGGCGTATTCGGAGCTTTCCCTGACGTCGATCAGGTGAACTTCTCCGTTTTGCATCATTTCATAGGCCTTGCGAGGCGAAATGGTGGGCAGCATGACCGTCCTCCTGTACTTTTTGGGCCAGCTTGGCAGAAAACCAGAGAAGGCGCAAGACAAGGGAAAAAACTCCCATCGTCTTCAGCAAAAAAACATGATGGAGCTATGCTCCAGGCAGGCGACGCCCCGCTCCAAAACCGGCATTTTCTTCCCGAAATCTATGCTCTTTTCCGCAGCATTCCATTATTGTTTGAAAATTTTCAATATAATTTACCATATTATACAATTCACAGCGAATTATTGACATATATGCGCAAACAGGAATAGAGTCTGAACGCTTTCCCGTGGAAAGCGATACGGTCCCGTTGAAACTGCCTGAAAGCCGAAAGGCCGACTAGCAGCGGAGGGCGCTCTGGAGAATCCCGTTTGGGTGCCGAAGGTGCAAGGCGAAAGCCGAAACTCTCAGGCCAAAGGACAGAGCTTAGGATCTTGCCGCTCGACTATACCTGCCGCTTTATCCCTAAGCGTTTCTCTGGAGCAAATCTGTGGATTTGCTCTTTTTTTGTACCCTGAAACGAGTCATGGAGCGGCAGCGTCCATGCTCTCAAAGGATTGAATCATGGAACTTATCAGTCAGATTGTCGATGCGGTCAACAGCGTACTCTGGGGCTGGCTTCTGCTCTTCCTGCTCTGCGGAACGGGCATATTCTATACCATACGGCTCCGCTTCATTCAGCTTCGCAAGCTTCCTCATGCCTTCGGCCGTCTTTTCCGCAACATCTCCCTGCATGGGGAAAGCGCCGACCATACGGGCATGAGTTCCTTTCAGGCCCTTGCCACGGCCGTGGCCGCCCAGGTAGGCACGGGCAACATCGCCGGCGCGGCTACCGCCATTGCCGCCGGCGGCCCCGGCGCCATCTTCTGGATGTGGCTCAGCGCCTTCTTCGGCATGGCCACCAACTACTCCGAAGCCGTTCTCGCCCAGAAGTACAAGACCACCAATGAACGAGGCGAAACCGTCGGCGGACCGGCCTACTACATTCGCGCCGCCTTCACGGGCAGCTTCGGCAAGGCCCTTGCCGCCTTCTTCTCCGTAGCCATCATTCTGGCGCTGGGCTTCATGGGCAACATGGTGCAGTCCAACTCCATCGGCGCCGCCTTCAGCACGGCTTTCGGCCTTCCCCCGCTTCTTGTCGGCGTGGTCGTGGCCCTCATTTCCGCCGCCATCTTCCTCGGCGGAGCAAAGCGCATCGCCTGGGTCATGGAAAAGCTCGTCCCGCTTATGGCGCTCCTTTATGTGGGCGGCTGCCTCGTCATCATTCTGGCCAACATCTCCGCACTGCCCGAAGCGTTCAAAACCATTTTCGTCATGGCCTTCGATCCTCAGTCGGCCGGCGGCGGCGCGCTCGGCATCACGGTTCGTGAAGCCATGCGCTACGGCGTGGCCCGCGGCCTCTTCTCCAACGAAGCCGGTATGGGCTCCACGCCCCATGCCCACGCTCTGGCCAAGGTGGCCCATCCCGACGATCAGGGCATGATGGCCATGATGGGCGTCTTCATCGACACCTTCGTCGTGCTCACCTGCACGGCCCTTGTCATCGTCATCACCGGCGTGTGGAACTGCGGAAGCACCGGTACGGAACTGGCTCAGATCGCCTTCGATACCGTGTTCGGCTCGCTCGGCAACATCTACATCGCGGTCTGCCTCTTCTTCTTCGCCTTCTCCACCATCATCGGCTGGTACTTCTTCGGCGAAGCCAACGTAAAGGCCCTCTTCGGCGCAAAATATGTCAAAATCTACGCCGCCATCGTGGTGCTGTTCATCGTGATCGGATCCGGACTCAAGGTGAATCTCGTCTGGAACATGTCGGATATGTTCAACGGCCTCATGGTTCTTCCCAACCTCATCGGTCTGCTGGCCCTCTCCGGCGTGGTGGTGGCCATTGCCAAAAGCAAGAAGGACTGATCCCGTTTCCGCCCTCCTCCGGGCCTAAAAAAAGGCGCCCCGCATTCCGAAAGGAATACAGGGCGCTCTTTTTTATGTCTATCAGACGAGGACTCGGAACGGACGGCGTCCGAACCTCCCGGTCTCATGCTCCGTCAGAAGGAGAATCCGACCGGAAAGTCTTTCCGCTATTCCTGTTCCATCGCTTCCTTGAAGCGCTGCTGAAGAGCCTGCATCTTGGCCTTCTTGTCGACAAGGTCGCTCTGGCGGGCCTTTTCGGACTCCACGAGTTCCGCAGGCGCGCGCTTGACGAAGTTCTCGTTGGAAAGCTTGCCGTTAAGCGCGACAAGGTCCTTCTCAACCTTGCCGATTTCCTTGTCGAGACGGGCAAGTTCCGCCTGGAAGTCCACGGCGCCGGTCAGAAGCACGATGACTTCGCAGCCGCGCACCACGTTGCTGGCCGAAGCCTTGGGAGCATGGGCAGCCTTGTCGATGACAAGACTCTCCAGTCTTGCCAGATCGAAGAAGCCGCGACCGGCTTCCAGAAGAGCGGCCTGCTCGTCGCTTGCCGGACGCAGCACCACGGACAGCTTGTAGGAAGGCTTGATGTTGAGTTCCGCACGGATGGTACGGATGGCGCTGATGGCTTCCTGCAGGAAGATCATCTCGTCCGCCTCACGGCTCTTCACGCACTCCGGACGGGCTGCGGGATAGAGTTCCGTGGCGATGTCGGTGCCTTCGTGGCCGGGCAGGGAATCCCAGACCTCGGCGGTGACGAACGGAATCATGGGATGCAGCAGCAGGAGGATTTCGCGCAGCACGGTGTAAAGCACATACTGAGCTTCTTCCTTCGCAGGACCTTCTTCCTTCATGTCGGCCTTGATGAGTTCCAGATACCAGTCGCAGAACTCGTTCCACAGGAACTTGTACACGCACTGGGCGGCATCGTTGAAGCGGTAGCTTTCCAGAGCGGCGTCTTCTTCCACCTTGACTTCCTCAAGGCGGCTGAGAATCCACTTATGGTGCAGTCCCTTCACCGCGCCGAGATCCACGGCCTTCGGTTCGCCCTGTTCAGGCAGATTCATGAGGGCAAAGCGCGAAGCGTTCCAGACCTTGTTCACGAAGTGGCGGTAGCCTTCGATGCGCTCTTCCGACATGCGGATGTCGCGGCCCATGGCGGCAAAGGCGGCCAGCGTGAAGCGCAGGGAGTCCGCGCCGTACTTGCGGATCATGTCCTGCGGGTTGATGCCGTTGCCGAGAGACTTGGACATCTTGCGGCCCTGCGCGTCGCGCACGAGGGCATGGATGTAGACTTCACGGAAGGGCACTTCGCCCATGAAGTGCTGTCCCATCATGATCATGCGGGCCACCCAGAAGAACAGGATGTCGAATGCCGTGACGAGCACGGTGGTGGGATAGTACTTCTTCAGGGTTTCGGTGTTTTCCGGCCAGCCCATCGTGGAGAAGGGCCACAGCGCGGAAGAGAACCAGGTGTCGAGCACGTCCGGATCCTGTTCCAGCTTCGTGCCGCCGCACTTCGGGCATACCGTGGGATCTTCCTCGGACACGATAAGCTCGCCGCAGTCGGCGCAGGTCCACGCAGGAATGCGGTGGCCCCACCAGATCTGACGGCTGATGCACCAGTCGCGGATGTTGTCGAGCCAGTTGTAGTAGGTCTTGGTCCAGCTTTCGGGATAAATCTTGATCTTGTCCGGCACGGCGGCGCGGGCGGCAGGAGCCATCTTGCTGATGGCCACGAACCACTGATCGGAAACGTAGGGTTCGATGACGGTCTTGCAGCGGTAGCAGCAGCCCACGCTGTGGGAAAGCGGCTCTTCCTTCACAAGATGTCCGTTCTCGCGCAGCTCTTCCACAATGGCCTTGCGGCATTCTTCGCGGCTCATGCCGGCATAGCGGCCGCATACGTCGCTCATGCACATGTTGCCGTTGTCGTCGATGACCTGGATGAACTCCAGGTTGTGGGCGTGGCCGAGCTTCCAGTCGTTGGGATCGTGGCAGGGGGTCACCTTCAGGCAGCCGGTACCGAACTCGCGGTCCACGTAGCGGTCCGCAATGAGCGGCACTTCGCGGTTGACCACGGGCACGATGAGCTTCTTGCCCACAAGACCGGCGTAACGCTCGTCGTCGGGATGCACGCACACCGCGGAGTCGCCGAGAATGGTCTCGGGACGGGTGGTGGCGATGGTCACGGAACCGGAACCGTCGGCGAAGTCGTAGCGCACATGCCAGAGCATGCCCCTGGAGTCAATGTGATCCACTTCGTCGTCGGCAAGGGCGGTGTGGCAGCGGGGGCACCAGTTGACGATGTACTTGCCCTTGTAGATGAGACCTTCCTTATAAAGCTGCACGAACACCTTGCGCACGGCACGGGCAAGGTTGTCGTCCATCGTGAAGGCCTCGCGCGTCCAGTCCACGGAAGAACCGAGTTCCTTGATCTGCTCAAGAATCTGACCGCCGTACTGCTTCTTCCATTCCCAGACGCGTTCGATGAAGGCCTCGCGGCCCACGTCGTGACGCTTCTTGCCTTCCTTGGCAAGGGCACGTTCCACCACGTTCTGCGTGGCGATGCCCGCATGGTCGGTACCGGGGATCCACAGCACGTTTTTGCCCTTCTGGCGGGCATGACGGCAGAGAATGTCCTGCAGGGTCTGGTTCAGGGCATGACCGATGTGCAGAATGCCCGTGACGTTGGGCGGAGGAATGACGATGGAATAAGGGTCGCCGGGGGCGGACATGTCGGGAGTGAAGGTTTTCGCTTCTTCCCAGTGCCTGCGCCAGTGAGCTTCCACTTCCTGCGGTTCATAGGCTTTGGACAGCATTTCAAGGCTCCAGTAGTTGAAATATCCGCCGTTTCTGAAAAGAAAACGGCCCTCACCGGACGGACCGAACCCCTTCCGGTTTCTGACGGAAGCATGCGGCAGGCGATGCCTGCATCACTCTTCCGCGGCTGAGTCTCTTGCCGAACGGGCGGCTTTGTGCGTATGCATAAGCACGGAGGGAAACATGATCGCCATACTCTGGGACGCATCCCATATCTGGGGATATCTGCTGCTGCACGCCGTTCGCTCGACGGGCATTCCCTACCGTGTACTCAAAGGGTTAGACATAGCCCAGACCGGTCTGTCTGGCAAGATGCTCATGGTACCCGGAGGTTCTGCGCGGCGCAAGGCCGAGGCGCTCGGACCGGCGGGTGCGGAGGCGGTACGCCGCTTCGTGCGGCAGGGCGGTCGCTATGTCGGCTTCTGCGGCGGCGCGGGTCTCGCCCTTGCCGACGGACTGGGGCTCTGCCCGTGGCGGCGCGACGGCATGACCGACCGCCTTCAGCATCTTGTTTCCGGGCATCTTTCCTGCACGCTTTCTGCGCAAAGCGAGCTTGTTCCTCCCTCTCTGGCGGGCGGAACGGCGCTTCTGCCCGTCTGGTGGCCGGGGCGCTTCAGCGAGCCTGACACGCCGGACGACGTGCAGGTGCTTGCCCGCTACTCCGCGCCGGGCCCCGATCTCTATGTGGCCGACATGCCCTTTTCCTCCATGCCTGCGGACATTCTTGCGGAATGGCAGTCCATGTACGGCGTCATGCTGCGCCCCTCGCTGCTGGACGACCGCCCATGCGCCGTGTCCGGCAACTACGGCCGGGGAAGCTGGCTTTTAAGCTACAGCCATCTGGAAACGCCGTCCGGCAGTTTTCCCGGCTCGGAGCAGGCGGGAGCGTGGCTGCTCCACATTCTGCGCCTCTGGTGCGGGCTGCCAACCGGCCAGAGCAACCTTCCTGCTCTCGATTTCAGCACGCTGCCCGTGCTCTGGGAAGACGACGTTCTGCTGGCGGCGCGCGCCTCGCTGCTGGAACTTCTTGCGCTGGCAGAACATCTCGGGCTGCTCTTCCCCCGCAATTCCTGGCTGCTCGGCTGGCGCTCCGGCGTTCCGGGAGCCCAGTTCAACAGCCTGAACGCCGCACTTTCCACCACGCTCAGCCTCCGCCCCGACGATCGCAGGCTCTCCCTCTGGAGAGAGCGCCGGAACGAGTTTGAAAAAGCCTTCACTCTGTTCTTCCAGGGGGCGAGAAGCTGGCTGCTGGCCCGGCGTCTTGCCGACACGCTGGCCGACTCCGCTCCGGGCATGCTGCCCCGGGAGCTGCTTGAAGATCAGCGGCGCGCGCTTTTCGGCTCTCCCATGTTCGGCGGAGGCCTCAGCGAACAGCTGCTGAACATTCTGGAAGAGCTGGTCTGAAAAGGCCGCACCGGCAAAAAACATAAAAAAAACGCCCGGTCCCGGAAGGGACGGGCGACGGACAGAATCCCGAACGCAGGGAAGCTCAGGATTTTTTCTGTCTCAGACAGAAGGCGGAGAGCGCAAGGCCGACGACTATCGCCGCAAGCGCGGCCCAGAACAGGGCGTTCAGCTCCCGTGCCAGAACATAGCCCCACAAGCCGGTATGGACGCCGCCGCGCCCGTCCACAAGCTGCACGGGGAAAAGCTCGGAATATATCCACATGACGAGCATCCCGCCGGCGCCCAGAAGAAAAATCAGCACGCCTGCCGCAAGGGCCATGTGACGGGCCGTGGCGCTCATGGCTGAGGAAGACGGGGCCGGTCTGTCATTCCGCTCTTCCGCGACGGGAGCAGCAGCCGGGCTCTCCTCCGGCAGCACGACGCTTTCTGGAGCCTCGACCTGATCTCTCAGCAGATAGTCAAGGCTGACGCCCAGCGTGTCGGCAAGTTCCACCAGACGATCGAGATCCGGCGCGGAAAGGCCGGTCTCCCACTTCGTCACGGACTGACGGGAAACGCCCATGCGCTGTGCCAGCTCCTCCTGCGAAAGCCCGAGAGCTTTGCGTCTGGCCTGTATCTTTCCGTAAAGCTGGAGATCCTTCCTCATTTGATTCCATGAGCTGACAGCGTTCTGTCCGGGAAGTCAGCGCCCGGATCAGGCTGAATGAGAACTTTTCCGCAAGGAAGCGGGGCAGTCTTCCGGCGGACCCGTCGCCAGCCCAGATCAACCACGGTTCACTTGCGACGTAAAACCATGTCCGGGCGGAAGAAAGAATCATTCCGTCCTCCGCCCGTACACCTTTAACTACTTGAGGCGGTCCATCGCCTTGTCATAGAACACGCACAGCGCGTCCATGTCCTGCTTCTGCTGGAGCTGAAGCAGTTCAGGCTGGAGTTCCTGCATGACCTTCGCATACTTTTCAGGATCCTTCTGGGAAACTTCCTGAATGGTCTGGGCAAAGGCATTGGCCTTCTGCTGCGCCTCTTCAGGGCTGCATCCGGCTTCGGCAAGGGAAGAAAAACCAAGGGTCAGGGCCAGAGCCGCGGCAGCGGCCAACATCTTCCTGTTCATAAGGAACTCCTGTGGTTTTGTGGCGAATCGCCAGGGTTGAACGGCAGGTTCGCGCAAGCGAACCGTCTGACGGCAGCGCCCCGAAAACACGGGGACACCGGCCGCTTCCCCTCCGTTCAGGAGCGGGAAGGCTCTGCGGCGCCAGGTCGCCGCACATGACGATCAACCTTTAACGCCATCGCCCGGCAGACTCCACCAACCGGAAGTTTCCTTTCCGGCAACTTAAAGTTGCAGGTTTGTTATTTCAATAAATTAGCATAAAATATTTTCGCTTGTCACGTTATTTCGGCAACCATCGGTTGCGGGAAACGACAGGTTGCGCAACGCTCTTTCCGACGAAAAAACAAAAAAGGCGGAGCCGAAGCCCCGCCCATTCATAAGACTTATGTGGAGAAACTACATCTCTATGCCGATCCACGTCTTGGCGGCCCAGCCGATGAGGAAGGATATCGCCGCCACGCCGAAGCTGATGGAAAGCATTTCCACGAACTGCGGACGGAAGGGCTCGCGCCGCACCACGGAAACAAAGAAGGTGAACAGGCAGATGATGCAGGCCGCATTGAAGAGGCAGCACGCCAGCGCCGCGTAGGGAGACGAGAACACCACATACGGCAGAAGCAGCAGCGCCACCGTGATCATGTAGGCGATGCCCGTGTACACGGCGGCCTTGAAGGGATGCTTTTCATCGGGCTCGGCCTTCTTGGCCAGATATTCCGAAGCCGCCATGGACAGCGTGGCCGAAACGCCGGTGATGAAACCGGCAAGGCCCACCGTGGCATTATTGCCGAGCGCCAGCGTAAAGCCCGCCAGCGCGCCGGTGAGTTCCACCAGAGCGTCGTTCAGGCCGAGCACCATGCTGCCTATGTACTTCAGGCGTTCCTCATCCACCATTTCGGCCAGCTTACGTTCATGGCGCTCTTCCTCTTCCATGATGCCCTTTGCTTCCGGCACATCCTCAATGAGTTCGGCATAGCGTTTTCCCGCTGTGTCTTCTCCCGACTCCAGAAGATTGATGACGAAAGTCAGACCGAAAATCCAGCTCACCACACAGTAGAACAGCACCTTGAAGCGCTTCGCCTCGGCGGGCTTCTTCGTATAGCGGCTCCATACTTCGCAGTGTCTGGCCTCATCGGCAGCCATGCGCTGAAGAACCTCGCCGTTCTCGCCGCCCACACGTCGCGCGAGTATGGTATAGATTTCGCTGTCCGTCTTTTCGTTGATCTGCATCTGTTCCAGCAGACGAAGCGTACTTTCCCTCATGTTTCTCTCCCCCCGGACCAGGTCCGGATCCTTTTGTTCAACAAGGCTCCGTGATACGCCAAGGCCCTTGCGCTGGCAACATGGGCATCGGCCGGTGTCCCGGACGCTCTGCGGGGAAAAAACGCTTGAGATAAACAGCACCACGCCGTATAACAGCAGACGAAACCCCAAAACAAGGAGAACGGATATATGGCTCTGGACCCCAAGCAGCACGCGGACTGGGAAATCGCCCGGGACGCGGAATCCCGCATGAAGGACATTTACCGCATCGGCAGAGAACTGGGCCTTGAAGACAGGGAACTGCTGCCCTACGGTCACGTCATGGGCAAGGTGGACTATCAGTCCGTTCTCACCCGTCTGGCCGACCGCCCCAACGGCAAGTATGTCGACGTCACGGCCATCACGCCCACGCCCTTCGGCGAAGGCAAATCCACCACCACCATCGGTCTGGTGCAGGGCCTTGCCAGGCGCAGCCAGAAGGTTTCCGCCGCCATCCGGCAGCCTTCCGGCGGTCCCACCATGGGCACCAAGGGTTCCGCGGCAGGCGGCGGTCTTTCCCAGTGCATCCCGCTCACACAGTATTCCCTGGGCTTCACCGGCGACATCAACGCCGTCACCAACGCCCACAACCTCGCCATGGTGGCCCTTACCGCCAGAATGCAGCATGAGCGCAACTACGACGACGAAAAACTGCTCCGCCTCTCCGGTCAGGAAAGACTGAACATCGACCCCACCAACGTGCGCATGAACTGGGTCATCGACTTCTGCTGCCAGGCCCTGCGCAACGTGGTCATCGGCATGGGCGGCAAGTCCGACGGCTTCATGATGTCCTCGCACTTCGACATTTCCGTGTCCTCCGAAGTCATGGCCATTCTTTCCGTGGCCCGCGACCTCAAGGACATGAGAGAAAGAATCGGCCGCATCATCGTGGCCTATGACCGCGCGGGCAAGCCCGTGACCACCGAAGATCTGCAGGTCGCCGGCGCCATGACCGCCTGGATGATCGACGCCATCAAGCCCAACCTCATCCAGACCATCGAAGGTCAGCCCGTCTTCGTGCACGCCGGTCCCTTCGCCAACATCGCGCTCGGCCAGAGCTCCGTCATTGCGGACAGACTCGGCCTCAAGCTTTCCGACTACCATGTCACGGAATCCGGCTTCGGCGCGGATATCGGCTATGAAAAGTTCTGGAACCTGAAGTGCCACTACAGCGGCCTTGCTCCCGATGCCGCCGTGCTTGTGGCCACCGTCCGCGCGCTGAAGAGCCACGGCGGCGCTCCCGCGCCCCGTCCCGGCCGCGCGCTGCCCGAAGAATACCGTCAGGAAAACGTGGGCTTCGTGGAAGCCGGCTGCTGCAACCTGCTGCACCACATCCGCACCATCAAGAAGTCCGGCACCTCTCCCGTGGTGTGCATCAACGCCTTCGTGACCGACACCCCCGCCGAAATCGCCCGCATCCGTGAAATCTGCGAGGCCGAAGGCGCGCGCGTGGCCGTTTCCACGCACTGGGAACACGGCGGTGAAGGCGCTCTGGAACTGGCCGACGCCGTCATGGACGCCTGCAACGAAAAGTCCGATTTCCGTCCCCTCTACGACTGGAATCTTTCCTTCAAGGAACGCATCGACAAGATCGCCCGCGAAGTGTACGGTGCCGACGGCGTGGACTACACCGCCGAAGCCGAAAGCCGTCTTGCCGAAATGCAGGCCCGTCCCGACGCCTCTGAACTCGGCGTGTGCATGGTGAAGACGCAGTACTCGCTCTCCGACAATCCCGACCTCAAGGGCGAACCTTCCGGCTGGCGTCTGAAGATCCGCGACGTGCTGCTCTACGGCGGCGCAGGTCTTGTGGTTCCCGTGTCCGGCAAGATCTCGCTCATGCCCGGCACTGGTTCCAACCCCGCGTTCCGTCGCGTGGACGTGGATACCGAAACCGGCCAGGTGCACGGCATCTTCTAATCGATTCCTCCTTTCTTCGTAACAGACAGGCCGCGCTCAGGGTGCGGCCTGTTTTCTTTTGTCGAAAGTCTGCCTCTGGGCCAAAAGCACGCCCAGCGCCTCACGCCCGGCTCACCCCCGGAGGGATTTCTGCGAAGCCTGACCAAAATCCGGCAGCGTCCGCCCCTGCCTTTTTCGCATCGCCCGGCCAGAATGAAACATCCCGGCTCTTTCCAAAGAAAAACCGGGATGCCGCAATACACTGTGCACGATGTTCCGAAAAATCCGACTAGGCCTGCCAGCCCCGCACGAAAAGCATGACGGAGGACACCGCCAGCATGGCGAGAAGAAGCCTGCGGAAAATGGCCGGATTTATCCGCCGGATGACGGGAATGCTTACCAGCACGCCGACCACGGCGCAGGGAGAGGCCCAGGCGGCGGAACGCAGCATTTCAGGCGTATACAAGCCGCTTTGCCACTGAAGCACCATGAGAAACACCATGGCCACCGCAGCCATCGTGCTCAGCATGGAAAGGGTTACTTCCTTGCTCCAGCCACGGAGCACGGCATACATGGCAAGAACCGGCCCGCCCATGCTGGTGGAGCTGAGCAGAAGACCGGAAATAATGCCTGCCGGAATCACGGTCCAGAGAGGCGCCCTGCAGGTTCGATGCATACGCCCGGCCACGCCCTGCCAGACAAGAAAAAGCAGAAGCATGGCGGAGGTGGCAAAAAAGATGGCTCTGGCGGGAGCCACGTTCAGAATGAACATTCCCACGGGAATGCCCGCCGCATTGCTGAGACAGGCCAGCAGAAATTCCAGCTTCGGCAGCTCACGATGATAGAAGACCGCGATGCTCACGGTGATGGCCGTGCCGGCAATGCAGCCGAATATGATGGAATCCTTGGCCTCCATGACCAGCGTCATCAGAGGAACGGCGAACAGATTGCCGCCGAAAGAGGTGACGCCGTTGATGAAGCCCGCCAGAAACCAGACAATGTTGATGTAAAGAAAAACAAGCATGCCAACGCCTCCACGGCTCATGATCGTTCTGGTCTACGCCTTCCCGGATGGGAATGTAAAGCGTCTTCCGACAAAGGCCGTCGCCTGTGTGGTCAAAGCGAAATATCGTTATTTTACATTTTTGTATTTTTATTACATCCGGACATTCTGCGGAAAATTGCCCCATTCATGCTCTGTAATCCTTATTTTGCGCCATTTTTCACGCAGTATCACCCGTTTGATATTTTTCTTGCCATAGAGGTTTTTTCGATGATATCAACAAAATTGTTAATCAGAGCACACCTCGTGTCCATGCCGGACACCCTGCCCTTCCGGTTCTTATCCCCCTTCCGGACAGGCTGCGAACGGCCGGAAGGCGCTTTCCCGAAACCTGCTCTGAAATGCCTGCACAGGGCGAGGAGTCTGCAAGATGGAAGAATTCTCCCACTTCATCAAAGTGCTGGACGGATACGTCTGGGGGCCGGTCATGATGGCTCTCATTCTCGGAACGGGTCTGTACCTTACCTTCGGACTGAGATTTCTTCCATGGACCCGCCTCGGGGCCGGTTTCCGCCTCACCTGGAAGGGACGTACCAGAAATGAGGGCGTACACGGCGAGCTTTCTCCCTTTCAGGCTTTGATGACGGCTCTGGCCGCCACCGTGGGCGTAGGCAACATTGCAGGCGTGGCCACGGCCATATTCACCGGCGGTCCGGGTGCCCTGTTCTGGATGTGGTGCACAGCCATGGTCGGCATGGCCACCAAGTATGCCGAAACCGTGCTGGCGCAGAAATACCGTGAAGTCACTCCTGCCGGACACGTGGTGGGCGGCCCCATGTATTACATCAGAAACGGTCTGGGCAAGAAGTGGGCATGGCTGGGCACGCTTTTTGCGCTCTTCGGCGGCATCTGCGGCTTCGGCATCGGCAACATGACGCAGTCCCATTCCATTGCCGACGCCCTGCACGCCTCCTTCGGCATTCCGGCGGGCGTATCCGCCGCCGTCATGTTCGTACTGATTGCGCTGGTCGTACTCGGCGGCGTATCGCGCATCGGCTCGGTATCCGGCAAGCTCGTCCCCTTCATGTCCATTCTCTATATCGTCTGCTCCCTCGTCGTCATTGCCGCCAACATCGACAAGGTTCCCGGCGTATTCGCCACCATCTTCCACGACGCCTTCACCGGCAGCGCCGCAGCGGGCGGCTTTGCCGGATCCACCGTCATGCTGGCGCTGCAGATGGGCGTGGCCCGCGGCATATTCTCCAATGAGGCAGGTCTCGGCTCCGCGGCCATGGCCCACGCCACGGCCACCACGGACGATCATGTGGCCATGGGATATATCGGCATGCTCGGCCCCTTCATCGACACCATCATCATCTGCACCATGACCGGCCTGGTCATTCTCTGCTCCGGCCTCTGGTCGGTGGACGGAGCCGTATCCGGCGCGCCCCTTACCGCGGCGGCCTTCGAATCCGCGCTGCCCGGCATAGGTTCGGCTCTGGTTTCCCTGTGCCTGGCCATGTTCGCCTTCTCCACCATTCTCGGCTGGTGCGTCTACTCCGAACGCTGCTGGATCTACCTGCTCGGCGACAAGGCTCTCAAGCCTTTCCGCATCATCTTCGTCTGTGTGGTTCCCGTAGGCGCGCTCATGTCCCTTGATCTCGTCTGGGACATCGCCGACGTGCTCAACGCCCTCATGGCCGTGCCCAACCTCATAGGTCTGCTGCTGCTCAGCCCCGTTCTGTTCAAGATCTCCAGAGAGTACAAGGACTGACGTCAGGCATGGGAAGAGCGTCCACGGGGCGCCCTTCCCCGGATGTCAGGCACAGCGCCCGGCTTTCCTTCCGAAGGCCGGGCGCTGGACTTTTTGCAGGGCATGGGGTACGCCGCATTCCGGCCTGCCCGCACCGCAGGCTCCGAATCCGTCATCCCCGTGAGGTCTGCTCATGCCCGGAATTCTCCTTCATGTCTGCTGCGGCCCCTGCTCGCTCATGCCCATCGTCCATCTTCGCGACGAGGGCTGGGAGCCTGTCGCCTACTTTTTCAATCCCAACATCCACCCCGCGGATGAATGGAAAAAAAGACGCGATGCCATGCGCGAAGTCGCCGTCAGACTCAATGTGCCGCTGCTGGAAGAAGGCGAACCGGAAAATCCCGGACTGTGGGTCCGCCGCCTGGACGGTACGACCGCAGAAGGCGCGCGATGCAGGCTCTGCTACCGCCCCCGCATGGAACGCGCCGCAACGCTGGCCGCGGAAAAGGGCCTCGCCTTCACCACAAGCCTGCTCTACTCCCGCTATCAGCACCATGAAACCATTATGGAAGAAGCCCGCAGGGCGGCGGAAGCTGCCGGATCCACCTTTCTGTACCGGGACTTTCGCCCGTGGTGGTGGGACGGCATAGCCATGTCGAAAGAGCTCGGCATCTATCGTCAGAAGTGGTGCGGCTGCATTCTGAGCATGAAGGAAGCCCTTGCCCAGCACAAGGCCGCGGAAGAGCGCAAGGCCGCGCAGAAGGCGGAACGCGCCGCAAGACTGGCCGCGGAAGCGGAAGAACGCAGAAAGAAAAAGGAAGCCTTTGCCGCAGGCAACAGCAAGAAGGCCCGCAAGGCCCGGGCAAGACTGGCTGCAGTGCAGGCGAACGCTGAGCCCCCTCACGCCGACGAAAAGAACGCCTGAACCGCGTTGCCGCGTCCGACCTCCAGAACGTCCCGAAGAGGGAAACGCGCAGCAAAAAGCCCCGCCTCATAACGAAGCGGGGCCTCATAACCAGAGAACGTGATGAAAAAACGCGCGTCAGACAGGAATGCTCATTTGCCGATTTCTTCCGGCCCGAGCACCCGGATATTCCGGGCGGTCAGCACCTTCACGGCTTCGTCGGTACGATCGAAACGGAAAATCATCGTGGCTCTGGTGGATTCCCTCTGCGTATAGGCATAGAGGTATTCCACATTGATGCCGTGTTCGGAGAGCACTCCCAGTACGCGACAGAGACCTCCCGGCGTATCGGCCACGTCCACGGCGACCACCGGAGTCGTCCCTACCGTGAACCCTGCCTTCGCAAGAGCCTCCCTCGCTCTGGCCGTATTGTCGGCCATGAGACGCAGCACGCCGAAGTCCGTGGTATCCGAAAGAGAAAGGGCGCGGATGTTGACGTCGGCCTCCGCAAGAACGCGGGTTACGTCGCCGAGCTGTCCGGACCGGTTCTCCACAAAGACGGAAATCTGTTCGACCGTCATGGCATTCCCGGCAGAGGCTTACGCCTTCTTGTCTTCGTCGGTGGTTTTGGCCTTGTCCTTGGGGGTGATGTCGATTTCATCGGGCTCCGAAGCGGCCTGACGGAAGTTACGGATGGCGCGGCCGAGACCGCCGCCGATTTCCGGCAGACGCTTGGCGCCGAATATCACCAGCACCAGCACAAGGATGATGAGAAGTTCCTGCATTCCTATACCAAACATGGCAAACCTCCGGGGTCTTTCTCTCCAAGTTCGTCCATTTCCTATACGGGAGGGAACCGGGAAAGGTCAAGATTCTTTCCGGTGAAACGCACTGCCGGACATACGTTTTTCCCGATTGCCTGAAAAAGCATCCGGCCTTATAGTGAAAGGAGGAGCTTTATCATGGACACATCTCTTTTCCTTGCCCTGCCCCGGCTTCATGCCGAATGGCTGCCCCCTCTTCAGAACTGCCTCACTCTCTGGCCCGGTCTTCCCGGAAAGCCGGATTCCGCATGGATGCCGGAGCTTCCGCTTTCTCCGGCCCTTTCGGCCGCCTGTCTGGCCGACTACGAACGCATGTGCCGCGACGGCGCAAGCGGAAGTCCCGTGACGACGCTGGGCGCGGAACCGGCTCCGGCGGATCTGTCCGAGGCGGAACGGCGCGCCCTGCGCGAAATGGCCGGACTGCCGGTGGAAGCGCCCGCGCAGCCTCTGCGCAGAACCGCTCAGCAGGTGCTGCTGCTTACATGGCTTCAGGAAAAGCAGGCGCTGGACATGGCGGAACTCGAACGCAAGATCAGCGTTTCGCGGCAGAAAATCGCGGGTCTGATTTCCGGAACGGAAGGCAGAAGTCGCCGTGCCTCGCTGCCGGGCGACGCCGATCTGCCCGACTGGAAAAAAACGCTGGCCGCCGCCCTTGCCTTCGTGCCCGACATGCCGGAGTCCGTGGTCATTGCGGTTTCAAGCCCGGCTATGTGTGCCGAAATAGCCGATTTGAAAGCTCCCGAAGCCGCCCTTTCCGATCTTCCTGCCGGATACCGGGCCGTGCGCCTTCCCGTTTCCGCCGTGGCCGCCGTCTGCGGACGGGCCGCTCACGACAGACTCAGAAACGCGCTTTCCTCCGAGCATTGGCAGCGCGAACTTACCTTCTGCCTTCCCGTATCCGGAGACTGAGCCATGCCCCATCTTTCCGCAGCGGAACTCGCCTCCTGGTTTTCCGACACGTTCCACGGCCTGCCTTCCGGCATCATCTTCGACTGCGACGGCGTGGTGATCGACTCGCGCGAGGCGAACATCGCCTACTACAACTATCTGCGCGAGCACCTCGGACTTCCCAAGCTCACCCGCGAGCAGGAAGACTTCGTACAGGCCGCCACGGTTCATCAGGCGCTGGACGCCATCTTTCCCCGTCCGCTCCAGCCGCTTCTGCGCGACGCGTCAAGGCGCATATCCTACACGCGCGACATCATGCCCCACATCAGCTGCTATCCCGGCCTGCACGACGTGCTCGATTTCTGCCGGGCTTCCGGCCTGCGCCTTGCCATGAACACCAACCGCGTCGACGGCATGGACATGCTGCTCGACAACTACCGCCTGCGCGGCTACTTCGACCCCATTGTGCTGGCCTGCGACGTTTCCCGGCCGAAACCGGACCCGGAAGGAGCGCTGCTCATTCTCCGTCAATGGCAGTTCCGTCCGGAACAAGTTCTTTTCATCGGCGACAGCGCATCCGACAAAGGAGCCGCCGAAGGAGCCTCCATTTCGTTTCTCAGCTTCCAGACGGAAGGGCTGGCAAAACAAAGTGTCTCTGATTTCAGCGTGTTGCTGCAGGCTCTGAAAATGTGTATCCTGTAACATACTCCTGCTTTACAACGGAAAATTTATAGTTTACACAACGGAAATTAAATCGGCATGGCTCTGCCCTGCCAGGAGGAACCTTGACACCTGAAGATCTGGAATACTTCCGTAATCTTCTCAACCAGATGCTCGTCGAGGCTCAGCGCAACGGCGATTCCACTCTGGAAGAAATGACGGACAACCACTCATCCTACGCCGATCCCTCCGATCGTGCCACTGCTGAATCGGATCGTTCCTTCACTCTGCGCATACGCGACCGCGAACGCAAGCTCATCACCAAGATACAGGACGCTCTCAAACGCATGGACGACGGCGAATACGGCATCTGTGAAGAATGCGGTGAAGAAATCGGCCTTGCCCGACTCAAGGCCCGCCCCGTGACCACGCTCTGCGTTTCCTGCAAGGCCCGTCAGGAAGAAGGCGAAAAAATCCAGGGAAGCTGAGTCCCGCTCCCGCCATGGACGCCCATCTCTTCCGCCGATTCTGCGAAGCTCTTCTTCCCCGCCTCATGGGCGCACGGATGGAAAAGATCCATGCGCCCGCCCCCGACGTCACGGCATTCACGCTGTACGGCGGCGCCGAACGCGGCGGGAAACGCCATCTTGTCTTGAGAGCCGACCGCAAGGCTCCGCTTCTTTTCACGGCCGATCACCGCATTCCGGTCAATGCGGAGCCTCCCGCCTTCATCATGCGGCTGCGCAAGCATCTGTCGGACCGACGCATCACGCGCGCCGTCTGCGACTGGCTTGAGCGGCGGCTCTGGCTCGGCTTTTCCGGCGACGCCGTTCCATGGCTGTGCCTTGATCTCAGAGACGGTCCTTCGCTCTCCTTTGAATCTCCCGCCATACCGGACGAGCCTCTCTGGCCGGACGCGGACTTTTCCGGGCTGCCTGCCGAACGCTGGAGGTCCTGGAGCGTGCTCACGCCCGCCCTGCGCCGCAGCCTCGTCCATCTCGACCCCCTCGACGCCGAAGCGCTGCTCATGGATCTGCAGTCCGGCGGAGGCGACGTGTTCTTCTATGAAAACGATGCCGGGCGCTGCGAAGTGTCGGCCTGGCCTCTTCCCCATGCGCAGCTCGACGCCATGCCGGGCGCATGGACCGAAACCGTCATGGAAGATCCCCTCGAAGCGCTGGCCAGAGCAGGAGAAAAGCTGGTGTACGGCCGTATGGCCGAGCAGGCCCGGCAGAATGCGGCACGTCCGTTTTCCGCGGAGGCCGCACGCCTCGGCAAGCTGCTGGACAAGCTGAACGACGAAGAGAAACGCCTTGTCGCCATGCGCGACCGGCAGAAGGACGCTCTGCTTCTGCAGGGACAGCTCTACCGCTTCCGGCAGACGGACAAGCTTGAATCCGTGACGCTGGACGGCGAAAACGGTCCCGTCACGCTCAGACTCGACGCCCGACGCACCGTGCGGGAAAACATGGCCGACATGTTTCATCAGGCCGGTCGTGGAAAACGCGGTCTGGAACATCTTGCAAGACGACGTGCACAGGTGCAGGAGCAGAAAAGCGAGGCCGAAGCCTCCATGCTGCGCATGCTCGCTTCCGTGAACGGCACGGGTCTGCCCGCGCCCGCCCGGGAACGCAGGAAGGAAGAACGCTCCGGCGGTTCCGCCGGTCTGCCGAAGCAGGTGCAGGCCTTCCGCAGCAGCGACGGCTGCCTCATTCTGCGCGGACGCGACACCCGCGGCAACGCGCTCGCCCTGAAGCTTGCCGCGCCTCACGATTACTGGCTGCACACCGCAGACGGCCCAAGCGCCCATGTCATCATCCGGCGCGATCACGCCGGACAGCAGATTCCCGAACGCACCCTGCAGGAAGCCGGCATTCTCGCCGCGCTGAAAAGCTGGCAGAAGGATCAGGACAGCGCCGTCATTCAGTATTCTCTGGCAAAATACATCCATCCCATGAAAAATGCTCCTGCCGGCATGGTGCGCATCGACAAAAGCGAAGGATCGTTCCGCGTGAGAATGGAGCACGATCTGGAAGAACGACTGGAAAAAAACTGACGGCTCTGCAAGAGGAACACGTTCCATGTACGACAATATGCAGCGATTCGAGGCCCGGGCCTTTCTTCTCCTTCTTGCCGTGGCCTCCGTGCTGTTCGGCGTACTGCTTTATCCCTTCTTCGACGTGCTGTTCTGGTCGGTGGTCATCGCCGTACTGTTCTCGCCCGTCAATACGCACCTGCGCGACAGTCGCGGTCTGCACCCGAACCTGGCCTCGCTGCTTACCGTGCTGTTCTGTCTTGTCATCATCATTCTGCCTCTTTCCTGGCTGCTGTATTCCTGCATCTCGGAAGGACTTTCCCTCTATGACAGGCTGGCGGCAGGCAGCACCTCGCTCATCGAATCCGTGGACAGACTCCGCGAGCACTTCCCCGAAATTCAGGACTGGCTGGCGGAATACGGCTATACTACCGAACAGGTAAAGGCCTCGCTCAGCAAGGCGGCGCTTTCCGTGGGAAGTCTTCTGGCCAAGAATACCGTCGCCATAGGCGGAAGCGCTGCGCATCTTGTGACCAATCTGGCGCTTGTGCTCTACATTTCCTTCTTTCTGGTCCGCGACGGCGGGCGCATCCGCTCGCTCATGATCCGCGCCCTTCCCTTCGGCGATCACCGCGAGGAGCGCCTGTTCCGGAAGTTTGCGGAAGTCATGCGCGCCACCGTCAAGGGCAGCCTGCTCGTGGCCATGGCGCAGGGCGCGCTCGGCGGCATGATCTTCTGGGTGCTCGACATCCGCGCCGCCGTGTTCTGGGGCGTGGTCATGACGGTGCTTTCCCTCATTCCCGTCGTAGGTTCGGCGCTGGTCTGGCTGCCCACGGCGCTGTTCCTTCTCGCCACAGGGCAGTACTGGCAGGGCGCGCTGCTCATCGCCTACGGCGCGTGCGTCATCGGCCTTGCGGACAACCTGCTCCGACCTCTTCTCGTGGGCCGTGACACCAAGCTGCCCGACTTTCTCGTGCTGCTCTCCACGCTCGGAGGCTTCATCATGTTCGGCATGGACGGCTTCGTTTCCGGGCCCATGCTGGCCGTACTCTTCGTTACCGTCTGGCAGATCTTCATGGAGGAATGCAGAGGCGGCCTCTGCCCGAGCGAGCAGTGTCTCGACAAAGAGACGTCTTCAGAGGAAGACGCCTCCGGCGGACATGCCTGACGAACTATCCGGCGGACCCTTCCGATTCCTCCAGCCAGGCGAGCAGTCCGCGTATCGCCGCTTCCGCCGCCTGAACGCGCACACTGTCGCGGTCGCCTTCAAAGTGAAACACCGCGGCACGGGTGCTGCCGCCGAGAGCCCAGCCCATCCATACCGTGCCCACGGGCTTTTCCGCCGAGCCGCCTCCCGGCCCGGCCACTCCGCTGACGGACATGGCCGCCTGTGCTCCCGTGGCCGCGCACGCGCCGAGCGCCATGCTGCGCACCACCGGCTCGCTGACGGCGCCCACGCAGGCAAGATCGTCGCCTCGAACGCCGAGAAGCTGCATCTTCACGGCATTGGCATAGGAAATCACGCCGCCGATATACCAGTCGGAAGAGCCGGGAACCGCCGTGAGCATGGCGCCGATAAGCCCTCCGGTGCAGGATTCGGCCGTGGCGCAGGTCATGTTCCGCCGAAGCAGCGCCTCCGCCAGTTTCAAAACCAGAGCATTCTTTTCATCAAACATGCCGTTCTCCTTTTCCGCCATCGGGAAGTGTTTTCCGGGCGGACGCATCGTTCATGAAAGATCCTGCAGACGCACGGAACCGGCGCGGGCCGCGCCCCAGAGTCCCGCCTGAGGATGGGCGTTCAGCCATACCGGAAGCTCCTGCAGAAAGGCCTTCTGACTTCCCGCAGCCCGGAAAAATTCGTGGCCGAACCCGGCATGACGTACCAGCGCCGGAGTTCTTCCGGCCACACCGCCCGTCACCACCAGCGCCTGCGGCAGAAGCGCCAGCGCCGTCATGCGGCAGAAGCGCCCGTAAAACCGGGCAAACAGCCCGCAGCAAAGGGAAGAATCAAAGTCCGGATCCCGGGTAAACTCTGCAGGATCCCGCCGCTGTCCGGAAAAATACTCGTAAAGCAGCGCCAGCCCCGATCCGGAAAGCACATGCTCCGCCGTCACCGGCCTGCCCCCGCGCCTGTCCGCCAGAAAGGCGGCAACGTCCTGCTCCTCCCGCCCCTCAAAGGGAAACGCCATGTGTCCCGCTTCCGACGCAAGCACGAACGGAGCCTCCCCAGCGCTCTGTCCCGGCACCAGCCACGCTGCGCCGAGCCCCGTACCCGCACCGGTCACGACCACGGGCGAAGTATCGCGCACAAGACCGGACAGCGTGGAAAAATCGCCCTCAGGCGCGGATACGGAAGCAAGACGCCCCGGAAGAACGGATACGGCCTCCCGCATGACCGGCGTGAGACACGCCCAGGCCTGCGCCTCAAAATCGTTCATGACCAGGCAGCGCGCCTTCGGAAAAAAACGACCGGCCACGGACGGATCCACGGTAAAATGCGCATTGGTCATGAAAATCCGGCCGTTGCGCACCGGTCCCGCCGCTGCAAAAATCAGCAGAGAAATATCGTCGATGGCGGCTCCGCCCCCGGGCCATGTTGTAAGAACTTCCTCAAGCAACCCTTCGAAGGACGTATGTACAGAAGAGAGCGTCCGCCCTTCCTTTATCGATATCTCTTTGTCTTCACAAGAGAACCTGAAAAAGCGACTTTGAGTTCCGCCGATATCGGCCGCCAGCATATTCATTCTTCGCCTCCCTGCATGCCCATGCAGATAGCACAGCCCCGCCAACATTGCCATGCCTGCATAAACGGGATATCATTCTCACCCGGAAGGGGCTTTTCCCGCCATCCAAAAGGGCGTATGCTCCCTTCTTCACCAGTCGGCATGATTTCTTCGCCGTCCCGGCGACACAGCGCCGTCATGCCTGACCGGCCTCTTTTCCATCCCATGCGGATAAAACTTCAGGAGTTTCAGAGTCTTCTATGGAATATCACATTCGTCCAGACGCATCGTATCCCTCCGGCGGGACTCATCAGGAATGGCTTCTCACCAGCAGTCGAGGAGACTACTCTTCCGGAACGGTCTCGGGATGCAACACCCGCCGTTACCACGGACTGCTCGCCGTGCAGACGCCTTCAGGCAAATACATGCTTCTGTCCACGATTGAGGACTCCATAGACATCGCAGGGCGCACCATTCCGCTTTCCAGCCGCATGCACCCGGGCGTCGTGCATCCCGAAGGCTGGCGCTTCCTCGGCGGCGTCGACAGCGACCACGACGGCGTTACCTTCTCCTTCCGTCTGAATGAGGAAGGTCAGGAAGAAATCACCCTGCTGCGCTCCCTCGTTCTCGACCGTGAAACGGGCAGACTTCTCATCCGCTACGCCCTTGCCGATACGCCCGCCGCAAGACAGCTCGGCTCCGTCCGCCTTGTGCTGCGCCCGCTCATCAACGGCCGCAACGTCAATCATCTCCACGCCTCCGCACCGGAACGCGCGGCCCTCGTCCGTCCTCTCGGCCTGGAAAACGGCATGTATCCGGGCTTCTCCTTCCAGCCCGATGAAGAGATCCCCGCCCTCGTCATGCAGATTTCCCATCCCGGCCTGCAGTACTCGACCTTCGCCGCCGCGCCCGACTGGTATTTCCACGTTCTCTATCCTGTGGAAAAGGAACGCGGCTATGACTTCGAGGAAGATCTGCTCATGCCGGGAGAGTTCGTCACGAACCTCAGCGTCGACTGCCCGATCTGGGTCTGCGCGGGCACCGAGCCTCTGACCGAAGCGCCGGAAACAATCTGGGAACGCCATGCCTCCGGCGCGCCGAAGCCCGTGTACAAGGAAGACATTCTTGAACATCTGCGCCGCGAATGCGACCGCTTCCTCATCACCACCGGCAAGGATGCCGTGGTTCCCGCAGGCTATCACTGGTTCGGCCCCTGGGGACGCGACACCTTCATCGCCCTGCCCGGACTGACGTTCCTCTCCGGCAGAGTGAAGGAAGGCAAGGCCGTGCTGCGTCAGATCAAGGGCACGGTGAAGAACGGACTCGTGCCCAATCTCCTCGGCGCAGGCAACGGAGAGGCGGCCTTCAACTCCGCCGACGCCTCGCTTTGGTACATACTGGCCGTGCATCGTCTTGCTCTGGCCTGCCCTAAGGAAATGCCCTTCATCAAAAAGACCTGCTGGCCGGTCATCAAGGACATCATCCGGAACTTTGCCGCCGGAACAATGCCCGACGAGGAAGGAAATCCGCTGGTGTACGCCGATGAGGAAGGGCTGCTCCATACCGGCAGCGCCAAAACGCAGCTCACCTGGATGGACGCCTCCATAAACGGGGTTCCCGTCACGCCGCGCGACGGCTGCGCCGTGGAGCTGAACGCCCTGTGGTACGACGCTCTCTGCTTTGCCTCGCACCTTGCGGCGACCTTCGGAGAAACGCCGCCTGCGGAAACGGCCCTGCTGCCCCGCCTGAAAAAGGCCTTCAACCGCGTGTTCCGCCCCGCAGACGAAGACGCCGAACTCATGGGCGGCGGCCTGTACGACACCTGGGATCCGGAACGAGGCCCGGGGCGGCATATACGCCCGAATCAGATTTTCGCCGTGGCCGTGCCGGATTCTCCGCTGCCTCTGAAAGTGCAGGCCGCGGTTGTGCGCTGCGTGCGCGACAACCTGCTCACGCCCTTCGGGCTGCGCACGCTTGCCCCGTCGGACGCAGACTATCATCCCGTCTGCCAGGGGCCGCAGCAGACGCGGGATCTGGCCTACCATCAGGGAACCGTATGGCCCTGGCTGGCCGGCTCCTACATGGAGGCCGTGCTGAAGACGGCCCGCAGCGACCGGCCCGTGCGCGAGGCGCTCGTCACGCTGACGCCGCTTTTCACCGCGCACCTGCATGACGCAGGCCTGGGAAGCATTTCGGAAATTTTCGACGGGCAGCAGCCCCATACGCCGGGGGGATGCATTGCGCAGGCATGGAGCGCCGCAGAAGCTCTTCGTCTGCTGCTGCTTGTCAGACAATACAATCCGGGAGAATGGAAACGCTGGCTGGACGACGTCCGGAAGCACGGCTCTGAACTCTGTTAGCACAGTTTTTCCTTACCCGAGAAAACGGGGGATATCATATGCGCGTTCTGATGCTTGGATGGGAATTCCCGCCGCATATCAGCGGCGGTCTGGGCACGGCCTGCTACGGCATAACGCAGGGCCTTACGGAAAAGGGAGTGGACATTGCCTTCATTCTGCCGAGCATGAAGGCGGAAAAATCCCTCTCCGGCACTTTCTTACGCTCCGCTTCCGGCGTGCCCATTTCCCGCGCGCTGAAAAAGGCCGTGGAAAAAGTCCGACGCCAGCAGCAGTCCGACGAGTTCTCCCATCTGTTCATGCGCCCCGTGAACGCCAATCTGAATCCCTACGGCAGCTGCAACTTCGGGCAGCTCGGCATCGACCCCGACGTGTTCGATGAAAGCGAGCAGTATGTCGAGGAAGTCAGCCACTTCCGCGGCGGTTACCACGATGATCTCATGGACGAAGTGTACCGCTTCACCACGGCAGCCTCCGCCGTGGTGCTGGAAGAGCACATGAAGAAGAAGGCCGACGTCATCCACGCCCACGACTGGATGACCTATCCTGCCGCCATGACGGCCAGCAGGCTGAGCGGTCTGCCCTTCGTCGCCCATCTGCACGCCACGGAATTCGACCGCTGCGGCGATCACGGCTACGACAAGATCTACAACATCGAGCGTGACGGCCTGCACGCCGCCGATCACGTCATTGCGGTGAGCGAGCGCACGAAGCAGGTGGCCGTGGAACGCTACGGCGTGCCGCCGGAAAAGGTTTCCGTGGTCTACAACGGCGCGTTTCTGCATGAAAAAATCCCCACCTTCGACATCCCTGAACTGGTGCGCAACGAAAAGCGCGTTCTGTTCATGGGCCGCATCACCTTCCAGAAGGGACCGGAATACTTTGTCGAGGCGGCAAGGCTCGTGCTCAACGAAATGCCGGACGTGCGGTTCATCATGGCCGGCAACGGCGATCTGCTTCCGCGCATGATCCGCCGCGTGGCAGAGCTGCGCATGGGCAGCCGTTTCCACTTCCCCGGCTTCATGCGTGGCAAGGACGTGCAGCACATGTATTCCCTGGCCTCGCTCTACGTCATGCCCAGCGTGTCCGAGCCGTTCGGCATCGCGCCTCTGGAAGCCCTGCAGTGCGGCGCGCCCATTCTGCTCTCCAAGCAGTCCGGCTGCGCCGAAGTTCTTCCCGGAGCGCTCACCGTGGACTTCTGGGACGTGCGCCGCATGGCCGACAGAATCCTCGACGTGCTGAACTATCCCGAAATGGCCGCCGAAAGTCTCAGACGATGCCAGAAGGCTCTGCAGTCCCTCACCTGGGAACGCGCCGCCGACGGCATTCTCGACGCCTACGCTCATGTCTGTCCCAATGTCCGGAGTTAAGCCATGCCTTCCGTATGCTTTTACTTTGAAGTTCATCAGCCCTACCGTCTCCGCCCCTACAGTTTCTTCGATCTCGGCGCAAGAAACGACTATGAGGACGAACAGCACAACCGCGACGTGATGCGCAAGGTGGCGGAAAAGTGCTATCTGCCCATGAACGCCCTGCTTCTGGATCTCATCGAGCGCCATCAGGGCCGTTTCCGCGTGTCCTTCTCCCTCACCGGCATCGTCATCGAGCAGTTCATGAAGTACACGCCGGAAGTTCTGAACAGCTTCCGTGCGCTCGCCCGCACCGGCTGCGTGGAATTTCTCGATGAAACCGACAACCACAGCCTCGCCTGCCTCTTCTCCGAAGACGAATTCCGCAGCCAGATAGCCCGCCACAGAGAACGGATGCAGGAACTCTTCGGACAGAGCCCCCGCGCGTTCCGCAATACCGAACTTGTGTACAACAACGAGGTGGCCCGCATCGCGCGCGACATGGGCTATTCCGTGATTCTTGCCGAGGGAACGGAAAAAGTGCTCGGCTGGCGCAGTCCCCACTACCTCTACCATCCCGAGGGCTGCCCGGACATGAAGCTCATGCTCCGGAGCTACTCTCTCTCCGACGACATCGCCTTCCGCTTCTCCGACCGGGAATGGCCCGCCTACCCGCTCATGGCCGAAACGTTTGCCGGATGGCTGAAGAACGTCAAGGGCAACGGCGACGTGATCAATCTGTTCATGGATTACGAAACCTTCGGGGAACATCAGTGGGCCGAGACCGGCATTTTCGACTTCATGCGGAGCCTGCCCGATCAGGTGCTGAGCGATCCCGATCTTGACTTCCTCACGGTATCCGAGGCTGCGGACCGCTATGCGGCCCGTGACTTTCTGGACGTTCCCGGTTACATTTCCTGGGCCGACGCCGAGCGCAGCCTTTCCGCCTGGCTCGGCAACGACATGCAGAAGGATGCCTTCCGCGCGCTGTACGAATGCCTCGGACTCGTGAAGTACGTCAACGATCCGGCCCTGAACGAGGACTGGAGAAGACTGCAGACCTCCGATCATCTGTACTACATGGGCACCCCTCAGGCGGAGGACGGCGACGTGCACAAGTATTTCTCCCCCTACAAGTCGCCGCTTGAAGCCTATACGAACTACATGAACATTCTGGCAGACTTCCGCATCCGGCTCTTTGCGAAGGCCAACCAGTAACAATGCAAGGAAACTGACGCAAAAGGCCCCGCTTCTCTCCCGTTTTCAGGGGAAGCGAGGCCCTTCGCGTCAGAATTCATTTTTTATGGAGTTTTCATGAATCTACCCTCACGCACTCATCTTTTCGAGGTCAGCTGGGAAGTGTGCAACAAGGTCGGCGGCATCTATGAGGTCGTCGCCAGCAAGGCGCAGCAGGCCATGCGCGCCTTCGACGGCGAATACATCCTCATCGGTCCCGACACCAAGCACAACACCGAGTTCACCGAGACGGACGAGCCTTACTGGGATGCACTGCGCTATCCCCTCAAAGACAAGGATCTGCACTGCCGTTTCGGCCGCTGGGAAATTCCCGGCCGTCCCCGCGCCATTCTCGTTGATTTCAACGGCCGTCACGACTCCAACCAGATTCTCCGTCAGCTCTGGGAGCGCTTCGGCGTGGACTCTCTCTCCGGCGGCTGGGACTACATTGAACCTGTGCTCTTCAGCTACACCTGCGGCGAAGTGATCGCCACCATTCATCAGGTGCTGGCCGCGCGCGACAAGAGCCACGGCATCGCCCACTTCCATGAATGGATGTGCGGCGCGGGCATTCTCGCGCTCAAGCAGCTCGCTCCCACCATGGGCACGGTGTTCACCACCCATGCCACCGTGCTCGGCCGCGCCATGGCCGGCAACGGCGTGGACATCTACGCCCGCATGTCGGAAATCTCGCCTTCTCAGGAAGCCTTCCGCTACAACGTGACCGCCAAGTGCTCCATGGAAACCGTCAGCGCCCGCGAAGCCGACGTGTTCACCACGGTAAGCGGCATCACCGCCGAAGAGGCCCGTCTCTTCCTCGGCCGCACGCCCGACATCATCACCGACAACGGTCTCGATCTTTCCGTGATCCACGACTACAGCGCCGACCGTGAAAGCGCGCTCGCCAACCGCGCCCGCCTGCTTGCCCCGGTCAGCCGTCTGCTGCGTCGCGACATCGCGCCCGACACCCGCATTCTCGTCATTTCCGGCCGCTACGAGTATCACAACAAGGGCGTGGATCTCTTCCTCGACGCGCTGGCCAGGGCCCGCGCCTCCATGAAGAACACCTCCAGCAAGGTGCTCGCGCTCATGCTCATGATGGGCGGCCACACCGGCGTGGATGAAAACGCCGTCGGCGGCGATCCTTCCGTCACGGCCGACGCCTCCATGCCCGAAGCCGGTTTCCTCACGAGCCACAAGGTCTACGACGCGCCCCATGATCCCATTCTCACCACCTGCCGCCGCCTCGGCCTGAACAACACCGCGGACGACAACGTGCAGGTGGTCTTCGTTCCCGCGCTGCTCGACGGACACGACGGCTTCCTCAACATGCCTTACTTCGACGTGCTCTCCGGCTGCGACCTCGGCGTCTTCCCCTCCTGGTACGAGCCGTGGGGATACACGCCCCATGAAAGCGCCACCTACAGCGTGCCCACCGTCACCACCGATCTGTCGGGCTTCGGCCTCTGGATCCGTCAGCTGGAAAACGAAATCGGCCCCCAGCCCGGCATCGGCGTCATCGCCCGCCACAACAACGACTATGAAAAAACGGTGGACGCCCTGGCCGACGTCATCGTTCACTACGCCACCTGCTCGGACGAAGAACTCGATCAGCGCCGCCGCACCGTGCGCGCCGCGGCCGCACATGCCGACTGGAACGAATTCTTCCGCCTCTACATGAACGCCTACGGCATGGCCAACGACAAGGCCCATGCCCGCCGTCATGCCTCCAACCACCTTCAGACCGCCAATTTCTCCAAGGAACTCGCCATGCGTCCCTCCACCATCCCCTTCCTGCGCACTCTGAACGCCGTGTCGGAACTTCCCGAGAAGCTGCGCCGTCTGCACGACCTTTCCCGCAATGTGTGGTGGTGCTGGCAGCCCGAGGCTCTGGAGCTGTTCAGAAGCATGTCTCCCGAACTGTGGGAGAAGTGCGAGCACAATCCCGTCTTCATGGTGGAGAACACGCCTCCGGCCCGTCTGCAGGCTCTGGCCTCCGACATGACCTTCGTGACCCGTCTGAACAGCCTGGCCGAAAAGTTCGACGCCTACATGGCCCAGCCCCTGCTCTCCGACACCATGCAGGACGGCACCGTGGCCGTTTCCGCCGAACGCCCCGTGGCCTACTTCTCCACCGAATACGGCCTGCATGAAAGCCTGCAGCTGTACTCCGGCGGTCTCGGCGTGCTCTCCGGCGACCACCTGAAATCCTCCAGCGACGAGCGCCTGCCTCTGGTCGGCGTGGGCCTGTTCTATCTCAACGGCTACTTCCAGCAGACCGTGGACAAGAACGGTCATCAGAATCCGCAGTATCCCGAGAACCATCCCTCCAGCCTGCCGCTCGAAGCCATGCTCGACGACAAGGGCGAGCCGCTCATGATCTCCCTGCCGCTCGGCACGCGCACCCTCTATGCCCGCATCTGGAAGCTGCAGGTCGGTCTCATTCCGCTGTATCTCATGGATACCAACGTTCCGCAGAACAATGACGACGACCGCCGCGTCACCGCCCGTCTGTACGAAGCCGACCGCGACGTGCGCATGCGTCAGGAAATTCTGCTCGGCATCGGCGGCGTGCGCATGCTGGCCGCTCTCGGCATCACGCCTTCGGTCTGGCACATGAACGAAGGTCACTCCGCCTTCCTCATCGTGGAACGTCTGCGTCAGCACATGAAGGGCGACGATCTTACCCTTGAGGAAGCCAAGGCTCTCGTGCGCAGCTCCTGCGTGTTCACCACGCACACGCCCGTGGACGCCGGCAACGAACGCTTCTCCGTCGATCTCATGGGCCGCTACTTCCAGCCCTACGCGGAAATGCTGGGTCTCGGCTGGACGGAATTCCTGAATCTCGGCCGTCAGGACGGCGGCGATCCCAACAACTTCGACATGACGGTGTTCGCCCTGCGCATGTCCTCGCAGGCCAACGGCGTGAGCGCCATGCACGGCATGGTTTCCCGCCGTATGTGGCGCAACATCTGGAAGGGCTTCACCGAAGCGGAACTGCCCATCGGTCATGTGACCAACGGCGTGCACACCGCCTCCTATGTCGGCCCCGCCTTCCGCATGCTGCTGAACCGCTATCTCGGTTCGGGCTGGCTCGATCTGCATCCCGAAGATCCCGCCTGGAACAAGGTGGAAGCCATCCCGGACGACGAATTCTGGGCCGCCCGCCGCGCCCAGAAGCAGACGCTCATCAACGCCCTGCGCGAACGCCTGCCTCTGTGCTCCGCCTACGCCGACATCCCCGGCGAAGAACGTACCCGCTGGCTGTCCTCCCTCACGCAGAACACGCTCATCATCGGCTTTGCCCGCCGCTTTGCTCCCTACAAGCGCGCCACCATGCTCTTTGCCGATCCTGACCGTCTGGCCCGTCTGCTCAACGATCCGAACCGTCCCACCGTGCTCGTCATGGCCGGCAAGGCGCATCCCGCCGACAGCAAGGGCATCGAACTCATCGAAGACGTGGTGCGCTGGTCGCGCGATCCCCGCTTCTTCGGCAAGATCTTCTTCGTGGAAAACTACAACCTCGAAGTGTCCCGTCTGCTGTCCCGCGGCTGCGACGTGTGGCTCAACACGCCCCGCCGTCCTCATGAAGCCAGCGGCACCAGCGGCGAAAAAGTGCCGGTCAACGGCGGCATCAATCTCAGCATCTCCGACGGCTGGTGGGTGGAAGGCGACAACGGTAAAAACGGCTGGACCATCGGACCGAAGGCCACCTACGCCACGCTTTCCGCCGAACAGAACGACTATGCCGACGCCGAAAGCCTGTATCAGATTCTGGAAAACGAAGTGCTGCCGTTGTTCTTCCAGCGCGATTCCGACGCTCTGCCCCACGGCTGGATAACCGTGGCCAAGAACTCCCTGCAGAGCCTCACCGCCATGTACGGCTGCCGCCGCATGGTGCGTGACTACATGGAAAAGATCTATATCCCCGCCGCCCGCCGCGGCGCGGTCATGGATGCCGACCGTCAGGCCAAGGCCCGCTCCGTCACCGCCTGGCAGCAGAGCATTCCCGGCCGCTTCAACACCACGGCCATTCAGTCCGTCGAGCTTTCCGGCATCGACGGCGACACCATCTACTGCGGCAAGCCCTTCAGCGTGAAGCTCACCCTGAATCCCGGCGACATGAACCGCGAAGAACTGCTGGTGCAGTTCGTGCTCGGCGTGACCGACGGCATGAACTTCACCGAAGAGCCGCAGATCGTGAACCTCTCACTGACGGGCGAAAAGGACGGCATGCTGGTGTATGAAGCCTCCTGCGAGGCGAAGGCCAACGGCCTCCATGCCTACGGCGTGCGCGTCGTGCCCTTCATCGATCCCATGGACAACGCCCTGCGCTCCGGCCTCGTGCACTGGGCGTAACGGACGGCGCCTTCCCGAATACGGACGGCGCAGCTTCTGACCCCTTCTGAAAAAGCATCCCCCGTGTTTTCCCTCTTCGGAAAGCACGGGGGATGTCTCATTCCCGGCCCGGAACAGGCCGGGGTGCCTGCGCTTCAGAAAAAAGCCGCGTCCAGGCGCTCCTGCGGCAGACAGGCCCGGGGCCGGTCACGCCGAAAGAAGCGGGGACGCTACTTCGCGACTGCGGGATATCCCACTGGCTGCACGATGTAGATCTTCCAGTCGTCCGGCAACGGAAGCTTTCCCTCAAGCAGATTCGTCTCCTGTCCCTTCATGACGTTGGCAAGCCCCGCGGATGCGCAATAGAGCGCCACGTTCTCGTACATGGATCCGATGTGGAAGGCGGAGTAATGATCGCTCTGCTGCGCCGCATGCAGCAACACCATGGGCGCTCCGTTCGCGTACTGTTTCAGGTAGTCGCCCTGCAGCACCTGCTCCAGCACGTTCTGCCCCGCATCATACCGGTATACGCCGTCGGCAAGGACGACATAGACGCCGATGCGCTGATAATTCATGGCCGTGGGCACGGTTCGTCTGCCGTCCTCACGATTCACGCCGCAGGCCGCCCACAGCACGTTCGACACCTCCTGAAGCGGCAGAGGACGACTGTCGAACGAACGCTCCACATGCCTTCCCGCCAGGGCCTCCAGCACCGAAAGTCCTCCCTGCTTCTGCGGAGCAGGCAGTTCCACCAGCATATCCGCCAGCGCCGGAGCCGGAGCAGCCAGCGTCAGGCAGCACAATACGGAAAACAGCACGTTCTTCATGTTCATGGTAACTCTCCTTTCCCGTCGTCCGCATCCGTCTCAGTAAGGAAGGCATGACGCGGCATACAATCTCCTTTTGATATGGAAAAACGAACAAACGGAACTTTTTTGAAATGAATATCAGAAAAAGACGACAACGTCCTGCCTCATTTAATATTTTGCAAGATTTTCTCCCGCCCTCTTTCCCGCCGGAAGTCGCCCCTCCCTTCATTGACGGGCAATGGAAGGGAATGATACTCTGAAAAAAATTTCGCGTTTTCGCCGCTCGCTTCGGAAAAACGCGTGGAGAGCATGCATGCAGCAGAAAGAACTTGTGGAATTCATCGCCAGATCTCTGGTGGACAACCCCGATCAGGTCACCGTGACCGAAACCGAGGGTGACCAGGCCACCACCCTGGAACTCTCCGTGTCCAGGGACGACCTCGGCAAGATCATCGGCAAGCAGGGCCGCACGGCGCGTGCCATCCGTACGCTTCTCGGCGCCGTGTCCGCCAAAACCAAAAAACGCGTCGTTCTGGAAATTCTCGAATAATGCCCGCCTCCTCTCTTGTTGTTCTGGGGCGTCTTGCCAAGCCCCACGGCGTCAAAGGCGACATCCGGGTAGACTACTACGCCGACTCCGCCGACCTGCTCGACAAGCCCCTCATGCTTCGCGCAGGCCGCTTTGCTCCGCGCCCCATCCGCGTCCGCGACTGGCATCTCTGGAAGGATCAGCTCATCCTCGGCATCGAGGGATGCAACGACCGCTCCGCAGCCGAACAGCTGCGCGGTCAGGAACTGCTCATCGACGCCTCCTTCCTGCCCGAGGCCGACGAGGACGAACCCTATCTGCGTGACCTCATCGGTCTTTCCGTGCGCCTTGAAGACGGTACCGTCGTCGGCGAACTCGAAAGCGTGGATTTCCCCGCCGGTCAGGAAATGTGGAGCATCCGCGCCCCCGAGAACGAGGGCGGATACGAAATTCTCTTCCCCGCCGTTCCCGAATTCGTGCTCGACATCGATCTTTCCGCAGAAACGGTGACCATCGCGCCGCCGGAAGGCCTGCTCGATCTCTACCGCGAAGGCGCCGTCTCCATTCCCGACGACGGGGACGAAGACGACGAACAGGAAGAACGTTCCTCCCGCAGGGCATAATCCGTCATGCGCTACAATCTCGTCACTCTTTTTCCCGAGTGGTTCGACTCGCCCTTGTCCAGCGGTCTCATGGACAAAGCCCGCGAAGCCGGCATCGTGGAATTTTCCTTTGCCAATCCGCGCGACAAGTCCACGGACCGGCATCATTCCGTGGACGACAGACCCTACGGCGGCGGTCCCGGCATGGTACTCATGCTCGATCCGCTCGTGCGCACGCTGCGTGAGCTCGCCCCCTGCAACGGACGCAAGGGCAGGCTCATCGTGCTCACTCCGGCAGGACGCCCCTTCACCCAGCAGCTGGCAAGAGAGCTGGCGCAGGAAGAGGAGCTCACGCTCGTCTGCGGCCGTTACGAAGGCTTCGACGCCCGGCTTTTCGATCTTCTGCCTGCCGAACCCGTGTGCGTGGGCGAGGCCGTGCTCAACGGCGGCGAAGCCGCCGCTCTCGCCGTCATCGAGGCCACGGCAAGACTGCAGCCCGGCTTCATGGGCAAGGATGAATCCGGCGATGAGGAAAGCTTCAGCAACGGTCTTCTGGAATATCCCCAGTACACGCGACCGGACTGCTTTGAAGGCCTCCGCGTCCCCGAAGTGCTGGAAGGCGGCAACCATGCGCTCATTGCGGCATGGCGACGGGATCAGTCGGTTCTGGCCACGGCAAGGCACCGGCCGGATCTACTCGATCATGCCGTTCTCACCCATCACGACAGGCAGATTCTGCGTGCCGAACCCCGTTTCCGTCCGGGCAAGAACCTCCATGTGGCCCTGCTGCATCACCCGGTACGATTAAAAGATCGGAAAACGGGCACAACCTCTTTGACAAACCTTGACATTCACGATATAGCACGAATTTCCCGCACCTATGGGATCAGTGGATTCTTCGTGGTCACGCCGCTGAAGGATCAGCTCAGACTCTTGGCAACACTGCTCTCTCATTGGACGGAAGGGCCCGGACTGTCGTTCAATCCCGACAGAGCAGAGGCCCTTCGACTGGTCAGGCCCGAGGAATCTCTGGAAAGCGCGATTGCGACGTTGACAACCGATCGCGGCCTGCCGCCCTTTGTGGTCGGCACCAGTGCCCAGCCTGTCCTAGATAAAAAACACCGGGAACGCCGGCCCGCGACCACCTTTGACGAGGTTCGACGCAGGCTCGCGGACAGGCCCGTGCTTCTCCTTCTGGGAACCGGGCATGGCATTGCGCCTGAGGTGTTGGAGCAATGCGACGCCATCCTGCCGCCGCTGCGGTGGATGGACGATTACAATCATCTTCCCGTACGCGCCGCCGCCGCCATCCTTCTGGACAGGCTGCTCGGCGATCGGGGATAAACACCATTTCCTCAAGGAGAGTCCCCCATGGATATCATCAAGCAGATCGAACGCGAACACATGCGCATGGACATCCCGTCCTTCAAGCCCGGCGACACCATCAAGGTGTACCTGCGTATCGTCGAAGGCGAAAAGGAACGTATCCAGATGTTCCAGGGCAACGTGATCCGTATTCAGCGCGGCACCACCGGCGCCACCTTCACCGTCCGCAAGATCTCCGACGGCGTGGGCGTGGAACGTATTCTTCCCATGCACTCCCCCTTCATCGACCACATCGAAGTGGTGACCGAAGGCCGCGTGCGTCGTTCCCGTCTGTACTACCTGCGCGATCTGCGCGGTAAGGCTGCCCGCATCAAGCCCCGCAACCGCTATTAAGATTCCGACCCGGATTCCGGGTCAGTCTTTCCAGCAGATGAAATCCCCTTCCGGCTTTTCCGGCAGGGGATTTTGTCTATGATGCCGCAGGAGACTCCCCTCGCCCGCGACAGAAGCATGTTCGGCAGTTTCTGCCCGAAAAAAAGCGGCAGAGGCAGCTTGCCCGGAGCGACAAGCTGGCTTACGCTCTGTTCTGCGGAAGAAAGCTCGGCTGCGGCCGGAACGCTCTTCTGCACGTTCGTCATTTTTCTTACTCAGGTGGCACATGGCCAGAATCCGCAAGAAAGTCGTCATTGAGCAGGGGCTTCTCTTCAGTGCCCCGGACATACAGGAAAAGCTTACCGCCGGAACGGATGAAGCCGGACGAGGCTGTCTGGCCGGTCCCGTGGTGGCGGGAGCCGTCATTTTTGCCGACGGCTTCGATCTCATGGGACTGGACGACTCCAAGGTGCTCAAGGCGGATGAGCGCGACCGTCTGGCCGAGGAAATCCGCACGCTGGCCGTAGGCTGGGGCATCGGTCTCGCCTGGATGAACGAAATTTCCCGCATCAACATTCTGCAGGCCTCGCTCATGGCCATGACCCGGGCCGTGGCAGCCATGCGCGTACGCATGCACGCCAAGGGCAGCGCCGTGCCCGCAAGACTTCTCATCGACGGCACGCAGATCATTCCGCCGCTCTATTTCCGGCAGTTCGGCATTCCTCTTCCCGAACAGGAAGCCGTGGTGGACGGCGACGCCAAAATTCCCTCCATTTCCGCGGCATCCGTGCTTGCCAAGACCTTCCGCGACGAACTCATGAACCGGTTCGACGCGCGCTGGCCCGAATACGGCTTTGCCAGACACAAGGGCTACGGCACGAAGGAACACAAGGAAGCGCTGAAGAAATACGGTCCCTGCCCGCTGCACCGGCTCGATTTCCGCGGCGTGCTGCCGCCCAAGGTGCAGGAACAGGGCTGGCTGTGCTGAGCCCTCGCTTCCGGAAAGAGGCGGATCCATCCGGAAACGCCGACACACCTTCGTCCCGCACGGGTGCGGAAGGTGAGACGGCGGCCGCCGCCATGCTCCGGAACATGGGCTGGCATATTCTGGCCAGAAACTGGCGCAGCGGTCACCTGGAACTCGACATCGTGGCCGAAGATCACGGGGAACTTGTCTTCGTGGAAGTGAAGACAAGAGCGAGGAACGGCATGACGCAGCCTTACGAAGCGCTGGACGCCGTGAAAACGGAACGTCTGCTGCGGGCCGCCAAGGCCTGGATTGCTGAACACGACGCATGGGAGAAGCCCTGCCGCTTCGACCTTGTATGCGTTCTTGCCGCAAAAGGACACTACCAAACGGAGCTGATGAGCAATGTCATCGAATACGCAGAGCACGGAACCCGGCACCCTGTGGGTGGTGGGCACACCTCTTGGCAACCCTGGTGATCTTTCCCCCCGGGCAAGAGCCTGTCTGGAAGAGGCGGAGCTCGTGCTTGCCGAAGACACGAAACGCGAAGGCCTCGCCTGCGCCCGCTGGGGCGTGCAGGTGCGTCGATTCGTCAGCTATCACGACCACAACGAAAAGGAAAAGGCCGCATCCGTTCTCGAACTTCTGAGAGAGGGAAAGAACATCGCGCTCATCTCCGATGCCGGCATGCCCGTCATGGCCGATCCCGGCTATGTCGTCATCCGCGCCTGCCGCGAGGCAGGGCTACCGGTTTCCGTCATTCCCGGTCCGTGCGCGCCGGTCACGGCTCTTGCCGGCTCCGGCATTCCGCCGCAGCCCTTCATTTTCTTCGGTTTTCTGCCCCGCAAGCGCTCCGATCAGGAAAGCACTCTCGCGCCCTATGCCGCCCTGCCCGTCACGCTGGTGTTCTTTGAACGCAAGGACAGGCTGGAAGATACCCTGAAGAATGCGCTGGCCCTGCTCGGCCCGCGGGAAGTGTGCGTGGCCAGAGAACTAACCAAGACGCACGAGGAATATCTGCGCTTCCGCCTCGAAAGCATGCCCGATCTTTCCGGCATTCTCGGCGAAGTGACCGTCATCATCGGCCCGCCGGAAGGCGCGGTGCGCAGCGACCGAGAAGAAGTTGTGCGCATCATCGCCGAGGAACAGCCCCTCGGAGGCGCTCCCCGTGCCGTGGCAAGAAGAGTTCAGTCCAGAGTGCGGGGCTGGACGACCGGGGAAATCTACGCGCTGATCTCCGGCATGAAGCACTGATCGTACGTCCCGCCGCCTCAGAGAACGCCGAACCGCTTCCGGCACAGCCGTCAGGATATCGCCATGCCTCCCTCTCACGATTCCGGCTCCCGTTCCCCAGCCCGGTCATGGGCGGACATTCTTCACCTGGCCTCGCGACTGACCCGCCCGGCCGGTCACCCGCTGACGCTTGAAGGCAGCGCCCTCACGGACTTCTACTACATTGAAAAAGGACGCCTGCTCATTTCCTACGCCGCCCAGAACGGACGGGAACGATCCATCATCTCTCTGAACAAAGGAAGCGTGTTCAACGTTTCCACGGCGCTTACAGGATTCGACAATCCTGACTCGCAGTATCTCTGCAAGGAAGACACCGTGCTCTGGAGATTCCCCGGTCGTCTCCTGCTCTCGGCGGACTTCATCCGCACCTACCCCGAACTCATCGTGGAAATCATGCAGTCGATGGCCAGCCGGAATCTGCAGATGCACGAGTCCCTCTCCTATACGGGACCGGATACGGCGCTCGTTCAGCTTGCCCGCTGGATACAGCGCTGTATCGACGATCACGGCTCCACGGAGCTTTCTCCCGGCATGACGCAGCAGGAGCTGGCCGACAGGTTCGGCATTCATCGCGCCACGCTCGTCCGCTGCATTCACGCCCTCAAGGAAAGACAGATCATCAGCAAATTCACAAGGCATTCCCTGATCGTGACGGACAAAGACGCGCTGCGCCTTCTTTCCGAACAGTGACGGGCAAAAACTTCCGAAAATTTTCTTCCCATGGCGCATTTGCGCCATTTTTTTTCACGGGCATGTGAAAAATAACATTATAGCTGAACAAAAGGAAAAGCTTTTCCCTCCCATTATGCACGGCCCCCTGCAGAAGGCCGTGCAGTTCTGCCCCGCTCGTTGGCAGCGCGGGCAGCAGAAGAAAGAGTTATCAGGCCCTGCCGAAGATGCAGACGGCGCCGATCTTCCCCCTTCGTGCGCTTCCGCAGCCCCGGCAGGCTGGAGTCATGTTCTCTTTTCCAGACAGGAGGACCTTTCCTTGATACGACACATCGACCACGAAAAGTGCACAGGCTGCGGCCAGTGCTTCAAGTCGTGCAGCCTCGACGTGTTCCGGCTGGATACCAGACAGCCGGAAGTGTCGCCCTGCATGGCGGCCTGCCCGGCCGGAACGGATATCCGTACCTACAATCACCTTCTCCAGCAGAATCGTCTCGAAGAAGCGCTTGAAGTGCTCAAGCGCGGCACGCCCTTCCCCTCGCTGACCGGACGCGTATGCTTTCATCCCTGCGAAAGCAAGTGCAGCCGGGCATCCATGGATGAAAGCGTGAACATCAACGCGCTGGAACAGTTCCTCGGCGATCTCGACCTTCAGGAGCTTCCCGCCCGTCCCGCCGTGCGCCATCTCTCCCGCGCGGCCGTGATCGGCTCCGGCCCGGCAGGCCTTTCCGCCGCATGGTATCTCGCCCTGGAAGGCTGGCCCGTCACCGTGTTCGAGGCTCTGCCCGCTCCCGGCGGCATGCTCCGCTACGGCATTCCCGCCTATCGCCTGCCCGACGCCGTCATCGACGCGCACATCCGCAAGATGGAAGCGCTGGGCGTGGAATTCCGCTGCAACGTCCGCATCGGCGAAGGCGCTGATCTCAGCCTCGCCGATCTGCACGATCTCGGCTTCCGTGCCGTGCTGCTCGCCCCCGGTCTCAGCGCCGGCAAGCGTCTGCCGCTGGACGGCATGGATCTTGAGGGCGTCTTCACGGGCGTGGAATTTCTGCGCGCCCTGCGCATGGGCAGCGCTCCCGCCGTGGGCCGCCGCGTCTGCGTGGTGGGCGGCGGCAACGTGGCCATTGATGCCGCCATCAGCGCCAGGCTCCTCGGCGCCGAAGAAGTCTTCATGTGCTGCCTCGAAGATCGCGAACACATGCCCGCCTTTGAACACAACATCAAGGACGCGCTGGAACGCGGCGTCGTGCTTCATCCTTCCCTCGGCCCCGCCCGCATCGAAGGCGACGGCAGCGTCGGCGCCGTGATCTTCAAGACCTGTACCTCGCTGTTCAACGAAGAAGGCGCCTTTGCCCCGACCTTCGATGAATCCTCCGAAATACGCATGGAAGCCGATCAGGTGATCTTCGCCATCGGTCAGACCGGCGATTTTGCCGACATCGCCTCCGGCGTGGACATGCGCGGACCGCGCATCCTTGTTTCCGGCAGCTCCATGCGCACCAGCCGTGACGACGTTTTCGCCGCGGGCGACGCCGTCAGCGGTCCGGCCTCGGTCATCGAAGCCATCGTCGGCGGCCGCAATGCCGCAAAATCCATGAGCCGCGCCCTGAACGGTCTGCTCGTGGAAGACGAAGCACCCGTTTCCCGCCCCGTGGCGGATCACATGCCCATCGACAAGCTGCCCCATCTGCCCCGCAACGAACGCCGCGCAAGAACCGACGGAGGCATTGCCGACGAGGCCGTCATCGGCTTCGATCAGCTGGATGCCCAGGCGGAAGCCATGCGCTGCCTGACCTGCGGCAGCAAGGCCTCCATCCGCTACGGCGACGACTGCATGACCTGCTTCAGCTGCGAGCTGCGCTGCCCGGCGGACGCCATCGACGTTCATCCCTTCAAGGAACGTCTTCCCTATACGCTGTACGACGGCGAAGGAGGCCGGATATGAACAAGTACGACTGCACGCTCCATACCGACGTTCTGGTCATCGGCGGCGGATTTTCCGGCACCTGGGCGGCCATCAAGGCCCGCGAACATGTGCAGAACGTTCTCATGGTCGACAAGGGTCCCCGCGACTGGGGCGGTCTCGGCAGCATGTCCGGCGGCGACATGATCGTGAAGCAGCCGGAATTCGAAGCCTCCGACCTTGTGGACGAACTTACCTATTACTATGACGGCCTGTGCGAACAGGACGTGCTCGAAGAGATTCTGGAACTGTCCTATGACCGCTTCATGGATCTGGAACGCATGGGTCATCGCTTCTACCGCGAAGACGGCGTGCTTCAGTCCATTCCCCAGCGCGGTCTGGACAAGATGCGCTACTATTTCTACCACCCCTACGGCAAAGGCGGCAGCCATACCACCGAAGTGCTGAACGCACGCCTGCAGGAACTGAACGTGAGGCGCATGGGCCGTGTGGAAATCACCCGGCTGATCAAGGACGGCGACCGTGTCGTCGGCGCCGCAGGCTTCCACGGACAGAGCGGCGCTCCGGTCATCATCAAGGCGGGAGCCGTCATTCTTGCCGCTCATGCCGGCGGCTGGAAGGGATCCTATCTGCTCAACACCTGCGCCGGTGAAGGCAGTCTTCTGGCCTACGAGGCCGGTGCCACCCTGCGCAACATGGAATTCATCGAAAACTGGAACGTACCCAAGCTGTTCGCCTGGGAAGGACAGACCGGTCTGCTGCCCCACGGCGCGCGCTTCCTCAACGGCAAGGGCGAAGACTTCATGCGCCGCTACTCGCCCAAGCTCGGCGCCAAGGCCGACCCGCACTACAACGTACGCGGCATGGCCTTTGAAGTGCTGGCCGGTCGCGGCCCCATCTGGTTCGACACCAGCACGCTCAGCGAAAAGGGCATCCGGGACATGACTCCCACCGGCGGCTGGATGAAGCTCAACGATACCAAGCTGAAGGCTCTCGGCATCGACTTCTTCCATCAGACCACGGAATGGATGTCGCAGGTGCTCACCTGCTTCGGCGGCGTCAAGGCGGACAAGAACGGCTTCACCGGCGTTCCCGGTCTGTATGTGGCCGGACGCGCCCGCAGCGTCACCCCCGGCGTCTACATGGGCGGCTGGGACAGCTGCCTGACCGCCACCACCGGCTGGATTGCCGGCGAGCACGCCGGACGCGACGCCGCCGAACATGCCGCCACCACCTTCGACGAATCCCTGGCCCGCGAAGCCTTCCGGGAAGACACCGCAGCTCTGGGCCGTGAAGGCGTTTCTCCCAAGGATATCGTCCGCAAGATGCAGCGGCTCATGGCCCCCGTCGACGTCTGCATTCTCAAGACCGAAAACGGGCTCTCCCGCTCTCTTTCCCGTCTGGAAAGCTTCCGCGACGAAGTGGTGCCGCTTGCCGGAGCCGAAGATCCCCACTACATGGTCAAGCTCACCGAAGCCCGCGGCATGACCCTCATCACCGAAGCCTTCCTGCGCGCCTCCCTGCTGCGCAAGGAATCCCGTGCCGGACACTACCGTGCCGACCATCCGCACCGCGATGAAAAGCGCGGTCCGGCATGGATCAACATCCGCAAGGGCAAAAACGGCATGGAAGCCGCCTTCGACGCCGTGCCCCTTGACCGCTATCCGGTCAAGCACTACCGCTACTACATGGACAACTTCGACTTCCCCGAAGCGCCCCTGCTTCCGGCCGCCGAAGAGCACCGGAAATAACCCCGTGAGCGGATGCCGCACCTCGTGTGCGGCGTCCGCTTACTCCCGCTTCCGTTTCTTTTCCGCTTCCGGCCGATTCCCCGTTCGGTCCGGCGAATACCGCCGGTACACGAATATTTTTTCCGGCAGCGTACGTGAAATTTATCCTGAGCATCATCTAGGAAAACGCCTATGACCAGAAGTCTTGCCTTGAAATGGTTGTCCGTTCTGCTGGCCGCCGTGCTGTTCTATACCGCAGCTCCCAGCGACACCTATGCCGATCTTCCCCTCTATCTGGCCATGACCTCCATCGCCGTGGTCATCTGGGTCTTTGATCTTCTGCCCGCCGTCTTTGTGGCCGCCGCCCTCACCTTCGGCTATCTGATCACCAATCTGGCCACTCCGGAAGTGGTCTTCAGCCCCTGGACCACCGTGCTCATCTGGACGACCTTCGGCGCCGCCATCTTCGGCGAAGCCATGGAGCAGACCGGTCTTGCCAAACGCGTGGCCCTGCGCTGCATGCTGCTTACGGGCGGCACCTTCCGCGGCATGCTCATCGGCTTTGCCGTGGGCGGCATCATTCTCGGCCTCCTGCTGGCTTCCGGCTTTGCGCGCACGGTCATCTTCTGCGCCATCGGCGTCGGCATCATCCAGGCTCTGGAACTCGATACCAAATCCCGCATGTCCTCCCTCATCATGCTCGGCTGCTTCTTCGCCTCCGCCGCGCCGACCATGCAGTTCCTTCACACCTCGGAATCCTTCATCTGGGCCTTCCAGATCCTTCTGAAGGCCATCGGCGAACATGTGGACTTCTGGCAGTACCTTTCCCACATGGGCTTCAACAACCTCCTCTATGTGATCATCTGCTTCGTGGCGCTGTATCTGACGCGAGGCTCCACCAGAATGCCCGATGAAAACATGCTCAGAGATGTGCTGAAGAAAAGAATGGAAGAACTCGGCCCCATGAGCACCGCTGAAAAGCGTCTGCTCGTGCTGGCCCTCATCAGCGTTTTCGGCTTCATGCTTGAACCCTTCACCGGACTCAACGCAGTATGGATTCTCTGCCTGGCCGCGCTGCTCTGCTATATGCCCGGCATGGGCATCATGAAGGTGGATTCCTTCATGAAGCTGAACATCATGTTCCTGGTCTTCGTGGCCGGCTGCATGGCCATCGGCGCCGTGGCCGGTGTCGTCGGCGCCAACAAGTGGGCCGTGGCCGCCATCATGCCCTATCTGGAAGGCCTGCCTCCCACCATAAGCGTCTTCTGCTCCTATGTGGCGGGTACGGTCGCCAATTTCCTCCTGACGCCCTTTGCCGCCACCGTAGCCTTCACCCCGGCCTTCGGCGAACTCGGTCTGCAGATGGGCGTCAACCCGCTGCCGCTCTTCTACGCCTTCCAGCTCGGTCTCGACCAGTACTTCTTCCCCTATGAAGGCGTCATGTTCCTCTATCTCTTCACCACCGGCTGCGTGACCCTCAAGCACATCCTGCCCGCGCTGGGACTGCGTACGCTGCTTGCAGGCGTTCTGCTCGTTGTCGTCTGGATTCCCTACTGGAACTTCATAGGCCTCATGTAATCCCATGAAAGGGCGGAAGACTGCGAAGGTCTTCCGCCCTTTTTCCGTCCGGCGCCGCCTGTGCCCTCCATCTTGCGGAAAACAGGGCCGTATGGTACTCACCCTGTGAATATCCGGGAAAGTTTCATTCGTATCTTCTCCCTTCCCGGGCGTTCCCGACATCCGCTTTCTGGAGCATCCCATGGCCGACACGCCGCGCATTGATAACCGCAAAGCCCGCCAGTACTACGAATTTCTGGAGTTCTTCGAGGCCGGCATAGTTCTTACCGGACCGGAAGTAAAAAGCGTCCGTTCCGGGCAGGTCAGCTTCGGCGACAGCTTTGTCGAATGCAGAGACGGAGAAGCCTTCATCGTCGGCATGCGCATCGCTCCGTATGAGCGCGGCGGATACGTGCTTCAAGAGCCCGACAGAGACAAGAAGCTGCTGCTGCATCACCGCGAAATTCATCTGCTTGCCACGCGCATCGAGCAGAAGGGCCTGACCGTGGTTCCCACCAAGCTCTACTTCAAGCAGGGCAAGGTCAAAGTGGAAATCGCGCTTGCCCGGGGCCGCAAGCTGCATGACCAGCGGGAAGAGCTCAAAAGACGAGCAGAGTCCCGCGACATGGAGCGGGAACTGGCCAGACGCTGAGCACCACCTCTTCATCAGAAAAGTCAGGACCACCCGTAAAACGGGTGGCTTGTTCAGCCCTATAAGGGCTTGTTACCGGCACTAGGTCTAAAGCCCCTTCGAATGGTTCGCCAGCCGCAACATCATTTCACTTGCACAATGTGCTAAGAATATTTACAATATCCTGCTTCAACTGCCCATATGCTACTTTCCTTCTAAATTTTGGTGCGAACACTATATGATACTTACATTCCAACCTCGTATGTGATAAACTATTCATGTCCATTGTGGACTACCTCCTTTGCTTTACTTGGTTGGCGAACCTAAGTAATTATAGCATTGGAGGTTTTTTACTGTAAGCTAAAGCAACTGTTGTCCTCCTGCATAGCAGGGGGGTATTAAAGACTGTTACACAAAAATATGGGGCAACAATCATTATAATTGCTGCCCCGTTTTTTGTTAGTTACGAGTGTTAGTTACCTGTTAGTTGTTTGTTAGTTACAATCACTTTTTCAGGTATTTTCACGTTTCTTTATTTGGCTTATTTCCTAGCTTTTTTAGAACTTACCAGCCTTTGCAGCTTCCTCTACAGAAACAGCTACAGCAACTGTCATACCAACCATAGGGTTGTTACCAGCACCGATCAGACCCATCATTTCTACGTGAGCAGGTACAGATGATGAACCAGCGAACTGAGCGTCACTGTGCATACGTCCAAGTGTATCTGTCATACCGTAGGAAGCAGGACCTGCTGCCATGTTATCTGGGTGAAGTGTACGACCTGTACCACCACCGGATGCTACGGAGAAGTACTTCTTACCCTGCTCGATACATTCCTTCTTGTATGTACCTGCTACCGGATGCTGGAAACGTGTTGGGTTTGTTGAGTTACCTGTGATAGATACACCAACATTCTCATGATGCATGATTGCAACACCTTCCTGAACATCGTCAGCACCATAACACTTAACAGTTGCACGAAGACCTGTTGAATATGGCTTCTCATATACTATGTTCAGCTTAGCTGCCTTGTAATCATACTTTGTCTCAACAAATGTAAATCCGTTAATACGTGAGATAATCTGAGCTGCATCCTTACCAAGACCGTTCAAGATAACACGAAGTGGCTTCTGACGTACCTTGTTAGCCTTCTCTGCGATACCGATTGCACCCTCAGCAGCTGCGAATGACTCATGTCCTGCAAGGAAACAGAAACACTCTGTCTCTTCCTCAAGGAGCATCTTACCAAGGTTACCATGTCCAAGACCTACCTTACGGTGATCAGCAACTGAACCCGGGATACAGAAAGACTGAAGTCCTTCACCGATTGCTGCTGCAGCATCTGCTGCTCTTCTGCAACCCTTCTTAATTGCGATTGCTGCACCAACTGTGTAAGCCCAGCAAGCATTCTCAAAACAAATTGGCTGAATCTTCTTAACCTGATCGTAAACATCAAGTCCAGCGTCCTTTGTAATCTTCTCAGCTTCTTCGATAGAGCTGATACCATAGCTGTTCAATACAGCGTTAATCTGGTCAATTCTTCTTTCATATGATTCAAATAAAGCCATTGTCGTTTCTCCTTTCCTCTTATTCCTGTCTAGGATCGATAATCTTCACTGCATCAGCAACACGGCCATACTGACCCTTTGCCTTCTCCCATGCTGTGTTCGGATCATCACCCTTCTTAATGAAGTCTGTCATCTTTCCAAGAGAAACGAACTGGTATCCGATAACTTCGTTATCTGCATCAAGTGCGATACCTGTTACATAGCCCTCAGCCATCTCAAGGTAACGAACACCCTTCTCCTTAGTTGCGTACATTGTACCAACCTGAGAACGAAGGCCCTTACCAAGATCCTCAAGACCTGCTCCAACTGCAAGACCGTCATCAGAGAAAGCACTCTGTGTACGACCATAAACAATCTGAAGGAACAGCTCTCTCATAGCTGTATTGATAGCATCACATACAAGGTCTGTGTTCAGAGCCTCAAGGATTGTCTTACCCTGCAGAACCTCTGCTGCCATAGCTGCAGAATGTGTCATACCGGAACAACCGATTGTCTCAACCAAAGCCTCTTCAATTACGCCATTCTTAACGTTCAGTGAAAGTTTACAAGCACCCTGCTGTGGTGCGCACCAGCCAACACCATGTGTAAAACCAGAGATATCTTCAATCTTCTTTGAGTGTACCCACTTTCCTTCTTCAGGAATAGGAGCTGGCTCATGCTTTGCGCCCTTGGCTACTGGGCACATGTTTTCAACTTCCTTCGTGTAAATCATTGTGGAACTCCTTTCAATATTAAAATTTTATAGAGAGATGCTTTTTTCATGCAAAGCACCATCAACTACATTTTCTCACAAAGTCATAATTTCGTCTACACCTTTTTTGTCATTTTTTGTAGAATATGCAAACATGGCTAGTACCTGCATTTCTCATAACAAATCCGGATTATTCCTTTGTCTTTCCAAGCTTCTTATCTGCTTTCTTGTCTTCCTTTTTCTCTTCCTTTACAGGTGTATCCTCTTCCTCATCCTTTACGACTGCGGAACCTGCTTTTTCAATCTCTGCGATTGCGTTCTTGTGCATTGGGATACGGCAGTTCTTGTTGTTACCGAACTCTACGATAACTGTTGTATCATCTACGATATCAAGGATTGTACCATAGAAACCACCTGTGGTCATGATGTTGTCACCCGGTTCCATTGCCTTGTGCAGATCTTCCATCTGCTTCTTCTGCTTCTTCTGTGGACGGATGATCAGTAACCACATGAATCCGACTAAGATTACAATGTAGATAACCCAGAACAATCCACTTGGCTGTTTTGCTGTTGTTGCTGTTGATTCCAGTAATGTTAATAACATGTCTTAAAACTCCTTTTATTTATTCTTGATTTTGAAAGCCTTCTAATTTCTGTCGTTTATATTCACTATAACGATGTTCCTCGATTGCCTCCCGAATCTCACTCATCATATTATTATAAAAATATAAATTATGCAAGACACAAAATCTCATTCCAAGCATTTCCTTTGCTTTGAGCAGATGGCGGATATAGGCTCTCGAATACTTCCTGCACGCCGGGCATCCACAGCTTTCCTCAATTGGACGCTCATCCAGTTCATATTTTGCATTGAACAGATTCAGCTTACCATGGTTTGTATAGACATGACCATGTCTGCCATTCCGGGATGGATATACACAATCAAAGAAATCAACTCCGCGTTCTACAGCTTCCAATATATTCGCCGGTGTACCAACCCCCATCAGATAAGTTGGTTTGTTCTCCGGCAGATACGGAATGACTGACTCGATAATCCGATACATCTCCGCATGTGTCTCTCCAACTGCCAGCCCGCCGATTGCATAACCATCTAAATCCATGTCTGCAATCCGCTTCGCATGCTCGATACGGATATCATCTATAACGCCTCCCTGATTGATACCGAAGAGCATCTGCTGCTTGTTAATCGTATCTTCGAGACTATTCAGCCTATGCATCTCCCGCTTGCACCGCTCTAACCAGCGTGTTGTACGGTCTACCGATGGCTGGATGTAGGAACGGTCTGCCTTGGCCGGTGCACATTCATCGAATGCCATTGCAATCGTAGATGCAAGGTTTGACTGAATCTGCATACTCTCCTCCGGTCCCATAAATATGAGACGTCCATCAACATGCGAATGGAATGTTACACCCTCTTCTTTAATCTTTCTGAGTCCTGCAAGTGAGAATACCTGAAATCCGCCGGAATCGGTCAGAATTGGCTTGTCCCATACCATAAACTTATGCAAACCGCCGAGTTTCTTTACAACCTCGTCGCCTGGTCTCACATGCAAATGATAGGTGTTTGACAATTCCACCTGCGTTCCGATCGTCTGCAGATCCTCCGTCGATACCGCACCCTTGATGGCGGCGGCTGTACCGACATTCATAAAGACCGGTGTCTGGATCACGCCATGCGGTGTCGTAAATTCGCCACGCTTGGCACTTCCATCTTTGGTAATCAATTTGTAACTCATATTGTTGCTCCTTTATTTTAAATCACTTGTTATCTTAACTTGTTTTTTTGTCTTATGCCCGATATAATAATTCTGTCACACCGGGCATGATTTCATTCTCTGTGACATATTCTATACTACCAAGGCAGGTGATACTATGTTTCGTATCTGGGGAAAAATAATGAAAGATAACCGTCTCGTCAAAGACCATACCGTCTGCATCGAGGACTATACCATGACGCGTACAAAAAAGGTGTATGCCGCCCTTGACGAGCTATGCTACACCTTTGATTTAGCGAAGCCTATCTGGTTAAAATCCAACCAGCAGGATTTTATTCGTCATGCAAGAACCCGGTTCACGCAGGATAATTTCATCGAATCCATCGATTTTGATTATCTTGACTTTCAGGTCATCGAGGAGGACTACTGATTATTCCTGATCAGAGTCCTCTTCGTCTGTATCCGCATCATATTCTGTATCATCTTCCGTTTCGGGATCTTCACTTATCTCTTCATCTTCTTCTGCTGCTTCTTCATCCCGGTTTTCTTCTATTCCACTGTTTTCTCCGCTGTCTTCTGCATCTTCCCAGGATTCATATGCTTCATCTATCCCAGCCTGTGTATCCTCAGAATCTTCGCATGTTTCCTCCGACGCATCTTCGGTTGGATCTGTCTCCACCGGTTCTGTCTCTTCCGTTGAATCTGTCTCCGCCGGTTCTGTCTCTTCGGATTCGGACTCCTCTGCGTCATCTTCCTCTGCGGATGCACTCGCAGGAGCCTCTGCTTCCTGTCCATCATCCTCTGAAAAATAATCTGAATAATCGGTTGTGTCACGAGATACAGTCTGAACGGTTGTCTCATCTAACATCTTATTGATTTCTTCTAAATCAGCCGCACGCAGACTTCCGATAATCTTCGCAATCTCATTTAACTCATCAATGACACCATTTAATTCATTTAAGTTTGTCTCGCACAGATCTGCGGAGGACTGTGCATTTGCTGCGATTTCTTCACTGGCAGCCTGCTGATTTGCCAGACCGTCAATGATGGAATTGTTCGATGCATCCAGATTTCCAGACAGCTTATCAAGTTGCTTCATATCGCCGGATAATTCTTCCACTGCCCCAGCAATTGTCTGGAAGCTTCCATCTGCCGCCTCGATATATTTCGCCTGTTCTGATACGGCATCAACGCTTCGGCGAACCAGATCCGATGTATGATTGGCAAGATCCGTCACACCCTTCAACAACTGTGTAATACTGTCAATCGAACTTCTTGTATCATCCGCTAATTTACGAATTTCATCTGCAACCACGGCAAATCCACGTCCCTGCTCTCCTGCACGTGCGGCCTCAATACTTGCATTTAACGCAAGAAGGTTTGTCTGGCTGGAGATCTGATAGATGATTTGTGTGATTTCCTCTGCGGACTGAATCTTCTCGCAGAGTTCTTCGGATACACGTGTTACATCTTCATTTGCAACATTGATATCGTCCGACTTATCCTTCAGACTTTCAATAATATCTAAACCGGACTTTACAGATTCGATTGCCCGGTGTGTCGACTGTACGGTATTGTCCTTGACGTCGATCAGGTTATCAATAATATCCTGAATCTGCTGTGTCATCGTTGTTGACACTTCCATATTCTCTGCCGTATCGGTAACGCCGGTTGAAATGGCATCAACAGACTTCGTTACTTCTGCTGTCGCTGCCTGGAAGTTATCCAGCTTTGACTGCAGCTGCTCGATATGCGCATTTCCGTTATCAACGACCTTGACCATGTTCTCTGTGATTTCTTCCTGATATGCAACATGGTACTCAATTTCCTGACGGTCTGTCTCCTGCTCGCGCAAAGTAATGTTACAAGCCATCAGAATTCCAAATGTGAAAATAGCTGCTAAAAGCAGAATCTCTATCCATGTAGCTGATAGTGCAAATCCATGCTTTGCGATCTGAATGATCGTCTCAACCAGAATGCCGAGTGTTGATACGCCACATGTCACACGGATATGGAACGTATCCATATAGATGATACACATGCCCATCGCGATAAAGATCGGAAGTGCCTCCATCACCGAGCCGGATACAAATACAGACACAAGTACCAGCACAGAAAATGCTGTGACCGATGTGAATTTCATCAGTTCACTGCGGTCATTGATCAGCTGGAACACAACATTTCCAACCGCAAACAATGCAAATAATACCAGCAGCGGCACAAATCCCTCCTGTGTCTTATGATTAATAATCAATACTACGATTTTCGCGATTGCAAAAGCAACCATCACCTTCATCGCCAGATCATTTTTCTTCGCTAATCTCGTTCCATTCATAATGTATGTACCCCATGTCTTTCGTTCTAACAAGTTTCCGTTGCGCATAAATATACGCCATGTCATATATGTTTAAAATTATAGCAAATTTGTAATATAAAGTCCATAGACAAAATCCACTTATCCGCGCTTTCTACTTGTATATTCTACCTAAAAATGCTATCTTAATTCAAAGAACCAAAGACTTGAACGGATGCAAAAATCGCAATCGAAAACCAATCAAAGGAGTTATTATGTTTCAGATTGAACATATCTCAAAATCATACGGAAAAAAACAGGTGTTGAACGATGTGTCTTTTCCCGTCCCGGAAGGCTGTGCCATCGGGATTTTAGGCGTCAACGGCTCCGGGAAATCCACGTTGCTTTCCTGCATTGCAAAAAAATATGCCGGAACACCAGATGTAAGAATCGGCTATGTCCCACAGGAAAATCCGCTCTATGATGAGCTAAAGCCTGTGGATAATCTGCGTATGTGGACGAACAAACGCAAATCCGAAATCCTGCAGGCATTGCAGGCACCACCGCTCGCCCAGCTTGGAATCCAGACATTTCTGGATACTCCGGTCAAAAATATGTCCGGTGGTATGAAAAAGCGGCTCAGTCTCGCGTGTGCCCTGCTCGATGCACCACAGATTCTGCTGATGGATGAGCCATTTGCAGCACTGGATCTTCCAGCCAAACAGGATGCCATGCAGTTTATGCGTTATTATTTAAGTCTTGGAAATTCCATTGTGATTGCCTCCCATGAGGAAGCCGTTTTTCAGTTCTGCCACACAGTCTATCTTCTGAAAAATGGCACACTCTTCGATGCGTCGCATCTGCCAGAGGGCACTAATTATATTGATCTGCTAAGAAATTAAATTTAAGGGGAACTTATGTCTCACATCCATATGTTTTTCAATTTCATCCGCGCCAACTGCAAACGGCTGTTACACTATCTGCCATCGATGTTTGTCTCATTGTTACTGTTGCTTCTCCTGACTGGAACCGCAGGATTTTATCTATCCAGACATCTATATAAGGAAAATGTATTTTCTGCGATTTCCATCGGATACTATCTGCCACAGGACGACAACCTGGACCTAAACCAGCTTGGCATTGGTATGTTACAGGATTTAGAAGGAATGGAGGAAACCGTCCAGCTCGTACAGGTAAACAGCGTCGAGGAAGGCTATAACATGCTTGCTTCGCATGAAATCCTGTATCTGATCATCGTCCCGGAGCAGTTTTTCTCTGGAATTATGGACAGTACAAATGTACCGCTTGATATCGTTGTTTACGACAACAGCTCCATATCCTCTTATATCATCAACGAATTGTTCATGTCCTACGCCGGACTGCTCGGAACTGCTCAGGCTGGTATTTACAGCGGCCTTGACACGACACGTGCCCACGAATTTACACCGGAACAGATACGTGAGCTTTCCAACCGTGTGAACTTCGTATACCTAGACCGTGTCATGAACAAGACAAATTATATGAAGACGATACAGGCAGAGGATGCAGGAAGTGTGACACTCACACAGCACTATGCCGCATTTGCGATTATATTAAGTCTCTGTTTTCTTGCATTCCTGCTGATTCCATATTTACAGGGAACCGGAAATGGCATCTGCGAATGCATGAAGCTGTATCACCTAAACCGCGGACATATACTGGCAGCAAACATGATCCATACATTTTTAGCTCTGTATATCCTGTTCCTGCCGTGCTATATCGGAATCTCCATCTGGATGGGGCACGCAAACCTGAACGGACTTCTGACGATCATCCCTGCACTGCTTTTGATTGCACTGCTGATCGCCGGAATCGCAACCTTTTCCAGAAGTACCTTTTCCGCAAATATCTGTCTGTTATTTGTTGTGCTGGTGCTTGCCTACTGCGGTGGCGGACTTCTACCGGATGTTCTGCTGCCAAAGGTGATACAGCAGATCCGTCCGTATCTGCCGGGAACGTATGTAATGCAGATTTTCTGCCACGCACTTTATTAAACATTTGGGAGTTTTGTTATGAACCGACTGATTGTCGCATGGAAACGAATTTTACATCGAAAGCTATATTGGTGCATGCTGGGCGTCCTGCTCATCTTAACTGGAATCTATGCATTGCTTCCAGCGAAAAGCCAGTCCACAGAAATCCGTGTTGCCGTATATCTGGAAGATACCAGTGCGTATACGACACAGTTCAAAGAGGAATTAGATGCCAGTGCCTCGCTCTATCAGTTTTATTATGTAGATGCGTCCACAGATGTAATCCGGGATGTACAGGCGGGTGATGCAGAATGCGGTTTTGTCCTGCCAGATGGATTTTTCTCCGGCTACATTGCAGGCTCCGGGGAACCAAAGGTTTCCTTGTATGAGACAAGTGCAAGTACACTTTCCTCTGCCATCTGCGAGACATTCTTCCATTATATCTTCAAGGTTGCATCCCCACAGATTCTGGTTGACACGATCGACGATGCAGCGTTGTCTGAAGAGTTAAAAAGCCGCATGCAGGCATATATGAACAGTGACACAATCTTCCGTATGTCCTCTGTCACAGACGGTGCCTACGATTATAAGGAAAATACCTATCGTATCCAGCTTCCAATCTACGAATGCACCTGTCTGCTCGTCCTGTTTGCTTCTCTGTTCAGCCTGATGTTGTTCTTACAGGATCAGGAACGTGGCATCTACATCGCACTTTCTGGCAAACGCAGATATGGTATTTTATGCACGGGACTTCTGGCTGGCATCCTTCCAATCTACGGAATCGGCATGCTATGCAACGGCATCACCTACGGAACTGCAACTCTGTTACAGGTAACACTTGTCAGTCTGCTTGCCTATCTTCTGTCGCTTGTACTTTCGGTGTTTATCAAAAAAAGCCGGACACTTGCCAAGTGGATCCCGGTGCTTTTACTGATTACCATCGTATATTTCTTCGTGAATTATATTCTATGATTTCATATTTTTTAATTATTGGAACATACATTTAATATGATACAAAAACAGGACGAGATCATCCAAAGATCTCGTCCTGTTCTTCGATCTGCGCTCTTGCATTCGTCGCATCGGTTATCTCTTTTAAGATTGCTTTCGCATCGCCAACCGGAATATGTACCGTAAAGACCACATCCTCTGCGAATTCCGTGTTGATGATCGCAACCTGTCTCGTATTCAGGATATATTGTATTTTCCCCATATCCGTATAATTCGTCCGGATCAAAACAGGAAGCAACTGTTGCATTAACTTCGTCGTACACGCTTCTAGGGCTTCCTTTGTTGCCCGCGTATATGCACGGACAAGTCCGCCCGTACCAAGCAGTGTACCGCCAAAATACCGTGTCACAACCACACAGATATCATGGATTCCAGAATTCTGAATCAACTCCAGCATCGGCTTTCCTGCAGTGCCCTGTGGTTCTCCATCATCCGAGAACCGGAGCAGCGGCATCTCAGCGCCCACGGAAAATGCAAAGCAGTTATGCCGTGCATCGTAATGCTTCTTCTTAATCTTCTCGATAAATGCATACGCCTCTTCTTCTGTCTCAACCGGGGCAATCTGCGCAATAAAACGGGATTTCTTCTCAACAATCTCGCCCTCTGCACCTTCGATCAGTTTGATATAATCCATAACGTCCCTTTCAGTTCCGTCTACTTTGTATCCAGAATCTTCTTCAACTCACTCATAAACGTATCCGCATCCTTGAACTGACGGTAGACGGATGCGAAACGCACATATGCAACCTGATCCAGATCACGAATCTGATCCATTACAATCTCACCAATCTTCTCGCTTTCGATTTCACGCACGCCGAGATTGAAAATCTTGTTCTCGATCTCATCCACACATGCCTCGATCTGATCCACAGATACCGGACGTTTGTGACAGGAACGTACCACTCCTGACTCAATCTTGGAACGGTCATATGTCTCACGATTCTTATCCTTCTTGATTACAATCAGAGGAATCGTCTCTACCTTCTCATACGTAGTAAAACGCTTTCCACACTCATCACACTGTCTTCTTCTACGGATTGCCTCGTTGTCATCTGCTGGTCTTGAGTCAATCACACGCGTATTATCATCTCCGCAAAATGGGCACTTCATATGTTTATTCCTTTCCTCCCTGAATTTTCCGTATATCGCAGGCATCAATATCGACCAGAACAATGTCCGGTCCGATACGCACAATGTTGCAATACCGAATGTAATATTCCGTTCCCGAACCAAAGCAGGAAAATAATTTTCCCGGTCCCGGTACGATGATTGCAAGTATCTTCCCTGTCTCACAATCAAACTCGACATCGGCAACATAGCCGAGCCGCCTGCAATCTTTGCAGTTTATAACTTCTTTTTCTTTTAATTCTAAAAAGCGCATCGCATACCTTCGCTTTTTATAGTTAGTATATGCGAAAGCTTATCGCTTGTCACCTTCAAAAATAAGTACCATCGTTCCAGGTCCGACATGGGCTCCGACGATTGGTCCAACCTCACTCATGATGATCTTATTTGGATGATACTTCTCCTCTACCTTTGCCCGGACATATTCTGCATCCTCCGGACAATCCGCGTGACAGATCAGTACTACATCCTGCTTGTCTGCATAGCTTCCTGTACAGATATCCATCTCTGCAAGCAGCTGGTTTAACGCTTTCTTACGTCCACGCACTTTACTCTCAGCTGCAAGTCTTCCCTCTGTATCCACATGCAGAACCGGTTTCAACTGGATCATACCACCGATGACTGCTGCCGTCTTGGAGATTCGTCCACCTCTCTGCAGATAGGTGAGATCATCCACCGTGAATTTGTGCACGATACGGTGCTTTAACTCTTCGAGTGCCTGCATGTTCTCTGTGACAGACATGCCCTTTTTCTTGTTCTCAATCGCATGGTAGATCAACAGACCGTGTCCACCACTCGCACAGATGGAATCGAAGACACAGATCTCTGCATCCGGATATTTCTCCTGCATCTCTTCCTTGCATACAAACGCGTTGTTGATCGTACTGCTGATACCTGAGGAAAGACAGGTAAATAATACGTCTTTTCCTGCGGACAGTGCCTTCTCAAACTCCTCTTCGATATCGTTGATGTTCGGCGCTGCTGTCTTTGTTCCCTGTCCCGCACGCATGCGGTCATAGAACTCTTTCTTTGTCAGTGTTTTTTCTCTTCCATCAAATACTTCATCGCCGATTTCAAAGCTGATTGGAATAATCACGACGCCCTGTTCCTCGGCATAGCCGACTGGTAAATCGTTCGATGAATCAGTGATAATAACGTAATCTCTTCCCATACTCTCTCCCATCTTATGTATTAATATCGTGATATACAAGTCGTACATAATTACGAATTCCACACAGACACGCTCTCGCTCGGTTCATCACGCAGTGGTACTAAATTCACGGCAAACAAGTTTGCCATTCATTAAGTACCAGCGTGCTTCAACGGTCTGTGTCAGAATTGTAATTATGTACAACTTGATACACTTTATTATATTAACACATATCGTCTACTTTATTATTTTAACCGGGCACTTCTCTTTACATGTCCCACAGCCGGTACATTTCTCGTAATCAACAACAGCAAGATGATCCTTCACTGTAATTGCGCCCTGTGGACAGTTTCTCTGACATAGACCACATCCGATACAGCCTGCGCTGCAGACCGCCTTCACATCCTTACCGAATTCCTTCGAGTTACACTCGACGATAGCACCGGCATCTTCCGGTACCATCTCGATGATATGTCTCGGACAGGCAAGTACACACTGTCCACAAGACTTACATTTGTCCTTGTCCACGACTGCCACGCCATCTACGATGGAAATTGCATCAAACTGGCAGGCACGCTTACATGAACCATACCCAAGACATCCGAAGCTACAGCCCTTTGGTCCGCCGCCTGGTGCATTCGCCGCAATCTGGCAATCCTCCGGTCCGACATAATCATACACATCCTTTGCCTTCTCACAGGTTCCGGCACATTTCACATGTGCGACATGTCTGACACTGTCGATCTCCCCACCGACGATCTCTACAATCTTCTTAGCTACGGCCTCGCCACCGACCGGACAGGCATCCGGCTTCGCTTCGCCTTTTGCGATTGCTGCCGCAAGACCATCACACCCCGGATATCCACAACCTCCACAGTTATTACCCGGCAATGCCTCACGTACTTTAATTTCTTTTTCGTCTACTTTGACTTTAAACTTCTCGCTCGCTACACCCAGAAGGATTCCGGCTAAAATTCCGACAATTCCGATGACCGCAGCCGCGTACAAAATCGATGCTCCCATTTCTTCGCCTCCTCTAAATCAATCCGTTCAATCCAAGGAAAGCGATTGCCATAAGACCGGCTGTGATCAGCACGATTGGCGCTCCTTTGAAGCTTTCCGGTATATCATTTTTATCAATCTTCTCCCGGATGCCTGCCATTACGATAATCGCAATCGCAAATCCGACTGCAGAGAACATACCGTTGATGATAGACTCTCCAATGTTTAAATCATCCTGCACATTTTTGAGTGCGATACCAAGCACTGCACAGTTTGTTGTGATCAGTGGCAGGTACACGCCCAGCGCTTCATACAGCGATGGAATCGTCTTCTTTAAGAACATCTCCACAAACTGTACCAGTGCCGCAATCACTAAGATAAACACAATCGTGTTCAGATAAGAAAGCTTAAGTGGCACAAGCACGAAATGATAAATCACACTTGTCACCGCCGAAGCAATCGTCATAACGAAGATAACCGCACCGCCCATACCGGCTGCTGTGCTTACTTTCTTTGATACTCCTAAAAATGGACAGATACCCATGAACTGGCTCAGGATTACATTGTTCACAAGAGCAGCGGATATCGCTAATAAAATAATGTTCATATCCTACTCCTCCTTTCCCTTGCCTGCACACATGGCATTTGCACAGCTTGCGCAATCTGCCAGTCTGCATGTCTCTGCCTTCTCGCCCGTCTTCTTTGCCTTCTTGATATGACGACGGTTGATAAATGCAATGATAAATGCCAGTACAAGGAATGCGCCCGGTGCCGATACAAAAATACTTGCCGGCTGGAACAGTCCCTGATCGGACAAGATCTGGAAGACCTTATCACTTGCATGACTTTCAGCGAAATTCTCAACAGCCTTTACAAAGCTGAATCCAAAAATACTGCCAGAGCCAAGGATCTCACGGATGATACCGATGGTAGTCAGTCCAACGGTAAATCCAAGTCCCATACCGATACCATCAAAAATGGATGGGATCACCGGATTCTTTGATGCATAGCTCTCGGCTCTACCTAAGATAATACAGTTTACAACGATCAGTGGAATAAAAATTCCCAGGCTGTCGTTCAGGCTTGGAATATATGCCTGCAATACAAACTGTACGATTGTTACAAACGAAGCAATGATAACGATGTATGCCGGAATACGCACCTTGTCCGGAATCAGTTTCCGGAGCAGGGAGATCATGAAGTTGCTCATCGTCAGGATTACCATCGTTGTAAGTCCCATGCCAAGTCCGTTAATTGCTGAGGATGTAACCGCAAGTGTCGGGCACATTCCAAGCATCTGGACAAAGGTCGGGTTCTCGGTGATAATACCATTCTTTAAACGTTCTGCTATCTTTCCCATATTACTGTGCACCTCCTGTTGTCAGGAATCGAATTGTACGAAGTGCCGCATTGACTGCATTTGTCACTGCCGATGTGGTAATCGTCGCACCGGACAATGCATCAATTTCACTGTCCTTTGTCGAACCAGTCTTTGTATACTCAAACTTATTTACCTGCTTACCAATAAACTGTGATTTAAATTCATCCGTATCTGCTTCCATACCAAGGCCTGCTGTCTCGTTCAAAGTCAGGAAGGAAATACCTGTGATCTGATACTCGGTATTGATTCCGATTGCCATCTGGATATCTCCGCCATACCCTGCCGTACTTGTAATGAGAATTACATAACCAACCAGTTCATTCTTCTCATCATCACCGCCGACGCAGATATCATCGATATGAACATCCTCAAATCCATACGATTCAAGGAGTGGATTGATCTGCTTTACAACATTGCCATCCTCTTCCACGCTCATAATACGTGTTGCTTCCGGAAGCACCTCCGCATAGGCATCGTTCTTTGCCTGTTCCTGTGCCTTCTCGATCGGATCCTTCGTCACACTGTAGACACCGCCAAGTGCTGCACCCATCACAACTGTGATCACACAGATTGCAACGATTGCAACCACGATGCCCTTGACATCCATCTTGTCTTTCTTCTTTGGTTCCTTGTCATCACCGTCCCAAGTATCCTCTGTCTTCGCAGCTTTCTTTGCTTCCTTCTTCGCTTCCTTCACGGCAAGCTTCGCCTGCTTCTTATCCTTGATTTCCGCACCCTCACCAAATGCCTTCGGTACGGTTGCACGCTCGATCAGAGGGACTAACAGGTTCATGATGATGATTGAATAGGATACACCCTCGGTACTGCTGCCAAAGATACGAAGTACAAATGTCAAAAGTCCAAGTCCGATTGCGTAAATTACCTTTCCGGAGGAAGTAATCGGACTTGTCACATAATCCGTTGCCATGAACCATGCACCAAGCATCAGTCCGCCACCACACAGATGTGCAGCCACATAAACAGGGACATTGTAATCCTGTGTCACAGCATAGATTGCAACTGCGATTGTAAATGTTCCGATATAGATCAACGGAATCTTCGGGCTGATCACCTTCTTGCAAAGCAGATAGACCGCACCGATCAGCAGAGCAACCACGGATGTCTCACCGATCGTTCCTGCGGTATATCCAAGGAACATACTTCTTAAGTTCACCATGCCGGTAAGCTTCAATGTCGCAAGTGGTGTTGCAGTTGCCACACCATCGTATACGAAGTTTGTCATATAACGTGAGAACGACAGCAGCAGGAAGCATCTCGCTCCAAGTGCCGGGTTCATAAAATTCTGTCCCAGTCCGCCAAAAAGCTGCTTTACGATAATGATTGCAAATGCGGAACCGGCAACCGCCATCCAGATTGGAAGGTTTGGTGGCAGATTCAGTGCAAGCAGCAATCCGGTTACCACAGCTGAGAAATCTCCAACCGTTACCTTCTTGCCCATACACTTCTGATACAGTGCTTCAAACCCCACACAGCTTCCGATACAGACTGCGACCAGTAACGCTGCATACCAGCCAAATATGTACAGACCGAATGCCGTTGCCGGGACTAATGCAATCACAACATCGAACATGATATCCGATGTCGTTGCCTTGCTTCTCACATGCGGGGAAGCAGAGACCTTTAATTTCAAATTTTCCTGTTCCACTTTCTCGCACCTCCTATTTCTTGCGATTCGCCAAGATGGCTTTTCTTGTGCCTGCAATCGTCTGTGTCAGATGACGCTTCGCCGGACATACATACGAACAACAGCCACACTCACAGCATTCCATACCATTTAACTTCTGGAACTCCTCCAGATCGCCTTGTTCTGCCAGTGTCGCAAGCTTGTTCGGCATCACTCTGCCCGGACAAACCTCCACACATCTGCCGCAACGGATACAGTTACTCGGCTCATATTCCGAGACCTCATCCTTCGTCATACATAGAATTGCCGATGCGGACTTCGTAACCGGAATATTCAGATCATAGATAGCTTTTCCCATCATCGGGCCACCGGCAATGATCTTCTCCGGATCCTGCAGGAATCCACCTGCTGCCTCGATTAGCTCTGCAAAGCTTGTACCTATCCGTACAAGATAGTTGCCTGGTTCTGTAATCGCATCACCGGTCACAGTCACTAGTCTCTGAATCAATGGTTTGCCCTGCCGTACAGCTTCACAGATGGAATACACCGTATCTACATTATGTACGATACAACCGGCATCTGCCGGAAGCATCTTCGAATTGATATACCGTCCGGTATTCGCATAGATGAGCTGACGTTCTGCTCCCTCCGGATACTTGGTCTTCATGGAATTGACCTTGATGTCCGGATCATTTCCAAGCACTTCCTTCAACTTCTGGATTGCCTTTGGCTTGTTATCCTCGACCGCGATGATTCCCTTTGCTTTCGGGAAGATTGCAAGTGCAAGACGCAAGCCCTCAATCACCTTGTCCGTCTCATCAAGCAGACGACGGTAATCCGATGTCAGATATGGCTCACACTCGGATGCATTCACGATAATGTAATCAATCTCGTCTGCATTCTTCGGTGAGAGCTTGACATTCGTCGGGAATCCGGCGCCACCCATGCCGACAACGCCTGCGTTCTTGATTGCTTCGAGGATTTCCTCCCTGTTAAGCTCCGCAAGCGGTTTGTCATTTTTCACATATTCAATTTCTTCAAACTGATTGTCATTTTCGATCACGATCGAATTGACCTTAGAACCGGATGCAGTCAGTCTAGGTTCCACGGCCTTGACTGTTCCGGATACAGAAGAATGAATGTTTGCAGAAACAAATCCACCGGCTTCTGCAATCAGCTGCCCTACCAAAACACGGTCACCTTTTTTGACAACCGCCTTCGCAGGTGCACCGATATGCTGACTCAGTGGATATACCATATCTCCCTTTGGGACATATTCAATTACATCCTTATCCATCGTAAGTTCTTTCCCTTCGTATGGATGGATGCCTCCTTTAAAAGTTAGTTTCATCGTACTGACCCCACTCTAAAAAATATTTACTACTATTCTAATACAAGTGAGGATTTTTATCAACAAATGTGTCCTTAATTTCACAACTTTTGTGACTATATTCTTATATTTTTTAACAGAAACGAAGCAAGCAATCCGATTGCTACACCAGCGACCGTTCCGGTAATCAACAGGATGAACATATAATAAAAAATACGCACGTTTTCCATCACGCAGACCGCGACCAGGATCTGCCCCAGATTGTGGAAGACTGCGCCTGCGACGCTGATTCCTACAAGTCCGAATACCCGGCATTTTTTTAGTGCCGTCATGATCAGGATGCTGCATGCCGCACCGACCAGACTGTACAGTAACACCGCCATATTTCCGAACAGAACATTCGACAGGATGATACGTCCGACCGAGATTACAACCGTCGCCCTCAGATCCAGTTTCTGCAGTGCGATAATCGTAACCAGATTGGCAAGACCAAGCTTCACCCCCGGTACCGCCATATGGATTGGCACCAGGCTTTCCAGATACGATAAGATCATGGCGAGTGCTATCAGGACTCCGCAGAGTGCAATTTTATGGTTATTATTTAATTGTGATTGGTTATTTTTTTGTCCGTGTGCGTCCTTCACTGTGCTCTGTCTCTTTTCGTCTTCCATGTCCAGTCTATGTCCATCTACTCTTTAATCTCCACTACAAGTTTGTGTGGCAGACAGATGATCGTCTCCCCAGTCTGGCTGATTGCCCGGTGCTTCTCGCAGATCTTATCCGGGCAGTCTGCATCTTGCACAGTCACATTGCCATCCTGCACAACGACCGTATTAACACCCGTCTGCTGCTTTACCTCGTAGCTTGTATCCTGATCAAGCTGCAATGTCTTCACAGAATCACCATCGATCATGATATCAACGTACGCTCCGGGCTTTTGCAGCTTCTTCCACACAAAAAGTCCTGCGATCGCCAGAATCATAATTCCGACGATCAGCAGGATATCTGCACGGGATATCATTTTATGCTCCTGTTTTGGTTCCATATCCGATTACCTCTGATTTACCCGAAAACATGTTCCGCAATCATCTGTTTGGCTACGTTCATCATCATATTTTCTTTTTACATTGATATCCAGCCAAACGCATTCGCCACGGAACTAAGCAGAATGATCAGCGCGAAGATCGGGCACAGATATTTTATCATCACGACAAATATCTTCTTTCTCCGGAACTTACTTTCTCCATGGCAGATTTCCTCTTCGATCTTGTCGATTCCAACCACGCGCGATACAAGCAGACTTGTCACAAACGCAGCAATCGGCATCATCACGGAATTCGTCAGGAAATCAAACAGGTCCAAAAACTGCATTCCGAGTATCTTCACGAATCCAAGTGGACCATATCCAAGACTTGATAACGTTCCAAGTCCAATCATAATCAATCCGATCACAACCGTTGACTTCTTACGTCCCCAGCCAAGCTCATCCTCGAATGTCGCAACAGCACTTTCCGTCAGGGCGATTGAGCTTGTCAGGGCTGCAAATAACACAAGCAGGAAGAACAAAATCCCGACGCCTGTTCCAAGTCCCATATTCGCAAACACCTTCGGAATCGTGATAAACATGAGCGAAGGTCCTGCCTGCAGCGTATCCGGATCTCCGCCGGAAAATGCAAACACCGCCGGAATAATCATAAGTCCTGCCATGATTGCAATCGCCGTATCAAACACTTCTACATTTCGCGTCGCACCCTCGATGGATGTATCCTTCTTCATATAAGAGCCAAACGTAATCAGAATACCCATCGCAATCGACAGCGAATAAAACATCTGCCCCATCGCAGCTACGACTGTCATCCATGAGAAATTCTTTACATTTGGTACCAAAAAATATTTCACGCCCTCGATCGCGCCCGGTCTTGTCACAGAATAGATGGCAATGACCACGGAAAGTACAACAAGAACCGGCATCATCATCTTAGATACACGTTCGATTCCGTTTTGTACACCGGCATAAATGATTGCCAGTGTTATGAGACAGAAAATCACAAAGCAAAGCTCCGTCGATACACCATTTGATATAAATGATCCGAAATATCCGTCCTCTGCAAGCTTCGTTCCATTTCCACGGATATATTCTGCCAAGTATTTGATTACCCAGCCGCCGATGACCGAATAATACGGTACGATCAGGATTGGAATGATCGCGTTGATCCAGCCGCCGAAGGAAATCCATTTCTTCTTACCGAAGGAACGGAATGCGCCAACCGGACTTTTCTGCGTCATACGTCCGAGTGCGGACTCCGCAACGATCATCGTGTATCCGAATGTCAGTGCCAGCAGAATATAGACGAGCAGGAAAATTCCTCCGCCGTATTTTGCTGCCAGATACGGAAATCTCCATATATTTCCAAGACCAACCGACGCGCCCGCCGCCGATAACACATAGCCAAGCTTGCCGGAAAAAGCCCCACGCTTCTCTGGATGTTTTCTATTCATGTAACCTACCCTCTACCCTTTCCATATTTGTTTCCATAGTCGTTTTCCTTTTTGCAAATATACATGGCGGCATCGTAAATATCACGCTGCTATCGAGTCAGGCCACACAGTAAACGCAAAAGCGAACGAAATGACAGTAACATATTTTCCGTGCTTTTTCAATCGTTTTGCGTTACCTTTCCCGTTATTTCATTAAAAAAGCGTGGATACATTTCGTGTCCACGCTTTTTTTGTTCTTTATTCTGCAGAAAGCAGCTCAATCTTGAAATTCAGTTCCTTGCCTGCCATCTCATGGTTGGCATCAAAGGTGATAGTCTCCTTGTCTTTATCCACAACCTTCACCGGAAACTGCTGTCCGTATGGAGTTGTCAGATAAACCTGATTGCCGATCTCCAAATTCTCAGATCCCGGCATATCCTCAAATGCAACTGTGATGATATTCGCCGGATCCGGCATACCGTAAGCTTCTTCCGGCATCAGATGTACATCGACGATCTCGCCGATATTCATATTCTTCACTGCTTCATCGAATCCTTTGATCATCATGCCTGCACCACATACAAACTCGAGTGGCTCGCCGCGATCATAAGATGAATCAAACTTTGTTCCATCGTTGAATGTTCCTGTATAGTGCACCTTACAGCGCTTGCTTTCGTTACTCATATCTATTCCTCCGATTTCATTGAATGTCTTATTCTATCACGAAACAAAAGGAATGGCTAGATGCTTCGATTATTTCTATTATATTATTAAAATCAACGTTTGAAAGCATTCCATCTTTATGTTCTTTCATAACATAACTATCCTTTAAATATAATATTACTCATGCTTCTACCTATTTATTAAATTCAGCCACTTTGATTTCCTGTATCATATTCCGTAAATGATCTGCTTCGTCGTTCATCTCCATGCTCGCCGCAGCGCACTCTTCCGACGTTGCAGAATTACTCTGTACAACATCATTGATCTGCTCTATTCCTTCATTGATCTGCTGTATTTCGACTGTCTGATTTGCAAGCGTATCCGCAATATCGGATACCTCTCCGGTAATAATCTTAGAGTTTTGTGCAATTATCTCCAGCTGCTGTGCAGTCTCCTCGGCAAATGAAACCCCTTTTCCAACCGCATTCACGGATGTTTTGATCAAAGCAGCCGATTCCTTTACTGCCTGTGCACTCTGATCTGCAAGCTGGTTTACCTGATTGGCAACAACCGCAAATCCTTTCCCCGCTTCTCCGGCTCTCGCTGCCTCAATAGACGCATTTAATGCAAGAAGATTTGTCTGTGATGCAATATCATTGATGGTTTCAATAATTTTTTCTATCTGTATGGATGCGTCTTTAATTTCAAGCATAGACTTTACCATCTCACGCATCTTGGCATTGTTTTCCAAAATATCGTCTCCAAGTGCCACTACCTTTGTACTTATCTTACTTGCAGCCTGTGAGTTTTGTTGAACTTGTTCCGAAACATTCTCTACCGTTGCCGTCAGTTCCTCTACCGCTGCTGCCTGGTTCGTTGCTCCATCTGCCAGCTCAGTTGCCCCGGATGACACCTGTTCTGCACCACCGGACACTTGATCCGAAACCGTCTGTATTCCCTTTACCATAGTCGCCATACTTTCTTCAAATGCCATAAAGGAATTCAGGATTCCAACAAAATCTCCCTTCCACTCCACATTCGGCTGCACATCAAAATTCCCCTCTGAAAACAGCTTCATTGCGCGGTCTATATCATCTACATAAGAGCCCAGGATCCGGATAGATTTACGCATGCTATGTGCCAATCGTCCGATTTCATCTTCCGAACGATACTCCAACATGCTGTGTAAGTTTCCTTCTGTCAGCTCCTTTGCAACATCTTCGATGGCATGCAATGGCTCCAAAATGCTCGAAAGTACTTTTTTGCTGGTTTTTCTTGAATTTATCCACGCCAGACTTATAAAGAATATAATGAAGGCAACACCGAAAATAGCACATAATACGGTATTTCTGACTGCCTTATCGCTGGCTATGTCTGTAATATCATCTAATTTCAAAGCAATATCAACTAATTTATTCAATGCAGGGGTACATTTGGTAAGGATATCCTCTACACCTTTTTGGTTCTGTCCCTGTCGTATTTCCTCTATAATGGATGTGCTTATGTCTTCCCAATCGGATAATGCTGTAGCATATTCTGTATAATTTTCTTCTGAGACAACCCCGGTTTCTTTTATTATTTTTAGCTGGGCATCAACATCTGCAAGCAGCTTTGTTATTGTCTTTTCATAGTCATCATAAGAAGCTTCATCGTCATCCAACGCCATTTCCCTTATATTTCTTGCAGCAGCATTTACATTCACTCTGCACATTTTCACTGCTATGTCTGAAGCATTGATTTTCTGCACATAATTCAAAAGACCCGCAAGCAGTACGCCTATCGCTATTATGGAAAGCAGCCCTGAAATAAGCATCAGCATAATTACTTTTTTGTAGCCATAGGCTATTCGTTCCTGTAATGGCATGTTTTCAATTTTCTTTTTTGCATTTTTTGTGTACATAAATCATAGGTTCCTTTCTTATATTTTTTATCCTTCCGGATTCTATCACTATTTTTTTCGTATTTCTTGCACATATGTGTTCACAATAGTATAATTGTGTCCATATTCATAAGGAGGAGCCAGCCATGCAATCCATTGATTACGATTATATTGGTACAATCACCGGCAGTCTGTTCGGAATTCCGACACGTATTTATAAAAACAATACACTTATTTTTTATCACTCCACAGTCAACCTTGTTAAAGATCCTGTGTCTATCTACCAGGCAGACATTTTAAAAATTACTGACCACGTCGGTTATTTCATGACCGCACATTTTTGCTACTATTGCATTGTTAATTCCGATAATTATAAAATTGTAATCGGGCCGACAAGCCAGGTTCCAAACTCCACGCCAACACTACGAGATCTCGCCATGCAATTGGACATACCGGGTGACGATATCGATGATTTTATAATCGCCATGCAGGATATCACCCACATACCATTAGAAAGCCTTATGCAGCTTCTGTGTCTTTTGAATTACATACTGAACAATGAGAAATGCTTCCTTCATGATGTTTTTATTGACGATGCCATACAAAAGCAGTTTATAGAATCAATGAACAAGCATGATGCTGACATGTTTTTCTCCGATGAGACAACTCAAAGCATAACACTCCACAACACTTATGATTTCGAACAGAATGTGATGAATATGGTTCGAAAAGGCGATTATATGGCCTTAACAGGAGTGATTGAGAAATCTACAGCTCTGAAGATTGGTACGATGTCCGACAATCAGCTTCGTCAATTAAAGGATACCTTTATCGCTACAACTACGCTTGTTTCACGTTCGGCTATCCACGGTGGCATGAATCCCGATGATGCATTCACACTGAGTGACAGCTACATACAGAAATGCGAATCATCAAATGATTATTCAAGGATTATCAATCTTCGTTATCGTATGCTCATAGACTTTGCCAGGCGTGTAAACCAGTTACAGGAAGCAGGGGCAAAATCACAGCTTGTTTCAGATGTAGCAAACTATATTGACCATCATATGTCAGAAACGATTACGGTGGAAGCCATGGCAAAAGAATTTTATATGAGCAGATCATATCTCTCAAAACGATTTAAGGCAGAAAGTAATATCACGCTCACAGATTTTATACTTAACCGGAAAACAGAGGAGGCAAAACACCTCCTCCGCTACACAGATAAACCTTTGACCGCCATCAGTCTGGATCTCGGCTTTTCTTCCCCGGGGCATTTTTCCCGTGTTTTCCGAAAATACGTCTCCATGTCGCCGAGTGACTATCGCAAAAAATATTTAAACTGACAAACTACCTGCAACCGACAGAGTATTCACCCCGCATGGAAACAGATTCTACCTTTTTATCAAGAATAAGTCTTGGACTCCCCTGAACTCGGCAGCCTTCTTCATATCCTGAAGATTAAGCTCGCCAGAGCAACAACAGCAGCGTTCCGGCAACAATCAACACTAGACCGATACCCGCCTTTGCCGTTAATTTCTCATGAAATACGACATAGGAAAATGCAATCGTAACTAAGATACTAAGCTTATCGATTGGTACAACCACGCTTGCCGGTCCGGTCTGTAATGCCCGGTAATAACAAAGCCACGAAGCACCGGTTGCAATTCCGGATAATACTAAGAATATCCAGCTTGATTTGTCGATCTGCTTTAAGGTATGCTGCTTTCCGGTCACAAACACAACCACCCATGCCATGATGAGTACCACAATCGTCCGGATCGCCGTTCCAAGATTCGAGTTGACATCCTGGATTCCAACCTTTCCAAGGATCGAAGTCAGACTGGCGAATACCGCGGAACCAATCGCATAGATCAGCCATTTGCCATCCTGTTTTTTTTCTTCGGTTTCCTTCTTCTGAATCATAAGATATGTTCCCACACCAATCGCAATCATCGCAGCCACCTTGAGTGGAGACAATGCTTCCCGTAACAGGATAAATGCCAGAAGCATCGTAAGAATCGTGCTCGATTTATCAATCGGTGTTACCTTATTCACATCACCAAGCTGCAGTGCCTTAAAATAGCAAAGCCACGAAGCGCCCGTCGACAGACCGGAGAAGATCAGGAAAAGTAACGTCTTTCCGGATATATCTGCAAGCCCTTTTTGTGCTCCTACAACGAATACCATAATCCATGAAAAGATCAGGACTATAATTGTCCGGATCGCCGTTGCGACATTGGAATCTGTATTCTTAATTCCACATTTTGCTAAGATTGCGGTCAGTCCTGCGAACAGCGCAGAGCCGAATGCAAATGCAATCCACATCGTTATTCCTTCTTTCGTTTTATACCTTTTGTTCTATCCAGACGGTACCGAACCAATGAGTAAGCAGTGCGACGCCAGTACCAATCAGGACTCCGCCCAGTACATCCGATGGATAATGCACACCGACATACAACCGGGATAATCCCATCAGACACGCAAAAACTAAAATCGGAATTCCAAGCTTCTTCGGCAGTTCCCGGAACATCACAACCGCCGCTGCAAAGGCACTTCCGGTATGTCCGGATGGGAATGAATAATCCTTCTGCGAACCGACCAGACTGGTGAGTCCTTCGATCACGTCGTATGGTCTTGTCCGCGCAACGACGTTCTTCAAGATCACATTATCAATCAAAGCCGAGAAGGAAAGAGAAACTAACGCCAGCACGCCGACGCGCCTTGTCTTCTTCGGGATCAGCAATCCCACAGAGAGGACAATCCAGATCATTCCCGCATTTCCAAGTGTCGTAACAAACTTGAAAATCGGGGTCAACACATCATTCCGTATATTATTTTGAATCCATAATAAAATATCTGCTTCCATCGCGATCAAAAATATCTCCAATTATGATAGCTGTCATTGGTATTTGGACATAACTATACTATGTAATTACGTTTACATCAAGTTAAGAGAGTAACTTTTTATTTTTCCAGAATTTTACCCTTTTTTCTCGTCCGTTATCTCTCCAACCCTGTATTTCTTAATTCTCTTCAAAAGCACATAGCCGACCAGACACGAAAGAAACTCTGTAATCGGAAATGCCCACCAGATGAGTGACACGCCCATCTGCCCGTTACGAACGAAGATGGAGAATACACCCCCGAGCGGAAGGATGATTACAAGCTGCCGAAGCAGCGAAATCACGAGCGACTCGATACCACCGTTTAACGCCTGATAGATTCCCTGATACGCGACGTTGACGCCTGCGAAAAGGAAGCTGATCGAGATAATACGCATCGCATCTATAAAATATTCTCTCGACTGCCCTGCATTGAATAATCCGGCAAATGATTCCGGGAAAAGCTCCGTAATCAAAATTCCGACAGCCATCAAAACAATTGTATACATCAGGCCATATCTGATTCCATCGTTGATCCGCTTCTTGCTCCCCCTTCCATAGGCAAACGCAATGATCGGTGTAATTGCATCACGCAGTCCGAACGCTAAGAAAAGCACAAACTGCTGTACTTTATAGAAAAGTCCGTATGCCGTCTGGGCGGCTGCGTTGAATTTCAGGATCAGGTTCATCACATACACCATGATTGACATAAGTGCCTGTGCAATGATTGCCGGAAGTCCGATGGAATATATCCCGCATATAATCGTGCCATCCGGTTTCATATAGGTAATTCCTTGTTCAAATTCCTTGTTGAATTTCTTATGGAAGATGAATAATAGCACTGCCGATGCAACCTGTCCGATCACCGTTGCATAAGCGGCACCCTCGACTCCCATTTCCGGAACCGGTCCGATTCCATAGATCATGATCGGATCAAGAATGATATTTACCACAGCACCTACGACCTGACCGATCGTAGAGTAAAGGGAACGTCCCGTTGCCTGCAGCAGCTTCTCAAATAACGAGAAGAAAATAATTCCGAACGAAAGCACACAACAGATACGCAGATAGCTAATTCCCATAGAGAGCACCTGCGGATCACCGGTCTGTGATGAAATATATGCTTTCACACCGAACACGCCGAACAACAGACAGACTGCATAGATAATCACTCCAAGGAATAAGCTGTTTCCCGCTACCTTCGCCGCTTTCTGTGGATTCTCCTGTCCAAGCGTCCTCGCCAGAAGTGCATTCGTGCCAACACCGGTGCCGATTGCGACTGCTACCATGAGCATCTGAACCGGGAACACCAGCGTCAACGCGTTCAGCGCAGCTTCGCTTCCCACCTTCATATTTCCGACAAACGCGCTGTCTACAATATTATAGACCGCCTGCAATGCCATGGATAAGATCATCGGAATACCCATCCGGATCATGAGCTTATTCACCGGCATATCCTTCATCTTGTTACTTTCTGCCATTTTTCTAAATCCTCCTTTTTACACAAAAAAAGAGTAGCAAAACTGGATTTACGCAGATTTGCTACTCGTTCATTTGGTTATTATATTTGTTGATTTTGAAAATGTCAAACGAAAATTTATCAATCCGCCACATCATTTATCTCCGGAAAAGCCCATGCTTATCCTCTTATCACTTGCAATACAGAGTAATTTGATAAAAATCAACTACGCTCTCCCATATCGCCGGAAACTCCGGTAAACAAGCGGCAATAGCACGATGGAAAGAACGGTATACATCACCATTACAAGTGGAACCTGCCGGATCACATGCGTTCCAATCTGATACAACAACGGCACCCTGACGCTTGCTTCCACATTTGTAAGGATCGTCGGAATCAGGTTGAACACCTTTGTATAGCTGGACAATAACCGCCCAATAAACGGTAGTAAGCAGTACAGAAAAAATGGAATGCAGACAGCGACACTGATCGTATGCATCTTCGCCGCTACCAGCATGGCTAAAGACGCTGCAAGCAGACTTGCAATGTAACCGCATGCTACTGTCAGTGCGTAATATTGTCCATATGTCATGATGTAGATGCTATATGCTTCCGACATTTGGTACGGTGTATGCATGCCACTGGTTCCCATAATGCCAAAGCTGATTGCACTTAACAAGACAATTCCTGTCCAGTAGATCATCGTTGTCGCAACGACGCCTGCCAGTATCTTAGTTTTAATTGCTTTGGATCTTCCATACTTCGAAGCAAAAAATACCGCATCCGCCTTTGTCTGAAAATCATCTGCAAATATTCCTGCACAGATAAATCCAACCAGAATTGCCAGCACGATCGAATATGTCTCCACATACATAATCATCGTATCCCATGCACCATAGGATTCGTATTGGAGCGGCAATATAATCTCACTGTATTTCTTCTCCAGATAATCTTTCTGTTCAGGAGTCTTTCCATACTGATCTGCCATCCATTTCATATTTCCCCGATACCACGTATAGAAATCCTGTACGGAATCCTCCGTCACCGAATCCAAAACTGTCTCATCGTATCCCGCATCCGGTGTCAGCACAGATATCATGAAATTTAGGATATCATCGATTGGCTGATACAGTGTCCCATAATTTGCATCCTGCTCCTCTTGGGATTGTTCCATCACCGCTTTATACTGTGCAATAATCTTCGTAAGTTCTGCTTCCGTCAGAGCCCCTGCATACCCATTCTTATTTTCTACAAGCTTTCTCGTTGCCAGCATTCCTGTGCTGACCGTTCCATGCGCATCCACATACCGGTTGCTAGTCGCAGCAAATCCACTAAACACTGCTGCCAATATCACCATCAGTCCAACGGCAAGCACATTTAACTTCTTTGAAAAAATCCGTTTCAACTCTAATTTAAGCATCCTATCGTTCCTCCGATTTCTCCCCGAAATAAAGCAAAAATGCATCTTCCAGATTCTTCTCTGTCAGCACAGCTTGCGCCATTGGCTGTTCCTTCGATATGATCCGAAGCTCTGCACCATTTTCGGTTGTTTTGATATTTCCGACCAGATATTTCCGCATGTAGTTCTCGACCATATTTCTCGGCACCTGACACAGCCATACTTGTTCCTGCATGGACGCAAGCAGCGCTTCCGCAGTTCCTGTATAGCAAAGCGTTCCATCCTTCATGAGCATGATTTCATTTGCAATGTATTCAATATCCGACACGATGTGGGTGGATAACAAGACAAGCCGATCCTCGGACAGCTCACTGATCAGGTTCCGGAACCGTATCCGCTCGTTTGGATCAAGTCCCGCTGTCGGCTCATCTAGCACTAAGATCTTCGGATCGTTCAACATTGCCTGCGCAATCCCCACGCGCCGGACCATACCGCCTGATAACTGTTTCATCTTCCGTTTACTGAACTTCCACATATCGACCTGCTTCAAAAGCCGCTTTATTCTCTTGTTCGCAAATGCCGGCTTTAACCCCTTTATCGAAGAAATATACATCAGATAATCATACACACTCAGATCAGGATAATATCCAAACTCCTGCGGCAGATACCCAAGCACCTCCCGGTAATCACTGCCAAGCTTCCAGATCTCCTTGCCATCCCACAGAATCTCTCCTTCCGACGGCTGGATAATCGTACAGAGCATCCGCATCAATGTAGTTTTTCCGGCTCCATTGACGCCGAGCAATCCGTAGATGCCCTGTTCCATAACACAGCTTACTTCCCGGACGGCAGCTACCTCTCCATATCGTTTTGTCACATGCTTAAATTCTAATTTCATTCGTGTAATCCTCCAGCATTTTCTCATCGAAGGTCAGTGACCTCCGAACACAATACACAACATACGCAAATGTCAGCACCAGCATTACATTCCAGACTGGGGATGCAATCCTCTGATAGATCGCATCATTTGCAACCAGCATCGTCCAGACTGCCACCCATAGCAGACACAACAGCACGGCAACATATTCTGATCGTTCCCACCGGCTGTACAACACGCGGAAGCAGATGCAGCAGGAGACATTCACCGGAAGCAAGAAGTTTACAACCAGATTGTTCAGGGTAAGTGCTGTTGTCTGATACGTCACTGCAAGGAATAGCATGATTATCGCAAAATCCACTGCCGCAAACAGCAGAACTCTCGCTGCACAGATCTGACGCAGCGTATAATACGATGCCTGTTCCACCTCGATCGCGCCGTTTCTCCGATTTTTCCAGACTTCCGGAACAATCAGAATCACAAACATCGTCGCGAAAATTCCCATAAGCCGCATCGTCTCTTTCATATCAGTGGCATTGTTATTCAGCCACATCCATAGATATAAAAGTGCCACTGCCTGCAGTACCCACCATTTTTTTTTGATGAACCGGGACTGCTCATATAAAAATTCAAAATACGATGTCCTCTTTGATTCCATCTGACATGCCTGTTCTGTCAGAATATCCTGACACGCCTTTATCGCGCGTGACTCCGCTTCTTCCCGTATGCATATCTGCTGTACGAAATCTCTATATTCCTGTATCCGTTGCCCGTAAGTTTTCATTCTTCCACCTCCAATTCTTTGATTAAAAGCTCCTTCGCCCGTCCAATCCTGTATTTCACCAGTGAAAGCTTAATCTGGAGCAGTTCTGCGATCTCCCTCTGCTTTAGCTCCTGAAAGAACGACAAAATTGCAACTTCCCGCAGCTCCTCCGGCAACTTCCGCACCTCCTGTTCGATATCCAGCCGGATGCCAACCATCTCCACGCGGTTTTCGGTTTCCACTTCCGGCAGTTCTTCCAACGGAATATCTTTTTTCTTCTTATAATAATTCTTCACTACATTTCCAGCGATCGTGTACAGATAATTTTTTACTTTCCCATATTCTCTGTATCGGTCTAAGCTTGCAAAGGCTCTGGCAAACACTTCCTGTGTCAGATCCTCCGCTTCATACGTGTCATATATATGCAGTAAACAGTACTGATAAATGCTTGGATAATATTTCCTGACCAGTCTCTCACATGCTTCCTCATCCCCGGCTCTCGCCCGGTGCACCAGCAGGAAATCGGTTGTAGACTCCATTCTCGCTCTCACCTCTTTTCTATCCCTACTTACTATAACAACTTACGCGTTAAAAAAGTCAGTTTTATTTATATTTTTTCAGATATTCTTCCAGACACAGATTTTCCTGCTTCATCGTCCTCGCCGCATCCTTTCCCACATACCGGTAATGCCACGGTTCGTTGTTGATGGACGTAATGTCTATCTTATCTTCTGGATAGCGTTTCACAAATCCGTACTTATATGCATTTTCATCCAGCCACTGATAGACAGCATCCGAAGAACATTTGGATGTATCTGCATTGATATCCACACTGAGTCCTAACTGATGCTCACTCGTTCCCGGAATCGCAACATACTCCTCCGCTTTCTTCTTCGCCTCTTTCCTCGAGCAGCCCTGATTTTCATACTCCTTGATTCGATCGTCCATGATCTGTTGCTGCTCCTTCTTTGTCCGATACCCTTCCCGTACAAACAGCGCAAGTCCCGCAGCTCTTGCATCATCAAACATCTGCTGTAATTCTGGATAGATCCGTGAATCGACCTTTTCCCCATTGGATAATTCAGTCAGCTCCACCTGATAATTGGCAGGAATACAATGATCGCGGTTAACAAGGATAAGATTCCATGCGTCCGAAGTATCCGCCACCTGATTTTCCGAATGAAATACCGTGAGCAACGTGCGATCTCCACCACGGATCGAACGATATACGAGCAGACCGGAAATCAGTATTAACAAAGTCACGAGTATCCGCACTACCGCTTTACAGCTCTGTTTCTTTTTGTGTCTTTCCTGTTTTTTCATACTGCACCTTTCCTTTCATTCCTTTGTCATTCATATATAACAACCGAGAAATTGGAAAAGTCAGTCTCATTTGCAGGGCATAAAAAAAAGGAGCTTGCTCCTTTTTTTATCCTTATTCCGTTTTTCCGAATATCTCATACAAGATCAGATCCCGCATGCGTTCCATCGTGACATCAAACACCGCCTGATGCAGCATCTCTTTTCCTTCTGCGGCAAGCACATAGACCTTAATCAGGTTCGCCACAAGCGGAATATTCACATCCGGGCGGATGCCTTCCATATGCCGGAAGAATTGCATACTTGTCTCGGTCTCTTTCTGCAGATCCGGTCTTGCCTGTTCCGGAAGCATCTCCAACAGACGCTTCTCATCCTCCGGTGTCAGACTTGGAAATACACTGTACCTCTCATCGATCATCATCTTCAGATATGTGCGCGTCTCTGCCGGACCAGCCTTTTCCTTGCCATTTAATGCAATCCGGATCAGCTCCGGAATCTTTCTTCTCCGGTATTGCAGAACCTCATACACATATTCTTCCTTCGACGAGAAGAAATTATAGAACGTACTCACACCGATGCCGGCTGCCTCCGTGATCTTAGCAACCGACATATGTGTCATTCCATACTGCTTCAACAAATCAAACCCTGCATCCAGCATTTTCTCTCTATACTCTGCCCGTTCTTCCTCCGTAAATACCCGTTTTGCCATCTGTATCCTCCCAAAAAGCTTCTGAAAAAATCTACTCGTTTCTGTTATTTTCCTTCAAAGCTTCCACCATGTCAATCCTTGATATTTTTTTCTTCTGGAGAAGAAGGGAAATCTCATAAACGACCCATGTAAGTACAAATCCGATCACCAACGTTCTGGCTGTGAGAACCGGTGACAACAGCATACCATAATTCTCGATCGTATCCGAATAACCGACCTTGACAAACATATATGCAGCCGGGATTCCGATCAGATATCCGATGCATACCAGAATATGATTGACATTCAATACCCGGTTTGAAATCTCTTTCTGACTGAAACCAAGCACCTTCATAACCGAGATATTGGTTGCTGTTTCTGCCACGATCATGTTGATAATCAGATACAGCACAAATACACCAAGCACAACACCTACGATCTCAAATATAACCATGATTGCATGCATCGGTCCCATCATATTCTCCATCGTGTCTGCCGTAACAGTCATTGTTGTCTCGCTTGCCACGCGGTCTTTGTCGAGTGACAATGCATCCTTGCTTATGATGCAGTTATAGACATCACTGTCTACATCTGCCAGCGCCGTTGCATTTTCTCTTCCTGTGTACAGATAGCAATGCGTGTTGTCCGCCACGATACCACTGATTGTTACCTTATGCTCTTTCAGGTCGGCAATATTGCTGAAGGTAAGCGTATCACCTGTCTTTATACCATAGGTCTGTGCAGCCGCACTTGTCAGATAATATTTGTCCAGATCAAGCACGTCCCCACTGTCCGTCTTGTCCGGGAAATATCTCGAATCCTTGCTGATTCCCTGTGCACAAAGCTGTACCGTGTTTCCCTCTACCTCATAGTAATTCTGGAACAACGCCTCGCCCTGCTCCGGTGTGCCTTTCTCCAACGCATTTAACCGGTACAGATATTCGTACTTGATAGAGCTTGTAAGTCCGCCGTGCATCAGTGTATCCAGGCTGTCTTTCATAATAAATCCTGTCAGAATACAGAACGCAGCGACAGCCACACCAAATGCCGTTACAATGCTTCTTCCCGGATGTCCGATCACGCTCCGCACCCGCATCTTTGTCTGTGTCTTTGCACGGCTCTTCTTCATCACACCGACTGTCTTCGTATCTTTTCCTGTGTTTCTCAAGAGATCAACCGGTGACTTCTTCAAGAGCTTTGCCGCCTGAATTGCGATAGCCGCACAGTAAAGAACAGTCGGTACAACCAGCGCCACAACGATCGATGATACATCGTAGGTCGGTGTATAAGTAAGCTTTTCAAAATCATATTCGATATAGAATCTGCACAGTACTCCTGTCAGCGGAACGGACACAATCACTCCAAGCACACTTCCGACGACGCCCGGCAGTACACCATACCGCATATAATGTCTTATGATCTGCTTCTTGGAAAATCCAAGTGCCTGAAATGTTCCAAGCAGATACTGTTCCTGTCTGATATTTCTTCCAAGTACCATAACGACAAGTGTGATAATAATGATGAACATAACCGGCGCATACATGGTCGCCATATTCGTAACGGCATCTCCCTCGTTGACCGGCATGGAGATTCGCGTGTTCGTGGTTGCCGCCATATAGCTTGCAATCACGTAATCCGCATTTAACTTCTCCCGCACCTCCTTGGAATTATCCTTGTTGTATTTGATAGAATAATAGCTTGCCTCATCCGCCTCAATCTTGTCATACTCCTTGCGATCGACCACGACAAGTGCGAATCTCTCACTGTCAATATAGCCGGACAGCTTCTCAAGCATGTAGATATAATCTGCCTTCGTCGTGTATGCAGATACTTTATAATCATACGCCCCAAGAGAAATCGTATCTCCTACTTTGATATCATGCACATCCGCAAAATCCTGTGTCAGAAGTGCCTCTCCATCGCCCGGTTCGTGTCCGTCCCGCACCTCACAGAGGTTCAGCTTCTCCGGCATCGGGAATACACGGATCGTAGCTCCTTTTAAATCCCCACTTTCCACATTTACATCCTTATACCGGCTGTGTTCCAGTATCACATCATATTCCTGTTCGAGCTTCTCCATATCTGCATCGGACAACGGCTGATAAGTGACAAACTCCGCATCCTCCGCCTTATAGTCCTTCACAAAATCATCCACAACCTTTGTCAGTGTGTGTCCGGTTGACACCGCGGCGACAATCACCATAGATGTCAGCATCGTAAGAATGATACTGATAATATAAAACGCGATGTTTTTCTTTATGCTGCGCCCAGCTCTCTTATTGATCGTCATATTACAACTCCATCCCCTCTACTCGTTTCTTATCTGCATTCTTCTGATTGGATACAACCTTGCCATCCGAGATCTTGATGATCCGGTCTGCCATTCCGGCGATGTTCAGGTTGTGTGTAATAATCACGACCGTTGTCTTATAAGTATCATTCATTTTCTGTACACGCTGCAATACATCCTTTGAGGATTTCGTATCAAGCGCACCGGTTAACTCGTCGCAGAGAAGGATATCCGGCTTCTTCACCATTGCCCGTGCGATGGCGACACGCTGCTGCTGACCACCGGAAAGTTCCTTTGGAAAATGTGTCTCATACTTCTTCAGTCCCAGTTCTTCGATCAGTGTGTCGGTACTGAGCGGCTCCTGCACAAGCTCTGCTGTCATCTCAATATTCTCACGCACGGTCAGATCCGGTGTCAGATTGTAGGACTGAAATACGAATCCAAGCTTCTCTCTCCGATACAGTTCCAGTTCTTTGGCAGACATCTTCTCCAAGTCCGTTCCATCTACCAGCATGCTTCCCTCTGTCACCTTATCCAGACCACCAAGTATATTCAGCAATGTACTTTTACCACTTCCACTCGGACCTAAGATCACAACGATCTCGCCCTTCTCGATTCCAAACTCGGTATGATCGAGCGCGAACACCGTGGCTTCTCCCTTTCCGTATTTCTTCACCAGATTTTTTCCTTCGATAAACATTCTGCGTCCTCCCTGCTATATGCGAACATTTTTGTTGTTTTATTCGTATATATGTTAGTTCTGACTAACTTATTTGTCAAGAGGTTTTGCGAATGTTTTTTGTTTTTTATTCGCATAGTGTACGTTTTTGTATGAATTGGTTGATATAGATGACTGTTGCAGTGTGGTTTTTGTATGAATTTGGGGATATTGTTGACTGCTGTTGGGTGACTTTTGCTGATTGCCACTTTTTTACCCAACTATTTTTCTTGTTTATGGGCGGTATTGGGGAATTTTTTGAAATTAGAATTTTTTACCCAGTGAAATTGTCAGAATTGCAATATTCATTGGGGGAATTTTTCTAATTCTGAAAAATTCCCCCAACCAGCTTGCTACATACATATTTTTATTGGGAAGAAAAAGTCAAACTAGAGGAATTTCCCAATAAACATCCTTTACATCATACACAGATACACGAAATACGCCACATAACAAAGCAGCATGAAGATGCCGCATGGACGCCGCAGCTCCTTATGCTTATATGTTCCGATCCACAAGATCGCACCAACCACAACCGCAATGATCGTATCTATGATGAATTTGCTCTCAAATGGCACTGTACAGATGAGTGCAGTTGTACCGATTACGAACAAGATATTGAAAATATTGCTACCCACGATATTTCCGATTGCGATTCCCGCATTTCCTTTCCGCGCTGCTGTGACAGATGTCACAAGCTCCGGAAGTGAGGTGCCAAGTGCTACAATCGTAAGTCCGATAAACCGCTCGCTCATACCGAAATACCGTGCGATTGCAGATGCTCCGCTGACCGCGAAATCGCTTCCCTTTACAACGAGCACACCACCGATCACCATGAAAAGAATACATTTCCATACCGGGTAATCCTTTGTTTCGCCTTCTTCCTCATTGGTTCCTTTCTTCGCCATCACAAACAGATAACCAAGATATAACAGGAACAAAACCCAGAAAATAATACCTTCTACGAATGTCACTTCCCCACCGGTTATTCCAAATACCAGTAGTATAATCGTTACTACCATCATAAATGGTATCTCATAACGAAACGTTGACGTCTGGATCGCTACATTCGTGATCACCGCTGTCACACCAAGAATGATCAGAACATTCAAGATATTACTTCCCACGATATTTCCAATCGTGATTCCCGCATTCTTCTGCAGCGCCGCCGTGATACTAACCGCCGCCTCCGGCATACTCGTTCCCATCGCTACAATCGTCAGACCGATGATGAGCTGCGGAATCCCGAGCTTCTTCGCGATACTCGCCGCCCCCTCCACAAACCAGTCTGCCCCCTTCACAAGAAACAAAAAACCTACCAACAAAATAACAACCTTCAAGAACATCCTTTCTACCTCTCTTTCTTTGTTTTATTTTGCAGTAGGTATAAAAAAAGAGACTCCTACTGCGTAAACAGTAAAAGTCTCGCTATTTCATCACTTTCCGAGTTATATGTTTCAATAACTGTCTTGACGAAGAAGTGAACCGCGACCGGCAAGCTACTCCCTTTTTATATGTGTATTCTAACAGATTGATTTTTATGAATCAAGTACCAAAATAGATTTTTTATTCTAATTTTTCTTATATTCATATATGTATTTTATTTCTTTTAACGTTAGTTTCTGGAATCACTTCATTATTCCACCATGAAAATAGCATTCATATACCTTAACATTCTCACAGTAAATTTCTTCATAACCTTGAAACCAGGAAAAATCTCCGACTACATTACACTTATAGGTATATTGTCCTGATTGATAATACTCTGGTCCTCTAAATGGCATTTTTTTATCGGCTTTGCGAAGAGCTTCCTTTAAAAAATCACCACTGAAATTCTGATTTAAAACGCGTCCTATGTAATTCATTGCATACTGTGATTTACCTTCATACCATATAGCTTCTTCACCAGCAAACTGTTCCCCACCAACGTATGTATCATGATATGTATAAGAACCATTGCTATATGAAAAATCATGAGAATCCAATCGCGTTGAATCTGTCTCATTCATATAAGAAGCATATGTATTAACATTTGCTTCTAAGCGAAATTCAATAAGTCGATCGACGTCTGTTCCACTATGATCGAAACAGCTAACAGTACATTCTTGGTCTTTCACTAAATAATCGACTGTAACATTGAACAACTTGCTGATTTGAATAAGGTTACTAATATCAGGATATACCTGCCCAGACTCCCACTTCGCTACAGCCTGTCTGGATACATCCAGTTTTCCTGCCAGTTCCTCTTGGGTCAAACCTTTATTCTTACGAATTAATTGTAGTTTTTGTGAAAAAATCATTTCATATCACCTCCACAATCATCGTACTTTATCTTAAGCATTTATTACATAAACCGATAATTGCTATTTTGCTACTATTATTATACATATCCTTCCTATCGCTCCTGAAAAAACTCGATTTCTTCTCCAAGTGGTCCTCTGCCAAACGCGATTCTTGCCTTATATTCCGGATTAGATGGAATCACAATATCCTTTGGTTCCACAAACACCTTATACCCTGCTGCCTTCAGCTTTTCCACGCAGGTATCTACATCCTCGGTTGCAAGGGCAAAATGCCGGATAATTCCTGTCTCCGCTTTTCCTCCGCCATTTGCGAACACTTCCAATACTGCATTACCAAACCGGAACATAGTGCCTTCGCTCCATGTTCTGGCAATCTCTAATTCTAAAATCTCGTGGTAAAAATGTACCACTTCCTTATATTCCTCTTCGTTGGCACATTTCAGACATACATGATGAATCCCTCTAATTAAGCTCATTTTGACTCCTTTCCATGTTTCCCGCCCGTTTCTCATAAATACTAAATCCACTTTATTATGTTTTATTCTATCAAAAAAATATAAACCTGCAAGAACATATTTAACAACATATTACTGCCCATGAACCATATTATTTTATTGCTCAATTTTATTTAATATTTTTATTGTGTCCCGAACATATGTTTGATATAATGATTATGGTGCTACCCTATTCGGTAGGCGGTTAGCCTTCTCCACAAGAGTTATAGCTTGTGTTTACATAGAAATCCATTTTAGGAAATCTGTCGAGGAGGTTTGTGCTTATGCTTGCAACGGAGCTTTTTATAGCCATTATCAGCTTATGTATTACTTGCTTTGCTCTTGGTTATGCCGTTGGTTCTAAGAGCAATGATAAGACACAAAAATAACCGCCCAGCCTGGTAAACTGTGAGCGGTTATTTTTATAACTAAACATTATCAAGGCTAACCGTCTATCGGTAGCACTTTGTAACATTATATTATCATTCTACCTTTTTCATGTCAATTATATTTATAGATTGCTTATCGCGATATTTTATCACTTTTTACAATCAGTATGGATACAATCATAACGACTATCTCGGTAATTGGAAACGCAATCCAGATTCCCCATATATGGAATAACAAATTGCAGACCCACATAACCGGAAGAAGCAGAACTGCCTGCCGCAGCAATTGAATCACAATACTCTGTATCAGTTTGTTCGTCGCCTGCGCATAGGTAGCAGCCATCGTTGAAATCCCACTGAATATAAATCCGATTGCCATAATCCGCATAGCCGGAATGCCGAACTCCCGCATAGCTTTTGATGCAGAAAACAGTGCTAATATCTGATTGGGGAAAACCAACACCAACAATGTTCCAACTGCCATCATGCATGTCGCAATCTTTCTTCCACTGCGATACGACTGCTGTAACCGATCTTTCTTTCCCGCGCCATAATTGAAGCTCATAATCGGCAGGCATCCCTGAATCAGACCATTTACTGTCATAACAATCAGCTGCTGCACCTTGAAATACGCGCCGAAGAACGCCACTGCAGTGTCTGAATATGCTACCAGAAATATATTTACAAAGGTCACCATAAATGATCCAAGCGCATTCATGATAAAGGACGGCAGTCCGCTGGCAAACACATCACCTAACATCTTCCCCTCAATGCGGAATCCCTGGAACTGCAGACGCACCTTCTGCTTCGTAAACAGAATCATAACCAATGCGATCAACATGGATAAAGTATATCCAAGCACCGTGGCAAGTGCCGCTCCTGCGATTCCCATTTTCGGGAATGGTCCAATCCCGAAGATCAACAACGGATCAAATATAAAATTAAATACAACTCCCGCAATCTGAAACCACATTGGAGCAAGCATATTTCCGGTCGCCTGCAACTCTTTCTGAATTAGAATATGCACCATATTCGGGATCTGCATAAATGCACAGATCTGCATATAGGTCATGCCATAGGAGAATATCTGCGCATCATTTGTAAAGGCACGATAGTACGGCTTCATGATTGCAAGCACGATCAGGTTCACGCATATTCCAAGAATCACAGAGACAATCAATCCAAGTGTTGCTTCGCGGTCTGCCTTCTCCTGCCTTTTCTGTCCGAGATAACTGGCTATGCGTACATTCACACCGACGCCAAGCCAGATAGACAACGCATTCATCAAAGTTGTAATCGGGAAAGACAACGAAACTGCAGCCAACGCCTGCTCGTTGATTTTTGCAACAAACATACTATCCACCAGATTGTATGAATACTGCAAAAACATAGAGAATAACGGCGGCATGGACATCTGCAAAATCAGCTTATTTATCGGTTCCTGTCCCATTTTGTTATCCGTTTCCATAGTACCAGCTCCTTTCCAAAATAAAAAGTCACACCCAAACAAATGGGTGTGACGAAAATATTCATTAGAAAAATTCACACAAATTTTCTGCGCACAGTATAGCACAGGTGTATTCAAAATGTAAATATACATGTTCACTCATGCCACAGCCGGAATCCGCGACAGATACCCGTTTCAGAATTGTCAATTTGCATGACATTCCTGCGATTCCGAATATTGCCAGATCATCTCCAACTATTGTATAGTGGACATAGAATTAAGAACGGAGGGCTGCTTATGAATTACGCATTTACAAATGGAAAGATACTGGATGGAACCAAAGACATGCAGGTGCAGACCGGGCTTTGCATCCTCGTACAGGATGGCACGATCACCGATATCGTACCGGATACAACCGACCTTGCCGGCTACAAAACCATAGATTTACAGGGACGCTATATCATGCCCGGACTCATCAACATGCATGTGCATCTTGCCGGAAATGGAAAGCCACAGAAAAAACAGCGCGACAATGAAAAACTCGTAAAGAAGATAATGCGTTCTTCCCTGACACGTGCCATCGCTTACAAGATGGTTTCCGGCTTTGCGAAGGATGAACTGTTAAGTGGTGTCACGACGATCCGGACGGTCGGCGGACTCGGAAGCTTCGACACCCGCCTGCGGGATGAGATCGCTGCCGGAACAAAGGTTGGTCCGCGTATCCTTGCCGCCAACGAGGGCATCTCGGTTCCGGGTGGACACATGGCAGGTTCGGTTGCGATTGCCGCTGCCTGCATCCCGGAAGCACTTGCGCATCTCGAACAGTCAAAGAAGGAAAAGGTTGATTTAGTGAAGCTCATGATTACCGGCGGTGTGTTAGACGCCAAAGAAAAGGGTGTCCCGGGCGAGCTGAAGATGTCGCCGGATATGGTGCGTGCCGTCTGCGACAAAGCACATGCCGACGGCTATATCGTTTCCGCCCATGTGGAATCTCCGGAGGGTGTCCGCGTGGCTCTGGAAAATGGTGTCGACTCGATCGAGCACGGTGCGAAGATGGATGATGCGATGATCGAATTATTCAAGGAACGCGGTGCATTCCTCTGCACAACGATCTCACCGGCTCTGCCATATGCGCTCTTCGACCGCTCTATCACAAATGCGACCGAAGTCGAGCAATATAACGGCAATGTCGTATTCGAAGGAATCGTGGATTGCTCCAAGAAGGCACTGGCAAACGATATTCCGGTTGTACTTGGCAATGATGTCGGCTGCCCATGGATCACGCAGTACGATTTCTGGCGTGAGCTTTATTACTTTCACAAATACGCAGGTGCCTCGAATGCATTTGCACTTTATACGGCAACCGCGCGAAGCGCCGAGCTTGCCGGAATCGGCGATATCACGGGATCGATTGAAAAGGGGAAAGCAGCCGATCTGATTGTCACTGCGAAGAATCCTTTAGATGATCTGCGTGCACTCCGCAACGTAGATATGGTGGTTGCCAGAGGCACGATCATCGACCATCCGAAGATTAAAAAGAAAAAACAGGTGGAAGCAGAACTGGATAAATTCCTGTAAAATACTTCTACAACAGTCCTGCAAATAACCGCATGAATAATTGTCCCAGACGCAGATACGCACTGCGTCCGGAACAATATTTTTCTGTCACTTCCCTGCTCTCCTGCATCGTTTTCTCCAGATCATGCCGGATAGATAATACAGCAGGATTGTCAACTATGAAACAGCCGTTCTCAAAATGATGATACAGGCTCCTGTAATCCAGATTGATTGTTCCGCAGGTTGCCATACAATCATCTGCCACACTCATTTTCGCATGGCAAAATCCCGGTGTCCACTCATAGATCCGCACTCCATGCTTAACCAATCCATGATAAAACGAACGCGTAACGTTGTAAATCAGCTTCTTATCCGGAATTCCCGGCGTGACAATCCGTACATCCACGCCCCTCTTTGCTGCCAGACATAATGCATGTGTCATCTCATCCGTGATAATGAGATAAGGTGTGATAAACCAGCAGTATTTCTCTGCTTTATTTATGATACTGATATAGACTTCCTCTCCAACCTGTTCATCATCGGTTGGAATATCTGCATACGGCTGCACGAAGCCAGCCTGTCTTGCCCGGTAGCCGGACGGTGTAAGGTATTTCTCAACATCCACATCATCCGCATCCTTGTCACTCACGGCGTTCCACATCTCCAGAAACGTCACGGTCAGGGATTTTACCGCATCTCCTTCCAAACGAATACCTGTATCCTTCCACATACCGTATGGCTGGGTCATATTAAAATACTCATTTGCGAGATTATACCCTCCGGTAAATCCTACCTTACCGTCAATCACCGTAATCTTACGATGATCCCGGTTATTTAAAAACATATTTAATCCAGGGGTAAATGGATTAAACACTCTGCACCGGATACCGACTTTTTCCATCTTTTTAATAAAATCTGTATTGATAAATCCAATTGACCCCATATCATCATAGAATACGCGGACTTCCACTCCCGCCTTTACGCGGTCTTCCAATACTTCCTGTACCATATGCCACGCTTCCGCATCCTCGATTGCATGATATTCCATAAAGATAAAATGTTCTGCCTTCGCCAGATCTGCAAGCTGCGCATGAAGCCCCTTGATTGCTTCATCATAATATGTGATATCTGTATTCCGGTACACCGGATAGCTTGAATTTCTCTGTATATACGTGGAGATACTTCCGGCTTTGGGGAGTTGCAAACGTAATCTTTCCAGATTATCTCTGTTAGCCGGAATCAATGGGAAAAGGCGGCTGTCGATTTTCTCATACCGTTTGCGCATCTTCCGTGTGCCACCATTTAAACCAATCAGCAGATATAACGCAACACCCATGATCGGGAATATCAGTATCAGAATAATCCACGGCATCTTCATGGATGAGGTCTGATCTGACGCATATAATGCCAATACAAGGATTGTTCCAAGCAAACGTGTCAGAAGATTTACAATCTCTGCATATTCGTTCAGTCTTGTTATCATGGAGACTATAAATATAACTTCAAGCAAAATACACACGGCACAAAAACATAACCGTTTAATCCCGTTTTTTGTTTTGGCTTTCCCTTCTAACGTATTTTTCTGCATAATAATTTCCTCTCATAAATTCCTGGCAAATGCATTAATATCCAAGTGTATCGTTTACTAAAATCACATGAATTCTTCCCTCATGACGTGAGAACCTTGTAATCAGGAACTGACAGCAGAGTGTATCCGGAGACTTACAATCCGAACATCTGCCTGTGACCTTGCACGGTGTCTTCACATCAAACCGCTGGGCGTTCACCGGAGCTGCCACATTTCTGGCACGCTTCATCGCCTCATCAAGATCGGAACAGACCTTGTTCATTCCCACGATAAATAACACCCGCTTCGGTCCCTGTGCGATACAGGACACACGGTTGGAATTTCCATCGATATTTACGATGATGCCATCGTTCGTCATCGCATTGGCGCTCGATAAGAATACATCTGCATCATATGCTGCCAGCAATCCCTCACGCGGCGTCATCTGCGAACGATCTATGTAATTATAATTTCCTGCCTGCAAGGCATCCACCAGACCAATCTCGTGTGCGCTCTGACAACCACCCATCGCAACGGAGCTGCCCTCGCCGATTATCTCCAGTGCCAGCTTCAAAGCTTCTCCCTTATCTGCTGCATAGTAACCGGTCATGTTCCGGGATTCCAATCCTTTGATAACGGTCTGTGCCAGAACCTCATTTCTTTTTTTCATATTCTCGTTCATGATAATTCCTCCATTCTCTATGCGTGTCTTTTATTTTAGCACAATTTTACACATATAGAATCATGCATACCACCAGATTTTTCTTGAAAATGCATATAAGACACATACAAAACCGATTATAATATATGGCTGCTTTCCGGAATTGTCAACCGCATATTGTCCTATATCCATTTTTCATTTATAATGATTTCGCTATGTTAGACAGTCAGCCGATATTGGCTTTGAATACAGAAACGGAGAATTAAAATCACACATGTTAACGCCGGATTATTATAACAAATTCACCTGTATTGCGGACAAATGTCCGATCACCTGTTGTAAAGAATGGAAAATCGCGGTCGATGCAGACACGAACCGCCGCTGGAAGAAGCTTCTTCCGCCGGATACCGTACCGGAGTGCCGCAAGAATTTAAGAGCCTACACGACGAAGAAAGACGGGCAACGCGTAATCGGATTAGACGCGATGCATCGCTGTCCTTTCTTAGATGATGCAAAGCTGTGCCGTTTAGTCTCTGCCTACGGAGATTCTGTACTCTCAGAAACATGTGCGACCTTCCCGCGGGAATATCATACCTTCCACGACCACAAGGAAGGGATGCTCATGCCATGTTGTCCGGCAGTGATTGATCTGTGGAGAGATACGCTGCTGGATTTCCCACTGGTATCTGAGCCGGACGCACTCTTTTTGATCCGCGCTTCGATCATAAATCTGATTCAGGATACGAATATTTCTATCGAAGAAGCTTTATTAGAAAGCTTTTATATTCTGTCTGAACTGGTAAAAAACGCACCGATTACCATAGCAAAGGTAACTGAATATTTCTCACCTGCTTCGCTTGCAGAGCTTCGTGCTGCTATCCACGACGTAGAACTTCCGGCTGCGGACACATGGATGGAATGCAATGAGCTGTTACAGGATTTATCTGTAAATTATATCGAGGAAAGCTTGTACGCATCTTACTTGAATCCACTGATTACGCTCGCAGAACAATTTACTGTACCAAACGATGTAAAACTTGCTGACTTTCACCGGCAGTTACATACCTACGATATCCTGTTTCGAAACTATATGGCAAACGAAATATTCTCCGACCTGCTTATGCCGGAGGATACGATTGACGATATGTTGTTACACTTGGAATGGATTGCCATGGAATATGCATCCATTCGGCAGAGCCTTTTTCTTCTTTACTCTGCCGAAGGAGCAAATCATCTTTCTTATGAAACCGTCCGTGACTACATTGTAATCCTGTCACGCATGACCGGTTATGAAGATGCGGATATCCGCGAATATCTCGAAAATAGTTTTGCATCCCCGATCTGGGACTGGGGATATTTTGCGCTGGTGGTTGGGAAATAATTACTTTTTCTCATCCAACAGCACAACGCCCTGTGCCGGATTTTCTTTGATAGCTCCAACGACTGGATGTGGCACATACATCTCTTCCAGGTAAGTCACGTCCTCTGCGGAAAGCTTCACATCGAGCGCACCTGCTGCATCATCCAAGTATGCAGTCTTCGTTGCTCCGACGATTGGTGCTGTCACGCCCTTTGCCCACTGCCATGCAAGAGCAATCTGTGACATCTTACAGTTGTGTTTTTCTGAGAGCTCATGCACTCTGGCAACCACCTTCATATCCTGTTCTTCCATCCGGTCATACTTTCCACGTGCAACACGGTCGGTCTGACTCCGCAGAGAATCTGTATTCCACACAGGTCTTGACAGATGCCCGGTTGCAAGCGGACTGTACGGCATCAGCGCAACATTCATCTGCTTACAGATTGGAATCAACTCGCGCTCATCCTCCCGGTAAAGAAGATTGTAATGATTCTCCATCGTAGCAAACGGTGTCAGTCCCCGCTCTTTTGCGGCAAGCTGCATATTATAAAACTGATATCCATACATCGCAGATGCACCGATTGCACGCACCTTTCCAGCCTTTACAAGACCATCCAGCGCTTCCATCGTCTCCTCAATCGGAGTATCAAAATCAAACCGGTGAATGATATACAAATCCAGATAGTCGGTTCCAAGCCTTTTTAGGGAACCGTCGATTTCCCGCTCAATCGCTGCCTTTGACAGTCTACCCTCATTGAAATACACCTTCGATGCGATCACAACCTTATCACGTGCCACATTCTTTTTCAGTGCCTGTCCCAGATATTCTTCACTGGTTCCTGCGGAATAACAGTTTGCAGTATCAAAGAAATTGATACCAAGATCCAACGCATGCTTGATCACCTTCTCGCTTTCCTGCGCATCTAGTGTCCAGTCATGCATTGTACCTGCTTTTCCGAAGCTCATGCATCCGATGCAAAGCTTCGATACTTCAATATCGGTATTTCCAAGTTTTGCGTACTCCATGTATAAACCCTCCTGCAATCCTAAATGTTTTTATTTCAACTTACCATATTCCTCGTCTGTTACCGGCTCGCACCACTCATTGGATGTCTCCTCGCCCGGTACTTCCACTGCCAGATGGCTGAACCAGCTATCCGGTGCAGCGCCATGCCAATGCTTAACCTCTGCCGGAATATTGATGCAGTCACCCGGTTTCAATTGGACTGCTTCCTTGCCCTCTTCCTGATAATATCCACGTCCGGCTACGCATACAAGAATCTGTCCGCCACCGCTCTTTGCATGATGGATATGCCAGTTGTTCCTGCAGCCCGGCTCAAATGTGACATTGAAGATTCCAACCTGACTGGTGGATACCGGTGCCAGATAACTCTGTCCGATAAAATACTGTGCAAATGCATCATTTGGCTGTCCAATTGGGAATACCATTTCCTTTGCATGCGCACGCATCGCCGGATCTTCGTAAGGCAAGTCGCCTTCATCCACCTCCCAGACTTCCTTTGCCAGATTGAATACGGCCCAGCCATTTGGCCATCCTGCATAAAATGCTACATGGGTGATGATCGCAGCGATTTCCTTCTGTGTCACACCATGTGCCTTCGCATTCTGCAAATGGAATTTCAGGGAAGAATCTGTGATTCCCTGCGCCATAAGTGCAACTACGGTAATGATGCTTCGTGTCTTGACATCAATATCCTCGTTGTTCCAGTTTTCTCCAAATAATACATCATCGTTAAAATGTGCAAACTGCGGAGCAAATTCTCCGAGTGCATTTCTGCCTGCTGTCTGTGTAATCTTTGCCATGTTCTTATCCTTCCTAAAATTCTGTTACCAGTTCTTCGATTTCCTTCTTATTTGCATGGTTGAGCAGCTTACCCTCGACAAACTGTGCGCCCGGTGCGGATGGCTGCAATTCCTTTACGGTATTTCCGAATCCGCTTCCGCCGGATGTTGCGAACAGCACGATCTTCTTGCCTGTAAAATCATACTTCTCCAGGAATGTGTTGATGATCGTTGGTGCTACGTACCACCAGATTGGGAATCCAAGGAATATCTCGTCATACTCTGCAATCTTCGCGTCAGTGTCTGTGATTTCCGGTCGAATCTTCTTGTCTGTCATCTCTACGCTGCTTCTTGATTTCTTATCCATCCAGTTTAAGTCTGCCTTTGTGTAGGCTTCCTTCGGCGTGATCTCGTACAGGTCCGCGCCCGCTGCCTCTGCTACCATCTTTGCAACGTTTCTTGTAATTCCACTTGCACTAAAATATGCGACTAATTTCTTACTCATTTTTTGTCCTCCTATATGCTCCGCAACACTGTTAACAACCACTAAAAAAGGTGTAGTCTCTTTCTTCCTACACCTTGATTATAATTTTTGTATTGTATTATGTCTAATACTTACATTGAATGTTTTGTTATGCCTGAAAAGCATTGATCTCGTCAATGAATTTGAGGACAGCCTGCGCGTACGGAATGTTCCTGCGCCATGCGATCACAGTCCCTGCCGTGATTTCCGGATACAGTTTTTTCTGCACAAGCAGATCAGATCGCCAGTATCTGCCGGCGCCTTCAATGGAGATTGGATAACCAAGCCCCTGCATCGCCAGGATTGCTGCATTTGTACCGAGATTGCTTGTAAATGCTATGTTCAGCTTCGCAAAGTCCTTGCCAAACCAATTCGCAAGCTCACTTTGTACGCCCGACCGTTCCGGCAATATCAGCGGTAACGGCAATAAGTCCTCTTTCGTAATATATGATTTTTCTGCCAGCGGATCGTCCGGTCGCATGCCTACAACCCAGTGGTCACTCTCCGGAAAACGGATATAATCCAGTCCTTCCAGATTCACCGGCTCCATGTAAAGCCCGATGTCTACCAGTCCTTTATTCATCATCTCATAGATCGTATCTGCTGTTCCGGTATGCACCCGGATCTGAACCATCGGATATTTCGCCCGGTACCGCTCGCAGATCTGTGCCAGCAGCTCCACTGCTGCGAACTCACCGCATCCAATCGTGATTGTTCCATCGACGACCTGACTTTCCTTGAATTCCTCCCGGATCTTATCTTCGAGATCGATGATTTCAAGGGCTCGCCGCTTGAGCAGGATTCCCTCGTCGGTCAACGTAACATTCCGTCCGCCACGGTTGAACAGCACGGTTCCAAGCTCTTCCTCCAATGCTGCAAGCTGTCTTGACAGCGTTGGCTGTGTGATATGTAATTGTTCCGCAGCCTTCGTGAAGCTCTGCTCCTTCGCCACGGTCAGAAAATAGCGTAATACCCGAAGCTCCATTTATCGATTCTCCTTATTGCTTATTTGCATGACAAAATTATTATATCACTATTTCTTCATCACACAGATTTTATTTGAGAAATTTCGTACTGCCGGGATTTTCCCGATCACCTTGTAAATCGGCATCAATACTTTCATCCCCTCAACCAGACTTACATCACGCTTATTCTTAAAACGAGGAATTACCTGTTCCAACGCCGCACCATTTTTTACGCCCCATGAAAACTTCGCCGCACTCTTCTCGATGGATTTCTCCTTGATATGCTTTACTACAAACGGCGACATCGTTTCTACAAGCACGACTGCTTTCGAAAACCGCTTGTCAAGAATATCGAATATCTGCTTGACATCCGCCTCGGACAGATACATCGTCAAGCCCTCAATGATTACCAGCACCGGCTCGCCATGATACTCGATGTCATCCATATAGCTTGCGTCCATTGCAGATTTTGCGATCTGGAAGATCGGCCCCCGCTCCTCGAAGAAACGGCTCCGGACCGCCATCGTCTCCGGCAGGTCAATGTTATACCAGCGGTCGTATTTTCCTTCCATCCGATAGCAGCGTGTATCCATACCGCATGCAATGTTCAGGACAACCGCGTGTGAATAATGAGACAGAAAATCTCCGACCAGCTTATCAAGCACGATCGTCCGCGCGATTACTCCCAAGCTCATCGCCTTGTCGCTTTCCGCCTTGGAGAAATCATAATCTAGACGGGATACCACTTCGATTGCCCGCTCGTCGTAGATATGATGGTTCGGCTTCTTTGACTCCTGCGCTCTCGCATATAATGTCTGCAGCATTGTCTCCGGAACTCCCTGTACCTGTACTTTTGTTTTTTCGTTCATGTGATTGCCTCGCTTCCTTTTATTAGTCTTGCTTCTACCTGATTCTGGTAAGCTTTTATTGTTTCTCAACATAACAGTTGTTACGATTTGTTATGTTATAAAAAATGAGCTCCACAGCACCTGTTATGTTAGTTTGGACTAACCCTCTTGTCAAGTCTGTTTTTTGGTTTTCACCGTCTTTTTGCCAATGTTAATTTTCATTGCTTGCATCCGCCATAAACGCTTCGTATAATAATGCTATGCTTACCACATAAGAAAGGACGTAAAACAATGATCAACGAGAATATCAAACATTTCCAAAAAGAAAAAGGGCTCAATCAGGAAGAGCTGGCTGTGAAGCTGCATGTTGTCCGCCAGACTGTGTCCAAATGGGAAAACGGTTTATCTGTTCCGGATGCCGATGTGCTGATTCGTCTTGCAGACGTGCTTGACGTATCGGTCAGCCAGCTGCTCGGAATAGAAACAGAACCAAACAATCATCAGGCACTTGCCGATCAATTAGCGGACCTGAATGAACAACTGGCTCTGAAAAATCAGCAGGAAAGAAATCGTCTTCAGGCAGGCAGAAAAAGAGGTACTATTTTATTTCTTACATTCTTAACCATGCTGGTTGCATTGATTGTAAAAAACGAACTGGTGTCTCTCCTGTTAACCGGTGTGTGCATGATCAGCGCAGCCATCATTTTGTATCGTAATCTTGCTCTATTGACAAATGAAACTACAGATGACCTACGTATTGGAACCCTTCGCGTGACCACACTTATCAATATTGGATTTTTGATAATCGGGATTCTTGTTGCCTGTCTGACAGCACTTGATGTTATAACGTTTTCTGAAAATGGCGAGAAAATATTTGCGATGGCATTTATAAGCTGTATCATGCTTGCATCCGGTATTCTATGTCCAAGAATTCCATACAACCGGTACACAGGGTTGCGACTGCCATGGACCATACGGGACGAAGAGACATGGAAAATTGCACATAACATTTTGGGGCATATCTCTCTTCCCATTGTCCTGCTGTATGTCGCCTGCACGTTGACAGTTCCGGATTTTGGGCTTGTGACATCTGGTGCTATGATACTCTGGATCGGGATTCCGGGTGGTATTTCCGGCGTATACTATCTCAGGAAATACCACGGTCATCTTGGATAAATCAATCCGGATATTTGACCAGATCATATAATTTTCCATATTTGCCTAAATCACGTACACCGTCAAGCTGCATGCCAAGGTGCATGTATTTGTCGCATTTTGACTTCGCATCGGTCTCCAGAAGCACCGGAACCTGCAGCCGGTTGCCTTCTGCGTAGGCAAGCTCCATCACCTTCCGCATGTAACCCTGCCCCTGATATTGTTCCGGCACACAGACCATGCCGACGAATATATAAGGTTTCTTCTCTTTTTTCATCCGATCCTGCAGCGACGTTCCTCCCTTGGAAACTCCCTGTCCCATCCGGATCAATTCTTTCAGGCTCATCGAGCGAAACAGTGCTTTTACAAGCTGCATGCCTGCTCTAAGCTTCAGTTTCTGTCCCGGCACCTTATATGCGATATAACCCTCGCCCCGCTCGCTTATCGTGTAGAGCATACCGCCTTCAAATGCCATCCGCACATACCCGGCAATATACGTTGCGACCGCATCCTTGCTGCGGTAAAATGCGCCCATTCCGACTTCCTCTCCATAATCATAATATCCAAACGCGTGCCCGATCTGCTCTGCCACCGGTGTATCTAACGTTGTTACCTTCATGGTTTCTCTCCCCTTCTATTCTACTTCATATACTACTTTTATTTGTGCCCGTCTGGTTGTTGTAATTTTGTTTTTCTTTTTAAGTTAGTTTCATCTAACTTATTTTATCATAGCATTGTAAAAATGGGAATACTTTTTGCGCAAAAAGGAGCCCGCATCCTATGATGAAGACTCCTCTTATGGTTTACTTATTTATTTTTTACTGCTCTACTTACATCAGCTTACGGAACATCTCCTCAAACTGCTCTAAGCTTGCCGGTCTAGGGTTGCCCGGTGCACACGCATCCGCTGCAGCAGATTCACACAAGAACGGAAGATCTTCTTCCTTCAGCTTCTCCAGCTTTGTCGGAATTCCAACATCGATAGACAACTGCTGAACCGCATCGATTGCAGCCTGTCTGTAAGTTGCCTGATCCATGCCTGTCGTATCAATTCCAAATGCTTCTGCTATGGATTTGTACTTTTCTCCTGTATATTCTTTGTTGAACTCCATGACGATTGGAAGCATCATCGCACAAGCGACACCATGTGGTGTATCATATACCGCACCAAGTGTATGTGCCATGGAATGTGCGATTCCAAGTCCTACATTCGAATATGCCATCGCTGTTACATACTGTGCAAGTGCCATGCCCTCACGACCATCCGGATCGTTCTCTACGGCTTTTCTCAAGTTCGCTGCAATCAGTTTGATTGCCTCTAAATCCAGACAATCTGACAGCTCCCATGCGCCTGCGGTTGTATAACCTTCAATTGCATGTGTAAGTGCATCCATTCCGGTTGATGCAGTCAGTCCCTTCGGCATCGATGCCATCATATCCGGGTCTACCACTGCAACATCCGGGATATCGTTCGGATCCACACATACAAACTTACGCTTCTTCTCTACATCCGTAATTACGTAATTGATCGTTGACTCTGCACCCGTACCACCGGTTGTAGGTACCGCAATCGTAAATACCGTCCGCTTCTTCGTCGGTGCAACGCCCTCCAGAGAACGAACATCTGCGAATTCCGGATTGTTGATAATAATGCCGATTGCTTTTCCTGTATCCATGGATGAACCACCGCCAATGGTAATCATAAAATCAGCTTCCGAAGCCTTATACGCATCGACACCATGCAATACATTCTCAATCGTCGGGTTCGGCTTGATATCAGAATATAACTCATATTCTATGCCATTTTCCTTCAGCAGATCGGTCACCTTCGCCGTCACGCCAAACTTCACCAGATCCGGATCAGACGCTACAAACGCCTTCTTAAATCCCTTTGACTTCACAATACCCGGAATCTCATTAATCGCGCCATGTCCATGATAAGAAATTCCATTCAATACAAAACGATTCACTGCCATAATTCATTCTCCTTTCAATCACACAATTCCTGCTCGTATACAAAATTCATATATTATGTGAAATTTGTACAACAAATTGCTTAATCACAATAATAATTGTAACATATTTAACAAATTATAGCAAACCTAAGAATGTTCAAAATCCCACAGGAAACCCTATATAAAACTATATTTTTTCAAGTATTAACAAGCAGATATACATGTACATAGCGTATAGCATCTATCCTATGGCATCTTTATTATCTGACCCAACATCTCAATCTCTGTTTATTATCTGCTTGATTTCCTCCAGAGAATCTGCAAAATAGATACCCTGCTGCCGCTCTGGTGTCGAGAGTCCCATCTCGATCATATGCGCAAGCAGTGCTTTCAAGCTGTCATAATATCCATTCAGATTATACAAGATGCATGGCGCGTCCAACTGCTTCAGCGACACCTTCGACATCACTTCCGAAATCTCTTCAAGCGTTCCTGTGCCGCCCGGAAATGCGATAAATGCATCCCCCAGTTCGATCATCTTCGTTTTCCGCTCCGTCATATCCTTTGTGACTATAAGTTCCGTCAAGTTGTCATATTGCAATTCCGCATCCATGAAAAATTTCGGTTCCACGCCTGTCACCGTGCCGCCAGCCTGTAGGACGCTCTCTGCAATTTCCCCCATCAATCCGGATTTTGATCCGCCATATACCAGCGCATTTCCGCTCGCACCAATCCACGTTCCAAGCTCCCGCACTGCCTGCTTCAGGCTCGCATCCTTTCCTTCAAAGGCTCCTAAATATACTGTGATGTTCATGTTTTTCCTCGCTTTTGTGTTAGATTCTGAATTATTTTCTTTTTACCGGAATCCAGATAGCACTGTGGTAATCAGCATCTGTGTTTTCTCCATTTACACAGTCATACCATTCCACATTCGCATTTCCGCTTATCTCATAATCAGCGTTACCCGGTAACCATTCTTTAAATATTCTGGTATTTAGTGATTGAAGTGCCTCCGGGATTGCTCCTACGCAGTCAAACACCTCCCATTCCCCCTGTTCAAACTCATATAGCATCATTCCTTCCGGAACTTCTCCACCGGCATATTTACCTGCAACCAGATATGTAAATTTTCCCTTATCAGCTGCTTTTCCGTCATCAATACAAATGCCATATTCTCCTATACAATTTTCCACGAATGCCTTTTCATATGGATTTGCAGGTGGATTACCTGCATATACATTAGCCGCATATTTTTCACAGATTTCATCCCAATATTTCGGAATTTTCTCATATGCCGTATCAAAGGAAAACTCTTTCGCAAAGCCTATCACCTTAAATCCAAACATTTTTGTAATCTTGTAGTCCATTTTATCTCCTCCTTGAACTGTAATTTTTACACTCAACGGAAGAAAGGTTCTTATATCGCCGCCCTGTTTTACCTGCACAGGGGAAATCCCATGAAATCTGGTAAACGCTTTCGTAAAGCTGTCCGGTGTGTCATATCCATAATCAAATGCCACGTCTATTACTTTCCTATTCGCCTTTTTCAGCTCAAGCGCCGCCATGTATAGCTTACGATTACGAATATACTCTGATATAGAATATCCGGTCATAATCAAAAAACCTCTTTGAAAATGCAGAGGGGATACATACACTTGCTCTGCCACATCCTGCGCACTGATGTTATCATTCAAATGTTCCTCTATATAATCAATAGATTTTCTGATTGCAGTCAGCCATTCCATGCATTCACTTCCTTTCTTCTGTATGGTTAAATGATACGCCTCTTAAAGGAATATTTCTTGCCATTTAGAATTCAATTTTGTCCGTCTGCTAAAACTAAATTTACATCTTTATAAGTAACAGAAAATTAAAGTTCTTGCTCTCTATTTTATCACGCATACATATAAAATTACATTCATATTTTATGTATTATAGGCGGATTGCACATAACTTGTAATTTGCACATAAATCACCATAATTCCATCCAGTTCCAACAGCCATTTCCATAAATTCCTATAAGTTGTTACATGATTTCCATTTGTTACCAGATCTTCAACTTGGGCTTTTTCAACCACATTTTCGTCCGAAAACCCACCACGTGGGCGTAGCATCCGGATTTCTCCTCCTTACACCCATATCTGGCTCATGAATTCATTTTCAACATGCAAAAATGGGCGCAATCCTCTTTTTTCAGTAGATTACGCCCATCCTGTGGGTTTTTACAATTCAATTTCCGGATTCACACCCAAATCAATAATTTCTCCAACATCAACCATCCCGGAAACTATCAATAATTCCTCCGAGATGCATCAATAATTCCCCTCTACGAGATCGCATCCTTCATGCTCTTTACATACTCAAACACCGGCTGTGCAGCCTCGCGTCCGTATTTTGCGATGATCTTCACGATCGCACTTCCGACAATGACGCCATCTGCGGAGGTAGCCATCTTCTTTGCCTGCTCCGGCGTTGAGATTCCGAATCCGATTGCGCAAGGAATGTCCTTCGCTTTCTTCACAAGCTCGACCATCTCGCCGACATTGGTTGTAATCTCTGTTCTTGTTCCGGTTACACCGAGCGAAGAAACACAGTAGACGAATCCGTTTGCTTCCTTCGCGATCATGCTGATCCGTTCGTGTGAAGTCGGCGCGATCAAGGATACAAGATCCAGACCATACTGCTTGCAGATCGGATCAAACTCTTCCTTTTCCTCATATGGGATGTCCGGCAGAATCAGTCCATCGATGCCGATTTCCTTACAAGTTGAAATGAATTTCTCTGAACCATAAGAGAATACAACATTTGCGTAAGTCATAAATACCATCGGAATCGTAACCTTCTGGCGCAGCTTGCGCACCAGATCAAACACCTTGTCTGTCGTCACCTTATCCACGCCGGTCAACGCACAGATATTTGCCTCCTGAATAACCGGGCCCTCTGCCGTCGGGTCTGAAAATGGGATTCCAAGCTCGATCAGGTCTGCCCCTGCGTCAACCATTGCATAAACGATTTTCTCTGTTGTTTCTAAGTCCGGGTATCCGCATGTGATAAACGGAATAAATGCTTTTCCATGTTCAAATGCTTTTGCTATATTACTCATGAAGATCCTCCCCTCTGTAACGGGCGATTGCTGCTACGTCCTTATCGCCACGTCCGGAAATATTGATAACCATAATCTGATCCTTGTCCATCTGTGGTGCCAGCTTCATTGCATAAGCAACCGCATGCGCACTCTCAATGGCTGGTATAATTCCCTCGATTTTCGAAAGATATTCAAATGCATCAACCGCCTCATCGTCCGTGATTGCCACATATTCGGCTCTACCGATATCATGCAGGTATGCATGCTCCGGTCCGATACCCGGATAGTCAAGACCTGCGGAGATTGAATAAACCGGTGCGATCTGTCCGTATTCATCCTGACAGAAATAAGATTTCATACCATGGAAGATTCCCAAACGTCCGGTATTTAAGGTTGCTGCTGTCTCGAATGTATCTATGCCTCGTCCGGCTGCCTCACAACCGATCAGACGCACGCTCTTATCCTCAATAAAATGGTAGAATGCACCGATCGCATTGGAACCACCACCGACACAGGCAAGCACGGCATCCGGAAGTCTGCCTTCCTTCTCCATGATCTGCTGCTTAATCTCGCGGCTGATTACCGACTGGAAATCACGCACGATCGTCGGAAATGGATATGGTCCCATAACCGAACCAAGCACATAATGCGTATCGTCAATCCGGCTTGTCCACTCACGGAATGTCTCGGAGACCGCATCTTTCAGAGTACCGGTTCCGCTTTCCACTGCATGTACCTTCGCGCCAAGCAGACGCATCCGGTATACATTCAATGCCTGACGGATCGTATCTTCCTTACCCATGAAGATTTCACACTCCATGCCCATCATGGCTGCAACGGTCGCTGTTGCAACACCATGCTGACCGGCACCGGTCTCTGCGATCACACGCGTCTTACCCATACGCTTTGCCAGAAGCATCTGTCCAAGTACATTGTTGATCTTGTGGGAACCGGTGTGGTTTAAGTCCTCACGCTTCAGGTAGATCTTAGCTCCACCCAGGTCCTTGCTCATGCGCTCTGCATAATAAAGTCTGCTCGGTCTGCCTGCGTACTCATTGTACAGCTCGGTCAGTTCCCGGTTAAATTCCGGATCATCCTTGTATTTATTATAGGTTGCTTCCAATTCATTGACGGCGTTCATGATTGTTTCCGGTACATACTGACCGCCATGAATTCCAAATCTTCCTTTCGACATGTCTTATCCTCCTTAGAAATGTATATCTTTGTAGTAGTAAATCTGTTCCGTACGCATGTTATAATATTCGATATTCACATTTCTATATTCATATGTTTGGAACTTAGAAGTTCTTGATGTTCTGTACTTTTCAGCAATGTTTGAACACGATGTTCAAACAAGCCGCCACTGAGCCACGGATGGCGAGCGGAGGGCGCATATGAATCGTAGATTCATATTTAGGATGCGTCCGACAATCTGCCGACGAGCGAAGCGAGGGGGCAATACCCGTGCGGCGGTTGCGTCCGTTGCCAAAACAACTCATCAGAACATCTAGTACTTCTTAGTTTCAATACATCGAATATAGAAATGTGAATAACGAATAATAACTGCGTACGGAACAAAGTACATCTAAAATTTTCTCACCAGTTCCATAACTTCGACCATCTTGGTAAAGTCCTTGCTTCCGTCTGTCTCGATTCCGGAGCTTACATCCAGCCCGTAGCTTCCAAGTGCTGCTGCCTCCCGCAGGTTCCCCGCATGAAGTCCGCCCGCTAAGAAATACGGCTTTCCGAACAACTCTCCTTCTGCGGTATCTCCGGCTACTATCTTTGCCTCCCGCAGCAGTTCCCAGTCAAACGCCTCTCCGGTTCCGCCAAGTACACCCTTGCGGTAGGTATCTAACAGCAGGTAATCAACCGGAAGTGCCGCCGCCTGCCGTATCTGCTCGACCATCTGTACCTTGACCGCCTTTATAACCGGCACATCACATATCTCACGCAGACGTCTGATATAATCCGCATCTTCCTCACCATGCAGCTGGATCATGTCGATACATCCATTCTGCACGAGCGATGTGATCACGGAAATATCTTCATTCACGAACACACCAACTGCCGGAATCTCCGCATCCAATGCTTCCCGGAATTGCTTTGCCTGCGCGGGACTGATCTTCCGTCTCGTATTCGCAAATATGAATCCGACCAAATCCGGTTTGACCCGATTTGCATATTCGATATCGCACGGCTTCATCATGCCGCATAATTTTATCTTCTGCATTTTACTTTCCTTCCAGCCTGTTCATCTTTCTCCTGCTTCGCACGCCAATTCGATTCCAGGACACGTGCCTATATTCCCCGCAATTCATCTAATGCCTGCTTCTTGTTCTCACTGCGCATCAGCGTCTCACCGATCAGCACTGCATCCATACCATTTTTCAGAAGCTTCGCAATATCCTCAGCCGTCTTGATTCCGCTCTCTGAGACAAATGAGACTTCCTTTGGCACCATCTTCCGATACCTTGCGGAATTGTTGATATCCACCGTAAATGTCTTCAGATCCCGGTTGTTCACACCGATAATCGATGCCTCTGCACGAAGTGCCATCTCCACTTCCTGCTCATCGTGTGCCTCAACTAACGCCGACATACCAAGTTCCGTTGCAATCGCCTGATACTCTTCTAACTCCGACTGGGAAAGAAGAGAACAGATCAGCAGGATTGCCGATGCGCCAAGCGTCCGTGCCTGATAGATCATATACGGATCAATCGTAAAATCCTTCCGCAATACCGGAATTGTCACATGCTGGGTAATCTCTTTTAAGTACATGTCCTTTCCCTGAAAATAATACGGTTCCGTCAGGCACGAGATTGCGGATGCGCCGGCTATCTCATACTCCTTCGCGATCTCCAGATACGGGAATTCCTCTGCGATCACACCCTTCGACGGAGACGCCTTCTTCACCTCACAGATGAACGAGATTCCCGGACTCTTCAGAGTCTGATAAAATGGAAATAACTTCGGACGGTTTCCTTTCGGCAATTCCGCTGCCAGCCGCTCCGCTTCATTCCGCATATGGAAAAATGGTATTTGTTTTTTATCTTCTTCCACACGCGCCCGTGTCTTTTCTGCTATCTCATCTAATATCATGCTCTAACTCCCTTATGCTGCATTCGTTTCGGCGATAAACTGTTCCATAGTTGCAAGCGCCTTGCCACTTGTGATCATCTCACGTGCCTCTTTGATACCTTCCTCCATGCTCACATTTTTCGCAACATGGATGGCTGCACCCGCGTTAATCAGCACGGCATCAAGCTTTGCACCTGTTACCTTTCCTTCGAGGATTTCCTTCACCAGTGCTGCATTTTCTTCCGGTGTTCCTCCAACCAAGTCTTCCTTCCTGCATCGTGTGAATCCGAACTGTTCCGGCGTGATCGTGTACTTCGTGACTTTACCATCGGCAAGCTCGCAAACCTCAGTATCCGCACTCATGGAAATCTCATCTAAGCAATCCTTGCCATAGACAACCATCGCATGTTTTAAGCCAAGATCCTTCAACGCATTCGCTACCGTGTCAAGCAGCTCCTCGCTGTACACGCCGAGCAGCTGGTATGTATTATAAGCAGGATTTGTCAGTGGTCCCAGAATATTAAACACAGTCGGAACACCGATTGCCTTTCTTACCGGTCCGACATAGCGCATTGCCGGATGATATTTCTGCGCGAACAGGAAGCACAGGTTTGTATCCTTCAGCACCTTCGCATTCTTCTCCGGCTCAAGCATCAAATTCACCCCGAGTGTCTCAAGACAATCGGCGGTTCCACATTTGCTCGAAGCAGCTCGGTTTCCGTGCTTGGCAACTGCCACACCTGCCGCTGCAGTTACGATCGCTGCCGTGGTTGAAATGTTAAATGTATTCGAACGGTCTCCACCGGTTCCGACAATATCGATCACATTCATATCGCCACGGTCGAGCTTCGTTGCGAAGCTTCGCATACCTTCGGCACAGGCAGAAATCTCCTCGGCTGTCTCCCCCTTCATATGCAGAGCTACCAGAAATGCTGCGACCTGTGACTGTTCTGCCTCGCCGCTCATGATCTCCTTCATAACCTGAAGTGCTTCCTCTCTTGTCAGATTCTCTTTATTCATTGCTTTGCTGATCGCTTCTTTTATCATCGCTTTGTCCTCCTTATTTCATACTCAAAAACCGCTCCATAATTTTCCTTCCATCGGGGGTCAGGATTGACTCCGGGTGGAACTGTACACCATATACCGGGTAGTTCCGGTGCTCCACTGCCATGATCTCGCCATCCTCCGTGCGGGCGATTACCTTCAGCTCCGCCGGAAGCTTGTCTTCCTCTGCGGCAAGGGAATGATATCTGGCTGCCTGTAATTTTGGTTCCATCCCCTTGAAGATGGCGCTGTCGGTGTCGAGATCAACGATAGACATCTTTCCGTGCATCAGCTTCTTCGCATATCCGATCTCGCCGCCGAATGTCTCGCAGATTGCCTGATGTCCAAGACACACCCCGAAGATTGGAATCTTCCCTTTGAAGTAATCAATGACTTCCTCACAGATTCCGGCCTCCTTTGGTCTGCCCGGTCCCGGTGATACGATGATGTGATCCGGTGCCAGTGCTTCGATCTCCGCAATCGTCATCTCATCATTTCTTATAACCCTGATGTCCGGTCGGATCATTCCGATAAGCTGATACAAGTTGTACGAAAAACTATCGTAATTATCAATCAGTAATATCATGCTGCCATCTCCTTTCTTAGTCTGTCATTTCCTGTGAGATCTCGATTGCTTTCATCACAGCCTTTGCCTTGTTGATACATTCCTGATATTCATTCTCCGGCACACTGTCTGCCACGATTCCGGCTCCGCTTCGTACGAATACCTTTCCGTTCTTCTTATATGCGATCCGGATCGCGATACAGGTATCTAAGTTTCCGGTAAAATCAATATATCCGATTGCTCCCCCGTAGATGCCGCGTTTGTTGTTCTCAAGTTCATTGATAATCTCACAGGCACGGATCTTCGGTGCGCCAGACAAGGTTCCTGCCGGAAGAATCGCATCGACCGCATCTGTCACGGAGCAGTCGTCCCGCAGTTCCCCACGTACCGTAGAACCGATATGCATCACATGCGAATACCGCTCGATGCTCATGTATTTCTCCACTTCCACGCTTCCAAACTTGCTGATCTTGCCGATATCATTTCTTCCGAGATCAACGAGCATATTATGTTCGGAACGCTCTTTCTCGTCTGCTAAAAGTTCCTCTTCGTTTTTGAGATCTTCTTCCTTCGTCTTTCCTCTCGGTCTCGTTCCCGCCAATGGGAAGGTATGTAACACACCATTTTCCAACTTGACCAATGTCTCCGGGGAAGCTCCCGCTACCTCGATGTCATCGCCGCTGAAGTAGAACATATACGGCGATGGGTTGATCGTACGAAGTACCCGGTAAGTATTCAGCAGGCTTCCGGAGAAATCCGCTTCCAGCCGGTTCGATAATACAACCTGGAAGATATCTCCTTCGTAGATGTAATTCTTCGCTTTTTCCACCATGTTGCAGAAGGCTTCCTTATCGAACAGCTTCCTGTATTCGGATGTCATCTTCGCCGGTTCTACCTCTGCTTCCTCTCCATGCTTGATCAGTTCAATGATCTCGGATATTTCTTCCACCGCATGGATGTAATTCTCCGTCAGGTTATCCGTCTTCGCATTCGCGATGATGAGCAGCTTCTGCTTCACATTGTCAAATGCAATCACCTTATCGAACAGCATCAGATCTACATCATTAAACCCTTCCTCATCTTCCGCATCCAGATTCAGCTTCGGTTCACTGTATTTGATGTAATCATATGCGAAATACCCAACCAGTCCACCGGTGAATGTCGGGAATCCTTCGATCTTCGGGCTTTTGTAATCTGCCAAGATTTCATTGATACAGGCTTCCGGATGCTGTACCAGTACCTCGCGGATAACCGTTCCGTTCACATCGGTGACTTTCAGCGTTCCGTTCATACATGTCACACAAAGCTTTGGCTTGTAACCAAGGAATGTATAGCGTCCCCAGTTTTCCTGATTCTCCACACTCTCTAACATATAACAATGCTTGCTTGCTTTTTTCAGTATCTTCAGCACCTGCATCGGTGTGCGGATATCGGAATAGATTTCCTTTAACACCGGAACAACCTTATAATCCTTCTGATACTGCATCGCTTCTTCTAATGTTGGTCTGATCATCTCCAAACTCCTTTCTTCGTGACATGGTTCCAATAATTTATTCATTGCAATAAAAAAGTCCTTGACAAAATATACTTTTGTCAAGGACGGAATTCCCGCGGTGCCACCTTGTTTCATGAGAGTTTCCTCCCATGCTCTTTCAGAATACTATCATATTCCCTGCAACTAACGTATGCGAACGTCATAGAATACTCAGAGCGGGTGCTCCTTTGACTATGCCCTCCGTGGTCCATTTGCTACCCTGCGTCCGACCCGGTTCTCAGCCTCCCGGATTCTCTGTACGTGCACGATGTAACGTTATCTCCACATCATTGGTTTCGTGTCACTATTCATTTTTGATAGGCTCATACTACTCTACTTCAGAAAAAATGTCAATAACCTTTTTTCAGTTATTTTTCCTTTGTCAAAACCATGTTAGCTTAATGCACTCAGACGTTCTGCAAGTGCCTGCAATTCTTCGACGATATCACCAACCTCTACAACAATCGAGCTGTTCTCCTCGCTGCTCTCAAGTGTTACGCTTGAATGTGCTGTCACTTCCTCGGTTGCTGCCGAGATTGTCTGGATACTATCCACGATTGCCTCATTCGACTGTGCCAGAGAAGATACCAACCCGGTCAGCTCCTCTGTCAACTGATGGATATCCTGTGTCCGGCTTGCAATCGTCTCGAAGCTGGATGCAGTCTCAGTCGCTGCGATGCTCTGTAATTTATTGTTATCAATCAGGTAGCTGACAACATTTACAACCTCTGTCAGTTCCTCTGAAATATTTCCAATCAGTTCGGCGATGTTGACCGTCGCTTCCTGGGTCTGGTCTGCAAGAGCAGAAATCTCAGATGCAACGACTGCAAAGCCCTTACCTGCTTCGCCGACTCTTGCTGCCTCGATACTTGCATTCAAGGAAAGAAGGCTTGTCTGATCGGTGATGTTCCCGATGATATCGACGATTCCCTGCATCTGGCTTGCGTACGCTGTCAGTTTGTCAAGCTCCGTTGCCACCTTCTTGCTCGCCTCATCGCTTGTCTCCACCTGTGAGATCAGTTCGTCAATCTTATTCTTTCCCTGTGCAACCTCCTCGCTCGCCTCATCCATATCGCTCTCGATCGTATCGGATACATGTTCCACACGCTCGATTACCTGCTGGATTTCTTCTGTCTTAAGAAGCTGGGACTGTACCGAATCCGCGGTATCGTTCGTTCCATTTGTTACTTCTTCCATGGATGCCTTTGTCTTTGTAACCGAATCCTCCAGCGTTGTCATCTTCTCCGAAACTGTCAGAATATCTCCGATCATATTCTCAGAGATTTCCAGTATCTGCTCTAACATTGCAGATACAGACTCCTTCTCCTGTGTGATAGCCTTCATCTTCGCTTCATTGTTCGAGATGATAACATTTGTCGCCATCACCATAAACAACGCGAACAGCAATGTAAACCCGATCCGGATTTCAACATTCGGAAGATCCTGCGGCGTTATCATGCCATTTGCTGCCATATAAATCACATGAATCAGGTTAAGGAGGAAGATTCCTCCCGCTGCGCCAAAGCTCAATCGTTTCTCTCCATATACAATGACGAACAAACTAACAAGTGCACCATACACAAACGCAACCGGAGACACGGTTGTAAATATCGTAAAGGTGTAAAATACTGCATATGAATAAATCAAAATCCGTTTCAGATTTTCACTCGCCGGATTCCGCTTATATACGATCCAGATTGCTGCCAGTGGCAGGATGGAAAGTGCCGCAAAGATAGCAAAATATCCACCTGTACGACTACCCTTGATCACCTCCACAAGATAGCATGCCAGCAAAACTGCATTGTAAATCGTATACCCGGTTACCGTGAACCGGTTCGCCCGGCTCGTTCCCTCCAGACTATCCAGCGTATTTTTTACTTCAGCGACTTTTTCCTGCATCTTCTCCTGCATATTATCATGCGCCGCAGTCATCGCTTCTCTTATATTTTCTTCCATAAAGCGCTTTCCTCCTATGTTTTGTATTTATATCCTGTCCCGCTTATAATTCTACCACATTTGCATCGGTTCCTCAAAGCAAGAATCAATTACTTTGAAAGATTCTTCAACTCTTCAACAAGCTGCATATCTTCCGGTCTCACCTTCATGTTCGTACAGAGATTCTTCCCTTCTGCCGTTGTCACACTGATCTCTATGATTGAACCTTCACCAATCTGCGATGATGCCGCCTTGAAAAATGCCGGAAGCTTCGGATGACTCGTTGTAAACTGCGTCAACAGTCCTTTTGCTTTCATAAAATTCATTGGATTCATGTCTGTCACTCTCCTTTAGCCCAGTCAAATGATGTCCGCACAGCCTTTTCCCAGCCGCGCACACGCTCATTCTTCTCTTCTTCTGTGATCTGTGGTTCAAATATCCGCTCGATCTGTGCGTTACTTCGGATCTCGTCCATATCCTTCCAATAGGAAACAGCCAGTCCCGCCAGATATGCCGCTCCGAGCGCTGTCGACTCCACACATACCGGACGCCTGACCGGAACCTGTATGATATCTGCCTGCGTCTGCATCAGATAGTTATTCGCACTGGCTCCGCCATCCACATTCAGCGATTGCAGATGAATCCCGGAATCCTGATTCATCGCCGTAAGCACATCCGCCACCTGATAAGCGATCGAATCAAGCGTTGCCCGCACGATATGTTTTTTATTCACACCGCGTGTCAATCCCACGATCGTACCACGCGCGTAACTGTCCCAATATGGAGCGCCAAGCCCGGTAAATGCCGGAACAACATAACACCCTGCCGTATCATCTACCTGCGTGGCAAGTTCCTCACTCTGTGCCGCATCCCGGATAAATTCCATCTCATCACGCAGCCACTGTATCGCTGCGCCTGCAACGAAGATCGAACCTTCGAGTGCATAATTGATCTTTCCTTCTCTGCCCCAGCCGATCGTCGTTACAAGCCCGTGCTTAGAAAGGATCGGTGTCTCACCGGTATTCATCAGAAGGAAACAGCCCGTTCCATATGTATTCTTCGCATCGCCCGCCTGAAAGCAATTCTGTCCAAAGAGCGCTGCCTGCTGATCGCCTGCGGCACCCGCGATCGGGATTTCGCCGCCCAGCAGATTCGTACATGTATAACCATAGACTTCACTGTTCGAACGCACCTCTGGCAGCATGCATTCCGGAATATCAAGCAGTTTTAAGATATCTGCATCCCACTGGAGCGTATGAATATTGAACATCATCGTCCGCGATGCATTGGAATAATCTGTCACATGCACCGCTCCACCGGTCAGCTTCCAGATTAGCCATGTCTCAACCGTTCCAAACAACAGCTCTCCGGCTTCCGCGCGCTGCCTTGCCTGTGGCACATGGTCTAACACCCATTTTACCTTTGTCGCAGAGAAATACGGATCTACGATCAAACCTGTTTTTTGTTGGATCGCATCCTTAATCGGAAGCACATTTCCTTCTGCATCCATCATCGTCTGACCAAGCAATTTCTCACAATATTCCGCGGTCCTCCGGCACTGCCAGACAATTGCATTGCAGATTGGCTGTCCGGTCTTCTTATCCCAGATAATCGTTGTCTCACGCTGGTTTGTAATTCCGATTGCCGCAATATCCTCCGCTGTCACATTGATCTTAGACATTGCTTCCACCGCCACACCAAGCTGCGTCGACCAGATCTCGTTTGCATCATGCTCCACCCAGCCAGGCTGCGGAAATATCTGCGTAAATTCTTTCTGTGCCATACTCACGATCGTACCGCTCTTATCGAATAAAATGCAGCGGTTGCTCGTTGTCCCGGCGTCAAGCGCCATAATATAGCGTTTCTCCTGTCTCTCCAATACCCTTTCCTCACTTTTGCCCAAATATTCTCTGATATCCGTAATTTAACTTCTGCTCCGGCTCCATGGCAGCTGCCATCTCCTGCGATTCTGTCCGCACCTGTATCTGCCGCGCTTCCTGCATACGGTTTTCACATTCCAGATTGCCGCAGTTCATACAGATGCCCTGGCAATGCTGTTCCGGATTGTCAGACAGCAATGCGAAAAACACCACACTTTTCGACGGCTGTAATACGCCATATTCATTTGCCATAATATCATTTTCCTGTCCGATATCTGCCGGCTGTCTGCCATATACCTCTGCAAGCAGCTTCTGCATGCCATCGAGCGGAATTTCCTCTCCGACAAATACATACCGCTTCACATAGCGGCGATGGAATTTCGGATAGCTCTGATTGAAATCCGCATACATCTGCAAAAGCAGCTCATTTGCCACACACTCCACCATATAGCTTTCCGATAACGCGTGCTCCCGCTCATAATATTCCTGCAGACGATCCACACCTTCGCCAAGTGTCATCGCCACAAGCGCCGACTGTTCTGCATCGAGAAGCGGAACGCCCCGCATCCGTGTGTTGATCCGATAGATTGCATACGGTGCCATGTAAGTGCGAACCTTCTCATATACCTGCTGCAACGCTTCTTTTTCTTCTGTGGAAAAATGATATTTGCGCATCACCTGCTCGATAAATGCGTCCTTATTTGGTTGTTCAACTGCCATTCTGACTTTCATAGTTCCACTCTTACCGTTTAATTTTTTATAAAATCATATATGTCTTGATATACCCGTTTTCTGCCTTTTTCATTCAAAATCTCATGACGCATACCCTTGTACATCGCGCCCCGGACATCCGTATATCCAAGATCCTTCATAAAATGAATTGCTTTTCCAAAATCACTTGGACTGATCGCACATGGATCATCCTTGCCGGAGAAGAACTTGATTGGCAGATCCTTATGCTTCATCTGCCAGCCATCCTTACTGTATGTCTCCTGCAGAAGATAGACCAGATTCTCATAGCCATCTAATGTAAATGTGAAATTGCAATACCGGTCGTTGTTGTATTTTTCTACCGCATCGCGATCAGAATTGATCCACGCATGCTGTAATTTCTCCTTCTTAAACCGTCTCTCATAGCTCGAATTCATCATAATGTGATCCATAAGCTTTGAGTGCTTGCGCCTGCCCTTGCATCCACGGAGAATCTTCAATAACCGCAGTCCCGGTGCAATGCCATGCCGCATCGAAGGACTTCCGACGATCACTGCCTTGTCGATCTCATCGTCATACCGCTTCAGATAACAGCGGGCTACGAGAGAACCCATACTGTGTCCAAGCAGAATATATGGCACATCTCCGACACTCTCTTTAATCAGTTCTGTCACCTGATGTGCATCTTCGATCAAGCCATCATATCCAGCATCGTAGAAGTACCCAAGATCTGCGTCACTCACGACGCTGCTGCCATGTCCACGATGGTCATGGATCACACACAGATACCCTTTCTCTGCCAGATACTTCATAAAATCATAATACCGTTCCTTGTGTTCACACATTCCATGCAGAATCTGCACCACACCGATGATCTTTGCTTCCGGCGCAACTGTCATCGCATGAATCTCTAGCTTATCTGCATGTGAATGAAATTTAAACTCTCTATATTTGACTGCCATGTATAGCCTCCTGTCTATTTAACGCCACATTTCTTACAAATATCCTGCAGACAGCACACATCACAATGCGGCTTCGTGCGCGCACTGCACACATCTCTGCCATGATATACCAACCGGTGACATAAATCACTGCCCTCTTCCAGTGGGATGATCTTCCACAATGCCATCTCGACCTTCTTCGGATCTTTCTCGCCATCCACAAGTCCCATCCGGTTCACCAGACGAATACAATGTGTATCCGTCACGATCGCAGGTTTACCGAACACATCGCCCATGATCAGGTTTGCACTCTTTCTTCCAACGCCCGGAAGTGCCAGCAACGCGTCAAAATCATCCGGTACATTGTCCTGATATTTCTCGTGCAACACCTTCATGCATGCGCAAATATCCTTCGCCTTGCTTCTTCCAAGTCCACACGGACGCACGATTGCCTCCACATCCTCTGGCTTCGCCTCAGCAAGTGCTGCCACTGTCGGATATTTCGCATACAGATCCTGCACGACAATATTCACTCTGGCATCCGTACACTGTGCAGCAAGCCGGACCTCGACCAGAAGCTTCCACGCTTCATCATACTCCAAAGTACATGTGGCATCCGGGTATGCTTCCCGCAAACGCTCTATAATTATAGCGGCTCGTTGTTTCTTCGTCATCGCATAGTATCTCCATTATTTTATCCTTTTTATCATACCAAATTTCATGAAAAATGAAAACCTTTTTCTCCCTCGATTTATCTTTGATTTTTCATCTTGACGTACCCAATTTTACTTTTGTATAATATTATAATCAAGTAAAGTAATTGACGCATCTTTCTATATCGTCAAGCAAGCATATTATACAACTGGAGGAACCGGATATGGATTTACGCATACAGAAAACAAGACAGAATATTTTTCAGGCATTCATCGAACTTCGGGAGAAATATCCTTTGGAGAAAATTACCGTCAAGGAGCTGACAGAACGTGCCCAGATCAGCAAACAGACCTTCTACCTGCACTACCGGGATATGTACGACCTGTCCGAACGTATTGAACAGTCCATGATTCAGGAGATGTTAAAGGAACTCCCTTACCCGGAAAATATCCTTACCCATACCGGTGAGGTCACAAAGCAGTTGTTCCAGAAAGCGATCGATCAGGGGCATAATTTCCGGATTGTCTTTTCCGGCTCTCGTGTCAGCGCACTCACCGAAGGACTGGAAACCTCCCTCAAAAATGCATTATACGAGAAATGTCCAAAATACCGCACCGATCTCCGCGCCAATATTCTTATCACGATTTTAGTACAGGGCTGTTACCATGCCTACGAGCAGTATTCGACCATCGACCAGGATCGTGTTGTCTCTATCATCAGTAAAATCGCAGATGAAATCTCAAACGAATGTAAGTAAAAGAAATCCTGAAAATGCAAAAGCGGTCAACTTGGGGATAGTTGACCGCCAGCTGCGTTATCAAATAACGCGAAGGAGAAATGTGTGTCTTGTGACACTAATATGAATCTTGGGGGGATTCTATATATATAAAGCATTCTCATGCTTTATACCAATCTCATAAGACTTCCTTCCTCTTTTGTCGATTCGTCTCTACACGAGTTATCTTTTGTAGAAATGTATCTCTTGAAGTCTATGGTTGTATAATACAGATTTTTTTTGGTTTTTTATATCAAATATATGTCTTTTTTTGCACTATTATGATATACTATAAAAAAATTTAAAAAGAGAGAATTATTAAGATTTTTAGAAGGAGTATCTATGAATATTGACAAAGAAGTAAACATGAAATTATTCCAACAACAACAGGAGCAAAGCCGCCATCTGGACTACGAGAAAGAATTTGGCATCTACAAAGCAATCGCCAATGGCAACATGGAGGAGGTAAAAGCCCGTCATAAAGAATACGAGGAACACAAAGGCTACACAACCGGTAATGACAAAAATGGTGTGTTATCTGCCGATCCATTACAGAATGCCAAGTATCACTTTGTAATCCTTGCAGCCATGACAAGCCGCTTCTGTGCACAGTATGGTCTTCCACGCGAGATTGCTTACAGCATGAGCGACATATTTATCCAGCGCATGGACGTGTGCAAGAAAAAGGAAGAAGTTGACAAGATTCAGACTGAAATGATCATGAGCTATACAAAAGCAATGCAGGACAACCGCAGCAAAGGTATCTATTCCAAGCAGATTGTCAAATGTGTCGACTATATTCAGGCAAACCTGCAACAGGAGCTTCGCTTAGAAAGCATCGCAGAATACCTGAATATGAATCCGACGTATCTCTCCCGTTTGTTCAAAAAGGAAATGGATGTGTCCATCTCCGCTTACATCAAGACCGAGCGTTTGAAAACTGCGGCACATCTGTTGCAATATAGTAATTATTCCATCTCTGAAATTTCAGAGTACTTAAACTTCTCCTCCCAGAGCCATTTTACAAGCTCTTTCCAGGAGTTATATGGACTCACACCGAAGAAGTACCGGGATTTACATACAAGCTGTGAATCTCCGGATCTGGAAGAATACGAATCGTAACAGCTATGATTGCGCAGCAATCTGTGCAACCAGATCTTCCAGATACATCCACCGGTCCATCTTTTCAGCCAGCGTTTGTTCGAGTTGTTCCTGCTCTTCATAGAGCCGTTGCAGTTCGGAGGAATTGCTGGCATTTTTTTCCATTGCAATTTTATTCTCTTCTATCCTCTGCTCCAATGTCGCAATATCATCTTCAATCGTATCATATTCCCGCTGTTCCTGATACGAAAGCTTCAGCTTCTTCGTGCGCGGTTTTTCTTTCCAGTTATCCGACTTTCCTGTCTTCGATTCAGCCGTCTCTGTCTTCGCTCCCGCAGATTTCTCTGCCGCCTGTTGTTCATACAGAACCCGTGTCTCGTAATCGGTGTAACCACCCTCGCTCTGCCAGAGTGTTCCGTCCGGGCGGAATGCGAAGATGCGGCGTACTACACGATCTAAGAAATAGCGGTCATGGCTGACTGCAACAACGATTCCCTGGAACGAATCCAGATAATCTTCCAATATCGTAAGTGTCGTGATGTCCAGATCATTCGTCGGCTCATCCAATATAAGGACATTCGGTGCAGACATCAAAACCTTGCACAGATACAACCGTCTGCGCTCACCACCCGATAATTTTCCGATCAGGCCATACTGGTCTTCGCCACGGAACAAGAACCGCTCCAGCAGTCTTGCCGCAGTAATCTTTCCTTCGTCTGTCTCTACATATTCCGCCACATCGCGGATGTAATCGATCACACGCTGGTTCGGGTCCATATCCTTGCCAAGCTGGATTTCCTGTGCGAAATAGCCAATTTTCACTGTCGGACCAATCACAACACTTCCGCTGTCTGGCTCTAAAATCCCCTGCATGATCTTAAGCAGCGTACTCTTGCCACAGCCATTTCGACCAACGATTCCAATCCGGTCATCCTTTAAGAAATGATATGTAAAATCATGAATGATCGTCTTTCCGTCAAAACTTTTTTCAATATGGTCAAGCTCCACCGTTGTCCGTCCAAGACGTGAGGAAACAGAACCGATCTCTACCTGTGCATCCTTCACTGGTGCGGATTTGCCTTTCATCTCCTCGTAACGTTCCAGTCTTGCCTTCTGTTTTGTTGAACGCGCTCTGGCTCCACGCTTTACCCATTCAAGCTCCACACGCAGAATCGACTGCCGTTTGCGTTCCTGTGCATCTAAGATATCCTCACGGAGCGTCTTTCCCTCCAAAAATCCAGAATAGTTTGTTGCATACGAATAGATCTGTCCTTTATCCACTTCGATGATCCGGTTCGCCACGCTGTCAAGAAAATATCGGTCATGGGTTACCATAATGATCGAGCCTTTGTATGCGCGCAGTTCGTCCTCTAACCAGGTTGACATCTCACTGTCCAGATGGTTGGTCGGCTCGTCCAACAGTAATATATCTGCTTTCGCTAGTAATGCCGATACGAGCGCCAGACGTTTGCGCTGTCCACCGGATAAGTGTCCACATGTCTCTTCAAAATCCGTAATGCCAAGCTTCGTCATCATCGTTTTGGCTTCGCTCTCGACCGTCCAGTGGTTTTCCTCTGTGGCATGTCCCCGCACCACTGCCTGCAGCACGGTATCTGTCGGTTCAAATTCCGGTGTCTGTGGCAGATATTGTACTGTATAATGATTTGCCAGTATCACGTTTCCAGAATCTGGTTTCTCTATGCCTGCAATGATCTTCAGAAGGGTGGATTTGCCTGTGCCGTTAATTCCGATGATTCCGGCTTTTTCGCCTTCCTGTAAAAAGAAGGACGCTTTATCAAAGAGCTTGCGCTCGCCATATGCTTTTGTGATTTCATCGACGGTTACGATGTTCATTTTGAATGCTCCTATCATCTATCCAGATTTGGACGCGATTGCCATTCTTCGCAGACACGCTTCCGCTCGGTTCATCACGCAGTGGTACTAAATTCACGACAAACAAGTTTGCCGTTCATTAAGTACCAGCGTGCTTCAACGGTCTGCTTAAGAATTGGCAATCGTGTCCAAATCCATATACATTTTTGATGGGATATCTACGACCTTATCCCTATATAATCTCATTCGTAGTCAGGCAAATTCAGTAACTTTAGACTCAAGTCTATTAGTTCCTGCCTTCCGGATGAATTCATAATCCGCACCTTGCCTTTGTGGTCGTCAGTGCGCAGCAGGCCTTGTACTTTGAGGCGGCGCATGAGTTCGCGGGAGGTTCCAAGGCTGCCATCGATCAGATGGATGTCACGGTCCCCAAGGAAATGGCGGAGTTCTTTTTTCAGGAACGGATAGTGCGTACAGCCAAGAACGATGGATTCTGTGTCGTCGGTCAGGACTGGTGATAGCTTTTCTGCGAAATAATCGTCCAATTCCTGTCCATCCAGATCGCCATGCTCGACGAACTCCATCAATCCGTCACACTGGACTGGAACGATATCTGCCTGCTCCCGATACTTTGCCAAAAGGTTCTGAAACTTCTCCTGTTTGAGTGTCATCGGGGTTGCCATCACTAAGATTCTGCCTCCATGACTTTCCGTCACGGCTGGTTTCACGGCTGGTTCGATTCCCACGATTGGAAGCTCCGGATATGTATTTCGCAGCAAACGTACGGCTGCGCTTGTCGCTGTGTTGCAGGCAACTGCTAATCCTTTGATTCCCATATCCAGCAGTTTTTCTACCACTGCAAATGTCAAATCCCGGATTTCCGCCTGCGGCTTTACACCATAGGGTGCATGCAGGGAATCTCCATAATATATAAAATCTTCCTTCGGCATCAATTTTATGGCTTCGCGCAGGACGCTTAATCCGCCAAGCCCCGAATCCATAAATCCGATTGGGAGTTTTTGTTTTTCCTGTAATTTGTCTGTTTCTGACATGTTATAACCTTCTTGTCATATTTAATGTTGCGACACGAAGCGTGATGGTTTACGCACGCTTTATTCATTTGCATTGCCACGCCCATTCTACCACAGATACCTACACTTGTACAAACGAAAAATCGCAAGGCATATATGGATCAGTCCTTACGCCTTGCGATTTTATCAATATTTGCAGGCAATGAGCTTCTGAGTCAAAAGATATAGCTTACGTTGATTGCCCTAAAATGTACAATTGCTTTTTATTTGGTTGTATCCGTGCTGCGGATCTTATCCCTTACCGGGAATATCATGGATGGCGATACCGAAAGCTCATCAATTCCCATCTTCAGGAAGGTTTCTGTGAGAGTTGTATCGGCTCCAAGCTCGCCGCAGATTCCGACCCAGCAGCCTTCCTTATGTCCATTGTCGATCACCATCTGAATCATACGTAAGATTGCAGGATGGTGGGAATCGTAGAAATCATCCAGTTTCGGATTCTGACGGTCAATCGCCAGCGTATACTGTGTCAGATCGTTCGTTCCGATGCTGAAGAAATCAACTTCTTTCGCAAGCTCTGCACTCATCATAACTGCGGCCGGTGTCTCGATCATGATACCCTGCTCGACATCTCCATACGGAAGTCCCTGTGCATCTAACTCGGCTTTCACTTCGTCCACGATTGCATGAATCTTCTGCACCTCTGCCACGGAAATGATCATCGGATACATGACACCGATATTTCCATAATAGCTTGCACGGAAGATTGCGCGAAGCTGTGTCTTGAAGATTTCCGGCTGTGTCAGGCAGATACGGATTGCACGATAGCCCATTGCCGGGTTATCTTCCTTATCCAGATTGAAATAATCCACCTGCTTATCTGCACCGATATCCAGTGTACGGATAATGACTTTCTTGCCTGCCATATTCTCCGCAACTGTTTTATATGCCTGAAACTGTTCTTCTTCTGTTGGAAATGTATTGCTCTCTAAATACAGGAACTCGCTTCGGAAAAGTCCGATGCCCTCTGCATCATTCTGCAGGGCAGATGCCACATCCGCAACACCACCGATGTTCGCGTACAGCTTGATTTTCTTTCCATCGAGTGTGATATTTTCCTTGCCCTTCAGTTCCTGCAGCAAGCGTTTCTTCTCTTCGGCTTCCTGCTTCTTACTCTCGTATTCTTTCACAACATCATCGGTTGGCTCTACATAGACACTGCCATTGTAACCATCGACAATTGCGAATTTGCCGTCGACATTTTCCTCGAATTTAACACCGATCAGTGCCGGAATATTCATCGTCCGCGCCAGAATCGCTGTATGGGAATTCGTTGAACCATGTCTTGTCACAAACGCAAGCACCTTCGACTTGTCAAGCTGCACCGTCTCACTCGGTGCCAGATCATCTGCCAGCAGAATCACCGGTTCGTCACCATCTAATACACTATCTTTCTTTCCCTGCAGAATCTTCACAACGCGATTGGAAATATCTTTTACATCCGCGGCACGTGCTTTCATATAATCATCGTCCATCGCCGCGAACATGTTCGAGAAATTATCACCTGTCGTTGCAACCGCATACTCGGCATTGATTCCCTGATTCTCGATCATGTGTGTGATTGCTTCCACATAATCAAGATCATCCAACATCATCTGATGTACATCAAATATCATCGCATTGACTTCTCCGACTTCCACCAGTGCTTTTTCGTAGAGTGCCTGTAACTGCTCCTTTGCGGTTTCCTTTGCCTCTTCAAATCGTTTTATTTCTGCGGCTGTGTCCTCGATCTTTACACGTTTGACAGTACTTTCATCCTTGTTATATACGGAGATCCGACCGATTGCAATTCCGCCAAATACACTTTTTCCTTTTAATTCCTGCATACTCTCACCCGGCTGTATAAGACCTTCCCTTTCTTCGTACATCAATTACAGATTCTCGTTCATAAATGCGGAGAGTGCTGCGATTGCCTCATCTTCCTGTTCACCGTCTGCCTGCAGGATCACTTCCTGTCCCTGCTTTGCGCCAAGGCTCATAACGCCCATGATACGCTTTGCGTCAACGCTTCTTCCGTCCTTTGCGATCGTTACCTTGCAAGGATAAGCGGCTGCGAGCTTTACAAGCTGTCCGGCTGGTCTTGCGTGGATTCCCTGTGCATCTGTGATTACATAACTAAACTCTCTCATAATTTTATTCTCCTTTTCTTTTATGGTTATTCCAACATCTATGTTTTCTTTTCGAGTTGCGTACACTACACATTCTACGCAGACGCGCTCTCGCTCACTTCCACACGCAGCGGACACTAAATTCACGTCAAACACGTTTGCCGTTCATTAAGTGCCGGCGTGTTCCAATGGTCTGCTTTAGAATTGTGTAGTGTCCCGCAACTCTATCTACAATATTGGATTTTGCAATCCTATATAAAAATTATATGGTATAAAATCCTTCGGTCGTGTGACCTTGTATTATGCGACTACTTTCTTCTTTAATACACCGAGCAGGAGTGCGGAAATGATACTTCCGACTACCAGTGCGAGAAGATACATTGCGGCGTGTCCGACAACCGGGAATACGAAGATTCCACCGTGAGGCGCCATCAGTGTACAGTTAAACGCTGCGGAAAGTCCACCAGCGACACCTGCACCAACCACACATGCCGGAATGACATGTAACGGATCGGCTGCGGCGAATGGGATTGCACCCTCTGTGATGAAGGAAAGTCCCATAACGAAGTTTGTAGGACCTGCCTTGCGTTCCTGCTCTGTAAACTTGTTCTTGAACAATAAGGATGCGATTGCAATTGCGATTGGAGGAACCATACCTCCGATCATAACCGCTGCCATGATATCATAATTTCCGGCTGCAATCTGCGCGGTACCGAATACATACGCTGCCTTGTTGACCGGGCCACCCATATCGACTGCCATCATCGCGCCGAGCAATGCTCCAAGCAGGATAATATTTGCGCCACTCATGTTCTTCAAGCCATTGTTCAAAGCTGTATTGATAAATCCGACAACCGGTTCAATCACATACACCATACCTGCTCCGGTAATCAGCAATCCAAAGACCGGGATCAGCAGGATCGGCACCATTCCTTCCAGTGCAGAAGGAAGCTTCGAGAAAATCTTCTTCAGCAGCAATACAACATAGCCTGCTATAAATCCGGCAGCCAGTGCGCCGAGGAATCCGGACTTTCCATTTGCTGCAATGGCACCACCTAAGAAGCCAAGTGCAAGTCCCGGACGGTCCGCGATACTCATTGCGATAAATCCGGCGAGGATCGGCAGCATAAAACTAAATGCCACGCCACCAACCTGAGCCTTCAAGAAATAAGCAACCGGCGTCAATGTGCCGAAGTTACTCTTTACATCCGCAACAGAACCATACTTGTCAATCAGATACTGCGGAACGTGGTTTAAGTCAACGAGCAATCCATCAATCAGGAATGCAAGCGCGATCAGAATACCACCGCCAACGACAAATGGTAACATATGCGATACACCGTTCATCAGATGCTTATAAATCTGGTGTCCGACACTTTCTTTGCCCTCGGTCTCTTTGCTTTCGGCTGCATCACCGCCTGCTTCATAGACAGCTGCTTTGCCTTCGGCTGCTCGTGTCAGTAATTGTTCTGCCTTATTGATACCATCTGCCACCTTGCAGATGATCACCTTCTTGCCGTGGAAACGATCCATCGGCACCTGCGTATCTGCAGCTACGATGATCGCATCTGCTTCTTTGATTTCTTCTGCAGTCAATACATTCTTAGCTCCGCCGGAACCTCTGGTTTCTACCTTGATTGCGTAGCCCAGCTCCTTTGCTTTCTTCTCCAATGCTTCGGCAGCCATATAAGTATGTGCGATTCCGGTCGGGCATCCCGTTACTGCTAAAATCTTCTTTGTTGCTTCTGAGATAGTCGGAATCTCTTCCTGCTTGGCATCACCATTTTCCGCCTTGTCAATGATACTTAAGAATTCATCTACTGTCTTCGCGGATTTCAATGCATTCGTGAAATCCTCGTCCATAAGAAGCACGGATAATTTGCTCAGTACATCGAGATGTACATTGTCTGCGGTATCCGGTGCTGCGATCAGGAACAGCAGATGTACCGGCTCGCCATCCAACGAATCGAAATCCACACCATCCGGAATCACCATCGCTGCAAGTCCTGCCTGCTTCACCGCAGCGGACTTACAATGCGGAATCGCGATTCCTTCTCCGATTCCGGTTGTTCCTTCTTCCTCTCGTGCATACACACCTTTCTTGTATGTTTCCACATCGGCAATCTTACCGCTCTCTGCCATCAAGGCTACGGCACGATCCAGTGTTTCTTCCTTCGAGCTTACCTTCGCACCAAGGTAAATGCTCCTCTTGTCTAACAAATCTGTAATTCGCATATGCAACCCCTCCTTTATCATTTTTTGCCGAAGGTCTTCACGTACAAGCCTTCGACTTCTTCCTTCGTTGCTAGCTCTTCCGAAAATGCACTCGCACTTCCGGTACATACACCCATTTCAAATGCGTTTCTATAAGCATCTGCTCCGCCATCTGTAATCAGATATCCGGCAATAAATCCGGCGACCATCGAATCTCCGGCACCGACGGAATTTTTCACTGTGCCCTTTGGAGCCTCTGCCCGGTACTCACTTCCGTCCTCCGCAAGTAATACCGCGCCATCCCCTGCCATGGATACAAGCACATTTCTGGCTCCCTGCTCCTGCAGCTTCTTCGCATATTTGCATACATCGTCTTTGTCTTTGATCTCCACACCGAAGATCTCGCCGAGTTCGAAATTATTCGGTTTGATCATAAACGGCTTATATGGAAGCACATTCACCAGAAGATCTCTTGTCGCATCTACGACGATCTTCAACTTCTTGTCCTGCAGACGTTTCATGATATCCATATAGGCGGACTGCGGCATGCTCTCCGGAATCGAACCTGCCAGCACAAGGATATCGCCCCCCTGCAAGGTCTCTAACTTCTGATATAGCTGTTCCAATGCATCCGCGGAAATCTTCGGTCCCTGTCCATTGATCTCGGTTTCCTCCTTCGCGCGAATCTTGACATTGATCCGTGTCATGCCTGCATCTAACTCAATAAAATCGCTTTCCACACCTTTTGCCTTCAACATGGATTTCAAAACCTCTCCGGTAAATCCGGCCGTAAATCCAAGTGCCTGATTCTCGAATCCAAGATTCTTCAATACCATAGATACATTGATTCCTTTTCCACCCGGCAGAATCTTCTCGCCGCTGGTACGGTTGACATATCCAAGATTCACACAATCCAGATCCTGCACATAGTCGAGAGACGGATTAAATGAAACAGTGTAAATCATACGCTCACCTCCGTGATATTCTTTATTCCTCTGTACTCATTATTTTCAATCTTCGTTGTAATTATCCTTGCAGACTTGAATTCCGCAAAACTTATCGAACAAATCTCGCCGAATTTGCTGCTGTCACACAGCACATAGCGCTCCTTCGTCTTCTGCATGGATTTCTTCTTCACCATTGCTTCTTTGACATCCGGTGTTGTAAATCCGTTGCCCTTCGTCACGCCGTTCGCACCCCAGAAGCCTTTCGTGAAGTTATATTTATCCAAGGAGATAATTGCTTCTTCTCCAACGATTGCTTCTGTGACCGGCTTGAACTCACCGCCAAGGATATATGTCGTATAGCCTTTCTGTGACAAATGCTTTGCATGTGCAAATGAGTTTGTGACGAATATCACATTCTTCGCTGTGATATAGTCAATCATCAGCTCGGTTGTCGTTCCGGCATCCATATACACCACATCCTGATCCTTGATCAATGCTGCCGCATATCTGGCAATCTCAATCTTTTCTTCCCGGTTGATCTCCTTCCGGTATTCCACCGCATCGTCCTTCACATGGAAGCTTCCGCCGATTGCCATCGCACCGCCATGTACCTTCACCAGTCTGCCTTCCTTATCCAGTGCGTTCAGATCCCGCCGGATCGTGGACTCGGAAATATCAAGAAGCTGCATCAGTTCCTGTACGGAAACGCTGTGTCTTTGTTCTACTGCTGCAAGTATCGCCTGCTGTCTTTCTTCTCCTAACATGTTTCTCCTTTCCGTCAAAATCGTTCATTTTGTTTCATTTTCGTTCAACTTTTCTATATAGTAACGCCATTTTCCGTCATTATCAATCATTTTCTTTCATTTTTCTCCAATTTTCAGTCAATTTTCCAATCAAATTCCGTCAAAAGTCACATACCATGTAATATGCCCAAATTACCGGCATAAAAAACAGGACAGCTGACTGTAAATCAACTGTCCTACATGCATTTATACTGTGTTGTTATTACGCCATCTGCGTCTGAAACAGCGTATCGATCTCTTCTTTCGTTGCAAGCTCCTCGGAAAATGCACTGGCACTTCCGGCACAGATACCAAGCTTCAACGCATACTCGTAATCATCGCGCTCGATATAACCTGCCAGGAATCCGGCAAGCATCGAATCACCGGCACCGACAGAGTTCTTCACCGCTCCCTTCGGTGCGGCTGCGCGGATCACTCTGCCATCCTCTGTCACAAGGACTGCACCCTGATACGACATGGAGACGAGCACATTTCTCGCGCCACGCTCCTGCAGCTGCTTCGCATACATCTCTGCCTGATCCATCGTCGTTACTTCCACACCGAACAGGTTTCCAAGCTCGGTACGGTTTGGCTTGATTAAAAATGGGTGATACGGAAGAACATTCGTGAGCAGTTCTCCGGTCGCATCCACGATAATCTTGTTGTTATTGTATTGCAGCATCTGCATGATATCCATATACGTTGTCTTGGCCATGCAGTCCGGCAGGCTGCCCGCAAGTACCAGATAATCATCCTGATCCAGATAGCCAAGCTTCTCATAGAGCTCTGCGATATCCTCGCTCTTGATCTCCGGTCCCTGTCCGTTTACCTCTGTCTCATCGCCACAGCGCATCTTGACATTGATACGCGTCAGTCCATTTGCAATATCGATAAAATCCGCATTCATATCCCGCTGCATCAGCAACGCTTTCAAAGCTTCTCCGGTAAATCCCGATGTAAAACAGATTGCACGGTTGTCGATACCGAGATTCTGCAGTACGATCGATACGTTGATACCCTTTCCGCCCGGCAGAATCTTCTCTGCTGTCGCGCGATTTACCTGATTTCGTTCAAATTCCGTCAGATCCATAATATAATCAAGCGACGGGTTAAATGTAACCGTATATATCATATTTTTTCCTTTCTCTCTATGAGTCAATCCCGAACCAATACATTAATTTTATAATACCCTATTCCCCGCGTGATTGTAAATGTTTTTTTATCTATACATTCCCAGAATTCATATACTTTTTTGTTACTCCTTTACGGACAATATAATTACCATCACTAAAATACATACCATACCCACCAGATCCATCGTCGTCATGACCGTTCCAAGCCACAACACGGAAAAAAGTGTTGCCGAAACCGGTTCCACACTGGAGATCATGCTGGCACGCACCGGGCCGATGTCATGTACTCCCTGCAGGAATAACAGAAATGACATCATCGTTCCGATTAGAACCATCGCCGCAACTGCTAATACCCCATGAAAATCAAGATGCACCGGAATCGTCCATACCTTGACGATACAGCTATATGCCACGCCACAAATCAGCATACCGTAGCCGACAACCGGCTGGCTGCCCCATTTCTTGAGCATCCGCTCCGGAAGCAGGGTATACATACAGAACCCAAACGCTGCAAGCAATCCCCACTTCAGTCCCTCTTTCGGGATACTCATCTGATGGATATTTCCGTGCGTTGCGATGAGAAATGTACCGCCAACCGCCAGAAGCACCGCCACAATCTCGCGAAACTTCGGCGGACGCAATCTGCGCACACAGGATATGATCAGCACCATCACCGGTGCCAGATACTGCAACGCCGTTGCAATCCCGGCATTCGTATAATGAATGGCTTCCAGATATGCATACTGGCACAAGCCCACACCGAATATCGCAAACAGGATAATCCCAAAGAAATCCCGGGTGGACTTGAATATATCAAATGCCGCTTTCCGTTCGCGTATAATATATGCAATTGTAAGGATTACACCTGTCACAAGCATGCGCATGCACGAAAGCCATGCCGTGTTGATGTTGTAGTGTGAAAACAAAAACTGTCCGCAGGCACCCGAAAATCCCCACGCGATTGCGCCAACCAGTACGCACAGCACACCGCGCAGCTGATTCCCATGTGTACCATTATCATAATTTTTTCGTTTACTCATTGCTGATTTACCAGAACAGCTTTGATCTCGTCCACATTCGCATATCCGTTTTTCTCCATGATATACTTCAAAGCCTCCTGTATATCCTCCTCTGTCAGAATAATCTGCTTGCTCTCCTCTGTGACGACCGTACAGCCGCCCTTCATATCACAGCATCTGCCACTACAATTATTCTTCTGTATATTTTTCCGGCTGATCGCGCCGATTTCCTCGAGCGTATTGATCATGCGGTACACGGTCGCAATTCCAATGCTGTTGTCCCGCTTATGCGCCAGAAAATAAACTTCCTTACAACAGGTATATTCTTCGTTCGCAATAATATCGACGATCAGCTTGCGCTGCTCTGTCAGACGATATCCATGTTCCTTGAGTGAAGCCAGAATCTCTTCCTTACTGCTTGCCACCTGTCCGATTGGTTCCTGATCGTTCATTCTGTCACCTCTTTCGCTTCTATTTCATTCTTTATATTTGCGCTCTTTAGTTTTTTAACGATACTCCGGTACAAGATCACGGACAATGTCGTTCCGATCGTCCACCCGACCGGCCACGCGAGCCAGATTCCGGTGCTGCCCCATTCCCTTGAGAAAAGTGCGGCTAGGATCACGCGCAGGAACAGATCCAGAAATGTTGTAACCATAAACTGCTTCATTGCTCCAACGCCCCGCAGGACACCGTCCGTAATCAGTTTAACCGACACTACAAAATAAAATGGTGCTAATATATGCAGGAATTCAACACCGACCTTCTTCGCCTCGATACTGTTTTCATCCATGAAAAACTGCACCAGACTGCCGCTGCACAAAAGATACAATATTACAACCGGCACGCAGGTAAGAAAAATCAGTTTCAGTGCTGCCTTGCAGCCCTGGCTGATTCGTTCAATCTTCTGTGCGCCAAGATTCTGTGCCGCAAAATTCGAGACGCCGTTTCCAAGCATCGTAAATGTCGTGATGACCATGTTATTGAGCTTCACGGCTGCCGCATATCCTGCGATCACGTCTGAGCCGAAGCTGTTGATGATACTCTGGATGATGATATTTCCGATTGACACGAAGCCCTGCTGCAGGGTACTTGGTATCGCGATCTTCAGCATCTTACCGAAGATTTCTCCGGAGAATACCTGCACCTTCTGATGTCCTTCGTGTTCATCCTTGATCTTACGCAGCCGGAGCAGCACAACGATCACGGACAGGATACAGCTTACGCCCTGGCAGATAAATGTCGCCCACGCGACACCTGCCACGCCCATATGAAAGCTCTTTACAAACAGGATATCTACAAATACGTTCGATACCGATGAAAAAGCTAAGAATATAAACGGTGTTTTCGAGTCTCCGAGTGCCGAGAATATACCGGTTGCAATGTTATAGAAGAACAAAAATACAAGTCCGCCGGTATACACGTCCAGATACAGTTTGGAATCTGCAAATATATCTGCCGGTGTGTGTATCAGATGCAGCAATGCGCCGCCCGCAAAAAGTCCGGTCAGTGTCAGAATCAGACACAGCACCGCCGAATATATAAACGTCGTATAGACGGTCGTCTTCATCTTCCGGTAATTCTTCGCCCCGAAAAACTGCGCCGCAATGACGGAACACCCCATGTTACAGCCAAACGCAAACGCCATATAGATCAATGTAATCTCATAAGAATTTCCCACGGCTGCAAGTGCATTTTTACCAACATATTTTCCTGCGACCAGACTGTCTGCAATGTTGTAAAGCTGCTGGAAAATGACGCTTCCAAGTAACGGAATGCAATACCTCCACAATACACGCTCCGGTTTCCCTACTGTTAAATCCTTATTCATCGTTGCCGCACCGTATGTCCGGTACGCCTCGCCTCCTTTTTACTCTGTTTCCGAATCATGGCAAACCAGTTTATCTATCTACAAAACTACATCCGCTATGAGATAATTTTGTATATACGTCTGGATGAGTTTCCATAATATATGATGTATTGAAACTAAGAAGTACTAGATGTTCTGATTTATGTGTTTCTACCGCACGCAACCGCCGTCAATTCGCCATCCATGGCTCAATGACGGCTTGTTTGAACATCGTGTTCAAACATTGCTGATGTCACGCAGAACATCAAGAACTTCTAAGTTCCAAACATATATATATTATGGAAACTCAATCCTGACATATATATACAAAAATTATCTCATCGCTCATACCTATAATATTGTATCAGAAGGTTGCCATGATTCCATAAACACTCATCTTATATGATGCCTGGCTTATCTAATGTTCCTTGTATGCTCCAAGTATCTTAATATCGTTATACACTTGGATTTGTCTCAGTGTCTCGACAACAACTTCGAGCCGCTCGGTCAGGCAGTCGATCTCGATGTAGAAGTTGTAGGTTCCCATCGATTGTTTTGTCGGACGGGACATGATTGAGATCAAGTTGATGCGTTTGTCATAGAACCGGCGCAGGATATCGAACAGGATTCCGGGCCGGTCGGTGGCAGGCATGATATAGACCGGGATTCGTACTTTCTCCCGTGTAAGCTCCGCGGCTTTCTCTGTGCCATCCGCATCTGCATCCAACCCTTTCTCGTTACTTACAAGCTCTTCTAACTGCTTTTCAAGATCCGGATTTTCCACGTCTAACACGCCCTTGCGCAGGATGATAAAACGGGTATGATTGCCTTTTGCATCTGTCACATCTTCTGCAAGCACGCGCACATCGTCTGCCTGTATCACATGATGTGGTACAATTGCCGCTGTTCCTGGTTCATCCTGTATCTTGTAATAAGATTCCATGTTACTGTTCGTCGTTACAATCTCTGCGTCATGCAGGGTATGCAGGAACTGTCTGCACTGCCCGTTCGTCTTGAACTGCACATAGATCTTCCGGATATCTTCTATCTTCTCTGCATTGGCAAGCAGCGAAAACTGGACTGCCACCTGATTTTCATCGACGATATAGACGTTTTTCTCCAGCAACAGGTCAAGTGTCCGCTGCACATAGCCATCCAGCATATTTTCTACCGGAACAACCGCATACTCACACGCTTCGTTCGTACAGAGCTGTTCGAACACATCGTCAATTGTCGGACAATAAAGCGGTTCTAATGATTCCCCGTGTACTGTCTCATATTTCTTATTATATTCTTCATAGGACTTATCGCAAAATGTCCCTTTCGGTCCTAATACTGCTATCATGTAGATGTCTCCTCCCGAACGTGCATTTCCTATCTGCTGATTCACTTGCGAATCCAGCTGATTGCTTCATCTGTGCACGCATTATATCCACTCGAAATTTCCACCGGTAATGGCAAGACTGAGTAATGCGTCCATCTTCTCGACATCCTCGCCCTCCAATACCTGTATCAGCTTTGCGGTGTCTTCAACCACCTGCATAGCCTCATCCGGTCCGATCTCCGGATCAAATTCCGCCTCACAGTATGGACAGTTGATATGCTCCATCGTCTGCAGAGACAGGAATTTCTCTCCACAGCTTTCACATTCATAATACCCACAACGTGTTGTTCCTTCCGGTACATAATACATATGCTGACTTTACTCCTTTACATCTATCTCTTTCATGGGATTCCTTATTCTGCATCATCGGAATCTCCTGTATCCTCCAATTTAGTTTCACCCTTCAGGTCGTTCAGGTTTGTCGCCGGGAAGATGTCTGCCACATCATTGATTGCGATATACGCATACGGATCAATGCTATGTACCAGATTCCGCATCTTGCCGACCTGGAACCGGTTCACAATGAAATACACCAGCGTGCGGTCGGTATTCGAATAATATCCTTTCGCATCAATCGTTGTGATACCGTTTTCAAATGCGGCGGAAAGTGCCTCGCACACATGCTTCGGATGTTCTGTCACGATAAAGGCTGCCTTGGAACGGTCGAAGCCCTCCACGAAGAAATCAATCGTTTTCGATGCCGCCGCATAAGTCACAACCGAGTAAAGCGGCAGAATCCAGCTGTCAAGCACGATTCCACATATGATATATAAGATTACATTGTATGCCATTACGAACGAACCGAGACTTAGCCCAAGCTTCTTCGCGAACATAACGCCTATGATATCGATACCATCCATCGCGCCGCCAAACCGTACCGCAAGTCCGCTTCCGCAGCCGGAGATAATACCGCCGAAGATTGCACACAGAAACAAATCACTTCCGGCAAGCGGGGATACGATCGTCACATCCACCGGCAGAATATCTGTGATGATCCATGCAACAATGGAATAGATCAAAACCGCATAAATCGCATAGATTGTAAATACCACACCCTCGCGCTTTAATCCAAGTAAGAAGATTGGAATATTTAAGAGAATCAAAACCAGGGAAAGACTGATCCATTTCGGTGTGAGCTGGGACACCAGCATAGCAGTTCCCGAGATACCGCTATCATACAGTTTGACGGGCGCTAAAAATATAACAACGCCAAACGCATTGACGATTCCCGCAACCGTCAGGAGCAAAAAGTTCTTGATACTGAGCATGCCACATACTTTCCTGATTTTTCCCATTCGCAACCCTCCTGCTATAATATGTATCGCCCCTCACATTCGTTCGGCGGCAGATCGTCGGAAACATCCTAAATCATTCACTTCGTTCATGATGTTTCCTCCTAATTTTTAAATTTACTTACAAGTGCTCGATCTGTTCCCGAAACGGGCGAAACGCAGATGGTAATGCATACGTCTCGTCCAGACTCTCCTTTGTTACCCACTTCCATTTTTTATTTGTTCTTCGACAGCGGATATAATACGCTGTCATATGCCATTCCACATGGCTGAATATATGTGTATAGCTTGTCTGCATCAGAAGATCCACCGGTTCTGCCTGCCAGCCGGTTACCTGTGTTACCGCCTCCTGCTTGTCAAGCTTTGCGTCCACATTCGGGAATTCCCACATGCCTGCCAGAAGTCCGCTTGCACTTCGCTTATGCAGTGCCACGGTATCCTCCGTAAGCAGGATAAATACCGTCTTATCCACAATCTTACGTTTCTTCTTCTCACTGCGGACGGGCAGATCTCTCCAGGTGTCCTGCTTTCGTGCCTGACAGATCTCCGCTACCGGACATACGTCACACCGCGGTGCACCATTTGGCACACAGACGGTCGCGCCAAGCTCCATCAGTGCCTGCGTCGCGATCCCGGGATTCTTCCGTGGATACGTCTCCTGCAGTTTTCGCGTGATGCGCTTCTTCGTTGTCTGCAGATCAATGTTTGCATCATCCGCCAACAACCGGCTATACACGCGCAATACATTTCCATCCACCGCCGGTGTCGGTGCATCAAAGCAGATCGACGCGATTGCACCCGCCGTGTAATCACCGATGCCGGACAAACTCCGGATCTGCGCATATTCCGATGGAAATACGCCTGCATAATCTGCACAGATCGTCTGTGCCGCCTTCTGCAGGTTGCGCACACGGTTATAATATCCAAGTCCTTCCCAGAGCTTCAAGATCTGTTCCTCCGGTGCCTCCGCCAGATCCGCAATCGTCGGAAGTGCCGTAAGGAAGCGCCGGTAATATTCTTTGACCGCCTCCACACGCGTCTGTTGCAGCATAATCTCCGACAGCCACACATGGTACGGTTCCTTATCCTGTCTCCAAGGAAGTTCACGTTTATGTGCTTCATACCACGGGATGAGTGCCTCAAACATGGCAACAAGCACTTGTTCTTCTGTCCTCATTAAAAGTCAAGCTTGATGAAACTATCGTCGTCACGATTTGCAAGCTTACGTCCTTCCATTGTCTTGATCGCCAGATCAATCTGTTCGATCATCGAATCCGTGATATTCGTTTTCTCCCCGTAATTCAGGTAATTCAGGATTGTCAACATCTCGGATTCACTATCTGTAAAATACCCGGTGCCTTCCTGCTGCATATCGCCCACATTCTTGACGAGCTCCAGCATCTTGTTCGGCAGCGTTCTGTAATCCCATGGTTTTGATTCGATATCACCTAACATCGTCTTATTCCTTTCCATTCCAACAATATGTACAAAGCTTCTCCGGCTCGATTCCAACTGCTTCAAGCATATCATCTAAGCGGTGGAACCGGAGCGATGTGAATTTCAGCTTCTCACAGATCTTGTCAACCATCTTCTGGTATTTCTCAGATGTGTAATCTGCGTACTCCTGCAAGACTTCATCGCTGACATCCCCGCCCTCTAACTCTGCGATAACATTTCTTGTGATCAGCTCCATCTCAGAGTTTGAACGGGAGAAGTTTAAGTATTTACATCCATATACAAGCGGTGGACACGCCGGACGAATATGCACTTCCTTCGCCCCACTCTCAAACAAATATTCTGTCGTTTCACGAAGCTGTGTACCACGCACGATGGAATCGTCAATCAGCAGCAGGCTCTTACCCCGGATCAGCTCTTCGATCGGGATCAGCTTCATCTTCGCGATCAGATTACGTTTGCTCTGAATCGTCGGCATAAATGATCGCGGCCACGTCGGTGTGTATTTGATAAACGGTCTGGAAAATGGAATGCCGGACTCATTTGCATATCCAACCGCATGTGCCGTACCGGAATCCGGAACACCCGCAACGATATCCGGCTTGACATTATCCCGTCTTGCAAGAAGCTGTCCGCAGCGATACCGCATCTCCTCGACATTCACACCTTCATAAGTAGAAGACGGATAACCGTAGTAGATCCAGAGGAAGGTACAGATCTTCATCTCTTTACCCGGCAGGACCAGTGTCTTTAACGCGTCGCTCGTCATGACAGCAACCTCGCCCGGTCCAAGCTCCCGGTAGGTTGAATAACCGAGATTCAAGAACGCAAAGCTCTCGAAGGTCGCACAGAATGCGCCATCCTTCTTACCGACGATAATAGGTGTTCTGCCATATTTATCTCTTGCAAGGTAGATTCCCTTCGGTGTCAGGATCAGCATGGACATCGAGCCCTCGATAATCTCCTGTGCGTAACGGATACCATCGATGAAATTATCCTTCTGGTCGATGATCGCAGCCACAAGCTCTGTCGCATTGATCTCACCATTGCTCATCTCGAAGAAATGTGTTCTTCCCTGCAAAATCGTATCTATAATTTCCTGTGCATTGTTGATCTTACCAACGGTTGTAATTGCAAACGTACCATGATGCGAACGCACTAAGATCGGCTGTGCCTCATAGTCTGAGATACATCCGATTCCGAAGTTACCTTTCATGGTATTTGCTTCTTTATCAAACTTTGTCCGAAATGGTGCATTGTCAATCTTATGGATTGCCTTCTCAAACCCATGTTCCTCACTATACACTGCCATACCTGCACGTCTTGTTCCAAGATGGGAATGATAATCCGTTCCAAAAAATAAATCAAATACACAATCCTCTTTTGACGCAACTCCAAAAAAACCGCCCATGACTGTACCTTTCCACTTTCGTGGCCTTTCCCTATATGCTTTTTATTTTTGAACATATTTTTACCACATAACATTATAACAACAATATTGCGGTTTTGAAACACTTTTTTAAAATCGAATGTATATTTTTGCGAAAGTAGGAAACGATAGATATAAGAAAGTGTATTTCTGTATTTTAACGTATATGGAGGTTTGTTATGAAAATATTAAACTGTGTGGCTCTTACAATCGCCATCATCGGTGCGATCAACTGGGGGCTGATTGGCTTCTTCGACTTCAATCTTGTCTCCGGTATCTTCGGCGATGCAACCGCATTTACACGTGTCATCTATGCTTTGGTCGGTCTTTCCGGAATCTACATGATCAGTCTGTACGGAAGAGCTTGTGCAGACGCCTAAAAAAGAAATGCTGTCTGAACCGCGATGTGTCCAGACAGCAATTTTTTATGCCTTATTTTTCTCTTCGAGTCTTGCAAATACTTTATCGTAACTTGCATTTCCGTAATTTAAGGACCGGTTTACACGGCTGATCGTCGCGGTCGAAGCGCCTGTCTCGTTCGCAACCTCCGCATAAGTCTTTCCATCCTTCAGAAGCTTCGCAACTGCAAACCGCTGCGCAATCGACTGTACTTCCTTCACCGTACAGACATCCTCAAAAAAATCCATACATTCATCTACCGATTCGAGCGTGAGTACAGCTTCGAGAAATTCTTTTACAAATTGTGTCCGTATTGTCTTTTCCATGTCATCACCTACTCATATTGAGCTATCCTATTTATTCTCTTTGTGCACCCAGACTGCCACAGCATCACGGTTTACGTAGAAATCACCGAAGCCTTCCTCGTCAATCTTGATGTTGTATTTTGCATTTCCCATCGCATCCGCGAAATGACATCCCGCAAACTGCCTGCCGATATACATATGCTTTGTGCCACCGGTTCCATCGGAGATCACAACTGCCATACCGGAATTCTTATGTTCCTCATCGCCTTCGCGTGTCCATCCGATGCAGTTTGGATCATCGAAATAATCGTGCTGTGCGCCATATGCCTGATTCTTACGAAGCTTCATCAGCTTGTCAAGCTCCCGCTTCTTCGACTTGATCTTCGCCGTCGGGATTCCCTTGTAATCGCCATAGAATACACATGGATAGCCTTCCTGACGAAGCAGGATGATCGCATATGCCATCGGTTTGAACCAGTCTTCTACCCACGACTCTAATGACTGTCCCGGCTGGCTGTCATGGTTATCGACAAAGGTTACTGCCTTCATCGGATTTACCTTCGCAAGCGTACCGTCTAAGATCGTGCGCAGATCGTAATTGCCATGTGCCTTCGAACAATTATGGAAGTTGAAATGGAGCGGCACATCGAAGAGACTTAACTCGCTCTCGTTCGCATTTATGTAATCCTGTAATACATTGACATCCCAGTGCCAGTACTCGCCGACTGCAAACAAATCCTTTTCGACGTCTTCTTTCATGGCACGCAGCCAGTCCTTATAGAAATATTTGTTGATATGCTTCACTGCATCCAGCCGGTATCCGTCAATGCCGGTCTGCTCGGTATACCACTTGCCCCAGCGGGTAAGCTCCTCCGTTACCTCCGGATTGTTAAAATCCAGATCCGCACCCATCAGATAATCATAGTTTCCAAGCTCGGAGTCCACTTCCTTGTCCCAGTCTTTTCCCGCAAACTTGAAGATGGATTTGACTGCTCTGTCCTGATCCCAGTCGATGCCATCAAAATGTGTCCAGTTCCATGTAAAATCGGAATATTTTCCTTTTCTTCCCGGAAATGTAAACTTCGTCCACGCCCCAATCGTCTTGGAATCGCCTACCATCTGATTCCGGCTGTTCGCATTGAACTCTTCCGCAGATACCTGCTCCACCTCATCTGCACCAATTCTATGATTCAGTACGATATCTGCATATACCTGGATTTTCTTATCATGCAGTGCTTTGATCGCTGCCAAGTATTCTGCTTTCGTACCATACTTCGTCGGGACGGATCCCTTCTGATTAAACTCACCCAGGTCATACAGGTCATAGACACCGTATCCGACATCTTCTTTTCCCTGTGCGCCTTTATATGCCGGCGGTAACCAGACTGCCGTCACCCCTGCGGTCTTTAATTTTGCCGCATCCTCTGCCAGTGCTTTCCAAAGGGATGCATCTGCAGGAAGATCCCACTGAAAATACTGCATCATAGTTCCATTCATACCCATGAGTTTCTACCTCCGCAATACTTTAACATTTTAAAGTATTATAACAAATGGTTTGGATTCCGTAAAGTTTATTTTCCTATTTCTAACGGACTCTTCCAACGGACGCAGGCATATCGGACAATGGTTCCAATCCGGGGCCGCTTCCGCTTAGTTGCTCCGCGCATCGGTACTAAATTCGCACTTCGTGCTCATTAAGTACCGGCGGTCGCAAATGCCCCTTCTTGGAATCCATTTGTCCGATATGCTTGCTGGGTGTTGATATAATTATGTTTGTAATATCTTTCTCTATATGATTTGAAACCGTCAATTATTCTACTATATCCTCGGAGAATCCAGGCTGCTTCTCTCCATAGTTTCTCACCAAACTTAGATATTCCTTCTTGTATTCATCCGATCCGGCTGCATAACTGGCAAGCGTGTACACCATGCCAAGGTCTGCACTGCCGGAATATTCGCTGTCTTTCAAGAGCATTCCGAAGGCGGCGACGCTGGCTGCAAAGCGCAGGTTATCAGAGCCGTCTTTGTTGTAGCTTTCTGTCTTGCATGGGTAGGATTCCAATTTGCTCTCCTCGCCATCCGGCTCTTTGTAGCGGATATTGACGGTAAATAATTCATCGGTATAATCTTCGGTTCCACAGATTAGAACCTGTGCAGTTTCGCCGTATTTCAAGTCTGTCTCCGGCAATTCCATCTCCGAATCAGCCGGGATGATCTCATAAAGTGCGGTTACACTGTGTCCGGCTCCCATCTCTCCGCCGTCTTTTGTGTCATCCGCGAAATCCTCAGCCGCCATCACACGGTTTTCATATCCGATCAACCGGTAGCCCTTCACCTGCTCCGGGTTGAATTTCACCTGTAATTTGACATCCTTTGCCACAGTCACCATATTGGCACCAAGCTCATCGACCAGTGCCTTTTTTGCTTCAAACATCGAATCGATATACGCGTAGTTTCCATTTCCTTTGTCCGCGAGCAGTTCCAGCTTATTGTCCTTGTAATTGCCATAGCCGACACCAAAAGTGCTTAAGAATACACCGCTATCCTTCTTCTCTGTGATCAGCTTCTCCAATTGTCCCTCACTGGTCAGCCCGACGTTCAGATCTCCATCAGTACAGAGAATCACGCGGTTATTTCCACCCTTGATGAAATATTTCTTTGCTAGCGCATACGCTGTCTCAATCCCCGCGCTGCCATTTGTACTTCCATACGCTTCCAAGCCTTCAATCGCAGAGGAGATTTCATGATAGTCGTCTCCGCTTACACCCTGCAGGACAACCTCGTCCGAACCGGCATACGTCACGATAGATACCCGGTCTTTCTCAGTCAGATTCTCTGCTAACATAGTAAGCGCCTGCTGCACAAGCGGCAGCTTGTTATCGTCAAACATCGAACCGGACACGTCGATCAGAAACACGAGGTTTGACGCCGGTGCCTCCTTGAAATCGATTGCCTGCGTATTCATGGCAACTAAGGCAAGCTTTGTATCCTTATTCCACGGACAATCCGCACACTCGGTATACACGGCGAATTTTTCATTGCCTTTCGGGAGCGGATAATCATAATGGAAATAGTTAAGCATCTCCTCGATACGCACCATCGACGGATCAATGTCGTAGCCATTCTCGATTGCACTCCGGATCTGTGTATAGCTTGCTGTATCCACGTCGGCGGCAAAAGTCGAAAGTGGCGAGGTCTGCACATTCATCCATGGATTTTCCTCTGTGTAGGAATATTCATTTGTGTTCCAGTCTTCTGTATCCGGGCATTGCAGATAGTCATCATAAAAGCCGGATTCGCAATCTGCTGTCGCCATATTGGCTGCAGATTCCTGCATAATTCCGTCCACCTGCATTTCATAATCTTCCTCTGCCATGTCACCGGAAGGAACTGTATCCTCTCCAGTAACTGTTACATCTGTCTTTCCTGTCTGCGTTTCATCTGCTTCTTTTTTGTTTCCACATCCACATACAACCACCGCCATACAGATGCTTAACGCCATTGCTAAAATTCGTTTTCTCATAAAAAATCCTCCTTCGATCTTATATACATCTTTGTTTTCAAAAGCCTCTATATAAGATACGAAGGAGGATTCCTTTTTTATGGTACTTATTAATTTTTTATTTTATAAATCGTAGTTTCGTCCCCGATTTGTAAATACTTACCATCATAAATCGTAAAACTGATAAATGGCTTATACTGTATCAGTACCTGATAGCGGACTGCTGACTCGCTTGCTATTGCACCGGCTGTTACTTCCTCACAGATTGTTGCACTCTGCAGTGATTCGCACAATGAACGGAGTTCATTCTCCGACATGCGCATCTGCTTTCCTGCCCCACTGCCATCTTCCGTGTTGTAGAGCACTATGACGGAATCGAGTTCCAGCATCTCCTGCAGGATCCATGGCTTTTCTTTCTCTGGATATCGTTCAATATCCGTATCTGCCACATTCTTTTCTCCCAACAGACGCGTTCCGCCTGTGTCAGCTCCGATGATCCAGCGGCCGTCTGCCCTCCCTGTCTGTCCGGAGGTGCCCATTACCGCATAGATCAGACAGCCGCCACTCACAAGGAACAGCATACAGGCTACAACCAACCACCGGGAGAATTGCCCTCTTCCATAGTTTCGTTTCCTGGGGCGTTCTCCCTGCATTTCCGCATACAGTTGCCGTTTCAGGCGTTCCTGCATGTCCGGTGCGGGTGCAATCGAATCCGCATACGCTTGATATATCTTCTTCATGTTCTCAGACATAGCCATCCTCCTTCAATTCGTCCCTGAGCATCTTTCTCCCCCTGCTCAAAAGCGACTTCACTGTTCCCTCCGTGCTTTTTGTCACATGCGCAATCTCCCTTACCGATAGCTCTTCATAGTAATAAAGAAACATTGGCAGTCGATAGCGCTCCGGAAGCTTCTCTACCTTTTCTTTCAATACCGGCAGGTCTGACGCCTCGTACGAAGGTTCTGTTACATCATCTAAGGCAACCGTATGTCTTCGCCACGCACTTGTCACATTTGATTTAATTGTATTTACTGTCACTCTGATTAGCCACATCTTTCGATGTTCTTCATCCCGGAAGGTTTTGCCCGCTTTCAGATATTTGAGCAAAACCTCCTGGGTGATATCCTCTGCATCGACGACATTCTGCATCCGCGTATATGCGATGCGGTAGATCATCGATGCATACATCTCAACAAGTTGTGCAATCCCTGCATGGTCTTCCAACTTGATTCCTCCATGAAACGATTTTAGTTGTAATTCTCCATATCGAACTTCGTGAGCACACCGTCCTGGAATGTGAATTCCACGCTGCTTGCGTATGCATCATCATTTTCTTCGTATGTCAGTGTCATGTAATCACTCGTATCGCTCGTATAACTATCGGTCGGCTCGCCCATGACCGCCTTTACCTCATCCGGTGTCATGCCAAAAGTGATGCCATTTCCAAGTGCTGCATCATACTTGTTATCAAAATCATCACGGCTAAGCTCGATTCCAAGAATCTCACAATCCGGAACCTTCTTTGTTCCTCCACCGGTAAAGTTCTTGAAACGGATATACATATCTGACTCGTCGGCAGCCTCTGCACGGGCGCTCATCGAATACTGATTGTCTTCGAGTTCCTCCTCGAGGTAATCATCTTCAATGGAATAACCCATTGCTAAGATATCGTCATAGGTAAGTGTCGCAAGGTTATAAGGTTTTCCAAGCATTGTAAACTGCATATTCTCCCAGTCAAAGCCATCTGCATTTACCGGTGTTGTGCTTGCAGCGCTCTCGGTTGTTGCTTCGGTCGTCTCTTCCTCTGCCTCGGTTGTCTCTTCCGTATCTTCCTCTGTATCTTCCGGTGCAGCCGCTACAAGTGTGTTTTCCTTCTGTGTAGACTCTGCGTAGATCACATACCACTTACCATCTTCTTCAATCAGGTAAATCTGCTCAGCCAGTACCATCTTCCCGTTGGAACCAGAGTATGTCTCCTCTGTGTCCACTTCATACATGGTGTCCGCATCCAGGGATAAACTATATGCTGCATTGACGATATCCAGCGTGCTCTGTCTCTTGGAATCTGATACCTTTTCTGCGTCAGATGCTGTATATGCAAATGAGTATCCGCCAAATACAGTATCATAATGATTCCAGAATTCATCTTCGGATGATACACCATTCGATGTGTAGAAATTGTCCGCTACACTGGACTGAAGATCCGGATAATATGCATCCACGATTGCATCCATATCCCGGTTCTTCATACCTTCGCAGAAATCCACAACTGTCTGCTTCGCCGCTTCTGCATCCTTACTGCTTCCTTTTCCATCCTTCTTGCCAAACTTCATAAATGCGAAGATGACGCCACCGATCAATACTACCGCTAAAATGATCAAGCCGACGATCAGTCCGGTTTTCTTTTTCTTTGGCGGCTGATTCCCACCGGCTGGCTGCTGTGGCATGCCGTATCCCGGCTGCACGTTCTGTCCCGGCATTCCATAGCCAGGCTGTGGTGTCTGTCCCGGCATTCCTGCCTGCATACCCGGCTGCACTCCCTGCCCCGGCATTCCATAGCCCTGCTGTGGTGTCTGGCCTGGTGTACCATAGCCAGGCTGTGGTGTCTGTCCCGGCATTCCTGCCTGCATATTCGGCTGTGGCATTCCATAGCCATTTGGTTGTTGGTTCTGATTGTTGTCCATTCTCTGTCCTCCTTAATTATCTCCCCGCACCGGACATAGTTTTACCCGGCGGGAACTCTTTTGCTCCATATATAACACTCTATATCCGGTAAAAAGGTTGCATGAAATTCATCATTTTTTTATTTCTTTCATTTTCTGTAATTCAGTCATAAGATCTGCAACGGTCTTTCCTTCCGTATTTTCTGCTTCATAATAAACATTTGCAACACTCGATTCATCCTGCAGTTTCAGTTCCATCAGGTAATATGGCATGTCAGATTTTATCATATCCACCGGTTTCCAGTCCAGTACCTGATACGTTTCTAGCAAAAACTGTACCTTGTCGATCGCACCGTCTGTATCTTCGCTGTCAAACTGCTGAACGATTTTTCCCTGTGCATCATACTGCGTGAGAATCACCTGTGTGATTGTCTGATAGCTCATCTGATTATTTCCATCATTACGTTCTTCGGAAGCCTGGTTTCCGGATTGATTTGCAGCTATCGCCGCATCCGTCTGTGCCTCCGTCGCTCCATTGCCATCCATATGGTTCACGCTCGCATCTGCGCTTTCCTGAATTTCGCTGTCTGCCTGCACTGTCTGATCTGCAATGTTCGGCAGTGCACTATCTGCCTCATCTGCCATTTCATCCTTGCCAGCCTCTGTCACATGCATATCTGCTGCCGTTTCTGTTTTCATTTCCTTCATATTTGATTTACGCATCGAACTGATACCTACCGGCACCGCAATGATCACAATCAGAATTGCTGCTGCCACCAGTACAAACTGTCTGGTTCTTCTCTTTTTCCGAGCTGCTTGCTGCTTTGTTACTTCCTCTTCAAATCCTGTATCAATCCGGCTCCACAGATCCGGCATGTCCTGCATATCCTGTGTGCGAAGTGCCTGATATGCTTTTTCTTCTTCGGTTAATTTATTCTGTTGTTCCATACTCTCTCAGACACCTCCTTAATTTCTTGATTCCCTGATTGTACAGCCACGTCACCGTGCCAAGCGGCTGTCCTAAAGTCTTTGCGATCTCCCGGAATTTGAGATCTCCAAGCAGCTTCAAATCCAGCACTTCTCGCTCCCGGTCGGAAAGCGTCTGAATTGCCTGCCGCATATCCTCTGCCAATACCACATGTTCTTCGACGGTAGATGCCGTCTCCACCGTCCCACCTTCTTCTAATTGATCCTGTGGCGCATCTTCTGTCTCGTGCAACAGATATTCATGCCCACGCTTCCGTAGCAGATCGATTGCCATATTTCTTGCAATCCGGATCAACCATGCCCGATGCGATGTCTTCTTCTGATAGGTACCCGCTACCCGGATCAGCTTGATAAAGAATTCCGATGTCACATCCTCCGCGTCCTCCCGATTCTTTAAGATGTCATAAACGATTGTATAGATCAGCCGTCCATATGCGTCGTAGATGGCGTGGAGCATGTCCTTATTTCCTTTTGCAAGACCTTTTATGGCAGTATAAAATTCATGTTCTGTCATATAACCTGTCCCCTCATAACCCCTGCTATATATTATACGTTTCCGGTTTTATTTTTTATGGATGATTTTTCGATTGTACGAATTCACCAACCATACGTCTAAGTATTATACTGAAAAAAGCGGCAAGACTGTTCATCCTGCCGCTTCATTATTGGGTCTTATAAATCTTTTCCTGTCAACAGCTTATATGCCTGCAGATATTTGTCGATGGTCTTATCTACGATATCCTGTGGCAATGTCCAGTTATGACCTTCGTTTGCCTTTAACCAGTCACGTGCAAACTGCTTGTCAAAGGATGGCTGGCCATGTCCCGGCTCATAGCCTTCTGCCGGCCAGAATCTGGAACTGTCCGGTGTCAGCATCTCATCACCAAGTACGATATTGCCTTCCTCGTCCAGACCGAACTCAAACTTTGTATCTGCAATGATGATACCGCGTGAAAGTGCGTACTCTGCACATTTCTTGTACAGGGCAATTGTATAATCGCGAAGCTTTGCTGCATATTCTTCTCCCTTGCCTGGGAAATACTTCTCAAGATGCGCTACGCTCTGCTCATAAGAGATGTTCTCGTCATGATCACCAATCTCAGCCTTGGTAGATGGTGTGTAAATTGGCTCAGGCAGCTTGTCGCTCTCCTTTAAGCCTTCTGGAAGCTTGATGCCACAGACAGTACCGTTTTCCTTGTAGCTTGCCCAGCCACTACCTGTGATATAACCTCTTACGATACACTCGATTGGAAGCATATTCAATTTCCGGCAGAGCATGCTGTTTCCATCAAACTGTGGCTGCTGGAAGAACTCCGGCATATCCTTTACATCTACGGAAATCATATGGTTTGGAAGGATGTCCTCTGTCATATCAAACCAGAATTTTGACATCTGTGTCAGTACAGTACCCTTCTTTGTTACCTGATTGTTCAGGATTACATCAAAGCAGCTGATACGGTCTGTTGCAACCATGATCAGGCTGTCTCCGTTGTCGTAGATCTCGCGAACTTTTCCTTCTTTGATCGGCTTCATGTTCTTATCTCCTTTGTCTTTTTAATGAGTCATATTGTTTTACATATAGTTTTTCTAAAGTTTGCACATAACTACTATTTCTACGCAGACGCGCTCTCGCTCACTTCATCACGCAGTGGTACTAAATTCGCGACGATGAAGCTGTCGCTCATTAAGTGCCAGCGTGCTTCAATGGTCTGCTTTAGAATTAGTAGTTATGCACAAACTTATATACATTTTATTCGTAAAACAAAATTACTCATACATACTAGCACCTTGGCGATGCTTAGGCAAGAGCTATTTTGCAAAAAGCAAGGCAGGAACATAAGAAATCGTCTGCTCCTGCCTTTGTTTATTCATATTCTTTTACAGATGAAGCACGCGGTCTTTGATCTCCTGCGTCCGGCCCTGATTCCAGAACTGTGTTCCGATGTAGCCACAGGTTCTTCGGGCTACAAACAGGTTGTTCTGGTCACGGTTGCCACAGTTCGGGCACTCCCAGATAAGCTTGCCGTTCTCGTCGGTCACAATCTTGATCTCGCCGTCATAACCGCAGATCTCGCAGTAGTCGCTCTTCGTATTTAACTCCGCATACAAAATGTTATCATAGATAAATTTCATTACAGAGATAACCGCCTCCACATTGTCCTGCAGGTTCGGTACTTCCACGTAGCTGATCGCGCCGCCCGGGGAAAGCTTCTGGAATTCAGACTCGAATTTCAGCTTGTCGAATGCATTGACCGGTTCGGTTACATGGATATGGTAGCTGTTCGTAATGTAGTTTTTATCAGTAACACCCTTGATAATTCCAAACCGCTTCTGCAAGCACTTGGCGAATTTGTATGTCGTAGATTCCATCGGCGTACCATAAACGGAATAGCTGATGTTCTCTGCTTCCTTCCACTCTTTACACTTATCATTTAATTTCTGCATGACTTCGAGTGCAAGCTTCTTACCTTCCGGGGACGTATGTGTCTTGCCTGTCATGCGCACGCACATCTCGCAAAGTCCTGCATAGCCAAGTGAGATTGTTGAATATCCATTGAACAGTAATTTATCGATGGTCTCACCCTTCTTGAGTCTCGCAAGTGCACCATGTTGCCACAGGATTGGTGCCACATCGGATACCGTTCCAAGCAGACGCTCATGTCTGCATCGAAGTGCCCGGTGACACAGTTCCAGACGGGATTCGAGAATCTCCCAGAACCGATCCATGTGTCCCTCTGCGGAACAAGCAACATCAACCAAGTTGATCGTGACAACACCCTGATTGAATCGTCCGTAATATTTTCTTGTACCATCCGGATTCCGCTGGCTGTCCTCGGATGTCGGGAATGACCGGCAGCCCATGCATGGATAGACATCGCCATTTTTCAGTTCGCGCATCACCTTCGCAGAAATATAATCCGGCACCATGCGCTTTGCGGTACATTTCGCAGCGAGCTCGGTCAGATACCAATACTTGGAATCCTCGGTAATATTATCTTTGTCAAGCACATAAATAAGCTTCGGAAATGCAGGTGTAATCCAGATGCCCTTCTCGTTCTTGACACCCTGGATTCTCTGCTGCAGCACTTCCTCGATGATCATTGCAAGATCATCCCGTGTCTGGCCTTCCGGTACCTCATCGAGATACATGAACATCGTGACGAACGGTGCCTGCCCGTTACAGGTCATAAGGGTAATAAGCTGGTACTGGATTGTCTGGATTCCGCTTTTTACCTCCGCACGCAGACGGCTCTCTGTAATCTTGCTGATTACTTCCTCATCAAGTGCTTCGCCACACATCTTCCGCTCCTCGATTACCTGCTCGCGGATCTTCTTCCGGCTCACATCAACAAACGGTGCGATATGGGAAAGTGTAAAGGACTGTCCGCCATACTGGTTACTTGCTACCTGCGCCACGATCTGTGTTGTGACATTACATGCAGTGAAGAAGCTGTGCGGCTTCTCAATCATTGTCTCGCTGATAACGGTTCCGTTCTGCAGCATATCCTCCAGATTCACAAGGTCGCAGTTATGTTCCCGCTGTGCGAAATAATCCGAATCATGGAAATGGATGATTCCCTGCTCATGTGCTTCCACAATCTCTTTCGGAAGCAACATACGCTTCGTCAAATCTTTGCTGACCTCGCCTGCCATATAATCACGCTGGGTTGAATTAATGACCGGATTCTTATTTGAATTCTCCTGATTGACTTCCTCATTCATATGATCAATCAGAGCCAGGATTCCGTTATCGGTCGTATTTGATTTTCTGGCAAGTTCCCGCTTATACCGGTAACGCACATACTTCTGGGCAACCTCGTATCCACGCATCTCCATAATTCCGGTCTCCACCATATCCTGAATATCTTCTACGTGAATCGCATGTGTCATGATCTCGATCTGTTTCGCAATGTTATCGGCGATTGCCTGCACCTGATAATCGTTCAACTGATGCAACCGGTCTACCTCTTTGTTTGCAGCATTGATTGCATTGACGATTTTGTCCAGGTCAAAATTTACTTCCTCGCCATTTCTCTTAATTACGTTTGTGTGTACTGCATCCATTTATATTTGACTCCCTTTTTATAATACTTTCTCAAACACTAAATATAGTATTTTCTTTTTTATTTTAATACTATATTTAGTGACCAAGTGCTATTATAATACACACTTACAAAAAAAGGAAGATGTAAATGGAAATTTACACCCTCCTTTTTGCATGTATACAAGTATACATTTTTTATTTGAATTTTACCGCATTTTTTTGTCGATTATTGGATTGCCTTATGAATCTCCTGCAATGACATAACACCAATCTCACCATATTTTAAGACTGCTTCGATACCCTCTGCGGTTGCACGTGCAGCTGCCATCGTGGTCATATATGGAACCTTTGCACGGATCGCGGTCTTGCGGACATAACTGTCATCAAACACCTTCTCTTCCTGTGTTGCCGGTGTGTTGATGATGAGCTGGATCTTGCCGTTCATCACTGCATCTACGATATTCGGTCTGCCCTCCTGCATCTTGTTGATACGGTCTGCCTGGATGCCATTTGCGATCAGAAGCTCATAAGTAGTACCTGTTGCCACGATACGGAATCCACATTTTTCAAATGTCTTCGCGATATCTACAACCTCTGGCTTATCCTTGCGGCTGACAGAAAAAAGCACCGTGCCTTCCTTCGGAAGTCTTGTCTGGGTTGCTTCCTGTGCCTTGTAGAATGCCTCGCCGACATTCGTTGAAAGTCCAAGTACCTCGCCGGTTGAACGCATCTCAGGTCCTAATACCGGGTCAACCTCCTGGAACATGTTGAATGGGAATACGGCTTCCTTCACGCCATAATATTTCGGCTTTACTTCCCTCATCTCTGGAAGCGGAGATGGCTTGCCGGTTAACTCACTTGTCATGATCTGTGTTGCAATCTTCACCATAGATACGCCACATACCTTGGATACCAATGGTACGGTACGGGATGCACGTGGATTTGCTTCGAGTACATATACCTTGTCGTTCTCGATTGCATACTGCATATTCATCAAACCGCAGACACCCATTTCCTCTGCGATCTTTCTTGTATAATCCTTGATCGTCTCCACGAGATTCTCAGGAATTCCTCTGGATGGAAGAATACATGCTGAATCACCGGAGTGAACACCTGCAAGCTCGATATGCTCCATAACAGCTGGTACAAATGCATGCTTGCCATCTGCGATCGCATCTGCCTCACACTCAGTTGCATGGCGCAGGAAACGGTCGATCAGGATTGGACGGTCCGGTGTCACACCAACAGCGGCTGCCATATATTTCTTCAGAGATTCCGGCTCGCTGACAACCTCCATACCACGTCCGCCAAGGACATAAGATGGACGAACCATAACCGGATAACCGATCTTCTCAGCAACAGCAAGTGCTTCCTCAACATTCGTTGCCATGCCAGCTTCTGGCATCGGGATGTCAAGCTTCTCCATCATTGCACGGAAGAGATCACGATCCTCTGCCATATCGATAACTTCTGGGGATGTACCAAGGATACGCACGCCGTTCTTCTTCAAGTCTGCTGCCAGATTCAGCGGTGTCTGTCCACCGAACTGTGCAATGACGCCCACCGGCTGCTCCTTCTCGTAGATCGAAAGTACATCTTCGAGTGTCAATGGCTCAAAATACAATTTATCAGATGTATCGTAATCTGTCGAAACCGTCTCCGGGTTACAGTTTACGATGATTGTCTCAAATCCAAGCTCCTTTAATGCAAGGGCTGCATGTACACAACAATAGTCAAACTCGATACCCTGACCGATACGGTTTGGACCACCGCCAAGGATCATGATCTTCTTGTTGTTCGTAATTGTTGTGTGGTCTGGTGCATTATAAGTTGAATAGTAATAAGAACGGTCTTCGGTTCCACTTACATGTACCGGCTCCCAGCTCTCGGTAATGCCGTAGCCAAGGCGGGTATTGCGGATATCGTCCTCTGGAACTTCAAGCAGCTTGCTTAAGTAACGGTCTGAGAAACCATCCTTCTTCGCCTGCTCCATAGTCTCCTTGTCGAGTGTCTCACCCTTCTTTGCAAGCAGTGCTTCTTCCTCTTCTACAAGCTCCTTCATCTGCTCAATGAAGTAATGCTTGATCTTCGTCAGGTTGTATAACTCCTCAACTGTCGCGCCCTTACGAAGTGCCTCATACATGATAAACTGTCTCTCACTGGTTGGCTCTACCAGCATTGCAAGCAGCTCATCCTTTGTCTTATCATGGAAATCCTTCGCAAAGCCAAGTCCGTAACGACCGATCTCCAAGCTTCGGATTGCCTTTTGGAATGCTTCCTTATAAGTCTTACCGATACTCATAACTTCACCAACAGCACGCATCTGTGTACCAAGCTTGTCCTGCGCATCCTTGAACTTCTCAAATGCCCATCTGGCAAACTTGATTACGACATAATCGCCGCCCGGAACATATTTGTCGAGGGTTCCATGCACGCCGCAAGGAATCTCATCCAATGTAAGTCCGGCTGCAAGCATCGCTGATACAAGCGCGATTGGGAATCCTGTCGCTTTGGAAGCAAGTGCAGAAGAACGGGAAGTTCTAGGGTTGATCTCGATTACAATGATTCGATCTGTCACCGGATCATGTGCAAACTGTACGTTTGTTCCACCGATCACCTGTACTTCGTCTACAATCTTATATGCCTGCTCCTGCAAACGCTTCTGACATTCCTCAGAGATTGTAAGCATTGGTGCAGAACAGAAGGAATCTCCCGTGTGTACGCCGAGTGGATCAATGTTCTCAATGAAGCAGACAGTAATCATGTTACCCTTTGCATCACGGACAACCTCAAGCTCCAGCTCTTCCCAGCCAAGGATTGACTCCTCAACGAGTACCTGTCCTACCAGACTTGCCTGCAGACCTCTTGCACAGACGGTCTTCAACTCTTCTACATTGTAGACAAGTCCGCCACCGGCACCGCCCATTGTATAGGCCGGACGCAAAACAACTGGGTAACCAAGCTTATCTGCAATCGCAAGTGCTTCTTCTACAGAATAGGCAACTTCACTGCGCGCCATCTCGATTCCCAGTTTGTTCATAGTTTTCTTAAATTCAATTCGGTCCTCACCACGTTCGATCGCATCTACCTGAACGCCGATGACTTTCACGTTATATTTGTCAAGTATGCCTGCAGCTGCAAGCTCGGAACACAAATTAAGACCCGACTGACCACCGAGGTTCGGTAATATCGCATCTGGACGTTCCTTGGCAATAATCTGCTCCAATCTTGTCACATTCAATGGCTCAATATATGTCACATCCGCAATACCAGGATCTGTCATAATGGTTGCAGGATTGGAATTCACCAGAATGATCTCATAGCCGAGCTGTCTTAAAGCTTTACATGCCTGCGTGCCGGAATAGTCAAACTCACATGCCTGACCGATGATGATTGGACCGGAACCGATAATCAGAACTTTTTTAATGTCTTCTCTTTTGCTCATATTTGCCCCCTTGTATAATATTTAATCCGATTTTTATCCAAAATCACTTAATTATACTAGATGTGAGGGGCAAATACAATCAGAGAAATGGCATTAAAAAAGAACCCTTGAAAAAAGGGTTCTTTCGTGGTTTTGCTTAGTTTTCCGAAATCATATCCACAAAATATTGATGAATCTTTACTTCTTCGGTCAGTTCCGGGTGGAATGCTGTCACGAGCTGTTTTCCCTGACGGGCAGCTACGATCTTGCCGTCGCATGTCGCCAAGACATCGACACCATCACCAACGCTCTCAATATACGGAGCACGGATAAATGTCATGCCGACGGTTCCGATTCCCTTGAACTCTTCTTCTGCGAAGAAGCTGCCAAGCTGTCTACCGTAAGCATTTCTGCGCGCTACGATGTTCATCGTCCGGAAGCCAAGTGCATCTTCTCCGTCAATATCCTTTGCCAGAAGAAGCAAGCCGGCGCAGGTACCGAATACCGGCAGACCTGCTTCGATCTTCGCCTTGAGTGGCTCATACAGGGAAAGCTCCTTCAGAAGCTTTCCCATAACTGTACTTTCACCGCCCGGAATGATTAATCCATCCATATCATCCTGCAGGTCATCTGCCTGACGGATCTCGAAGTGTGGAATATGTAATTTATCCAGGGATGCTTCATGCTCTGCAAATGCACCCTGCAATGCCAATATTCCTATCTTCATCTTACTTTCCTCTTTCTGCCATAAGAATCTCGATCTCGGACTCATTGATTCCAACCATAGCCTCGCCAAGATCTTCTGAGAGCTCTGCAATCAGCTTTGCATCCTGATAGTTTGTAACAGCCTTAACAATTGCGGCTGCACGCTTTGCAGGATTTCCGGACTTGAAGATACCGGATCCAACGAATACACCTTCTGCTCCAAGCTGCATCATAAGTGCTGCATCTGCCGGTGTTGCAACACCGCCGGCTGCGAAGTTTACAACCGGAAGCTTACCGTTCTCATGGACGTAACGCACAAGCTCAACCGGTACCTGAAGCTGCTTTGCTGCTTCGTAGATTTCATCCTCTGCCATACCTACAATACGACGGATCTCAGAGTTCATCGCACGCATATGACGAACTGCCTGTACAACATCACCGGTTCCCGGCTCACCCTTTGTACGGATCATAGATGCACCTTCCTCGATACGACGAAGTGCCTCGCCAAGATCACGTGCACCACAGACAAACGGTACCTTAAACTTCGTCTTGTCAATATGGTAAATATCATCGGCCGGTGATAAAACTTCACTCTCATCGATATAGTCAATCTCGATTGCTTCGAGGATCTGCGCCTCTACGAAATGTCCGATACGACATTTTGCCATAACCGGAATTGTAACGGCTTCCTGAATTCCCTTGATCATCTTCGGATCGCTCATACGGGATACACCTCCGGCTGCACGGATATCTGCCGGAATTCTCTCCAATGCCATAACTGCACACGCACCTGCCTCCTGTGCAATTCTTGCCTGCTCCGGTGTTGTAACGTCCATGATCACGCCACCCTTTAACATCTGTGCAAGGTTCTTATTCAATTCATATCTGTTCTCGCTCATCATTGTTCCTCCTGATTGTTCTTTTATTTCATAATTTTCTAATATTCTTGCAGATATACATCTGAGATTGTACATACAAGAAAACTATGGATATAATTAAAGCACAGAAACTGGATATATTGAAATACCCAGTCTCTATGCTTTTAGCAATGTCAGTTTGAACTGTTTTTAATTATTTTTACATATCTGACCTTATATGACCTTATAGTCAGTTTTTCCGTTATTTTGTACCGAAGATACGGTCGCCCGCATCGCCAAGTCCAGGACAGATGTAGGCATTCTCATTCAACTCGCGATCCAGATGACCCACATAGATCTGCACATCCGGATGTGCCTCATGCAGCTTTTGTACACCTTCCGGTGCTGCAATGATACACATGAACTTAATCTTCTTCCCACCATGTTCCTTAATCTGTGTAATCGCATCCACGGCAGAGCCACCGGTGGCAAGCATCGGATCGGTTACGACAATGATTCTCTCATCAATCGGATTCGGAAGCTTGCAGTAATACTCATGTGGAATGCGCGTCTCCTCATCCCGGTACATACCGATGTGTCCAACCTTTGCAGATGGTACGAGGGCAAGCACGCCCGGCACCATGCCAAGTCCAGCACGAAGTATCGGAACGATAGCGAGCTTACGTCCGGAAATCATCGGAGTCATACATTTCTCGATTGGAGTCTCAATCTCCACATCCTGCAATGGCAGGTCACCAAGTGCTTCAAATCCTTCAAGCATCGCAATCTCCTCTACGAGCTTCCGGAACTCATTGGTTCCCGTATTCTTGTCACGCAGAATCGAAATCTTATGCTGAATCAACGGATGCTCAAAAATCGTAATGTTTTTCTCATTCTTAAAATCCATTTTGTAATCTCCTTTTTTCTAGTTTTTTGCTTTTGTTATTATATTTATTCCTTAGACTTTACAAAGACACCACGGCTCTGGTCACCATCCGGATTTACACCGAACTGGTAATCATTTCCAGGCAGAATCGCATTTAACAGGATACCTGCAATGGCTGCGATAGCAAGTGCTGTCAGTGTGATAGATGTCTCCCCGATTGTAAATGTGATACCGTTTGAGAAACCAAGTCCGCAGACGAAGATCACACCTGCAATAATCAGGTTTCTGGAACGTGTCAGATCTACCTTATTCTCAACGACATTCCGCACACCGATGGCTGAAATCATACCATATAACATGAAGGATACACCGCCGATAATCGCTGATGGCATCGTGGAAATGACAGCTGCGAACTTCGGAATGAAGGACAGTACGATTGCAAATACGGCTGCCAGACGGATAACCATCGGATCGTATACTTTGGAAAGCTCTAATACACCTGTGTTCTCACCGTATGTTGTGTTTGCAGGTCCGCCGATTGCTCCTGCAAATGCAGTTGCAAGACCATCACCAACTAATGTACGGTGCAGACCCGGGTCCTGAATAAAGTTCTTGCCAACGGTTGCAGAAATAGCTGACATATCACCCACATGCTCCATCATCGCAGCGATTGCGATTGGTGCCATAACCAGAATCGATGTGAGATCAAATTTTGCAAACTGGAACTGTGGTACACCGAAGAAGCTTGCGGATTTCACCGACTCGAATGCGATGATCGCACTGCCATCCGGATTCGTAAGTCCTGCCGCATTCATGATCACTGCTGCCACGTAAGAAATCAAAACACCCATCAAAATCGGGATGATCTTGAACATGCCTTTCCCCCAGATATTGAAGATGATGATAACCGCTAACGCGATTACCGCAAGCCACCAGTTTGTGCTGGCATTTGAGATTGCGGATGGTGCAAGCGAAAGTCCGATACAGATAATGATCGGTCCGGTTACAACCGGTGGAAGGAAACGCATCACGCGGTTTACGCCAACCAGCTTGATAATCAAAGCCATAACCAGATACAATGCACCGGCTACTACCACGCCACCGCAGGCATAAGCTACCTTGTCATTTGCTGCCATATCGGCGAATTTACCGGTATCCAGATTGGCAACGGTTGAAAATCCACCTAAGAATGCAAACGAAGATCCAAGAAACGCCGGTACTTTAAACTTCGAACATACATGGAAAAGCAATGTACCAAAGCCTGCACAGAAAAGTGTGACTGATACGGTCAGACCTCTCGTCAATGGCTCCCCACATGCATCTGCAAAATACCCGGACACTAAAATTGGGACTAAGATAGTTGCACCGAACATTGCAAACATATGCTGTAATCCCAAAATCAAAACCTTCGGTAATCCAAGCTTTTTCGCATCTCTGACTGCTCCATCATTTGTGTCACCCATAGTTTTTACCTCTTTCCCTCTCTTTCTTTGTAAGAGAATTTATTTGTATTCTATTATGCACGAGCAGAGGGGATTTTGCAACAAGAAATCATAGGGATTTTTGTGGGATAGCATAGAGATTTTTGTAACTCTGTTTGACAGGCTTGCGGTGGTAAGTTGGGGGAATTTTCAATTTCCCAGAAAAATTCTCCAATTGCAGATAGCCATGCTGAAACAAATTGGGGGATTTTTTCACATTATCAAGAAATCCCCCAATCACAAGTCTGGAAATTGGAGCCAATTGGGTAAAGAATGCACATATACCAATATTCCCCCAAACGATTTTGAAAAAAGGGCAGAAATTATTGGGTAAATATATTGAAATACGGAAAATCCCCCAATAGAACACGTTATTCAAATGCTTTCTGCATATTTCCCTCTTTCTGCTTCTCTCGGAAGATCAGACGGAACAGAAAACGCACGAGTGGTCCCGCATAAAATATCTGCCAGCACAGTGCCATTGGAAAATTAAATGCACATGTCTGTAACCAGACGGCAATAAACTGATTTCCCGCATGCTTAAATAAAATGGTTGCTGCCAGACTCATAAGCGGACACATAAATGCGACTGAAATAAATGAGATTGCAAGAACCAGATGAAACGGATTTTCCTTCTCCGGGTTCACAATCTTCAACGCTTTCTTCTTTGCAATGGCTCCAACAAAAAAGAAATCGATCACAAATGCAATCGGTCCCATGATGACAAGCTCATGGAATGCGGACAGAAACACTTCGTTGCTCATTCCTCCGATGTTCAGTGCAATGTTGTAGCAGATCATCGCATACACCATGACGAACACCATCATAATCGTAAAAATAACCTCTTGAAACTTTGTTTTTGGCATAAAAAAACCTCCTTAAAATGATAATTTTTAACAGACTGTGTTGTTCGTTATCATTCCAAAGAGAATGTGCGTTTCCAATATTTACCTTCTATTTTCTTTTCCGAGTGTGGATTTTATCATGTCGCCTAACGGCTCCATGTGTGTTTTCGCAATATGCCGGCTTGTGCAAGCACAGCCGCCGCGTTGCTCATTTTATCAAATGGATTTTGTGGTGTCAAGGTGTTTTTTTATGGTATAATGTAGCACGCTGATGCGTGCGCAGGTCATCACGCTTTCGCGTGGTGACAGATTATAATGTATCACGCTGATGCGTGCGCAGGTCATCACGCTTTCGCGTAGTGACATGTGATATAATGGAAAAAATTTTACAGAATCGAGATACATTATGAAGAAAATGCTTGCATTTATAAAAAGAGAAACCGTCCTGATGGTAAGCCTCGTACTTGCCATCCTCTCCATGTTCCTCGTCCATCCGGACAGAAAATACATCTCCTACATCGACTGGCATTCCATCACACTCCTGTTCTGCCTAATGGCTGTTATGGCTGGATTCAAGGAAACCGGTCTGTTCCGCACGATCGGAAATGCACTGCTTGCACACGTTCATACAACAAGACAATTATTTCTAGTACTGGTGTTGCTTCCATTTGTATTCAGCATGTTTATCACAAACGATGTCTCACTGATCACCTTTGTGCCGTTTGCAATCATTGTGCTTTCCATGTCGGAGAAGGAACATCTGATCATCCCGGTCGTTGTGATGCAGACAATCGCTGCAAACCTCGGAAGTATGCTTATGCCGATGGGGAATCCACAGAACTTGTATCTATATGCGAAATCCGGCATGTCTCTCGGTACATTCGCGGAAATTATGCTCCCCTTTACGATTGCTTCGTTGCTTGGAATCCTGCTCTCCATGTTCTTCATCAAGCAGCATGCGATCGTGATTGACCGAAACGATCAGTCAGTTAAACTTCCGAAAAAAAAGATTATCCTTTACAGCATCGCATTTGTGCTGTGCCTGTTGAATGTCGCAAAGCTTCTGGACATCCGCATCCTGTTCGTGATTATTCTTGTACTGTTCCTGCTTGTGTCACGAAAAACTCTGCTTCACGTGGACTACGCACTGCTCGGCACATTTATCGGATTTTTCGTATTCATCGGAAATATGGAGCGCGTGCCAGCTTTCCAATCCTTCCTTGAAAGCATCATTACCGGACGGGAAACATACATTGCAATCGGTGCCAGCCAGATCATCAGCAACGTGCCAACCGCCCTTTTGCTGTCCGGATTTACAACAAATTACAAAGCACTTATCATCGGCACAAACCTCGGCGGGCTCGGCACACTCATTGCTTCGATGGCAAGCCTGATCTCCTACAAGCAAATTGCCCGGGAATATCCGGGCAAAAAGGGGAAATATTTTCTGTGGTTTACGGTTGTGAATGTGGTGTTTCTGGCTGGGTTGATGGGGATGTATAGTCTAACCTCTTAGACTATTTCCTCCTTGCATAATCCTCCTCAATCTCCTCGAAGCAATCTTCTTCATCTAGAAAGTCTGTCATATCCTGTGCGGATTCGCAGCTACGCATCATGGCTACAGTCTGACTTAAGACCTTGTAATTGAGTGCTGTTCCGGCAGCATCACAATGGTAATTGACGGCGCGACCGGCTCTGATTCCCATGCGTCCTGCTTCTGCGACTGCATCGATGTTTGCTCCAAGGAAGATAAATTCCCAGTTTTTCGCCTGCCGTTTCTCAATCATTTTCTTGATCTTCGCATAATTATATCTGTGGCTTGCATTTTCCATCCCATCGGTTGTGATAATGAAGATTGTCTTCTCCGGGCGTTCCGACTCCGGCATACGTTTGCGTACATCCTTGATATGACTGATTGCACCACCGATTGCATCTAACAATGCCGTACAGCCCCGCACAAAATACTGCTCGTCTGTCATCGGCTGAATCTGCCTGATGTCCGCCCGGTCATAGATTACCTCTGTCTGGTCGTCAAATAATACGACCGATACAAGTGCTTCGCCTGCTTCCTTCTTCTGCTTCTCAATCATGCTGTTGAATCCGCCTATCGTGTCCGCCTCAAGCCCGCTCATCGATCCACTTCTGTCTAAAATAAATACCAGCTCTGTCAAATTCTTCATAATGATTACCTCCATTTCATCCTTCTGATATTTTCGATATGCAGCATACATGCATTCAATCCTATATGCTTATATCTGCCAATCGTTTTTATCAGTTGCTCTGTTTGTTGTTGAGGAAATCATATCACAAAGCATAAAAAATAAGGTCGCCACACAAGCGACCCTATATAATATATTTGATCAGACACAGAAGTCCATGCTCCTCTGTCTATATATCAGATCAGGCATGAAAGTCCATGCTCCTCTAACTGGATATCTAACTCAATCATATCGTAGATTTGATTCTCTATGAAATAAGAGAAGATAATGTCCGTCTTATCGCACGGGCTTAATGCATATCCTGCACGCGCAAGCAGATCTCTCGTCTCATCCAAATTAAGCTTTGCACCCATGCACAGACACATTGCAGTCATCTTCTGCGGATGATACTCTGCATGATTTTTTATCTTCGAAAATGTTTTCTTATCCACGAGCGCCCGCTTGTAGACATCCGCATTCGTCATGCCTTTCTCTTCGATCAGATAGAGCAGATATTCCGAGAATGAATCCGTCAGATGCTTCATGCGCTCTTCTAATTTGCTCTCATGCAATTGTGTGAATGCGTTCTCTTCCTCGGAATCTTCGTCGGAATCTTCCTCATACAGATCGTCCTCGTACAGATTGTCCTCATACAGATCGTCTTCATAAGGCGAGAACGATTCATCGTCCAAGTCCGCCTCACCAGGCTGGCAGGGTGCATCGTCTTGTTTCGTCTCACCTGGCTGACAGATTGCATCGTCCAGGTCACGCCGTAGCGCCATCGTCTGTATGCTATATTCTTCATGATGTTTTGCATCGACATAGTTCTCGTCAATATATGCCTGCAGGTCTTTGTCGAATCGTTTTCCATATCGTGCTGACTGCGCATCGAATACAACCAGGTAGATAAGCATCTCATGTTTCTGCAAAAATGCCTGAATCTCGTCCGCAGCAATGCGGATACCTTCTTCCTTCGGATAGCCAAAGCTTCCGGTTGAAATCACCGGAAATGCAATGGACCGGCATCGCTGTTCCCACGCCAGCGACAGGCTCTTCCGATAGCAGACCCTCAGCTTTTCTTCCTCTCCATGCGCCCCATCAATATAAAGCGGACTGACCGCATGGATGATATAACGCGCCGGCAGCCGGAATCCCGGTGTCAGGAATACGTCTCCCTCCGGGACCTCACCGATATTTTTCTCCCGGTATTCTGACAAACGTCGCTTTCCCGCTGCTTTATAGACCGCATAATCGCAGCCACTTCCTATAATTGGCTTTGTATTCGCAGTATTCACGATCGCATCGCACCGCATCTTCGTTATATCATTTCTGACTATCTTAAATGGCATCTTCTATCCCCCCTATTTTTCCTACGCCAGCACTGCATTTCCGGTATACAACTGGTAATATCTGCCCTTCTTTTCAAGCAGTTCTTCGTGCGTTCCACGTTCAATGATTCGTCCCTGTTCGAGTACCATGATACAGTCGCTGTTTTGGATCGTGGACAACCGATGTGCGATTACAAATGTCGTTCTTCCATGCATCAGCTTGTCCATACCATCCTGTACCAGGCGCTCGGTTCGTGTATCGATCGAGCTTGTCGCTTCATCTAAGATAAGCGCCGGTGGATCGGCGATGGCTGCCCGCGCGATGGCAAGAAGCTGACGCTGTCCCTGACTTAAGTTTGCGCCGTCGCCAGTCAGAACGGTATCATAGCCCTGCGGCAGACGACGGATAAACCCATCAGCATTCGCAAGCTTTGCAGCTGCCTCGACCTCTTCGTCTGTCGCATCAAGCCGTCCATAACGGATATTCTCCCGCACGCTCATGCTGAACAGATGCGTATCCTGCAATACGATACCAAGTGATCTTCGCAGATCCGCTTTCTTGATCTTGTTAATATTGATGCCATCATACCGGATCTTTCCATCCTGAATATCGTAGAACCGATTGATCAGATTCGTGATCGTCGTCTTTCCGGCACCGGTCGAACCGACGAACGCAAGCTTTTGTCCCGGCTGTGCAAACATCGAAACATTGTGCAGCACAATCTTATCATCGGTATATCCGAAGTCCACGTCGTCAAATACGACGTCACCTTTCAGCTCCACATATGTGGTTGGATCGCCATTTGTATGCTTGTGTGCCCACGCCCAGAGTCCGGTACGCTTCTCACTTGGCACAAGCTGTCCATTTTCGCGCTTTGCATTCACAAGCTCGACATAGCCCTCGTCCACTTCCGGCTCCTCGTCCAGCAAATTGAAGATTCGCTCCGCTCCGGCAAGTGCCATTACGATTGCATTGATCTGCATACTGATCTGGTTGATTGGCATGTTGAAGTTCTTGTTGAACGTCAGGAAGCTCGCCAGACCGCCCAGCGTGAATCCGCCGACATTTCCAATCGCCAGTACACCACCGACGATCGCACAGAGCACGTAGCTGATATTTCCAAGCTGCGCATTGATCGGTCCTAAAATATTCGAATAGTTATTCGCCTTGTAGGAGCTCTCGCACAAAGCATCGTTCAGCTTGTCAAATGCTTCCTTGCTCTCCTCTTCGTGACAGAACACCTTGACTACGCGCTGTCCCTGCATCATCTCCTCGATATAACCATTGACTGTACCGATATCTTTCTGCTGCGCAATGAAATGCTTCGCGGATAAACCACCGATTTTTCTTGTCAGCACCAGCATGATGCCAACCATGAAAAATGTCAGCGCCGTAAGCGGAATGTTCAGCATAAACATACAGACGGTCGTACTGATAATCGTAATCGCACTATTGAAAAGCTGTGGCATCGACTGGCTGATCATCTGTCTCAGCGTATCGGTATCATTTGTATACATGGACATGATATCGCCGTGCGCATGGGTGTCAAAATATTTGATTGGAAGCTGCTCCATCTTCGTGAACATCGAATCACGGAATGTTTTCAGCATTCCCTGTGTGACATTAACCATGATTCGGTTATAGGAATACGAAGCAATAATTCCGATTCCATAGAAGCATGCGACACGTCCGATTGCATGGAGCAATGGTGTGTAATTCTTCGTCTCACTCTCTAACAGCGGTGTAATGTAGTCGTCGATCAACCGTTGCATGAACATCGTTCCCTGTACATTTGCAAGAACGTTGATGATGATACAGATTGCAACAATAATAATCGCTGCGCCATAATGCTTCATCAGCATTCCCATCAACCGCTTCAGAAGCTTGCCCGGATTCTCCGGTCCTTTTCCTCTTTGATTACGCATGCTGATTCACCTCCTTCGTCGCAACAGGCGCCTCGTCATCAAAATCTGCATTGGCGCCGGCACCGTTTTGTGACTCATATACCTCGCGGTAAATATCATTTCCGGCAAGCAGCTCTTCATGCGTTCCAATACCGTTGATTTCACCCTCGTTCATGACGATGATCCGGTCGGCATGCTCCACACTGGAGATACGCTGTGCAATGATAATCTTCGTTGTGTTCGGAATCTCGGTTGCAAATGCCGCACGGATCTTCGCATCCGTCGCCGTATCAACCGCACTTGTCGAATCATCTAAGATCAGGATCTTCGGATTCTTCAATAGCGCACGCGCAATACACAGACGCTGCTTCTGTCCGCCGGACACATTCGAACCACCCTGCTCGATATATGTGTTGTAGCCATCCGGCATCTTCTCGATGAATTCATCGGCGCAGGCAAGCTCACACGCACGTTTGCACATCTCGTCTGTGGCATCCTTGTCACCCCATCGGAGGTTCTCGTAAATCGTTCCGCTGAACAATGTATTCTTCTGCAGCACAACGGCAACTTCATTTCGAAGCGTCTCCATGTCATATTCCCGGACATCTTTGCCGCCAACTCTGACACTGCCCTTCGACACATCATACAAACGGCTGATCAGGCTGACAAGGCTCGTTTTCGCGCTACCGGTTCCGCCGATGATGCCGATCGTCTCACCTGTTTTAATTGCTACATTGATATCCTTCAATACGAAATCCTTCGCCGACTCCTTGTAACGGAAATATACATGCTCGAACTCCACGCTTCCGTCCGCTACTTCCATATCCGGCTGTTCCGGATTCTTCAAGGTCGTATCCTCGTTGATAACCTCTGAGATACGTCTCGCGCTCGCCATGCTCATACTGATCATGACGAATACCATCGAAAGCATCATCAGGCTCATCAGGATATTCATACAGTATGCAAGCAGACTCATCAGGTTGCCTGTGGTAAGCATATCACTCACGATCATATGCGCACCGACCCAGCTGATCAACAGGATACAGCTATACACCGTGAACATCATGACCGGCATATTGCAGGCGATGATGCTCTCTGCCCGCACAAACATGTTGTAAAGCTTCGCGCTTGCCTGTGCGAATTTATTTGTCTCATACTCCTCGCGGACATATGCCTTAACGACTCGGATTGCCGATACATTCTCCTGCACGCTGGCATTTAAGTCGTCGTACTTTTCAAATACAATATTGAAATATTTATTTGCCTTGCGGATAATGAACTGTAATACGAGTGCCAGCAAAATAACTGCAACCAGGTAAATGCTTGCGATTCTTGCATTGATCAAAAATGCAGCTGCCATCGCGCAGATCATGCTCGCCGGGGCACGCATACCCATACGCAGGATCATCATATAGGAATTCTGCACATTTGTTACATCGGTCGTCATACGAGTCACCAGTCCGGCGGTACTGTACTTGTCAATGTTTGTAAATGAAAATGTCTGGATATTATAATACATCGCCTGCCGCAGATTCTTAGCGAACCCGGCAGATGCATATGCACCGTAACGGCCTCCCATAAGTCCCGCAAATAGTCCGACTGCCGCTGCCACGATCATCCATGCACCGACTACGCAGATATGGTGAATGTCACCGCCCGGCACATTGACGCCATCGTCAATGATGGATGCCATCAGGAACGGGACGAGTGTTTCCATCAGAACTTCCAGCAGCATAAACAGTGGGGTTGCGATGGACGCGGCTTTGAATTCTTTGATTTGTTTTCCTAACGTCTTTAACATGTTGTCTCCTTTCTTATGCTTCAATTTCGTCCATGATGCATTTGTATATATGTCTATATTCAATTCTGGTAATATATGATGTATTGAAACTAAGAAGTGCTAGATGTTCTGATTCACACAGAACTCCTGCACGCAACCGCCGCCAATTCGCCATCCGTGGCTCAATGGCGGCTTGTTTGAACATCGTGTTCAAACATTGCTGATTACTTACAGAACATCAAGTACTTCTAAGTTCCAAACATATCTATATTTCCAGAATTGAATATGGACATTTACAAATTGCATCATGTCGCTCACTCTCTTAATCATAGGAAAGCAAGCCAAGTGACCTTCTGGTTACTTACAGGCTTGCTTGATTTCCGGTGCTCCAAGGCTTGTCAATTCGGCTCCAAGCTTATCTGTAATTGATAAAAACTGTGTGATTTCTTCCTCTGTTAAGCTTTCTCTCAGCCGCTGTTCCATCTGCATCACGCGTGTATGGATTTTTGCTTCGAGTGCCTGCCCCGCTCCGGTCAGTTCCAGTTTCTTCAGACGTGCATCTCTGGCAACGCTGGAACGCTTAATGAGTCCATTCTTCTCCATCGCCTGTAACGTCTGGGTGACGGTAGACCGGCGCAGATAGAAGAATTCTTCCACATCCTTCTGATATACTTCTGTCTTCTTACTGAATTCGGAAATGTAATGCAGGATCCGGCTCTGAGAACCGCTGATGCCTTCCACTTCCGCTGCCTGATGCAGATAATGTTTTACCTGGTTTGATAATATGATGATCTGATTTCCCAGATGATCGTGTTTCCAATCGTCCATGAATTCCCTCCTTTTATTAGTATCTTCTCAACGCTCTGTATTGCAACAGATTGTCTGCGCCATACAGACTGTTTCATCTACATATAACAGATCTATATAGTCTCTAATTTCATTTTCAAATGATATCCCTATCATCCTCATTTTATTAGATAAAAAAGTTCGGTTATGAATTGTTCGCAATCAAACAATTCATAACCGAACTATATTTTAACATGCATAAAATATTTTTCAAGCAATTCGCTTTTTATTTTTTTCATTTATTTGACTATTTGACGTCTTGTAATAAAAGCATATAAACTCCTAAATCCATTTCTCTTACCGCTTTCCTACGAAACAATCTGCATGATCTGGATCAAGAACAACCATGCCAGTCCATAGTACGTTACGACTGCTACAAGGTCATTGACCGTTGTAATCAGTGGCCCGGATGCAACTGCCGGATCAATCTTGATCTTGTGGAAGAAAATCGGAATCAAGGTTCCAACCAGACTCGAAATCACCATGGCAACCATCAGTGATACACCTACGCAACCGGAAATCAGGAATGCTTGCAGCCATGCATTGTGCTTGAAGCAGGCGATGTAGATGCCGATAAATACAAATGCCAGAGAGCCGAGCAACAAGCCATTTACAAAACCGACCTTCATCTCCTTCCATACGAGATGCAGCTTCTGCTTACCAGTCAGGTTCTCATCCATCAATACACGAATCGTAACCGCCAGCGACTGCGTTCCAACATTTCCTGCCATATCCAGAATCAGAGACTGGAAGCACATCACAATCGGAAGCACAGCGACAACCGCTTCAAAAGCTCCTACAACGGAAGACACCCCCATGCCAAGGAACAACAAGATGATCAGCCATGGCAATCGTTTCTTCATGCTTTCCTTTGTAGTTTCTCTCAAATCCTCCTCGTCTGTCAAACCTGCAAGTTTTGCGTAATCCTCGCCCATCTCATCATCGACAGCCTCTACGACATCCTGTGCGGTGATAACACCAAGTAATTCCTTTGTCTCAGATAAAACGGGAATGGAATCCTCTGCGTAATCCACCAGTTCGTCAATACAATCCTCGATTTTCTCATGATCGGTCACAAATGGATACGTCGTATTGATGATAGATTCCAATGTATCATTTTCTCTGGCGACGATCAGATCCTTCAGGTCAATCGCGCCATAGTATTTATCGGATTCGTCTAATACATAGACCGTTCCGATATTATCATTTTCACCTGCCTGCGAAACCAGCTCGCGCATTGCCTGCCGGATATCTATGCCCCTGCGGATGGCGATATAGTTCGTCGTCATACGACTACCCATCTCGTCTTCCTCGTAGGAGAGGATCATCTGGATATCATTTCCGGCATCCTCCGGGAGCATATCCACAACCTGCTTTTTCGTTGCATCATCGACCTCGTCTAAGACATCGACCGCATCATCGACCTCCATCAGGGAGAGTACCTTTGCTGCCTCCTGCAGATTCTTATCCCGCAAATGCTTCTTTGACTGCGCTGTGTAATTCTTTCTTTTCATCCATTTCTTCATTGTCTTCTACCTCCTTATTCCGGGGCATAAAAATACCACCGTCTTTCATACGGTGGTTCAGACAACAGAAAACTAAACGCAGTTATATCGTCATAAATAAAATGAGACTATATCCAAACTGCGTTCGTATATCCATATGTCTTCCACCGCGTATCGCTCGACTCGTACTATCGCAACCGTCCATAGTCTCACCTCCATAATTTTTTATTCTATTCGCAGCTTTATCACTGCCAGATCTATCCGAACCAGATCTCGCCATGGTTCTTCCTCGACCTAAGATGTAGTCTACCCCATTTTCCCTGGCTCGTCAACCAAGTTTACATGCTTTTAACATTTTACAACTCATGGTAATATGGGCAGATATCTTCATAACTTCCATCCTTCATGCGGAAGCCACCCGGTATCGTGCCGAGCTGTTTGAATCCAAGACGCTCATACAGATGTCGTGCATGCACATTACTTGCGACAACCGCATTGAACTGTAAGACACGGTAACCATGTGCCTTGCCCTGCGCCAGACAGTCAGACACCAGCTTCTCGCCGATATGCAATCCTCTCGATTCCCGGTCGACCGCATAGCTGGCATTGCAGATGTGTCCGCATCTTCCTACATTGTTTGGATGTAGGATATACATGCCGTAGATTCTGCCTGTGTCCATATCCTCCGCGACTCCGCAATATGTCTGCTCTGCGAAAAATGCTGTTCCTGACTCCGGTGTCAGACATTCCTCCTGCGGAAATGCCACGCCATCTTCGACAACCTGGTTCCAGATCGTCACCATCGCCTCGATGTCATTGTCTGTATATGCTCTTACTTCGATATTCATGGTTTTATTCTTCTTTCCTATATCAATCCCACAAGCATTGCAACCGCGGTCTTCATAATCTCATCCGGGAATTCATACTCCGCTGTATGAAGCTGTGCATGGTCTTCGCCATCGCCTACACCGAAGAATGCCCCCGGCACTTCCTGCAGATAATATCCAAAATCCTCCGACCAGCGCATCGGCTGTGCAAGCTCTGTCACAGGAAATTGTAATTTCTCTGCACACGCACGCAGCTTATCTACATTTGCATCGTGATTCTCCGTTGCAGGAAACCGCTCGATTTCCTCTATGGCTATAGTAAGCTGATTTTCTTCTGCAAGTGTCGCAGCCAGAGCTTTAATCTCATTCACATATGTGTCAAATGCATCTTCTTTCTCTGCGCGCACCGTAAGCCGCAACGTACCTTCAAACGCTGATACGCCATAATTTGCACTGCCAACATCCGCCCCGATCACAGTCATACGCACGAAATTCTCCCGCACTTGCATCTCCTTCGTAATCCGCTCGATCTCAAGCAGAAGCTTCGCCATCGGAATAGCCGGATTCCTGCCAGCTTCCGGATATGCCGCATGGCTTGGTGTTCCGGTCATGCGAATCGAAAGCCCGGTCGATGCACACGCAAATGTTCCCTTGCGAAGCAATACCTGATTCTTCGGATAGCCGGGAATATTGTGCAATCCGTATATCTCCCCGATCTGCTTTTCCGCAAGTAATTCCTTGCAGATCTTCGCGCCCGCGCCAATCTCCTCACCCGGCTGAAAGATCAGATACACATCACGGTCTGGCAATTCTTCCCGCTTTGAAAGATACAACGCTACGCCGCACAGAATACTGCTATGCCCATCATGTCCGCAGTAATGTCCCGGTTTTCCATCCTTTCCACATACCGCATCCATATCCGCCCGGAACGCAATCGGTGCTTTCCCGCTTTCCTTCTCCGCTTTCTTCACGGCATAAAACCACACGCCTTTATCTACAACCTCAAACGTTGTATGCCGTTTTATAAATTCCTGCAATATATGCTGTGTCTTTTCTTCCTGCATGGAAGGCTCCGGATTCTCGTGGAGCTTCTTGCGCAGACTGTGAATCATATCAGAAAGCTCTTTATATCTTGTGATATGGATCTCCGGAATTGCAACATCCGCAAATGTTACAACCTCTTCCTCCATCTCTCCGTCCGCATCCGGATGCTTATGTTCCACATTGCCTTGACCATGCGCATTTCCTCCAATATGCACTTCCGGGATTGCCAGATTATCAAATGCGAGATTGAATTTCGTTTTTTCCTTCTTCTCTTTCTTGTCCTTCATGCGATTCCTCCAACCGTTATCTTCATTTCAAGATAAGGATTCCTTCCAAATATTCGTCTCACTACACTATATAATATTGATGAACAACGTAATCACCAGACTATTAATGAAGTCTGCAAACAAACTTCCGATCAACGGTACAAGCAGATACGCCTTGACCGATGGCGCATAGCGGTCACAAAGCACCTGCATGTTCGCCATAGCATTCGGTGTCGCACCCATACCGAATCCGCATGTTCCGGCCGCAAGCACTGCCGCGTCATAATCCTTTCCCATCACACGGAATACTACAAAATATGTGTACAGGAATATAAGCAGAAGCTGTGCCCCGAGCAAGATCATAAGCGGTAATGCAAGCTCCGCGAGCTGCCACAGCTTCAATGTGATCATCGCAATTCCAAGGAAAAGCGACAGACAGATACCACCCAGATTGTTGATCTCACCCATATAGATGTCAAATTTTCCGGAATACTCGCCGACATTTCGAACAATCGCCGCGACGATCATAGCTCCGATATAGATCGGAAATGTAAGTCCCGTCTTCGTCAGAAGCTCGGAGATGATCGTACCGAGTCCGACTGCCAGAATCAGCTGAAACACAGCTGCGGCATACATATTCGAATGTCTCTCATGCTTCTTTTCTTCCTCGATCAGCAGGCTGTCATCCTCTGTCACGATTGTATCGAGCAAATGCTTCTTCTCAATCAGACGTTTCCCGATCGGTCCACCGATCAGGCTTCCTGCCACCAGGCCGAAGGTTGCCGCTGCCGTACAGATTGTCGTTGCCCCCTGTACATTAAAATCCTCAAGCACCGGGCCAAATGCACCTGCTGTTCCGTGTCCGCCGACCATAGGAATGGAGCCGGTACAAAGTCCGACCAGCGAGTCAAGCCCGATCAGATGCGACACGCCGACTGCCAGTAAATTCTGCATAAAAATCAGGGCAATGACTAATCCAAGGAAGATTGCAAGTGCCTTTCCTCCACTCTTTAGCACCTTCAGATTCGCCTGGAATCCCACCGATGTAAAGAAGAATACCATACAGACTTCCCGAAGCGTATCATCAAATGTAAATTCCACCACCCCTGTGCTATATAAAATACAAGTCAGTACCGAGAAGATCAAACCACCGACCACTGGAGATGGAATACAGAACTTTTCCAGGAAATTTATTTTCTGTTTCAAGAATTGTCCAAGCATCAGCACCACGACCGAAAGTGCCAATGTCTGATACATATCAATTTGTATTTCCATGTAAAATGGTTCTCCTATCTGTTAATTTTCCTGTGCATCTACCGAGATGCCCTGTGATGCATAATATGCTTTTGCCCCCGGATGGAACGGAATCTGCACACCATCCACAGCCGCATTTACATCCGCTATTTCCTTTAATGAAGTTGCATACTCGATTTCTGTTGCATGCGCAAAAAGCTGCCTTGTAAGTTCTTCGGCTGTCTCATCGGACATCTTCTCACTCGCAAGCAGCAGTGCCTTGACGCCGACCGTTGCAACCTGCTCTGTCTGTCCATTGTAAGTGTTCGCCGGAATCTCACACGTTTCATACGATGAATATGCAAGCTTCAGCTTATCCACGGTCTTCGCATCGACCGGAATAAGCGCAATTTCACAGCTATCTGCAAGCTCCGCAATCACATTGGTCTGCACACCGCCTGTATAAAACATCGCGTCAATCTCGCCGCTTTTGAGCTTCTCTGCTGCCTCAATATACGTCAGGTTGACCGTCTCTGTAATCGGAGAAGCAAGTCCACTCACCTGTAAAATCTGCAATGCGTTCCGCTCAGTTCCGGACTCTGCTTCACCGATACTTACCGTCTTTCCCTGCAGATCATCTAAGCTTTTGATTCCGGAATCCTTGCGTACAACAATCTGGCACGCCTCGGTATAAAGGCCTGCCAGTACGCGGTATCCCTGATAGGATTCCCCTTTTTCATCCGTTCCATAATACGCGGCTGTGGCAAGATCGGCCTGCGCAATTGCCACGTCTACATATCCCTCGGACAGCAGCCGCAGGTTCGCCATCGAACCGGCCGTTGATTTTATATTGAATTTCATTTCCGCATCCTCTGCATTTGCAAGCTGTGTATATGCCGTCGCAAACGCATAATATCCGCCACCAACGCCTGCCGCACCGAACCGGATCGTATCCTGCCGCACATTACAGCCGGTCAGACTTACGCACCCGACGGTAAATGCCAACAGCGCCGTTGCTATCTTCTTTATCTTATTCTTCAAACTGTTCCACTCCTTTCCTGGTATTGCCCCCTCAAACTCCTATTCTTCGTTCTGATTCTCCGGTAGTTTCATTCCATACTTCTCAAGATCCACGCGTCCATCCACAACCAAAATCCCATCTGCCGCAAGCAGTTGCTCCTGTACATTCGCACCGCCAAATGCGAACGCTCCGGCAAGCTCGCCCTTCGCATTCACCACACGATAGCATGGGATATGCTCCGGATCCGGGTTCCTGTGCAGTGCATTTCCAACCGCACGCGCCATCTTCTTATCCCCTGCAAGCTCTGCGACCTGTCCGTATGTTGCCACCTTTCCACGCGGAATCTTCTTCACTGCCTCATAGATCCGCTTCGACGGGCTGTCGGTGACAAGCCGGTAACTCTCTGCGATCATTTCCCGCACTGCATCGTCCGGGACACTTCCATCTAAGATAATCGTATTCCAATGCTCCCGGTTCTGATGCCAGCCCGGCACGACTGATGCGAAAGCATCCCGCCAGTAATCACGCCACTCCGGGTCTACCTTGACATTCAGATTCATATATCCATTCCGTTCATATGTCCACAAAAACGCTTTCTTGCTCCCCTTCACACGCACCAGCTGCCAGTTGTCATCGCGAAACGGTGCATCCTGATATGTATCCGGAAACGACAGCGCAAATGCTAAGGCTTCTTCTCTTGTCCGCATTTTTCTGCCTCCATAGTTTTCTATCTTCTTATAGTACACTTTTAACGGAAGGTCTTCAAGTACGCTTTTTGCTCATCTGTGATCCGGTAGCTTTCCACCGCCTTCTGAATCGTCTTTCTGTATACCCACGGTGATAATCTCCGCTCTTCGATATATGGGATACACATCTCCCACTGCTTGGCAAGTGCGGTAGCAAAATACCACGCGATCATCATATTCACATAATATTCCTCCGATGTGACCGACGCGACCATCGCCGGATATTCCGGTCGAAAATCGTCATCTAAGTATAACCGCATCAAAAGTCCTATGCCATAGCGGATCGTGTAGGTCTCCCCGGATGCAAGAAATGTGTGGATCTCCGGAAGCAGTTCCTCCTTATGTTTCGCAAAACATTTCGGAACCGGAAAATCACATGTCGCCCAGTTGTCAACGTATGGCAGCATGCGCTTTACCTCATATAAACACTGCGCATAGTCCCTGATGCCACCGATCAGCATCATGTGCAGATTATTTTCTTCATAGTAGGTATGTGGCAGCTCCTGCAAAAATGCTTCCGCACCATCCTCTTTCGCAAACGCCTTCGCAAAGTTCCGCAACACCGGTGTCCGGATTCCGATCACATGTGCCGGTTCAATATTCGGTATCAATTTTGAATGAAACGCCTGATACTTTTTATCCTGCAATTCAAACAATCTTCGCTGTAGCTCTGTCATCTCTTTTGTCTCCCAATTTATATACAACAACGAGCAGGCATTTCCAGCCTGCTCGTTAAAATCAGATATCTTTAGAATTAGTTCTTCTTTTTATCTACAATAAATGTATCATAAATTGCCCTGATTGCCGGCTCAAAGTCTTTGTTTCTGACACCGATAATAATATTCAGCTCAGAAGAACCCTGATCGATCATCTTGATGTTGATTCCATCCTTGGCAAGTGCACTGAATAACTTACCAGCAGTACCACTTGCGGACTTCATACCACGTCCAACGACTGCAATCAGCGCAAGTCCTGACTCAATCTCAACTGAATCCGGCTTTGCCAGACGATGGATTGCAGATACCACCCGCTGCTCCTTGTGCATGAATTCATCCTCATGAACAACAATCGTCATAGTATCGATACCGGATGGCATATGCTCAAACGAAATCTCATTTTCTTCAAAAGCCTGAAGTACTTTTCTTCCAAAGCCTATCTCGGAATTCATCATTGCCTTGGAGATAAATATCGTACAGAAATCCTTCTTACCTGCGATACCTGTCACAACATAATCCTGCTTCTGGCATGTGCTCTCAACAATCCATGTACCCGGATCTTCCGGTACATTTGTATTCCGGATATTGATCGGTATACCACAGTTACGGACAGGGAAAATCGCATCTTCGTGCAGAACCGATGCTCCCATATAAGAAAGCTCACGAAGCTCTCTGTAAGTAATATATTTAATCGGCTTTGGATTCGGAACGATACGTGGGTCTGCTACAAGGAAACCGGACACATCTGTCCAGTTCTCGTACACATCTGCCTGACTTGCCTGTGCAACGATAGATCCTGTCACATCCGAACCGCCACGGGAAAATGTCTTGACATTCCCATCTTTGCCAAGTCCGTAAAATCCGGGAACAACTGCACGTGGTGCCTTCGACAGTCTCTCACTAAGAACCTTCTCTGTCTTATAGCTGTTGAGATTTCCTTCTGCATTGAAGAAAATCACCTCTGCGGCATCAATAAATTCAACACCAAGATATGCAGCCATAATCTTACCATTCAGAAATTCTCCTCTGGACGCTGCATAATCAACCTGTGGATTCTCGACCAGCTTCTTTGTGATCTCTTCAAAATCCTTATCCAACGAGAAATCTTTCAGCGCAAGCCCTGTGATAATCTCATCATATCTTGCCTTGATTGCCTTCATCTCTTCCGTAATATCTTCCCCTGCTTTTGCTGTCTCATACACATGGAGAAGCATATCTGTTACCTTCGTATCTTCCGGAAATCTCTTCCCCGGTGCAGATGGAACAACATAGACGCGACTCTCATCAGCTGAAATGATCGCCCCAACCTTCTTGAACTGTTCCGCACTTGCCAATGAACTACCACCGAATTTTACAACTTTCTTCATAATCTTCCATATATCCTTTTGGGTTTAGTATTTTGATATTTTGTATTTTATACACTTTTCAACAATATAGCAAGAGATAATTCTACATCTTCTTTTTTATTTTCCTTCTGTTTTTTTCTCCTGCTGACTCTTCCGTTCACTTATTTTTGATTTTTGTCCATATTTTCTCTCTCATTTTTCTTTAATTTTCAAAAAATGTTTTATTTTGTTGTATCGTCTCAGTTTTAAATCATCATATTGACATTTTATACCTATTTCATTATTCCGGTAGCTTTATTGCTGCGTTGAATAATCCGCAAGCACAAAGCTCGCCGGATATTCTTTTTTCGAAGCTGCCAAGGCATCCTGCAGATTGGCTGTATGCCCTGTCTTTGCAGAATACATATCACCAGCAATATAATCAATGCCACTTGCCGTATAATCATATACTTCAAACGTTACATCAAATGGTGCCTTGTCCTGATACATTTGCGCAAATTCCTGATACTCCGCTCCTGTATCATCCGAATCCGATATATCCCAATCATTTATATTCGTTCTTGTCATATAGCCGCTGCATCCCGCAAACAAAGCAAATTGTCCTGTATAATGTGCATATGTTCCATTCATTGTCACAAGCAGATCATGATCAGTCTTATTTTCAACATAAAAGATTGGATAAGCATTAAATGAGCTTCTCTCCGGTGCATTATGCACTTCGGCTCCTATATAGGTAATACGCAATTCATCGTTGTCAACAAGTACCTGATCCGTTTCCGCCGGTGTCCGTGTATAAGCCTTCGCCTGCGTCTCTTTATCCTCTGTAAAATCAATCTCCTGCACGCTATGATCCTGTAGGACCGGCTCTGCCAGTTCTCCTTCTGTATAGACCGCGAGCTCGATTTTTGCCCGGGTCATCGGATCTCTGCCTGCCTTGTATGGCATGATTCCATTGCAGTTATTTGCACAGATTTCCATATTTTCCCGTCCCGGATCTAAGTACCACCAGTTTGTTGCTTCCCAGTCATAATCCATACATTCATCGTTTACACTCCGGATTTGCAGGTCATAATAAACCAGTTTATCCGTCTTATTTGTCACCGTATAATAAATGAGACAGTCTTCCCCCGTCCATGTTTCCGGATCCAACTGATACATCGGCATTTCTTCCTCACTTGGAACATAGCCCTGTTCATATACACGTTTGATTGTCAATGTTATATACTCATCATCGCAGACGGTTATCTCTACCGGACGGTAATGGTTGCCTGTATCCGGTTTTTTGTTGTGTGTAAGGATACCGGCTGTCACACCTCCGACAACAAGTGCAGCCGCTGTCACACCTGCAATCACCTTTGCCTTTAACGTCTGAAAGAGGCCTTTTATTCCTGCTTTTCCTGCTACACCCGCTGCCTTCGCGCCTGCAACTGCTGTTCCTGTACCAGTGGCAGTCCCCGTAGCCGCTCCCGCTGCACTTCCACCGATTGCCGATGCGGTACTCGTCGATGCAACAGCACCTGCTACACCTGCCGCTGTACCCGCAAGTCCCGCTGCCCCGGCAAATATATTGGCAAGCACGTTCGGAATCACAAGTGACTGTGATTCTGCAACAAAAATTGCAGTAAGCAATGCCACACTTCCAGATGAGTACAGCTTGATGCCGCTCGTATTCTCATAATCCTGCACGCCCTGCTTGATCTTGCCTCGCGCTGCGGACAGACGATATTTTACCGTGCCTTCCGGGCACTCCATACATGCCGCGATCTCCGGCACACTCATTCCATCAAAATAATATAAGAGAATCGTCTGATACTGAATCGCCGTTAATTCTTCCTGCATGATTGTCAAGATGATCTTCCGTTTCTCTGCATTTAACACATAGCTTTCCGGCAGGAAATTGTCATTTTCCTCCAGCAATTCTGTATCGATGCTGTTTTCTTCTACCGGCTCCGGGATCTTCTTCATCAGAAAATCCTTGCATTTGTTCACGGTAATCCGGTTTAACCATGCCACAATCCGCTCCGGGTTTTCAAGCTGTTGCAGATGCGTGAGTGCCGTAATGTATGTATCCTGCATCACATCCAGCGTATTTTGTTCGTTCTTCAAAAAGCTGAACGCCGTATAATACACCTGCCGGTATGTTGCCTGATAAATCTCCTCAAATGCCTGCGTGTCTCCGTTTATAACACGGGTTATCAATTCCTGAATTTGTTCCATATGTTTATTCCTTTCTTCCTTATTACATTATATAGACGATATATGCGCACCTTCGGTTGGGTTTTTTCAAAATTTCCTGAAATCCATCGTTTTACGGGGCTTTCGTTGACTTCTACATTTTTCTTTGCTAAACTCACATCATAGATATTAAAGTAATTTGAGGAGTTTTGCAATGGACAGCAAAATATTAAAATATTTCAAGAAAAACCATATTCAGATTGAAGATATCAAATATCTGACACGTGTTGATGGTAAAACGTGTATTCACACGATGGATAATCAGACATTCCTTACTTATATAACAATCAAAGACTTTTTTGAATCATTGGAACTGCATGATTTTATCTGTGTAAACAAAGGGATTGTCGTTGCCAAAAATCAGATTAATTATATTGCGGATGGCATCTATCATATGCTCGATGGTGCCGAATTTCAGGGAAGGAAACGCACGGCCGCTGCCCACAAAAAACTGAATGCGACCTTACACCAAAGCATTGCGGACAGCATCGAGACAGTGGTCGATATCCGAAACCGTTTTTCGATTCTGGACAATATGCCGATTGCCTTCTGTGTTATTGAACTTATATTTAACAATGACGGGCATGGGATTGATTTTGTATTCCGTTATTGTAACAACGAGATGGCAGTTATCGAAGGAAAAACTATCGAAGAAATGATGAATCATTCTTTCTTCTCAGTATTTCCAAATGCTGACAAAAAATGGCTGGTTGCATATACCGATGTCGCAGTCAATGGCAGCAGCCGTTACATCCGCGATTATAGCCCGGAAATAAACAAAGAGATTTTTGTGCGCTGTTTTCAGCCACTCGAAGGGTTTTGTGCCTGTCTTCTGACGCCGGTGGATGACCTGAACAAGGCGCTTCCTGCCATGCATCTCCCCATCTGCTAACAGGCACCAATCACAACCATTTGACACATACCGATCAAAGTTCACGGAGAGGCGATATGAAACATTCTTTCAAGCAAAACAACAGTTTGAAATCTCACAAGAAATTATGCAGAACGATTCTCATCGGAATCGTTTCTTTTCTTGTTCTCACGTTTCTGGAAGTTTTTTTACTTTCCGCTGTTTCCCTGATTCCGCGTTCTGCCATCCGGAAGCACACGCAGGAGTCGGCGGAATATCTACTGGAAAAGCCGGTCTTTTACCGTGTAGTAAAACAGGATCCTGCCTCTAACATCGACCACTATGCGGATGCGATCCTTCTGAATATCCTATATCACTTTGATTCGGCTCATCCGGTTACCTCGCCGCTTACCGCTTCTTATTATTATACAGAAACGCACAACGAAAATGAGAATCTCTATACAGCAGTAACCTCCAACGTAACACCTACCTACGATTATTTCCGGTATTGGCATGGTTCAACTATTTTCATACGTCCATTGCTAACGATATTAAACATCCGGCAGATCTATATCTTTTTTGCCATTATACTGGCAGTACTATTTATTGTTTTATTTACGCAGCTGACGAAATCCGGACACACAATCTGTGCCCTGGCTATGTCTGTTGCGCTTTTGTCGGTATCGTTCTGGTTTATTCCTATGAGTCTCGAATACATCTGGTGCTTTCTAATCATGCTTATAGCAGGCATCCTTACAATATTGCTCTATCAGAAGAAACAGGAGGTATCCGGACTATTCTTCCTGCTTGTCGGAAATATCACCGCATATTTTGATTTCTTGTCAACCGAGACAATTACACTCCTTTTTCCGCTTGCATTGTTACTTGTCCTGATGCAGAAAAATAACCGGTTATGCGATGCAAAAACCGGTTTTAAAATCATTCTGTCGCGTTCTGTCTGCTGGGGCATCGGCTATCTGGCTTCCTGGATTGCCAAATGGAGCATTACATCGATTGCTCTGAACAGAAATATCTTTGCACAGGCTTTATCATCCGCCTCCACACGGGTAAACGGAGATGCCGGCAGCCTGCATGGACCGGCGCTTTCTATAAATGCATTTCTACGGAATATCGCATGTATATTCCCGTTTAATTTCATGAAAGGATACGGATATATCGCCGCAATCGGTGTTTTTGTATTACTGTTAATGGTGTATTATCTGTTCCGAAAGAACGAAAAAAAGAATTATATGCCATGGTTATTCACAGTTTTATACTGTATTCCGTATATCCGGTTTCTGACACTTGCAAACCACGCCTTTTTGCATTATTTCTTCACTTACCGGGCGCAATTTGCAAGTATCTTCTGTCTCTGCATGATCTTCTATTACGGAGTGGACTGGAAGCTTGTGTCTAAAAAATTCTTAAAGCCCCGCAAACGCCATCGTACTAACACAAGAAAATCATAACAAACCCGAATATTCATATAGCTTCATCTCTGAGACCGCATCTATCTTTGCATCTCAAAGTCCTTCACGTTCGTGCTATATTTTCTTGCCATTTCTTCTGTAATCTTCTGTTCACGAACCAGACGCTTCAAATCTGCATTCAGTGTATGCATACCAAGCGCCGCACCACCCTGCATAGAAGATACGATCTGATGTGTCTTATTCTCACGAATCTGGTTTGCAATCGCATCGGTATTGATCAAGATCTCCGTTGCCATTGCCATTCCGGTCCCATCCTCCATTGGAATCAGCTGCTGTGTTACGATACCCCGGAGTACATTCGCAAGCTGCGTACGTGCCTGTGACTGTCCATGTGCCGGATATGCATCGATAATACGTTCAATCGTCTGTGCCGCACTCGTTGTATGTAATGTGGAAAGCACAAGATGTCCTGTTTCTGCAGCCGTAATTGCCGCACTGATTGTCTCATAATCACGCATCTCTCCTACCAGGATAATATCCGGATCCTCACGCAGAGACGAACGGAGTGCCTTTGCGAACGAATCGACATCTCTTCCGACCTCTCTTTGATGTATCATGGATTTTGCATGATAATACACATACTCGATCGGATCTTCAATCGTCATAACATGTTTTGCCTGTTTCTGATTTACATAATCAATCATAGATGCAAGCGTGGTTGTCTTACCGCTGCCAGTTGGTCCTGTGATAAGTATCAGTCCGCGCGGTTCCAAAATCAGTTTCCGTATTGCATCCGGAACATGTAATTCCTGAAATGTCGGAATCTTCGAACGCAGGATACGATATGTCGCTGCGATATTATTTCTCTGATGGTAGATATTGGCACGCAGTCTTGTACCATCTTTTGTCATCAGAGCAAAATCCAGATCCTCACCCGCCTTTACCTGTGCAATCTGTTCCTCGCTAAGTTCGCTGAAGATAAGTTCCGTCGCTTCCTCTGCCGATGGTGCCGGCTCCATGATCTCCAGGTTTCCAAACCGGCGAAGCGCAATATTTGTACCAACTGTCACATGTACATCCGACGCTTCTTCTTTTTTTGCATAATCAATCAGTTCACGAAATGTCATTCCCATTTTTCACCCTCCATTTTTCAGTGCTTTTCCAACTGCTTTTACCGGATTTCTTCTCCCGGTTTTTTCTTTGCCTTCTTGTCCTCGTACATTCTCTCATCTGCGAGCTTCAAAAGTGCTGCATAATCATACTCTTTTTCACCATATGCGACGCCAACCGCAACAACACAGTCAATACCATCGTCTGCCATATTCAGTCTTGCGAGTTCTTCTTCCCAGCGTTGCCTGATTTTATCCGTCTCCGTCTTAGATATATTTTCTGCAACAAGAAGGAACTCATCGCCACCCATACGGAATGCATGTACGCGGTTGCTTGTTACCTTTCGGAAACTGTTTGCCGCCTTGATAATCAGCTTATCTCCTGCCTCATGACCGAACTGGTCATTCATCTTCTTTAAATTGTTTACATCAAAGTTAAAGATTGCAATAGAATCCAGGGATTGGAACTCTTTTTCAGCCATCTCCAGATATTTTGCCTTGTTATACAGTCCGGTTAAGCCATCATGCTCACTTGCATATACCAGTTTCTCGCGCATAACTCCATTTTCAATATACAGACTGATTACGCTTTTTAATGTTGATTCATTCATGGACTCCCAATCCATATTCGGCCATACTCCAAGATAAAGTGCATATTTTTGTCCGGAAACCTCACCACTTACGAGCATCCGGTATGTACTGTCATCCTTCGCCCCATTTAACCGGAGAATCTCCTGAACCTTTTCATCAAAGCTTCCAAACAACACATCATCTTCGCAGCCACTCTCAAACAGCTCTGCCACACCCGCGTCATAGCCGATCCGGTCATTACTGTACACATTTCCCATCTTATTATAAGTGATGACATCCATGACCTCATCTCTTTGAATCATAAAATAGGCTTTGCTTGTATTAAAATAATCCGCAAGCATCGGAAGCAGCTCATAATACGTCTCTGACAGTTTCTCTAAAACCGTAGTCTGGAACTTTGACAGTTTTCGGAAAAATCCCATATATTTTGTGATATCACGATTCAGTCCCATATATTCCGTGATGTCGGTAATCTGGTGTATCTTATAATTTTTTCCTTCTTTTTGAAAAAGTCCGGAATTGAATTTGAAATATTTTTTTGTGTTTGTGTCAATATATTCCCATTCAACAGCATCCCCGTCAATTTCCAATGCCGGGCAATCGTCATTCCATACAAAAATCTCTTCTGCATCCATGCCAACGACAGCATCTCCGTATTTTTTCCGGAAATAAGAATCCGCATATACAATCTCTGCAGACCCTTCTGCAACAATTGTAATTCCTCCTACCTTGTCAGTCATAAACTGTACAATTTCTTCTTTGAAATCCATAGTAACCTCCCTTTTTGCTATACGTCCACGTTTCAGACTCTGCTATGCAAATGTCAGAATATCTGCAAAACCTGTCATCTCAAATACTTCCATTACATCACCAATCACATTCTTTACAACCATGGATCCGCCTAATCCATTCATCTTCTTCTGTGCCCAAAGAATCGCACGAAGTCCGGAACTTGCTACATAATCGCAAGCCCCCATGTCAAGTTCAAATTCTTTCACCGGATCTACGAGCAGCTCCTCAAGCTCCTTCATCATGATTGGTGCAGCATTCGTATCCAGTCGTCCGGATACACTGACGATAAGCTTATTACCTTCTTGTTGTTTTTTCAGTTCCATAATATCCCTCCTGCTCCGGCAGCTTATATCTGCCATTTTTTAATCATTGTAACTATATTTTCTTGTTGCTTATATTCATAGGACACGATATCCATGATAGTTTTCACCATGTAAATACCAAGTCCGCCGATTTCTCTTTCATCCGCAGATAGCGTGATATCCGGGTCTTCCTTCGCAAACGGATCAAACGGCACGCCCTGATCCCGCATACAGATGCAGACTTCATGTTCTGTTTCATATGCTTTTCCTTCCAGTTCAATCGTGCAGTTTCCACCCCTTGAGCCATATGCGTAATTTACAACATTGGCGTACAGTTCCTCCACACACAATAGGATCTTCATTGCGATTTTCATTGGACACGCATAATCATCCAGGAACGCTTCGACAAAAGAAGTGATCTTATCCAGATTTTCCATTGACGCTTCTACGGTAATTAACTTTTTATTTTCCAATCGCCACGCCCTCCATCATAGACTTTCCAGAAAATCCAGTGATTTACGGATCTTTTCCATGCCGTTTACCTCAATTAATACGGTCGCTTCCGGAAAATAGTTTTCATAATAATTCTTAAACATCTTCCAGTCGATTTTCCCATCTCCCACAGACAGATGCAGATCCTGTCCGAAATCGTTGTCGTTGATATGAAGATGCTTCACATATGGTGCCAATGTCTGCACCCACAGTCCAATCTCATCCGGATTTCCAAACACATGGGCATGGGCATAATCAAAGCAGACGCCAAAATTCTTATACCCCTTTAGTTCCTCTGCGAGTCCCGCAAGCAGTTCTGGTGTATCATCAAACATATTTTCCATGTAAATCTGTATGTCCGGATATTTTAACAGCTTCTCACTCCAATATACGGCATTCTTCTTCACAAAACTGTCCCGATAACTGTCTGTCTTAAAATTAGCAATATAATTCGTATGAAATACAACCCCTTCTACACCAAGACGCTTCGCTATCGTCAGACTCTGTTCCACGCGATAGTCCGATGCCCGTGCAATCAGCGAATCATCGGAAAACACCGTTACATCCAGAAAAGCCCCATGCAAGGTACAATAGCCTGGCATTCCGGACATCTGTTCATACTCCGCTATCACTGCATCCAGCTGTTCTGTATCATCCAGCAGCTTCGGGATAAAAAAATCATTGTATTCAAATCCAAGATTCAGCCGGTCTGCAAGCTTTGTATACGAAGAAAGCTCCGCTCTATCCGGGATGATCAGTATTTTCTTACATCTCATGTTGCACGCTCCCCCTTTATTCCGGTCACTGCATAGACAAATACTTCGTTCGACTTGCCCTTCAAAGGAATTGCTCCGACTTCTTCCACTTCCACACGGTCTTTGACTCTCTCATACAGAACATCGCTGATCAGGACCTGCCCTTTCTTCGCGTTCGCCTCTAACCGCGCTGCTGTATTTACGGTATCTCCGATTGCCGTAAAATCCATACGGAAATCACAGCCGATATTTCCAACAACTGCAGGGCCGCAATTGACGCCGACTCCAAATCCGACACTTCTGCCAAACCGTTCCATCAACTCTCCCTCTAATGCAATTCCCCCCTGTACGATGTCCCACGCCGCACATACTGCACGGAACTCATAGTCATCCAGATCAAACGGAGAATTAAACACCGCCATCGTTGCGTCGCCGACAAACTTATCGAGCGTACCTTTGTTTTTGAAGATAGCTTCTGTCGTAAGTGCCAGATAACTGTTCAGGATCTCAACAACCTGCTCCGGCTCCAATACCTCCGACATCGTTGTAAATCCCCGGATGTCCACGAACAGTACTGCAATATCCCGGTTCTCACCGCCAAGCTTGATATGAAAATCCCCCTTCTTCGAGATTTCATCCACAATCTCCGGTGCGACATATTTCTTGAATGCTTTTAATACCTTCTTCTGTTTCAGCTTCTCCAGAATATAACCGATTGCCAGGCAATATATGTAGGAGACAATCAGCACAAGCGGTGCATAAATCAGACTGATGGCAATTCCATTGTTATTAAGTATTACACCTGCAATCAGGTTTGCTGCCACCCCTGCAATCAGCAATATTGTTGACAGCCAGATCTTCGTCCGTTTGAACACAAAATGCAGAATCGCACAGACTAATCCGGTCAACAAGCCGAACAGAAACGGATTTCCATTCACGGAAAAACGGTTCTGCATAAACGCCTGCAGGATATTCGCATGGATTTCTACTCCGTACATCTGCTGATTGCCACCGTTTGGCACGTTGAAGTTATCCTGCATACCTGCCGCATACGCACCGACTAAAACGATGCTGTCTTTGAATACGCGGGTATCAATCTTTCCCTGTAACACATCTACAAGAGAGATACACTCATAATCACCCGGCTTGCCGGAATAATTAATCAAGGTACGTCCGGTCTTGTCCGATGCAATTGTATTGATTGTCTGTCCTGTCTTCTCACAGTAACGCTCATAGATTGCCTGTGGGAACATCGTCTGTTCCTGTCCTGCATAGCTTTCTTTCATCAATACACGCCGGACTGTACGATCCGAATCCTGCGATACATTTGTATAAGCGCATGTCACTTCCGCCCGGAGTGCTTCGTATGGATAGATAATCGTATCGATCGGATAATACTTCACACCATCTGCATCAAACTCAGGCTTTTCCTTGTAGATCAGCTGGGATGCCACAACTACATTTCCACTCTTTTTTGCTGCATTTACAAACGCTTCATCCCCTGCTTCATCTACATTTCCGGAGAAAATGATATCGAATCCGACAACTGCTGGCTTTGAAGCTTCGTCTGCATTCAATAGTTCCAGCAAATCTGCATAGTACTGTCTGGACCATGTTCCGATCGGTCCAAGCTCCTCTAAGGTGCGCTCGTCGATTCCGATGATCTTGATATCTCCTGACACGCCCCGCGGTCTCTGGTATAGTGCATCTTTCACAATATAATCAAGTGGTGAAATCAAATTGCTGATTGTCATCAGAAGCACAAGCAGCCACACAATCACCGCTTCCAATAAATCCCGAATAATACTCTTCATAAACCCCTCTTATGTACTTTCTTATTTCCTGCTTAAATACACCATCGTAATATCGTCCGCCTGCATCTCCCCGTCCGCAAATGCATCTACTTCGTCATACATGGCATCGACAAATGCATCTGCATCACCGGCCATTTCTCTGTGACGGTTTAACATGCTTGTCAGATTTGCGTCTCCAAGCAGCTCCTGTTTCGGGTTTAACGCCTCTGTCACACCATCCGTATACAGATATATACAATCCCCCTTTGAAAGCTCCAGATACTGCTCCCGGTATGGAACATCCTCCATCATCCCAAGCACCATATTCGCCTTCGCCGTTATCATCTGAAACTCCCCATCTGCCTTCTGCACAAACGGAAGATTATGTCCTGCATTGATAAATGTAACCCGGTTTGTTTCAAGATCCAGCACACAGATAAACGCTGTTACAAACATCATTGCTTCATTCTTATAACACAACTGGTTATTGGCACGGCTTGCAACCTCAGCAAGCGGAAGTCCAAGTGTGGCGTAGTTCTTGATATGGGTCTTCGCCATACTCATAAACATAGCCGCCGGAACGCCTTTCCCCGATACATCCGCAATCAGAAAACACATATGTGTCTCATCAATCATAAACATATCATAGAAATCTCCACCAACCTCTTTTGCCGGACGCATCCTGGCCGTCAGCTTTACAGCTTCTAACCGGTTAAAGCATGAAAAATCATTCTCCAGACAGCCGGTCTGTATCTGCGTGGCAATCGCAAGCTCTGATTTGATACGCTCCCGTTCGGAAACAAGCTTTGTTGTTTTCGTGTAGAGCATATTCATAAATGTGCCATAGACCTTACGATTCTCAAATGCGATTTCATCAAACAGCTTTTTGGAGATATTCGCACAGACAACTTCTCCGCGTGCACGCACAGTCGCTGCACGAATATCATCGTTGATCAGCCCAAGCTCCCCGATGAAATCTCCGACCGAGAGTGTATTGATCAGGGCATTCGATGAACTGTACACATCCGCACTTCCTTCTAATATGATATACATTCCATCATCGCTTTCCTGCCCATATGTCACAATATCCTGCCCGGAAGGAATCCGTACCTCCTTCATCGCTTCCAAAAATGCCTTCGTGCCATCGCTGATGGTTCCCTTGTTTGTGATCTGGAAAAATTCCTGTATCGTTGTAACCTTTTTTAACCGTTCAATATCCATGTGTAGCCCCCTGTATTATTTCCACTCGATTGTAATATCTTCCATCACAGGCTTTGAGAAGTCATAATCCCAGCTTCCGCCTGCCTCCGGCATAAGAGATGGTTCCTGTGCACAGGCGCCCGCCTTCACAGTCTGGGTTCCGAACACCGCACCATTATACAAAAAGGTTACCGTATATTCGCTCTTCTGATTCGTTGTTTCTTCTTTCAACCCTAGTTCTTCCTTTAATTCATCGATCAACGCTCCAAACCGCTCGCTGACTGCCTGCGGTAACTTGGAAAAATCAATCGGTTCCACATCTCCCATATAATCCGTGTTCTTATCATCCTGATAGATGATCACCTCGTATCCATGTTCAATCAGCACTTCCTGTTCGCTGACCGAACCATCCGCATATACAAGCCGGGAAGCCACTTTCCCTTCCAACGTAGAAACCTTTGTATAGCAGACACCTGCTTCATCATACGTCACCTCTACCCGGAATACGGTTCCCCGCACCGCCATCGTCGCATTCGGTGTATTCACCTCATACGAAGATTCTGTACTAAGCTTATTCTGGATTTCATTCGTGATTGCTCCCTTCGTAAGTTCGATAGCTGTCTTACTGTTTTCATCCGTTCCTTGTGCAATCAGCTTAAATTCCGTATTTTCTTCCACATATACGTACTTATCTTCATCCAGCTTGAGTGTCATGCTCCCGGCATCCACACGTACGGTATCGCCTGATTTCAGAAGCATGTTTGCATATGGTTCGAGATCATCCACGCCATCCCGCTGTACAAATGCGGCTCCTTCGACCTCATAAATCTTAATCACACGATAAGAATCCTTCTTCTTTGTAATCAGCAATATAATTGCAACAGCCGCTGCGATCACCAGGATTGCAACAGCAATTATAAGCCAACGTCTGCTTTTCTTTTTCTCCATCCTCTTCTCCCACATTCTACTTAAAATAAGTGAAAAAAACACAATTTAACTGATAAAATTTTAACAAAACACCAAATATATGTCAATTGCAACTCATCTTTATTTATATTTTTAATTGATTTTATCAATTAAAGTTCATTTTTCGTGCTCTTTATTACGTTGTTTGACTTTTCTGATTGTATATGATAATTTTTGCTCATAGAACACGAAAAATATGGAGAATATATGAAGCAATTATCTAATTTTGATCCGGAATTTACAATTTTAATGCCCTGTTTAAATGAGCGTCGGACACTGCCTCTATGCATACGGGAAATCCAGAAGTTTCTTTCAGATGCAGATGTATCTGCTGAAATTCTGGTTGCAGATAACGGAAGCACAGATGGCTCTCCGGCAATTGCCAGAAAAATGGGAGCCCGTGTTATTTCTGTTGCCAGACAAGGTTATGGGAACGCCCTGACAGGTGGGATCAACGCTGCGAGAGGCAGATACATTATTATGGGCGATTGTGATTACAGCTATGATTTTTCTGGTCTGCAGCCGTTTGTTGATGCCCTCCGGGAAGGATATGATTTCGTCATCGGCAATCGTTTTTCCGGAACAATGGAGATGCGTGCCATGCCTTTTTTGCATCGATATCTGGGGATTCCTGTGCTCTCTTATCTGGGCAGGAAACGATTTCATACATTTATTTACGATTTTCATTGTGGCCTACGCGGTTTTTCCACAAATGCTATTCGTAGTCTGCATCTGCAGTGTACCGGAATGGAATTTGCAACAGAAATGATTGCTGGTTTTGCAAATGGAAAGCACAAGATCAAAGAACTTCCTATCAACTTTCGCTGTGACAAAAGAAAAGGCGCCTCACACCTCAGAACATTTTCCGATGGTGTCCGACACCTTTACTTCATTGTCTGCAAAAAACCGTTAAAATAAATTTCCGCCGATTATTCTTATTGCTTTCCAAACGTATAGGAACCATCTTTTTTCACATAGAATTCTGTTCCTCCGCTATAAGATGTGCTGTCTCCTGCTACTTTCCAGTTTCCGTTCCCAAGCTTATACCCATTTCCTGTTTCCAGATTAACCAGAACTCCCTCTGGAATTATCCCTGTTTTCATCCAGGCCGCCGCGACCGTTACAAGAATTGTCTTTTTATTTCCAGCTACATCAACTGCTGTAATCTCATATTTTTTCTTTCCATTATTGGAACCAAGCTGCAGAACAAATTCTGTTCCATCTAAATTCTGTAATACTCCATTTACATATACCTGACTCAAATAGTCATCCTGAATCACAAGCTTCTGTGAATCTCCGTAATACGTCTTCCCGTTCTCCAGACTCAGCTTTGGAGTCTGCTTTTTTATTTTGATTGTCTCTAACCGAAGAGCTCCTGTGCGCTCACCGGATGCATTTCTCAGATAAAAGACGGTTCCTGACTGGGAATTCTGAATCGTCAGAGATTCCACATAAGTACCATTTAACTCCGTAGATATCATATATCCTTTCGCCGGTTTTACCACTACATTTGAAGTATAATACCCATTTTCTCCTTTTGTTCCAACCAGAGTATATGGCGGTTCCGGTGTTTCCAGATATCTGATAGAAAAATCTGTCGTGGCAACAGCTTCCCCATACGCCTCTGTCTCTGCAAAGGTCGCCCGGACTGTATAGTTTCCGACTGCAGTTGGAACTGTCTGACTATATGCAGTATCATCGGATGACGCTTCCTTATACTCAATCACAGCAGTCTTTTCTGTGTTGGTCGATGTTTCAGCTTTTGGATCTGGCTTTGTACCATAATTCACATCACCTTGTTCGACGCTTGCAACGCCTTCCCCTTTCACTATAACCTTTGTCGCTGCACTGACCTTCTTCTCATCTGTTTCTTTATAACGAAAATACCAGGTGCCAGGCTCCATAGCTAACATTCCACTATCCGTAATTCCTGTTACCTGCGTCCATGTATCAGATGTTTCGCTTACAGCATATTCCATATCTTCTGTTACACCGGTTACCTTCTTCACCCCACCGTCAAGCCCAGCAGGAGCATCCTGTGTTCCCCGTGCATTTGCTGCAGGCAGTGAAATCTGAATATCCTTTTTTTCATCCGCAAAAGTATATGCAAGTTTTATTTCCTTCGCATTTACCCGTGTTATATCCAGTGTTCCGCTTCCACCAGTCACCGTCGCCTGATAATCTTCCGGAAAATAATAATCATCCTTTGCCAGATATACTGCCACAGCCTGCTCGCCATACATATATGTTTCTGATGTAAATGGAGTCTCTACCGTCATGGTAGCTGCAGCTGCATCATCCATCACAGTACTCACAGTATTACCTGCAAGATCCGTGATTTTCTGTTCTGTTGCAGACGAAATACTGTACACATGATCCTTATAATTTACCTGTACAGTATAACCATCCTTTACAGTTAAAGCTGTATCCTTTGTAACCCCCAGTTTTTCTCCTGTATAGCCTTTTTCCAGCTGTAATGCCCCTGATACCGTAAGCATACCGCTGCCCGATACATTTACGGTGCCCTTTAGCTGACTTATCTCATGGCTTCCGGATACGACAAGATCTGCACCATTCGTTCCTTCGGCAATCAGGGATGTAATCGTTCCTCCTGCATAGTTAATGACCGGATTCATCCCCGAATAATTTGTTACATTCAAAGAAGAAATCGTTCCTGCATTCATGTTGACTGTCGCAGTGCTGCCAGAATATCCAGGATTTTGAACATTCAGGGTATCTATTGTTCCACTATTTGTCAAAGTGTATGTCGAACTATATGTCGCGGATGTAATATGTCCGGCATTCGTAATGCCGACTGAACTTTGAAGATCCTGAATGCTGGCTCCCGCCTGATTATCAACTTCTATGTTTCTTTCAATTTTACTGATGGATCCCTGGTTGACAATTTTTCCACCAGATCCATACACCGTTCCGGTGATATTTCCGGTAGATGAAACAGTCAGCGTGCAATCAGTCACAGCATAGTCACGATTGTCTTCCGTTGAAATCGTCGTATCCCCCGTAACATTAATTGTTTCTGCAACAACACGCACGGCATCCACGCCAAACAATTCTACAATCATCACAACCACTAATATAATCGCTTTTAACGCCCGAATTCGTTTCTCCATAGATTGTACCTCTCCCGCATACAACAAACTCTAGTTTCTTATGGTAAACTTTACCATAATCATCAAATGTATGTCAAACAAATTCAAGGCTAAGTTGATGCATTTCATCTTGGCATTGTATTAAACTCATTTTTTTGTTCTTTAATAGACTTTTGAATTGAAATAATACGCAATTTTTCTTACCGTCAGGCGTTGCTGGAACCGCCTTTCTAATCATTTATATCTCTCATCACAATCTGCGCGTCGTACTGCTTCATGGTTGGATCTAAAATCTCTTTTATTGAATTATTATGGGAGACGCCATACACATTATCATTGATATATTCCCCATAGCTTTCCGTGTAATCATATACCTTGAATGTCACGTCAAATGTCAAGCTGTTCTGCAACGCCCGCGTCATTCATCATCCACACATACAGCTCTGTATTTGCCCATGTAAGCGAATCCCTTCCCGTGCTCCCAATAAGGCGATCGGGATTGTTCATGCATATCGTCATTTCATCGTCAGCATCCAGATACCATGTCGTCTCCGTCTCCCGGTCATCATCCATCCATTCTCCATTTGCGCTTAAGAAACGGAACTCATAAAAAATCTGCTTATGTAGATTATTTTTCACTGTGTAGCGTACAATATTGCTCTCCGTGTTCCAGAGATCTTCTTTGATTGGATATTCGACTTCTTCCTGATCCGGAATATTTTCCATATGTATGTTTCCTTTCTCGCCTATAAGTTTTGTATAGCCCTTCATCTTATTGACGATTTAAGTGGTGATTTGGTTGGTTTTTCCTCAAAATCTTCTCATAGATTTCCTCAACGCCCGGATATCCCGCATCCTGTATTTCTTCCTTCGCCTGTGCAAGTGCACGTTCAAAAGAGTTCTGCATTTGTTCAAACCTCCGCATTGCGATTCTCTCTCCGAGTCCAATATGCCTTGCCTCTGCGCGAAATGATTCTTTTGTAATCTTGCGAATATCCAGTTCTCCATCAATTGCCATTGCCATTTGTTCTGTACTCTCTTCGTAAATCATCGTTGAGACAATGTCATATGCCGGAGCAAGCCGGATTGTCCTTCGATCCTTACCATACAGTAATCCAATATTCTTAATATGATTGTCCGTGTTCCCGATTAAATAATTAAAGATACATATATCCCATAATTTCAATTGATCTTCCACCGGATTGTCTGAATACTGCCTTAATAATGTAAACACACGCTTTAAATACGAGTCCCCTATCTTCTCATATTTCTGAGAAGCCGGAACACCGAGTGCCTGTGCAAAATCTTCCTGTTGCAACCGGAACGGAACTTTTTTACCATCTATCACCCGGCTATCTTCCTGCATCAGCCGGTCAAAACGTTTTGTCGCAAACAATATATGCTCTCCTGTTCCAACTGATATAATGAAACTTTCCGGTACATCTATTCCCAATATCTTTGCTGTACGCAGACATAGTTGTTCATTTGCAACGATTCCGCTCAGCCGAACATGGCTTTGCTTTACAATATGTGTACTTGGTGCCGTCCCAAACGGCATATACCATCCATCTTTATTATCATAATATAAACCTGTTTTTCCGGACGCACCAGTCAATGATAAATGTGCCTTTGCCAGAAACTGGGCTGATTTTGAAGCCCCTTCTTTGGCAAATTCCAGCAATTCTTCCCTTGATATTTTTTTATACGACGGACTACATCCACCTGCACCCGGCTCACAAATCCGAACAGCACCCAGACACTCATTTCCAAGTCCCGCAAGCACAGACAAATAATCTTCCTCTGCAACATGCATCCATCCTGCCACACACCTTCTCGTATATCCTTCTGGCAGTAACCCTTCAAAATAGCATCGTGTCTCAAAGGGCGAAAAAGCATCTTCCTGAAAGGGCAAACTAATTGAAACCGGTTGATGACTTTGATTTTCCAGATAAGACTTCTCATATATAAATCTTGCATCTTCCCAAGTTTCACCCTGTATCTGTCCAGCCAGCACAAAATCCCCATCTTCTTCTATGTATACCTCTAATTTCCGCAACTCATGCTCTCCTTTCCACCGACAGATCCAATCCCAATATCATCAGAAGCTGTAATGTCTTTCCTATCTCCGCCGTCGCTTTCCCACGTTCAACATCTGAAATAAAGCTGACACTGAACCCCGTAAATTCTGCAAGAAACGCCTGTGTATAATGCAGTTCTTTTCTTCGCGTACGAATCGCTTCGCCTAATTCTTCTACACTTCTTATCTTCATATTTATCATTCCTCTTTGCCGTACGGCATAATTTTAAAATTCTTTTATAAAAATAAGCCGTTCGACTTAATTTTACTGCTATTAGTATAATATAAGCCGTACGGCTATGTCAATTCACATTTTATTAAAATGGTCTTTTCGGATTCGCTCCATGCTCTCCGATCAGCTTCTCCATCCAGACCATATCATACCAGCGTCCAAACTTATACCCGCACTGATAGAACTGTCCGACCATGCGATAGCCAAGATGCGCATGGAATTCCACGCTATTGTTCGTCAGGTATTCGTCCTCCTTCGGCGCATAGGCGATACAGGCGTTCATATTCAAAAATCCCTGTTCTTTCAACGCTTTTTCCAGTGCCGCATGCAACTTCCCACCGATTCCCGTATGCTTGTAGCTTTCATCTACATAGATGGACGTCTCAACTGCCCACGCATACGCTTCTCTGGCATGAAACTGTCCGGCATACGCATACCCAAGCACCTTTCCATCCTGCTTGGCAACAAGATATGGATACTTTGTTTTCGTCTGCCGGATCCGATCGGTAAATTCCTCCAGCGTCGGTACTTCATATTCAAATGTAATGGCTGTATGTTCCACATATGGTGCATAGATGGCAAGCAACCCGGCTGCATCTGCCTCTTTCGCTTCGTGTATTTCAATCATTGTTTTTCCTCCTTGTGACAGAAGCTACATTCCCGATCATTCAAGTATATAAAATAAAAGAAAAATTGACAAGACTTCCCCTCTTCATTATAATAATGATATTATTACACTTGTAGGATTTAGGAGCTTTATCATGAAAAAAATGCCACAGATTACAGAAGCAGAATACGAAGTTATGCAAATAATATGGCATAATTATCCAATTAGCACAAATGAGATTACAGAACAGCTATTGCAGACAACTAACTGGAATCCACGTACAATCCAGACCTTAATTAAACGGCTGGCAACAAAAAATATTATTACCTATGAGAAGCAGGGACGTGTCTTTGTCTATACGCCACTGTTAAAGAAAGAGGACTATGTCAGCCAGCAAAGCAAGTCTTTCTTGGACAAATTTTTCAACGGGAATCTTTCCTCTATGGTCTCAACTTTTTTGGATCATCGAAATTTATCAAAGGCAGAAATCGATGAACTGAAATCACTACTGGAACAAGAAAACAAGGAGTAATCTCTATGGATAATTTTTTTATTCACTTCGTATTATGCAATATAACAATCGGTCTTTTCGTTCTTATACTTTTATGTATGAAGAGAATATTTAAACATTGTCTCACTCCCCGCATGCAGTTTAATCTTTGGATTCCATTTACGATTTCACTGCTTGTTCCGTTTCTGCCAGTTTCATTTTCTACATTATCAACGAAAATGCAGGATCTGTTCCACCCTCTTGCACATTTTAGCCACACAGTCCATACCACAAATACTTCGGAATATACATCCTCATCCACAAATCAAATCTATGATTACGCAATCTCCATGCGTACACAGTTTCCAGTCTATATTTCTACCATTTTTTGTGTGATCTGGGGAATCGGCATGTTCGTTATGCTATTTTCTTTTGTGCGTTCCCTTGTATTACTGCACCATATGCGCCGCACAGCAAACCTTATGCAGGACAAACGCATACACGCCATCTATATGACATGTCTTTCCGAATTACAGCTTCGCAAATCCATCCCACTGTATTCTTCATCCATAATCGACACACCTGTCTCCACAGGAATTCTACGTCCTGCCATCTTTCTGCCATTACACCACATCTCCAACTTTGAAGAACAAGAAATCCGATATATATTATTGCACGAGCTTATGCACTGTTATTATAAAGATGCCATTTTCAATTACTGTATGAATATCATACGAATCTTATATTGGTTTCATCCACTCATTTGGCTTATCACAAAGGAATTTTATACGGAGCGTGAACTTGCTTGTGACACCTCCGTCTTACGGTTACTTGGTGCGAACGAACAGATTTCATATGGCGTAACCCTGCTCCATTTTGTTGATAAGCAAACTAACACGCCCCTTTCCCTGCTAAATAATTTGAGTGAAAATGCCAAGCAGATGAAACGTCGGATTTTGAACATCAAGCAACACCAGCCTCTGACTATTCAGAAGAAACTGCACAGCATTTTATCCTTTCTGCTGTCACTTCTTGTAATCCTGTGTGGTACTCCCTGGCTGTCCGTTCATGCTTCTGACTCACTCCATTACCAGTGGGATACAAAATCGGTCTCCATAACTTCACTTGATTTATCTGATCAGTATCAGTCGTACTCTGGAAGTTTTGTTTTGTATGATATTGCCGAAGACACATGGAGCATATACAATCTGGATCAGGCAGTCACGCGTATTGCTCCAAATTCCACCTATAAACCGTACTGTGCCCTGTTCGGTCTTGATCAGCAAATCATCACGATTGATAATTCCAAATTAGAGTGGAATCATGAGTCATATCCTTTTTCCAACTGGGAAGCGGATCAAACACTCTCCTCCGCAATGAAATATTCTGTCAACTGGTACTTCGACACAATCCTGTCCAGTCTCAGTACAGAAATGCAAAGCAATTATCTGCGCCTGTTACAATATGGAAACCAGTCACCCCAAGATACATCCAGTATATTTGGAATGGAAACTTCTCTGAAGATTTCTCCAGTCGAGCAGGTGCTCCTGCTGACCAGACTATATAAAAACGAACTTCCTTTTTCCACCGACCAGATGAATGCCGTCAAGAACTCCCTTTACATAACCTCATCTACACATGGAAAACTATATGGAAAAACCGGAACCGGACGGATAGATGAGAAAGATACGAACGGATGGTTTATCGGATATGTGATTTCGGATACAAACACTTACATCTTTGCAACCAATATACAGGCTTCTGACTACGCGAACGGTAAAACCGCATCTACACTCACATTGGCGATTCTGTCGATGCTTCATCTCTGGGACGAATCGTAGGAAGCTCCAGCTCCTTTTCCTCTACGTGATTGGATAAGATTCGAAATGTTCCATCCGAAAAAGTCTGTACAACCAGCTTATTCACAAATGCACAATCAGAATTTTTATCTGGCCAGACACCATCTACATACAGGCTTAAAGTTCCATCTGCATTATATTGATAATCAACCACTTCTCCAAAAGGTGAATATGGATAATTGTACACAATATCCTGATAATACACATCTTTTTCCGCATCATAGGTATATGCATTTCGGAGCTGTTCTATGGTAACCGGAAGATATGTTGTCATAATCCGTTCAAACAGGTCGCCCGGAATGCAATCTGTAGATTCTCTATATGGCTCGCCATATGCAATATGATATAAATCCTCAAAAATTCCATCCATCAGAATATCACTTGCCGTCTCTGTGTTCCAATCTATCAAAAGCAAATTGTATTTTTGATAATCCAAACCGGATACATATTTCTCCGTCAATGCCTTACACGTATCGGAAAGTGGTTTTACACGCCAATAATTACACAGACTCGCATGTACGGGAATATATTTGTAAGCATAGATAAAATATCCCTTTTCTGTATAATTGATAAATTTGACATCATATGCATTTCTTCCGATCATCGACGGTCTCTTGTTTTCATCTGGTCGAATACCAACATAATACGTTTGTAATTGCCCATTACGATGTACAAATGTAATTCCTGTCAGCAGCCCATCCTCCAACACACTATATACAGTTACATCTGCATCTACGCCCTCCTGAACCGACTCATAAAATGCGACTAGCAAATCACCATTTCTCATATCTTCGCCATCAGTTACCGCCACGACTCCAGAGTTTGCCAGTCTGCTTACCACCTCACTTCTCTGTTCGTCCGTAAAATTCTTTATATTCGATGTATAAAATAATCCATCTTCAAGTTCTACGTGTTCATACACATCCCAGATGCTTTCTGCATGCTCCATGATTGATGCATCTATCTGCTCTTTTTCCTCATTCGTCAGCAATTCTGTTTCCGGCTTTGGAAATATATTGTTTTCATCCGAAATCCCATACCGTTCCTGCCATTCCTCATCCGTATAACGATCACTATGCCACCAATGTTCTCCCTCGGAATTATTTATTATGCGATTTTGCAAATAATGAATTGTACCATTTTCATTTTTTACTGTTACCATATGTGCAAATAACCGGGAAGTATTTTTCAAAGGAAAAACCGCATTTACTGTAAGTGTCATTGAACCATCTGCATTTTGCACACAACCGACAACCTCGGAATACGGAATTTCCGCATAATCTATCTCATCCATACTCCGTGGTCGAAAAAGATATGTTTGTGTGTCCGAATTATACCGAAGCAGTTTGCGCAATGTTTCAACCTCAATCGGAAAATGTTTCCTTATTACATTTTCGAATTCATCCTGTGGAATCTGATATTCCATTCCAACCGACAAATCCTCGCTCCTTTTGTATGGACATTCTTTCTGATAACATTCCTGATAAAATTTGACAAAGATATCATAGAAATCCAGCTGTCCCCAATGTTCAGCGTCCCAATCTACAAGAAATACATTATTCAAACTATACGAAATAGGTTCTATATAAGCTTCATTCATTGCCTTATACGCCGCATCTAATGCTTCCACACGAAACGCAATATGTTCCTCTTCCGGTGCCGCAAGCAACGCCGACATCTGATTCGAAACCCAATACCCTTCTATAAATAAATATCCCTCCTGCGTATAACAAAACTCCGTTGCATCATACTCCTGCAAATCTGAAATCTCCATTTGCTGATTATGATATTGTATACACTGTTGCTCAATAGTCACTTTTTCCCCACGTGACAAAAGACGATATACCCAAAACTTCTGATCCACTGCAATACGAAATATAATACAGTCTGCATCCTTTGTCTGTTTTTTACTCTGAATAAACGCCTGCAATTGTTCTGCACATGCCATATCGACTTTATTTTCCACATCAATAGCAACATATCCAAGTGAGCCAATCCCCTGCACAATCTGTGTTTGTTTTTGAACATCCGTTATATCATTGCCAGCATCATCATAAATGGATTGATAGACACGCAAGCACTGATCCAGAGTCCCTTCATCTAAAATACCAGTCTGCTCCTCTTCGCTTTCAATTCTGATATTTCCCTTTCCGTTGTTGTGCAAACACCCTGTCAAAAGGAATATCATACTTATCACCATAGCTATCAAGTGTTGTTTTTTCATCTGTTTTCCTCCTAATACTACATTTGTAATATTTATATATTACAGCCGTAGTATTAGTTTGTCAAATCAAACAACATCCCCGATTAACGCAATCCCACGGATATGAATTCCACCCATATTTTAACGTCGCATCAAACTGTTTCGGATAATCGAACACCATATCCTTGCCTATCGTTATAAAATACCGCGGCAATTTATTCCCATGATACCCATCATTTGAATTCATCTCATACAAAGCGCAATGAATCTGAAATTCCGCTTTTTCATCCATCAGATTATACAGTCTGCTCTGCAATTTGCTCCATCGTTTTCCCATGTACTCCTCCTTGGGGACGCTTCTTTTTATGTACACTACGATAGTCATATGATCTTGTCAACAAAAAAGACTTCCCACTTTTGGTGAAGCCCTTTCTGCATCTATATCTGTAACTACTTACACTGACATCATAAATATATCTCTTATTCTCCGGACGTATCAATCTCCCCGGTGGCATTGCTGATTGTAGTTTCTACATCCACAACCTCTGGTCCATCTGCAAATGCTTCCGTATTATTTGCTTCTTCGGTTGCGCTTACCTGCTCCTTTTCTTCTTCATCCTCCCACAGCGATTTGTGTTCTTTGCGTTTTCGCATCTCCAGCATCGCCGCTGCATTTTTTGCCATCATATAAAGCTTCGGATCGTATTCCATCAGCTTTTTCTCATCTTTCGCCGGAACCTTGTCCCCATGCATAATGCGCCTTGCAACAAGCATGATCTTGTTCATTTCTTTTGCCTGATCTGCCATAGCGTCCGACTGCTGTTTGCTTGCTATCTTGTCCGAGATCATGCGCCACTGTTCCATCAGTTTGTCCATGTAATCCTGATATTCCTGTCTCTTCTCATCAACCGCACTGTATTGCAGCTCAAGAATCGCCGACTCATCCTTGTAAACTTCCGCGCCATTCTCGGTCGTCTTTATCTTCTCTTCGAGTTTCTGTTTCTGCGCATACAATTCCTTCTGCTTCGAGTAGTAGGTTTTGATCTGTACGTTGTACCGTACTCTCGCATCTTCAATCTTCATACCGGTCACCTCTATCCCCGAAAATCAAATTTCTGTCCAACGCTCTTTTCGCTTTCTGTGAGTACATTTCGCTCGGAGTTCTCATATGCATAAGAAGAAACTTTGTCAATCAGCTCTTCCATTGAAACGGCTGTGATCTGCACGTATTCCTTCTCATCTGCAATCGTTGTTTCCTCATTTTTGGATTCTTCCGCGCGCTTCTCATCGGCCTTCTTTTCTGCTGCTTTTTTCTCAGCAAGCTTCTGATCTTTCGCCTTTTCCGCTTTCTTCTGTGCAGCCTTCTTCTCTGCTGCTTTCTTTTCCGCCTTCTTTTTCGCCGCCTTTTCCACAGTTGCAAAGAAGGTTGCCTTTCCATTTGCATCAACAGACATACCGAAGTTATTTACACTGGCACCGCTGCTTGTCAGACTGTTTTTTGCCTCCTGCAGCTTTGCCTGTGACATCGCAATAATTCCTTCATATTTTCTCCGGAAAGACTCATCCGTTGCCATCTTCTCAATTTTCTCATCGTCGATCAGAACAACCTGCTTGCTCGCATTTCCATATGCCGCCGCATTTGCCTGCACCTGTGATTTCATGTCCTTGCTTACAAGTATAAAATCCATATTTCCAAACTTGGCTTTCAGTTTGTTGTAATAGTCCTTCGCTTTGTCAGACAGCTCCACATTTCCAATCACCGTCCCATATCCGTTCTTCGTTGTCGGGACGAGAGAACCTGTCGTATCGGCTGGGTTGAAGGTTGTTGTCTTCACGCTGTCTGTCTCTGTTTTCTGTGCATCCGTCTTCTCCGCATTCTTCCGGTCTGTCTTCGTGTTATTCGTGCGGGTGTTGTTCCACGTGCTGTTCGTCTGCTGATATGCAGATACTCCATATAAATTTGCCATTTCTTTCTCTCCCTTCGTCTAATATGTAATGCCCCCTCACATCTGTTCGGCGGCTGGTCGTCGGAACCGATCCTAAATATGAACTTCGTTCATATCGGTTCCTCCTCATACCTGTGCTGTAAAGCTTCCTCTGCCACTGTGATTGCGTCGCAGAAATCGTTCGATTTCCTCTGTTATCTCTGTAAATGTCTGTGCAGCTTCCAGCTGCCTGCGTGCCATGCTTGCATCACCGGCGGTCTTCGGCGATTCCGGCGGTTTTATTTTTGCATGTGTTTCTACATTTGCAATTTCTACCGTTTCGTATACATCAGACATTTCCGATTTTACATCAGATTGCGGTTCATCCACTTCCTCATCCGCTGCATCTGCCTTATTTTTATTGTCGACTTTTGAATCTTCTGTCGTTTCTGTCGTTTCTGCCTGCTCTGTATCCTTTTGATGCTCCATTTTCTCCGCAGGTTCCTCTGCAGCCTCCCTGCGTAGCTCCTGCTCTTCCGGAAGCTCCTCATATGCCCGGCTCTTCTCAAACGCCTGATGTGCATCACGGATCATGCACACCTCATTATTCAGCCGCTGCATAAGCACCACCTTCTTGTCCTTTGGAATATACGGATTGCTTGCGATTTCCTTTGCCTGTGCCGCAAAGCTTCCCATACGATTCAATTTAAGTCGCTGTACATCTTCCTTTGTCCGGCAATTTTTCAGTGCATTTTCATATGCCTTCTTCTCCGTCTGCGCTTTCTCATATTCTGCAAGTGCTTCCGGATCATGTTCTTTCAGATATGCGATTTCCTCTTCCGTCAGCGTTCCGCCGGTTTTCAACTTCGTATACAGCTCACTGGTCGCAGAACGCTCCCTCTCCGTCTGCGCCTGTCGTTCCAGACTGTCCAACAGGATCTCATCCTGCGTCATACCCTCTGTATCCTTCTTACTGTTGATATCCTGTTTCTTTTTCTGCCATTTCAGATCCAGCATTTGCAGACTGACCTGACTCTGAATCGTTCCTGTATACATCGTCTCACCTCCCAATTTATACTGTTTCACCTGCGTTTCCATAATACAGGCTCCGATCTTTTTATCACAACTATAAATTACGCATTTTCACATAGGAAATAAGCCCACTACAAGGGTAAAGAAATAATACAGAAATAGGTATAGTAATCCCCTATACCTCTGAAAACCTTATTACTTCATCCTTGAAGTTTTTGAGCTCAATTCCTTTTGAGCTTTTATATGTATGTTATCGGCTGGGGTAGGGGATTTGTTAACCTTTTAATTCAAGTAATATAAATAAAAGCCAAGGATATATAAATATATCTCTTCTAATCTAAACAGACGTACACGCCATAGGTTCCACTTCAATCCCCAACGGATCACATACTTTTCTAAGACTTTCTGCATCACGTTCATTTCCGAAAATGAGCATTTTCTTCAGATTAGGAAACTGCTCCATCTCCGATTTTGTTACTTTTCTGAAATCAAATCTTTCGTCTCTTCCGTCCCACTCTGGTGCAATCTGCATATAGATTTCATCGGAACCATCCATATTAATTTCTTTGACCAGCCCTGCAAGACTTGCCGGAATCGGTAATTCCTTAAAGAAGCTTACCGCGGCGCGTACATTTTTATCTGTTTCAAGATTCCAATGTGCTTTTTTGAAAATCATATAATCGTATATATCAAAATATGGCTTCAAGACTTCCTGATTGTACATGAGTTCCTGTATTACGGCGAGCTTAAAATTAAATGTATCGAATATCAGACAAGTTTCATCAGGAACAGTGATATTATAGTTCTCATCACTCTTTGGACGTTCCGGTCTGAATCCGATATATACATCTAATAGAATTTGATCCCCATCATAGACTGGAATATCTTTTCTCTTTCGTTCATCTTCTACTTTCAGGACAATATCCATATGAATCTGCCGAACCATATTCCCCTGCTCATCCTTAATTTCTGAATTATAGCCGTAGCCTAGAATATATGGATATAATCTGTCGCGTGACATATTTTGATTTAAGACTTTTAGTCCACCAATATAACATTTTTCTGTCTTTGATTCTGCGAATACGTTTTCCCCTGTAACATACAGCGTCATAGATGTGATATTATGGGCATCATCTATATAGGCCTTCTGTTTTTTCAAGTTCCGAAGATATGCAGTTGCCCCCTCAAACGATATTCCCAGTTCATCATAGAAATATTCAAAATGATTATCACTTTGAACATTTATCCGAGCCTCACCGAATAATGCACGTATATCTTCATAGGAAAGTGGAAATGTCAGCAAATTGCCATTCAATACTACACCATTATCCAAAACCTCTACCTGATTCATTACTTATTGCACCCCCTCTTTCAATGTTAAATAGGAATTTACGAATATATTGTACCATAACAACTATAATCTTCAATCAATAATCAGAATCAATGGCATATTGCACAAAAAGAGGAAACATCACACATGCTTCCTCTTTCCTTGCTCTTACTTATATTATTATCTGAGATATTTTGCTTAAATCCATATCGATGAATAACCTCTCTTACCGGAGTAATCCACTTTCCTTTAGCAAAATCTCCAGGTCGGTTCCTTCCACAGCTTTTATTACTTTCTTTAAGACAATCTTTTCTTTGAGAGAAAGCGGAAGTTCATCAATCGGCTTTTTATCAACTGCATAATATGCGGCCCGCAGCAATTCCCGCACATCGTACTTAGAACCCCACACTTCCGGAACACCACGATCTACGTTCATAAGTGTGTAAACTGCTTCCATACCCGTACGGATGGAGTATTCTGTTGTGAAAATAGTATCTCTCGGTGTCTCTGCAAACTGTCCCAGGAATGCAAAATTAACAGCGCCTTCCGGAACAACAAGCGGACGATCGCTTTCTTTTCTTGGCTGGAAGAACGCATTGATGTATGGCATGAAGCAGGTTGTTGTATTGCAGCGATTTTTTGCCCAATCGTCAATCTGATCTGTCGGCACGCCAATGTGATACAGCCACTCCCGGCAAACTTCTTCACCTGTACAATCCCGCATTGCCTTCTTTACATAATTTCCTTCTTTATTCGTTGTAAGTGCATATACCCAGATCAAAACCGTATTTTTATCCTGCGCTTTAAACTGCGGCTGGCGATTGATTGTCCACGAAAGATACCAGTTATCGGTACTATCCTTCACTGTCACAATTCCTCCGGTTGTTACCTTTCCTTCTCTCGGATCCCGCTTGCAAATGCTGATAATCTTCTGGATAATCTCTTCATCCGAGGTTTCTACAGTTGCGCTCATCCAGTTTGTTGCTTCAAAATTGTCGCAAAATTTATCCGGATTACCATACTCACCATTCTTTGCCTGTGCAGCAATATTCTTCCACAAATCCCAAGATTCGCCTGCACCATTTTTAATCCGGCTCAAATCCGGCGCTGTATTCTGATCTCCATAGCAGGAAGTATCTGTACAGCATCCATTTGTTATAAAGACCAGATCATCCTCGATCAAATCAATTGTACCCGGTTTTCCATCCTTCTCATATACGATCTGTGTAGCAGATTTTTTACCATTATCATCTTTGATGACAACATTTTTGACATCCATGCCATACTCGACTGACACACCGTGACTTTCGAGATATTTTACAAGCGGAAGAATCATGCTCTCGTATTGATTGTATTTCGTAAAGCGGAGTGCGGAAAAATCCGGAAGTCCATCAATATGATGGCAGTATCTGCACAAATACCGTTTCATTTCCAATGCAGATGACCATCTCTGGAATGCAAACATGGTCTGCCAGTACAGCCAGAAATTCGTGTCCCAGAAGGAATCCGGCAATATCTCACTGATTTTCTTATCCTCCAAATCTTTTTCCGGTGTCATAAACAACTTTGACAATGCCAGGGCTGAATCCTTATCAAGTGTAAATTTCTTATCTGTATGTGCATCCTGCCCGCATTTCTCAGAAGCCCTGCAAAGGGAGTAATTCGGATCATGCTTGTTTAACCAATAATACTCATCCAGAACAGAGACGCCCGGTGTCTCTATCGAAGGAACATCCCGGAACATATCCCACATACATTCAAAATGGTTGTCCATTTCTCTTCCGCCACGCATGTAGAAGCCTTTTCGGACATCCTTTCTTCCATCGCAGCTGCCTCCGGCAAGATCCAGCTTCTCAAGGAGATGAATACGCTCTCCCTTTACCTGCCCATCTCTCACCAGATAAAAAGCGGCAGAAAGTCCCGCTAATCCTGTTCCAATGATATATGCTGATTTCCGGTCAGCGCCCTCCGGTTTTTCTGGTCTTGCAAATGCTTCATAAGTTCCTGCTGAATAATACATAATAAACACACTCCTTTTTTGTTTAAACTGTGACATTTTTCTTTGTTTTCATATACACAGTATATCCACAAAATCTTCTTCCTACTATGCACAAAAAAAGAGAACTGTCATAGAAAGCGACAATCCTCTTACATTGCATCCATATACGACAAACCAGCAGATTTGTCGTAATCAGCTCTTATTCAGTTTTGCATTATTCAGTGCATGTGCGAAAGATCCCTGAATCAATGCATTCAATCTTTCTATGATCTGTTTCGGATCCTCCTTCATCCCCTTGTCAATCCATTCTAACACCAGACCAACAAACCCATATTTGTAAAAATCCGCAATGAATGTTTTATCCTCTTCCCGCACGACCATACCTTCCGCTTTTTCTTCGAGTACATCATATATCAGCTGATATGTTACTTTATACAAATAGCGGTAAATATATCCTCGCGGAGCATTATGATAGATGTTGACAACAAAAGGTTCGTCCTTTTTCAGCAGATGAAATATTGCCAGAAATCCTTCCTGCCATGTATCATATGTTTTATTCTGTTTCAGTACATGATCTGCATCTGTTTCGCAAATCCATTCAATCAACTCATATATATCATGAAAATGATAATAAAAAGTCTGACGGTTTATCCCACACTTTTCCGTAATGTCATTGATTGTTATTTTATCAATTGATTTTTCTAATAATAACTCCTTAAACGCAAATGCGATTGCAAACTTTGTCGTTGCCTTGCTCATGCTGCCTGACACCTCCTATGTGTTCCGCTGTTTTCACCTGCCAAACATAGCTTTGACTAATATAAAATTATAATACACTCAGCCGCCTATGACAACCACGCTTCGCGTGTTTATCTCGAGGGCTCACGCCCTATATTACGTATACATCTTGCGATTGTTGCACAATCACAAGCGCATAGATATTCTTCGAATATCTATGCAGATAAAATATGCACACCCTCATTAATTAGTGATAACATATCATTCTAGCATTTCATCTTTTAGTTTTGGCAAGGAAAAAATATTTGAATTATAAGATATCATCATCCTATTTTTTATCTTCTTATAATAAGTTTCATCGTATTTTCCTCTTCCCTTATCAAAGACCATTCTCTTAATACTTTCATTTAAACGTACCACCTTTGATGGCAATTTTTTCTTTAGTGCATCTTCAAAACCTTTCCAAAAAATTACCAGCTTATTATTTTCGTTTGATGCTAACCATTCAACCAACACTTCCCACCACATTTTATCTGTATTTCCGATTGACATACCAAAAACACAAACAATATGGCTTTTATTAATAATTTCAGTCGCCTTTTCCGTCTTTCGTTGTCCTATACTATTATTCATTCGTCTTTTAATAAAAGTATCTAAAAACAATTCCTCGTCTTTTAATAAATCATTTCCTATTTGTTCCACATCGTTTACACCCAAAATCATTTCTTCATCTGTTGTTCCATGAATATGTATTATTTGATTTATTTTATTACTTCTTGTATATACCTTTCCTTGATGAGTCGCTATTACAGTTGCCTTGCCATCATATAAACCAACTATTCTGTCTAATATATTAGTATAATTAAATGTTATATATGAATATTCAAAATCCTCATCTTCATACACATCCATTGTTTTTTTAATAGATGCAACATCCTCCACCGGTAATTCACTATAAAAATTCAACATACTTTTGGAAAATTCTTTTTTTATTGTCTCTGAATCCTCAAATCCATATTTTGCTTGTTCTTGTTCCAAATATTCAATTAATAGCCTATCCAACTCATCTTTATCGTCATAAAATTTATCTAATTCCCCCGCTGGAATTTTGCTTAGTTCTTGACCTAATTTTTCTTCCAAATCAGACCAAAGTTTTTCATTTCCATTAATCCAAGACTTGATCATATTATTGTCACTCGCATTTTTTATAAAATACGGATAAAATTGTGAATATTGAGTAGCTAACCCAATATTAATATCAAATCCATTTCCAATAAAAAATGTAATATTCAACGTATCTCATCTCCTTATCTGATTGCTATTTCAGACTCTCACTACTTAGTCTTTAACAAAACATTAAACTTGCATGTATCTTGCATACGAACTTGCATTCAATACATGCAAGTTTAACGATATATTTTTCCATTTTCATGTCGCTATTTACTTTTTCTTGTAACGCCTATCACGATTACCACCAATAACCTCAATATAATCTGACAAGCCCTTCAAAATATCTTTTGTACGACTCTCTTTTAAACCTAACAATTCACAAAAATCCCAAATACCATATTCTTTTCCATCTTCCATAAAGCCAAGAATTTTATCATATTGTAGCTGTGTCTTCTTAGTCACTTTTTTATCGCCGTTTTTTATCGCCGCTTTTTTATCGCCGTTTTTTATCGCCGCTTTTTTATCGCCGCTTTTTTTAAAAGAAAGCGACAGTACCGTTCTATCCGGATCAAATCTCTCCTCAATTACCGGTTCTTCCCAGCCTTCATCGGCCCAAACATTAAAGATGTTCGGTACACCGCTTCCGGCACGTTCACCGATATTGATAAGATTAAACATCTTCATAAGTGCCTTGTTTCGCGGATCGGATTCACCACCAAGACGCATCTGCTTTTTACCCGTTCTGATATAACCGGGATTTGCCAAAACCAGCTTGTCCGGTTCTTTACGGATAACAACGCCACGCAAACCGTGATAATCTGCATTAATCAGACAGTTTGCCAAGGCCTCACGAAGCGCTTTGTGTACCGGAGTATCATCAACACGCTCACCGCCGACCATTTTGAAAGGCACCTTAATATCTTTAATAATCTTGTTATAAACTCTAAAATAAAAGTCGCACACATTTCCGGACCATTCACCGGAACTTGACTGCAATCGGTCACTCCAACGAGTGGTAGGGTCCAACGCTTCTCTGTAATCCAAGAAGTACTCCGGAAAGTGACGCACAATGTTATACTCATCACCAAACATCAGCATACCCGCTGCCGTAGGATGCAACTTTCCATCTTCATCAGAAATAGCAGCCGCGCCAATGCTTCTCAGATACTCATGGTCGCTTAAACGCTCAAAAGGATGTCCCTCTTTTAAAGAACGGTGACTGTTCCGATATCCGTGAATGGTATCATAATTCAAGTCTTCCATCGGAACCTTATCAAGCACTTCCATATCCATAGTGCGCTCGGTCTGGTCTCGAAGCATGGTCTTTACCTGCAATCTGGTACAATGATAATCGCCCTCATAATTGCGACGGAAAGTACCATTGAAAATATCATTGTTGATGTACACCGGCTTCTGCTCACGCTTTGCCATAGGCACATATATAACCATGATAACATCTTTATTGTCACCAACTTCATAGGTCTGCACATCATCTTCTGACAAAAGATTAATATTTACCTTCTTGGGATTATTCATATTATCCCAAAATTCCTTACGAAGCTTAGATGCATTCTGGAGACCGGTAGTTCTCCAACTACCATCTTTATTTTCTTTGACACCAAGAATAATGACTCCACCATAGCAGTTTGCAAAAGAAGAATAGGTGTCCCACAACGAAACCGGCAAACCACCTTCTGCTTTTTTCACTTCTCTTCTGTTGTCTTCTCTGTATTCATCAAATTGTGAAAGGTCAAAAGTTTTTTCCAAAATGCTCATCTCACTTTCTATAATTATATTGTTCGCATTTCATCAAATAACACGCATACCCCTAACAAAACACTACCCTAATTGGCTGATAAAATCTCTAGCAATGCTTTCGATTCGCTCTATTTCGTATTTAGGTAAAACCCCTGTATGTGCAATAACATTTCTACACATTGTCAAATCATCCATCCTTGATACAATCCATGCCTGATTCGGTATGATATCCGAAAACTCATCCCAATTACTTATAATTATTTGTGCGAGATTATCTAACATCGTATAGTGTATTGGTGAATCCCCTCTCGTTGAATGATATTTGTTTTTTTCTTCTGATGTTTTTAGTCTTTCAGCTGCACTTTTTATAGATTTAGAAACTCTATCCTCCCACCAATTTATCCCAAATTTTTCAGACAATCTATCAACCACAAAATTTCTTAATGTATTTTCAATACAAAAAATCAAAGCATATACAGAAGACATTTCTGTTGCTTGCTGCCATAAAATTGGGCTAAAATCAGTCTCACATATTCTTGTTACTGGTTGTTGTACAATTCCTTCTTTTACACAAACACCATTCTTTTGCATTTCAAAAAGTGTATCTTCTGCCAACATACCATTGAAAGTAAACTGCTTTAATCTATTATATTCTTCCATAGACACCTCATTTACATCAAATTATCTTTTATACTTTTAAAAATCGCATTATATACCGAAATATCTGTAGTTGCAGGCAAATGAATTTGAATGTTATAATGAAACTCCGTATTCAATCCCGACTTTTCCTTTTTGTTAATTTCGATTTGTTCTACTTCTTTTGGACTATTTTCAAGCACCTTTTCTTCAACATCAAGTGAATCAAACTGTGCAATGTTACATAAAGCTTTGAATGTTGACGCAATACGTGTGACATCCTTTGCTTCTTTGCCTGTTACCCTGCTTATTGCTCCCTTAATTTCCTCATCTGATGCTTCATATATTTTCATGTTTATCATAAATAGTTCACTATATAGTTCCCTAATTCTTTTTCCTAATGAAATAGGCATCATTGTGCTATCACGCAAATCATCATAGTACGCCGTAGGGGTACCATCTTCCATCAAATATCCTAATTTTTTAAACAATGCAGGATATGCTTGATCATTTGAACTTGTAAATCCTAACTGCTTAACAAATGCTATTGTATATTTAGGTGGTTTTGCCGCTGTCCTTATTTTATCTAACATTGCTTGTATATTTTTATTACTTACTAAATACGGATAATCTGCCATTTCTCTTTTCCTTTCTCATGTACATGAATATAAATATTATTCTCAAGTTTCGTCACTGGTATCTTTGCATATTTGTATTTGCTCAATTTAACCCAATTCTATATCCCAAATCAAACAGCTCCCAAATAACATCAACATCGTTAATTCGATATTCGTATTCTTTTCTATAAACCCTATTACGTGTTACTTGAATGCAACTAGGATTAAAGTGTAAATATAAACGAAGCTCCAACCCCCACTTATTAGCATCTTCTTCAAGCACAATAATCCCATCCGTATTTCCATTAACGGCTGGACTATACCTTGCATTATACTTCGCATAAAAATTGGTTAATCTTGACGGTCTACCTTCTGCCTCAATAAATATTGATAATCTATTATCTCTAATTAACATATCCAACTGTTTCGCAACACTCTCCATTATTTTTACCTCCTCTTATATTTTGGGTATCAAGGAATGAAAGTCAATGCTATTCGTTCTGACATCCCATCTACCCACACACATTTTCTTTATTTTTTTCTTATCACCAAAATCTAGCAAATCTTCTCGCCTAAAAGAGTTGAGCAACTTATTTAATGTGCCTAATCCTTCTGATGATAATAAAAATGCCTCATCCGGATCAATTAATTTGCAATATGCCCAAAGTTGCCCTAAATCTCTCAATGTAAGCTTTGTCTTTTTAGCTTCAATAAATATTATTTTTATAACATCCTTTTTCTTTGCAATACCAAGCACATCAATTTGAATATCAACACCATTTGCCATCTCACGAACTATACCATGTCGGGCTAAAGCTCTGTCTAATCGTTCAAGTGATGTATCCTCAACTATTATCTCATACCCTTTATATTTGTCCTTTAAATATTGCTCTAACCATTGCCTCATAGGGCCATACAATTCTGCTTCTTTCATTCCTCAACATCCTTCTTATATCCAAGAGCTTCTGCTATTTCTGTCCAACTATCAAAATGAATACCTCTAATCTGTTCTGGAATAAACTCATCCTCTTCTCCCGGATGAACTGGCTTATCTTTATGCCTACCCGTCAGCTCCCAATAATATCTATGGGTCACCTCGTTAACCGTTTTTTTTCTATCCATCTCAATATGTATTCTTTGTTTATCTGCAAAATAGTCAAGTGCCTCTTGTTTATGAATAACCGCAAATCCAACTGGTTGATATTCAACTGCCCACACCTTTACTTGATGTTCCTTCTTCCAAAAATCAGGATATCCAGAATTATATTTTTTAAGATTTCCATCCCTCATATTTGGGTGAGCCCAATCTATATTTTGAACCGGAATATCTATGCTCTTTAATAAGTTAGAAAAATCTGTTACCAACCCCCAATTATGCGGTATCTCGAAATACACTCTATAATTTGGCTCTGTAAAGGCATAATTACTTCGTCTAATATACCCTGTAACATCTGCAAAACCCTTCACAAATTGTTTTCGTTCATCCATTGTAAACTCAAAAACCTCTTGCGATATGCGAATATTATCTGCTGAAGTTGCGTTGCCTGTATATCTCATTATCTCACGCATCAAATAATCTTCGTTTGGTTTTCTAAAAGACAAAAGCGACACATTAGGGCTTTGTGAAAAACATAAACTTGTCCCCAATAGAGGTTCAAGAATTGATCGCATATCTGTTATACTCGCTTTAACATATATTCCTACATCCTTTTGAAATTCAGTTTCCATTTTTTTATGTGGAATATCTATAGAAATCGTTGTTTCTGTCGATCCACGTTGTATTTCACCATTGCCTGTAACCATCCCCAGCAAATATGCCATTTCATTATTCATAAGCTACTCTCCCAATTCAAATGTTTTAGCTATCTTATCCGCAATAGCTTTTGCAAGCAATGGCGGAACTGCATTTCCTATTTGTTTTCTTACATGCACCTTAGACCCATAAAAAATAAATTTATCATCAAACGATTGTATTCTAGCGGCCTCTCTAGGTGTAATAGCTCGGTGCAAAAAAGGATGATTATTAGTTCCATTGGATGATGCATCAAATCTTGTATCAATAGTTGGTGATACTTCATCCCACTTTAATCTTCCCCAAGTCGTTTTGAATTTCTGCTTACCGTGCAACTCTTCCGGCAAAAATTCTTTCCCCTGCTCAGGCGGAATCATCTTTAACTTTTCAATTGCAATTTGTTTATGATTAGAAGCTTTATGATTGTACAATTTTTCGCTTCCTGCCCTCATCACAATTTGATAATCACTTTTAGGTTCTGTAATATACTCTTGTTGAAAATCACCTTCATTTGATTCCAAATATGCGAGATCTCCAATTGCATCCCTTACAGTCACTTTACTATTAACTGTTGCTTCTGGCAGTTCAATTGCTCCATGTTTCGAACAGATGAAGATAGCTCTTTCTCTTGATTGAGGAACACCATAGTTTGCAGCATTCAATATTCCAAATCTCACAGTATATCCCAAATTTTCTATTGTGCTGACTATCTCATCTTTAAACCACCCATTAGCAGACAAAAGCAACCCTTTAACATTTTCTATTACAAATACATCTGGCTGCAATCGTTGAACCAAATCTAAGTATTCTCTAAACAAAAAATTTCGTGGATCCTGTAAACCAAGTTTTTTCCCTTTCATCGAATATCCCTGACAAGGTGGTCCACCAACTATCATGTTTACTCCTGTCTTTTTGGCTAAAGTTACTATGTTCTCTTTTATCTTAGAATCTGTAATATCCCCTACAACAACTTCTGCATAAGGCATATTCTTTTTAAAAGTATTTGCCGCATTCTCATCAAAATCTAATGCTACCATTGTCTTAAAATATGGATTTTTATCCATTCCCCAAGACAATCCGCCCGCACCGCAAAACAAATCAAGAATTTTAAATTCAGACGGTTTTTTTTCTATTCGTTTAATCAAAATACGTTTAAACAACTCCTTCCCATTCACTTTTGGCTTAAACAAATCAAATTCATTGTCCGAACCATGATTTGCTTCTCCTACTATTTCAAATTGTTCTCCATTATGATATTTCAAATATGTTATAGGCACACCCATTATCCCAAAATAATCCATCGGAATATCTGCCACCTTTTGAACATTTATTCCATCAAAATCATCATATTTAGTATATTTCTCTGGATCATAATGTGCAGTCAATATTAATTCCTGGTGCCTTTTCGGCATATCAAGATTTGTCAACCACATCGCATTACCTAAACTTCTCCACTTTTGCCCACACTCATCTACCCAAAAACGTGTACTTCGTGGTTCTGTATCATCCGGTACTCTGAAAGACATATCTCCAAAACGATATCCTACCCACGCCTTGTTTTCTTTTATGTATGGGAAAATTTCCTTATAAGTTATAGCATTTTGATTTCCAATTAATAAATATTGTTTTTCGTATTTAATCAATAACGAGAATAATGATGCAAACAAACTAAATGGTGGGTTTGTACAACATATGTCACATTCTTTCAAATACTCTATACATTCGTCCGAACTAAAGTCTCCGCTACCTTTTAGTTTTTCGATTGTGCCTTTTTTTTCTATTACAGTTTTAATTATTTCATCACTTACTTCTTCTCCGTGTTTTCCTGGTATTTCAGTTACAATTAACACATAACCATTCTTGGCGTATTTATTTTTACCCTTAACTCCTTTTGTCTTTACCGACAATTTACTATTCGCTTGTATTTGTGCAATTTTCGACCCTGCATATGATGTGCATATTAGTTTTTTTAACTGAAGTTGATTAAAGTGCTTCAAGAAATAATAACAAAAATTCGATTCATATGGGTCATCACAATTACAGAGCACTATTTTATTCCTAAACTGTTCTTGATAATGTGCTAACTCTTCAGCAATTGTTTCATATGTTGTGTACCACTCATCTGTATTCGCTGATGAATATTTTGCATTATTCAAAATGGAATTGCCACCTTTAGGAAGTGGCTTGCTCTCTATCTCTTTCAATTCACTTGCCATACTGCTCCTCTCCAGCAATTATCCTGTTCTCTCCATATCAATTGCTTTTAGCCTCTGCTGTGTTCTCTCATAATCATCAAAGTATGCCATTAATGCTCTCTCAACAGCTTTTGTTTTTGTCTGCCCAGCATCCACACACAAAGCTTCCAATTTCTCATAAATAGGAGATTCTATACATATATTCAAATATGTTCCATTCTTCTTTGCCCTAGCCATTTTATACTCCTTTCAATCGAACTGCTATCACCTACATTTTACTACTGTTTTCAACTGCATTCAAGAAAATAATAGACTATTTCTCGAATTCATATAAAATCCATTATCGTAACACAAACATTTACATCTGTTCCTAAAATACGAATTATTAACTCATAACATTACAAAACAACTCAGCCATTTCCAACATACTTTTTTACAAACGAAGAAGAGGTGCTTTCACCCCCCTTCCGTTTGCTTAATCTTCTTACCTACTCATTCCAGCCACCTTTTGCTGTACCCATTCACCGATACTCCTTAGGAAGAGTTCCAGCATATTGATTTCGTTGATAGTAAACTGCTTCATAAATTCATATGCTTTATTAAGCTTCTCCTTAAGCGTACGGTTCTCTGCTTTCAGTTCCTGATTCTCTCGCTTCAAACATTCATTCTCGTATTTAAGGTCCAGCATCTTATCAAAATATGCTTGCTCCCGCTCAACGGAATTAGTGTCCTTAAAATAATCAATGAAAGTTTCCGCTAGCTTTGCCTTTTGCATTGCTTCGTCCGCATTCTCCTTGATGCTCTCAAGCTGTTTCTCCTGCTCCCGAACCTCATTCTTTTTATTCGTAAGAGCCTGATGAACTTCAGCCAGCTCATAGCTTTTATCCGTCAAATCCTGCTTTACCTCGTCCAGCCGGATAGCCTTATCAGTAAGTACCTGTAGCACTTCATTCAGTTCTACATTCCTATCCTTAATCCTGGCTTTCAGCTGTCTCTCTGCCTCTGCTCCCTTATCCAAGGACTCCAGTATTGCATCCATCTGCTCCGCCTGTGCCTGAATGGTAACCTGCCCAGTTGCAACCTTATCCTTAATATTCTCCAGATTCCGCTCCTCTTTCTTTGCCATCTCCGCCGCTTTCTCCCTGCGGTAGTCCGACAAAAGAAGATTTTCTCTTGGATTGGAGCCTTTATAAAAACGCTCCCAACCAAACTCTTTTAACATCATATCCTGAAGGATTGCTTTCTGAGTTTCCACCCAATCGGCACCACCATAACGGTCACGCTTCATCTGTGGTTTCAGGTTTCCATCCTCATCCTTCTGCCAGATCAAATCTCCGGTCTCAGTTACCACCTGCTTCATAGTAGTTTGAAATCCCAAATCTTTGAAGGTCTGTGCAAATGCATTCTGTATTGGTGCTCCCTTTGAGGAGTTGGTTGTATATGGAATATAGGTCATATGAATATGGGGAGAATTTTCATCTCCGTGATAAACCAAGTGGTGAACAATCAGCCCTGCTTCAAATGGTGGCTTCCAATTTGGATCATCCAGCTCCTTCTGGGTTACCACACATATCTCCGGCAGTTCCAACAGATACTTTGCAAATTCATCCAGTAAATCCTGCACACGATGCGCATCATCCAGCGTATATATGAAACCTGTGTCCCGCATATCCCCTACCTGCCAGATAATCTCATAGCAAAGATGCTTCTGTTTATCCTGCTCAATCTTCTCATAATAGGTCAGTGAAAATCTTTTACCGCGCCCTTTCTTAATCTCCCTGTCCCGCCACTCTTTATACGGCTTAGCAAATAACTTCTCATATACCTGTTGCAGAGTAATCTCTGAATCCTTGGTATATACCCAGTTTAAATGGTGCCGCCCCTCTACAGAGTTGGGTGGAATATGGGTTCTAAGATTGTGCTCCAGATTTGCTTCGCTGTACATTGCACCACTTATGGTCTTTTCTTTTTTGCCTGTCATCAAATTCCTCTCTTCTCATCTGTATTCAGTTTAATCAACAGTTTCCTTAAGAAATCTCTGCTCATTTTGTTATCCTCCTTTCTTTGGGTTTCCACGTCTCTTTCTCTTTTCCTAAAGTAATATCCCCTTATTGGTTTGGGGGTACCCCAAACACAAACGGGGCAAGCGTTCCGTCGCTTGACCACGGATACATCTGCTCCTACCGGCATTTGGTAAAATCTACTGCCAGCAGACGGTATTCACAGCTGTATGTTGGTGCCCCCGCTGGGTAGTATTTTCTATGCTGCGCCAACCGGAAATCCTCTATTAACAAGTGTGTCACTTTCGTCTCCCTTTTTGAAAAATGACGCCACTTTGTGACTCACCTTTAAGAAAAATGCTCCACTTTGTGACTCACCATACGGAACAGTCATCCAACGCGTCCAGCCACACCTGCATTTCCCCGCTAAGCATTAACCTCACATACTCCTCCAGGGCATCTATCACCAGTGCATCCACCTGTCCTTGGGAGTTTGGAGTGGTCCGAAGACCACTCTCCCACTTCCCACAATCCAGACTTATGATGCAGTTGGTATCATAGTGAATGACATTCACCGTGTTATTCTGCTCGTTGTAAAATCCTCTTATCATTCTCATGACTAGCCACCTGCCTTTCGAAACCGCATCTCTGTTGCCATGTCCACCAAATTGCTTTCCGGTTCCCCGGTAGCCTCCGCATTCAGCAAATCTGCCACCTGCTTCTGCTTATTCGGGTAAAGGTGTCCGTAGATATTCATGGTCGTATTCACGGAATCATGTCCCACTCGCTGTGCAATTACAAGAGGCTGCATCCCCTTCTCAATTAATAAAGCGATGTGACTGTGACGAAGGTCATGAACCCGGATTAGCTTTAACTTCGCCAGTTTCATCTTCTTCTGAATTGCCCTGTCCGTAATAGGAAAGATTCTCTTCTCCAGCGCCAATCCATACTGCCTGTCCAAGAAGTTCTTCAATTTCTCCTGCAGAAACTTTGGAATGGTAATCTTACGATTGGAGCTCTCCGTTTTTGGCGATGTAATATAATCCGTCTGATTTCTTCGGTAATACGTCTTGAAGATATTCACCATCCCACTTTCAAAATCAATATCCTCACTTGTCAGTGCCAGTAGCTCCCCCCACTCGGCAGCCAAGCCAGAATAACATCTGAAAGATAATCCGATACATCTCTTCTTTCTCCGTAAAGCCCTGTATGAACTGCTCAAACTCATCCTTTGTCCAGAAATTCAATTTCTTGGCATTGGCACGCCCATCTTATCCACCTTCTTGCAGGGATTTTCTTTCAGTTGATAAAACCGCTCTGCGTGATTGAAAAGGGCTGTTACCTGATTTTGTATCATCCTCAGATACGTAGGCTTATAATCCTGATTCAAATAAAACTTATGTACTCGTTTGCACATGACTCTCACCTCCCGCTTACTATTAGTAACTATATTGTTACTTTATGAAGCTGGAAGGAGATACACGATGGCTATTGGTGAACGAATAAAACGAATCAGAAATTTTCGCAAATGGACACAGGCACAGCTCGGCAAAGCTGTAGGTTTATCCGACGTACGAATCCGGCAGTATGAAATAGGCAACCGCATACCCAAGGAGAATATGATACAAGAGCTGGCAAAAGCCTTAGACTGTAATTACCGCTCCATCTATGAGCCTTCCCTCTACGCAGCGGAAGATGTGATGTACACTCTCTTTGAACTGGATGAGCACTACGACATGAATTTGTACGAGGTTGCAAATCCCGATGATCCTACTGAGAAGCACATCGCAGTCGGTTTTGATTATTCTTTGTTGGATGATTTCCTGAGTAACTGGAAAAAGAAAAAAGAGGACTTAGCCTCCGGTAAAATTACCAAAGAAGAGTATTTTGAATAGAAGATTAACTGGTCTCATAAGGATGAATAAATCCGCATAGTGTGTACAACAGATAAAAACTGTCTTTTTCTATGTGTATCACGAACCCATTTTGAGTGAAAAACTTGAAATAGGTTTCTTTTGCGTTTGCTAATCTTCTTTAGACAAAAAGAACCGCAACTCCTCATAAAATGAGGAATTGCGGCTTGTATTTAAGTTTCTATGATACGAAATCTAGAATTACTCAATAATTGTAGCAACACGTCCAGAACCTACTGTTCTACCACCCTCACGGATAGCGAATGTAAGACCCTGGCTCATAGCGATTGGGTGGATGAGCTCGATTGTCATCTCTACGTTATCACCAGGCATGCACATCTCTGTACCAGCTGGAAGGTTACATACACCAGTTACATCAGTTGTTCTGAAGTAGAACTGTGGACGATAGTTGTTGAAGAATGGTGTATGAC